>Ga0098074_1000922_pt1 | contig 16812 bp, 20 predicted proteins | sample 32_taG_FD_75064 | JGI IMG/M metagenome (GOLD analysis project Ga0098074, IMG submission 75064) | Marine viral communities from the Gulf of Mexico - 32_GoM_OMZ_CsCl metaG | ecosystem: Environmental > Aquatic > Marine > Oceanic | place: Atlantic Ocean: Gulf of Mexico | collected 2015-07-12
ATTGGAAGACAAGTGGAATCACGAAATTGACAGCCTCAGGTATAGTTGTGAAGCAGTCCGTAGAACAGTCAAAGCCAAGACCACCCCAGATTTCACCCCTCTGCCAAACGTCAATTTCTGGGGCAAGAAGTAATATTACGTAATCAGTTTACGACATTGGGGCTTATTCTATAATGCTAAGATGCCCCAAAGTAAAGTGGAGAAACTGCATCAGGTCCACAAACGTGCCATTGAGCAGTTTGGGAAAATCCAGACCACCTACAGACCTGAGCGTGAACAATGCTTGGAGGACAGGAGGTTTTGCACCATCCCAGGGGCACAGTGGGAAGGGCCACTGGCTGAGCAGTATGAGAACAAGCCAAAGTTTGAAGTAAACAAGATTCACCTGTCAGTCATCAGGATTATCAATGACTACAGGAATAACAGAATCAGTTGCAATTTCATCCCCAGAAAGGCTGAAGATGATGAGCTTGCTGAGATCTGTGATGGTATGTTCAGGGCAGACCAACATGACTCAGAGGCTCAGGAAGCCTATGACAATGCTTTTGAGGAGGCTGTTCAGGGTGGTTTTGGTGCCTTCAGGCTGAGGGCTGATTATGAGGATGAATATGATGATGAGAATGATAGGCAGAGAATAAAGATTGAGCCAATTTATGATGCAGATATATCAGTTTTCTTTGATATGGATGCTAAAAGACAAGACAAGGCAGATGCCAAGTTTGCCTACTTGGTCACCTCAATGACCCCAGAGGCTTATGAAGAGAAGTTTGATGACAGCCCAACAACTTGGCCTCAGGACATCACCAATGATGATTTTGACTGGTACAGCCCCAATGTGGTGTACGTTGCTGAGTATTATGAGGTTGAGGAAAAGGCTGAGACAAAAGTGTATTATGAAACCATCACTGGTGATGAGGAGTGCTACTGGCTCAAGGATCTGACTGATGAGCAGTTGGCTGAGTTCAGTGATTTGGGTCATGAGGAAACCAGAAGAAGAAAAATCAAGAGAAGGAAGATCCACAAATACATCATGTCTGGTGGTGGTGTTCTTGAGGACTGTGGGTGCATTGCTGGGAAGGAAATCCCTCTAGTCCCTGTTTATGGCAAAAGGTGGTACATTGAGAACATTGAGAGGTGCATGGGGCATGTCAGACTCTCAAAAGACCCACAAAGGCTAAAGAACATGCAACTGTCCAAGTTGGGTGAAATCTCAGCTCTTTCCAGTGTAGAGAAACCCATTCTAACCCCTGAGCAAATTGCAGGGCATCAGAACATGTGGGCTGAGGATAACATTAAAAACTACCCATTCTTGTTGGTGAACCCAGTAACAAATGAAGAAGGGCAGGTTGTGGCCCAAGGTCCAATTGGTTACACAAAACCCTCCTCTATACCTCCTGCCTTGGGTGCCTTGCTTCAGGTCACTGAGGAGGACATGAAGGATATTCTTGGCAGATATGAGCAAGGTGAGGAGTTGAAGACACACCTATCTGGTGCTGCTGTTGAGATGGTTCACGCAAGGCTTGATATGCAGACCTATATCTATATGAGCAACTTTGCCAAGGCACTGAGAAGGTGTGGTGAAATCTGGCTCTCTATGGCCAAAGACATCTATATTGATGATGAGAGAGATGTGAAGGTCATGCCTGAGTCTGGGCCAGCTTCAACCCAGAAAATTCAGGTCAAGAAGGTTGGTCAGAATGGTGAGATCATGGTTGCAAACAACCTGTCTGAGTCAACCTTTGATGTCAATGTTGATATTGGCCCATCAAGCAACTCAAGAAGAGATGCCATTGTGAGGCAAACCACAGCCATGATGCAGTACACTGCTGACCCAATTGACCAACAGGTTCTGAGTGCCATGGCTATGATGAACATGGAGGGTGAAGGAATGGCTGATACCAGAGAATATTTTAGGAAGAAATTGGTGAAAATGGGTGTGGTTAAGCCAACTGACAGGGACATTGAAGAGATGCAACTAAACCCTGACCAACCAAGCCCAAATGACCAATATCTGATGGCTGAAGCCCAAAGAGCAGAGGCTGAAGCAGCTAAGAATAGGGCTGATACTGTTGAGACTATTGCCAATGCTGAACTGAAGAAGGCTCAGGCTCAGAAGTTGATGTTTGAGATGCAGTCTGAGGGCATGAAGAGTGGTGAAGAACCAAAAACATACAAGGAAGAGGAGTTACTTTTGAAGGCTAAAATTGAGGCTGAAAACCTTGCTTTCAGAAGGGAAGAACTTGAACTGAGGAAGGAAGAACTGGAGTTTAGGAAGGCTGAAATGAAGGCCAATAAAGGAGAATCAAATGAGTAGTGATCTGAAAGCATTTACACCTCTTGGTGATACTGTTGTCTTGGTTGCAAACACAACTGCACCAACTGGTATTCAGGCACCAACAAACAATGCCAATGACAAGAGGAGTGTTGGGGCATACAGAGTATTTAACTCTGGTTCTGAAACTGTTTATATCTCATTTGCACCAACTGCTGCACAGGCAACAACTGAGGCTGTCATCCCCACTGCTGGCAATGCTCAGGCTGTTATACCTGTTTCTGCTGGTGCAACTGAAGTGCTGAGACTTGGTGATGACCCATTCTTTTCTGGCATAACTTCCACTGGTGCTGCAACTGTATTTGTGACACCTGGAAAAGGTATCTGACATGGCAGTCAAGTCACAGGTCATCTCCTACTCCAACATCATTGGTGATCCTACTGATGATGACACTTTGGGCACAGTGCTATCCAACCTTCAGGATAATGAGCTTCTAAGTAATCTCAGAGCAGGCATTGATGGTGCATGGGCAGTTTGGGATATCCAAGCTGGTGCTGGTGATGTTTTCACTGATGAAACTGGAATTGGCACATCAACACTGACCTATGTAGGAGCTGGTGACTATTATGACACATCAATCAGTGATGGTGCAATCACCTCAGTGGCTTTCACTGCTGCATCAGCACCAACATATATCAGATTGGTGGCCTTGCATGATCCACAAGTTGCTGTGACATTGAATACTGACATTATTTTTGCAGTTTCAAGGGATAATGGCACCACATGGACAAATGCAACCATGACCAATGACATCACAATTCTGACAAGCCTTGATGTTTTGATCAGTGGTGACATTGATGTGTCTGCTCAACCTTCTGGCACAAGTATCAAGGTGAGGGCCACAACTGCAAACACAAAACTACAGAGAGTCAATGGTTGGGCCTTGTGCTGGAGATAACCAATGACAGTAAGAGCTAGGCAACCTTCCTATGATTTGATGTCAGGGTCACCAACTGTGGACAATGCAGTTGGTGAAATCACAAACAATCTCAATGACAACATTGTTCTAAGAGAGTTTAGGGCTGCCATTGATAATGGATGGTCAGTTTTTGACATGATTTCAGGGTTTGGTGATGAGTTCCATGATGAGACTGGAATTGAAACAAGCAATCTTACATATGACAGTGCTGGTGATTATTATAGCAATGCTGCATCTGGCAGTCATACATTACTAATACAATCAGGTGGTGATTCAAATGGGTCTACAACATTCACTGATTCAACAGGCACACACACTGTTACAGGGTATGGTGATGCACAGCATTCAACTGCACAGTCCAATTTTGGCACAAGCTCAATATATCTAGACGGCACTGGGGACTATCTGGACATTGCAGATAGTTCAGATTGGGATTTTTCAAATGGTGCCTTCACAATTGAGGCTTTTATTTACATAACAGATTTGACCAGTATCAACACAATTGTTGGCAGATATGGGTCTGCTGGTAATAGGGCTTTTAATTTTTCAATATTAAATAGCGGGATCATCAGATTTAACTATTCAGTTGATGGTTCAAATGGGATTCAGATTGAATCAGCATCAGGGGAAATACTTGTCAATACTTGGTATCATGTTGCAGTTTCACATGATGGATCAAACACAAGATTGTACAAGGATGGCATCAGAAAAAAGACAACAGCTAGGACAGATACAATATTTAATTCATCTGAAAAGCTGTATATTGGTAGAAGGCCAAATGGATCTTTCCCATTTTTTGGGTATCTTGAGGAAATATCAATTTTGAAGGGAACCGCAAGATATACTGCTGATGATGAATCAAGCAATATACCATCATCACCATATACAATATCAATTGCAAATGACTCAATAATTTCAATTGATAAAACCGCAAACTCACAGCCAGATACTGCCAGAATAGTCTCCTTGCATGAGCCAGTTGACTCCGTGACATTAAACACAGATGTCACCTTTGAGGTATCAAGAGATGGTGGGACTACATGGACTGAGGCCACCATGTCAAATGATTTAACTATCTTGTCAACACTCAATATGTTGTCTAGTGGTGATATTGATATTTCATCTCAGCCAGCAGGAACTACTATGAAATTAAAGGCAACAACGGCAAATTCAAAAGAACAAAGATTCCATGCTTGGGGGCTACAATGGCGGTAGTTGATCTTCAGCCTGGCAAGGCAGCCAAATTAAACAAGCCTATCAGCAAGAAGGTTATGGGTGAAATCATGGATAAGAAGGCAAAGAAAAATGGTAAGTAAACCAGTTATAATCTTCAGGGACATTGTGGTGCCAATCATTGCTCTGGTTGTCATTCCTTTTGGGGTGACTGTTATTGCAAATCTCCATGCCCATGACATCAGGATTTCACAGAACACCAGTGAAATTCAGTCAAACAAAAGAACACTCTCAGAGAGAAAGGATGACATCAAGGAACTGAAGGAAGATGTCAAGGAAATTCTTAGGCTTTTGCTGAAAAAAAATTGAATAATTTTTACACCTTGGCCACACTCTTGGCCATCATGATTCTAGTAGTCATTTACCTTAACAGGATGCCGTGATGATTGAAAACTTTTTGATGGGTGCTGGGGCTAAGATGGCAAACAATCTAGTCATGGGGTGGCTTGAAAACTCTGCTGAGGAGAGGAAGGCCAATGCCATGAAAGATGCTGAGGTCATCAGGGCTAACGTGGAATTAGTCAGAGAAACTAATAAAAACCACATAGCAAGCCTTTCTAGGGCCTTAATTTTCACCCTGCTGACATTGGCTTGGTGTTGGATGGGCATAGCTGGCTACATGGGTCTTGGTGGTCATGCAGTTGAAACAACAGCCTTGGTGCCACAGAGTCACGGCCTATTTTCAAGGCTTTTTAACCAGACAGAACTGGCTCCCATTCCCATGAAGGGCACCATCCCCATTTACCAGTGGTATCAAATTATGGAGATGATGATGGGTGCTTTTGTTATGCCAAGCAGAAAAAGCCACTAACTTGCGTAACATTACATAACTTACATAATATTACACATGGCTTCCACCCTGCCATGAAGGGTGAGTGTTTTTCACGAGGTTTACATGTCAAAAGCAGGAATAGAGGAGGATCAAGAACTAGGAGTCATCACGGATTCTGAGGATGAGGTTGTGTCTGAAGACACTACTGGGGCTGAGGAAATTCTTGAGGATCAGCAAATCACTGATGAAGAGGCCCACAGTGAGCCAGAAGAATCACAAGAAGATGATGATGAAGGAGTTGTTGTTACCCTTGGGGAGGAGTCGCTTACTCCAGAGGAAGAAACTGGGGCACCAGAATGGGTGCGTGAGTTGCGTAAAAATTACAGGGAAAGTCAGAAATATAGCAAAGAACTTGAGAGAAAGTTGCGTGACCTTGAAGCTGGTGCAAATGCTCCTGACAAGGTTGAGCCACTGGGACAAAAGCCCACACTTGAGTCATTTGATTATGATTCTGATAGGTATGAAGTTGCTCTAGCAGATTGGTATGAAAAGAAGAGAAAGGCTGATGATGCCAATAAAATCAAAGAGGAAGAGCAAAGAAAGCTGGAGACTGAGTACCAAGAGAAACTGAATCAGTATGAAGATGCTAAAACCAAGCTAAAACTTAGTGATTTTGATGAGGCAGAAGAGTCTGTCCTTCACACACTTGATCCTACACAGCAGAGCATCATCCTCTCTGGTTCAGAAAATCCAGCCCTGACAGTTTATGCAATTGGCAAATCCAAGAAACGTGCCCATGAGCTGGCCTCAATCAAAGACCCTGTGAAGTTTGCCTTTGCTGTATCAAAGTTGGAATCCCAGCTCACTGTGACCAGAAAAAAGGCTAAACCACAACCAGAAAAGGTGGTGACTGGTTCATCCAGAAACACCAATGGTGTGGACACAACCCTGGAACGGCTAAGAGTTGAAGCAGACAAGACTGGTGACAGATCCAAAGTTGTTGCCTACATGCGTAAGCTCAAAGCAAATCAACAATAACAAGCTATTTTATAGGAGAAAAAACAAATGGCTTCTAATGATTTCAGTAAGGAGCAGCGTGTAGCATTTGATGAAATGTGTGCTGCTTTTGAGGATGCTCTAATCCTCTCAAAGGCTGTAGATGTCTACAGCACAGACTCAAGGGATATGGAACGTGCCAATAATATCATTTGGCGGCCCATGCCTTACATTGCACAATCTTTTGATGGATCTGACCAAACGGCCAACTTCTCTGCTCAAACCCAACTTAGCGTTCCTGCTTCATTGGGTTTCCGTAAAGCTGTGCCTTGGGTACTGACTGATGAGGAATTGCGTGATGCTCAACAAGAGGGACGTATCTATGAGTCCAGCAAGCAAAAGTTGGCTTCTGATATTAACCTCTCTATTCAAGATGTAGTTGCTGACCAAGGAACTCTGGTTGTTGATGTTTCCACTGCTGCTGGTGACTTTGATGATATTGCCCTTTGTGATAGCATCATGAATGAGCAAGGTGTTCCCATGGACAGCCGTTATATTGCTCTGTCTAGCAGATCAGCTAATGGATTGGCCAACAACATCACAACCCTTGCTGGTGTCAGCCGTGACAAAGGCCAAACTGCCTATGATCGTGCTGTACTCAGTAGCAATATTGCTGGTTTCACCACGTTGAAGTTGGATTACGCAAAACGTATCCGTGCTGAAACTGTTGGATCACTCACCATGGATACTCAGGCTTCTGCTGGTAATTACCATACGCCTTCAGCAACCAGAACTGCATCAACTGGTGAGTCTAGCAATGTTGATAACCGATATCAGCAAGTGACCATCTCAGCCACTACTAACGTAGTTGCTGGTGACTGTTTCACTATTGCTGGTGTAAATGCTGTTCATCACATCACCAAGCAAAGCACTGGTCAACTGAAGACATTCCGTGTTATCTCAGTTGATTCTGGAACAACCATGACAATCAGTCCTGCCATCATCTCTAATCAAGGTGCAACAGATGCTGAGGCTCAATACCAAAACGTATCTGTCACTGAAAGTGCCACAGCTGCCTTGGTTTGGTTGAACACAACTGCTGCTGACATCAACCCATTCTGGCGTAAGGACTCAATTGAGCTTCTTCCTGGTAACTTGGTTGTTGATAGCAACAGTGGTGCTGGTGTCATGAGGGCTACCACGGCTCAAGGAATTGACCTTCTTTGGACCAAGCAATATGACATCAACACTGGCAAGACCAAGATCCGTGTAGAGACATTCTATGGTGTCTGCAACAAGAACCCTGAAATGAACGGCATCTTGCTGTTTGGCCAAGCCTAAGATAGATAAGAAAGGAGAAAACAAATGAACTCATCTATAGTTTACCCTCAAGCCACCTCTGCTGACATCAGTGTTGCAGCTTCAGATATTCTGTATCTGAAGTCCAATGATGATGTCACCATCTTGGAAAAGGTGACTGACCCCAACATGCCTGATAAGTGGAATATCCTAACAAGGGTTTCTGCTGCTGATGCTCTTGATGGTTACTCCTCAAGTGCATTTTCATCAGCCTCCACAGTAAGGATTGTTGCTGGTTGTGCAGAAGTGTACTACAGTGTTGGGACAGAGCCTGTTGCTCTTATTGAAGGTTTTGGACGTGTACAAGACACCATCTCAACCCTCAATGCAACTGGAACTCTGACTTGTGCCATCCTCCTCAGTGGGGTTGTAACATCAACCACTACGGCTGCTGTTACTGCCACTCTGGACACTGGGACAGCCATGGATGCAGGAAGCACTTTTGATGCTGATGATGCCTTTGATTGGGCAGCCATCAACACTGGAACTGCCAATGCTTTCACTGTGACTGCTTCTTCTCTACATACCATTGTTGGTGCTGCCGCTGTGTCAGCATCAACAAGTGGTCTGTTCAGAACACGCAAGACAGCCGCCAACACGTTTGTAACGTATAGGCTTGCATAAATTTGGAGGGGGAGGGGGCAACCTCTCCCCCATCCTTTAAAAGGAAATCATGAAAGTACATATCTTTAAATGCCCAGGCCAGTACGTTACCAAGTATGGTATACGTTATGAAATTGCCTCACATGATGTTGATGAGGTCATTCCTGATGGTTGGTTCAAGACAATTGAAGAGGCAGCCAAGGCTTGCCCAGTAGGTAAGGTTTTTGCCCCAAAATCAAAGAAAAAATTAAGTGATGCTGAGAGATTGAAGAAGATGGCAGGTCACCCATCAGTTGACCCCAATGCCATACCCACACCACATGTTGAAGAAAAAGAAATAAAAGTTCCCAAGGTTACATTTCAAAAGGTCAACAATGAATCTGATAACAAAGATCAGCCAAAAGTTGAGGTTAGACAGTATAAGGATCTTACAGATGAAGATAAGAGAGTTATTAAGGAACGTCTTGAATCTGGTGAAAAGCCTGGTGAAATAAGCAAGGATTATGATATTCACCATCTTGTCATTGCTAAGGTAGGACGTGAGCCCAACTAAGAGACAACTGATTCAACTGGCTCTTGAGGAGATTGGTATTTCCTCAAATGAGTTTGACATCACCCCTGCTGAATTTGAGTCAGCCCTAAGAAGGCTTGATGCTATGATGGCTGACTGGAATGCTAGAGGCATCAGGGTCAGTTACCCACTCTCCTCAATTGAGAACAGCTCACTGACACAGGATTCTGGTGTTCCTGACTCTGCCAATGATGCCATCATCTCAAATCTGGCCCTAAAATTGGCTGCTTCATTTGGAAAACAAGTCCCAAGGGAAGTCAAGGTCAGTGCCAAGAATGGTTATAATACACTACTCATGAGGGCTGGAGTGACAGACCCTGTTGAGAAGCAATTTCCTTCCACCCTACCTCTTGGTGCAGGGCACAAGTCCTACAGAAACCAGAGAGGCAATTTTATGCCAACACCAACTGACCCAGTTGATGCTGGTCCTGACTCTGTTTTGGATTACAACTAATGGCCACAATCAATCAGCTTTCATCTTTAAGTTCATCTGAGGTCAATTCAGGTGACAATTTGCCTATCTACAGCTCATCAAATGGTGATGCAAGGAAGATGTCACTGAGTACATTTCTGACATGGCTTAAATCAAACTTTGCAAGGCAAGATTATACCACCACTATCAATGTACCTGTGACTGGTTTTAGCTATTCAATGACTGAAGATGGCTTAAACAGGTATCTGTGCCTAAGACCTGCTGGGACTCTGGCTACAGGCACTATTGTCTTGCCAGCCATCACTTATTTGACAGATGGTCAAGAATACCTATTCACCAGTACCCAAACCATCACCACTCTGACAGTTGATGGTTCTGATGCAACTGCTGTTGTTGGTGCCCCTAGCACAATGGGTGCTACAAGCCCCTTCAGACTTAGGTATAATAAAACCACCACAAGTTGGTATTTGGTTGCCTGATTTATGCAAATCCCTATTATAAATGGGATTTATGCTGATGATGCCCCCAGCCTCAGGAGTTCATACCCCATAAATTTAGTCCCTGTTGTCACTCAGAGTGGTGTCAGCAACGGATATTTACGGCCTGCTGATGGCCTTCTTGAGCTTGGTACAGGCCCTGGGGCTGACAGGGGTGGCATCAACTGGAATGATGCCCACTACAGGGTTATGAGTTCAAGTCTGGTTTCAGTAAGTGCCTCTGGCACAATTACCATTCTGGGTGATGTTGGGACTGATGGGTTGCCAGTTGCACTGGATTACAGTTTTGACAGGTTGGCTATTGGCTCAAATGGGAATTTGTTTTACTGGGATGGGTCAACCCTGACTCAGGTGACGGACTCAGACTTAGGCACAGTTGTGGATATGCTCTGGATTGATGGTTATTTTATGAGTACAGATGGTGAGTTCATAGTTGTGACTGATCTTGCTGACCCAACTTCAGTGAGTGCAACAAAATACAACAGTGCTGAAGTTGACCCAGACCCAATCAAAGGGCTGTTAAAGGTCAGGAATGAACCACATGCCATTGGCAGGTACACCATTGAGGTGTTCAGAAATATTGGTGGCTCAGGTTTCCCTTTCCAGAGGATCTCTGGTGGCCACATTGAAAAGGGTGCAGTAGGTACTTCTGCTTTCACTGAATATGAAGATGCTATTGTCTTTGTAGGTGGTGGCAGGAATGAGGAAGTCTCAGTCCATATTGGTGTCAATGGCAGGTCAAAGAAGATTGCAACTAGGGAAATTGATGAACTTCTGTCTGCCTACACTGATACTCAGCTCTCAACAACTGTTGTTGAGTACAGGAATGACAGATCAAGTCAGCTAATTTACATCCATCTGCCTGACAGAACACTTGTTTATGATGCTCTGGCCTCTCAGCAACTTGAATCACCAGTATGGTTTGTGTTGACTAGCTCAGTGATTGGTTTTTCACAGTTCAGAGCCAAGCACTTTGTTTATGTGCATGGCAAATGGCACTTTGGTGACCCAACAACTTTCAAGGTTGGCACATTTGATGACTCAGTTGGCTCCCACTTTGGTAGTAAGGTAAGGTGGGAATTTGGCACAAGCATCATCTACAATGAGGGGAACTCAGCCACTTTTGATGAACTTGAACTTGTTGCTTTGACAGGTTCAGTTGATGCAAGTGACAACCCAACCATCTCAACCAGTTATAGTTATGATGGCAGAACTTGGAGCCAAGACAGGACCATCAGTGTTGGTCTGATTGGTGATAGGCTCAAGAGGTTGGTGTGGAGAAGGCAGGGCAAGATGAATAGCATGAGGATGCAGAGGTTCAGGGGTGATAGTTCAGCCCACGTTTCATTCTTGAGGCTTGAGGCCCAACTTGGCCCCTTGTTTGTCTAGTGGCAAATAATAATGGCATAAGGATGACCAGATCACAGCTTGAGGCTGTGTTTGGTAATAATTATGAGAGCATTGTTCAGATGGAACTTCTGCTTGAGCAGATTGATACTTGGTCAAACTCAGGGCTTGATGCCTCCATTATAAATGTAGATACAACTGACTTTAATGGCATATTATCATCTTCAGAGAACACTGTTCAGCTTGCCCTTGATTTTATTGATGACATAACCACAACTGATCTCCCTGAAGGCTCCAACCTTTACTTTACAGATGAAAGGGTGGATGATAGGGTGGCTAACCTAATTCAGGACTCATCAAGTATTAGTTGGTCGTATGATGATGGGGCAGGTGCCCTAACAGGATCTGTTATTGCTTCTGGAGTTGACCATGGTGGCTTGGGAGGGTTGCTAGATGACGACCATACTCAGTACAGTCTGGTAGATGGGACTAGACCTTTTACTGGTGCTGTTTCTGTACATGGTAGTTCTGACACCTCCCAGTTTATTATTAAGGGGCACAGCACCCAGACTGCAAACTTGCAAGAATGGCAAGATAATACAGGAACTACTGTTGCCTCGGTTGCAGTAAATGGTGATATAACAACTACAACAGGAAGTTTTATTGCCCCTACTGGTGGCATACAGGTCGATGGTAACGGTGGAACTTATGATTTTACGGGTTCTTTTCACGCGGGTTCTGCAAAATTTCAGTTTACGAACAATGGAGTACTTGCGTGGTGGAAATCTCAAGGTGGCTATCTTGTCAAATTTAACAACTACGCTCCCGCCGTTACCTTCCATAGTGCCATCGCTTTTAATGTCACGGGAAACCCTCAAACTAGAGTGCTTAACAATGAGGTTTACTTAAGAGCACCGGCAACCGACACTCTGGCTATGTACAACGGAACTACTGCTCAAGCATTTCATATTTACAACACCTACACAGATGCAAGTAACTATGAGCGAGCATTGTTTGATTGGCAGACAACCGCTAACACTTTGAGGATAGGTACAGAGGCACTAGGCACGGGCACAGTAAGACCGATTGAAATACAAGGTGCAGGGACAACTATACTTGGAGACGCTTCAACTGATGTTCCACTTACAGTAAAAGGTGCTTCTGGTCAAACTGCAAACTTGCTAGAGTTAAAAGATAGCACATTGAAAAATAGATTAACAGTTTCGGCAGATGGAAATTTAATAACATTAGGAAGAACAGACTATCAAGCGTGGCAAGGATTGCATGACACTTGTACAATAACAACTGGAGTCGGGGGTGGTAATTCAACAACTGCTTGTGACTTGGTTATTCGTCCTGCTAGTGATAGTTTATTAGCAGACACATATATCTATGCAGGATATAGAATTAGTAATGGTGGTGGCTCTGGAAACATAACGATAGGACAAGAGGATTTTGTAGGTAATGCTTCTCCAGCGGGAATGGGAACTGTTACTATCCGCACTGGTAGTATGGCTACTCAAAGTGGTGGCAGTTTTGATGGTGGAACTCTTGCAATAACGACAGGCGGAGGTGGAGGATTTGGTTCTATTGGCACACCTGCTGGTGCTGGTGGTGCTATCAATGTTACTCTTGGTAACGGAAAGGATACTGCTGTAGCATCCGTTATAGCAGGTGCAGGTGGTTCGTTTTCATTAACTGCCGGTAATGGTGGAGTTGCTAGTGGTACTACAAGTACAGGTGGGGATGGGGGTTCAATCGTATTAACAGCAGGTGCAAAAGGCACAGGAACTGATACAGATGGGGTGGACGGGCAAATTCAACTCAACGCAGTTCAGGATAACGCTAAACTTTCAGCCACTCCTTCTGGGTCTGTCGGATTAGCAATAGCAACAGTAGACTACGTCAATACTGCTGTAGCAACCGTATATGAAGCCGTTGCTACATCTACCACGATCATCATGCTTTCCGGCAAAGTCGTCGAACAGACTGCTAGTGGAATCACTACCTCACTGTGGACGACCCCGACTGCTGGACATACGATCACCATTCTCAACCGCTCTGGTGGGCAGACTACGATCTCTGGCAATGGTAAGAACATTGAAGGCTCTGCTACCTTCGTGATGAACGATAACGAGTCGTTCACATTCATCTACAATGGAACTCAATGGAGGGTTCACGACTAATGGGATTTCGTGATTTTTATCTAGGCCAAGACCAGTTCATCGTCGATCCTGGTGGACGCATCCGCACAAGCCAATTGACCACGCTAGGTGAGTACAAGGGGACGCACGACCACAGCTATTTGTTCACCACTGAGGTAGACTTCTGGATTCAGGCAGTGCCAGAGCATGATATCTACATTGGTTCTTGTTCAGTGGTTATCTCAGATGCAGGGGCAGTACTTAGTGAGTTTGGGAATCTGTCGGCACTGACCAATGGTATCAAGTTAGAGTGGCGAACTCAGGAGAAGGGGGTCATACAGATTCATGAGGGACTGAAAACCAACTTCGAGTTTTGTAGATTGTCTGGTGGGTTCCCTGCTATTGGAGGAGGAACGACAGCTTTTCAGGCATCTAACGTGTTTGGAACTTCTGAGGCTTATTTACCTTTTATCGACTTCCAAGAAATTTTTGGACTGACTTGGGGATTGAGACTCAGGAAAGGCACAAAGGATAAACTGGTTTGGACTGTGCGTGATAACATCACAACCATCGACCAGATGGACATTATTGCTTACGGGATTACTTTCTGATATGGGACTACAAAAGACAATCGAAACGAATCATGGTGTTGATGCTACCTACTGGAGGGTTGACTGCATCACCTGCTTGAGTGACAGGAACAGAATGGCAGTTGTCGATATGTTTGGTTTCCCAGACAAGACGGCATCCGATGAAGGTAGGCATCCTTTGAAGAAAATTGTTGTTCGCATAACTGAAGATGATTTTGATTCCATGGTTTCAAATCCAGCTACAGATGCGAGAGACTGGATCTATAATGCAATCAGCTCAAGGAATTTGGCTACTGAGACTCAGGCTTTGCAAGACCAAATTGATGTTATTGAGATGATTCCAGAGGGTGATAGGACTGAGGAACAGATAAACGATTTGGTGGATCTGGAGTACCAGAAGAGTGCCCTAGCAAATGATACTATCAGATATATTTTTGATGGTGCTGTCAACGTAATAGAGGAGTAGAGGCTATGACAGTTGAGTTGACTGAGAATGAAATAAAGACGTTAATGTCAGCCTTGAATGCGTTGAACGCTCATTCCAAGTCCCTGCAAGATAGTGCAATTTTACTACAATTACATGGCAAGCTAAGTAAAGAAATCAATAGCAACAGGGAAGACTAGACCATGAGCCAGACAGGGGTGATGTAACAATGAAGGAGCAAGGGGCTAGAAATGTTGCCAACAGCCATAAAACCCTTAAAATTAGGACCAAAGCTGAGTTCTTTGGCCTCCAGCAGCCACACCCTGGGAAAGGAGGACTGAGTGGGATTTTTTGATAAGATTATGGATGATGTGCTTGGTGACCCATTTGGGTCATATCACCAAGCAGCAGAAGCCCAAGGTGCTGCACAGAGGCAAGCTGGTGCTGCCCAGCAGGGAATTGAGGAGCAGAGAACACAGTGGGAGGAGGCCCAGAAGATCCTCAGACCATTTGTTCAAGCTGGTGAGAGGTATATTGGACAAGGCAGTTTCCTTGACCAGTTGATTTCAGGTTCACTTCCTGCCCTGCAACAGCAACGTGCCCTATCTGGTTTGGGGGCACCTGGTGAGGAGCAACAAGTCATAAGTGAGATTGAACAGAGCCCTGAGTTCCAGACCATGATGGGTCAGGCTGAGGAGGCTTTGCTTCAGAATGCTTCAGCCACAGGTGGCTTGAGGGGTGGCAATCTGCAACGTGCCCTGATGGAAGTCAGGCCACAAATCCTCAATAGCCTAATCAACCAGAGGTACTCAAGATTGGGTGGGCTGACAGGGCTGGGGGTTCAAACTGGGACAAATTTGGCCTCCATGGGGCAGGCATCTGCTGCTGGTCAAGCTGCACAGGGCATTGAAACTGGGCAGGCTATTGCTGGATTGTTGGGGCAGAAGGGGGCTGCTGAGGCAATGGGGACCATGGCTGCTGCATCTGGCAGGGGATCAGGGCTTAGAGATGCTCTTGATGTTGGCAAGACTGTTGCCCAAATTTATGGAGCATTCTGATGCCATATCCTCTTTATAATGTCATGCCACAATCAGGTAGGTTTGGTCATGCTAGAGAAACCATGCAGAGCCTTGGTGATCTGGGGGTGACTCTGGCTGGGATTAAACAGAAAAAACAACTTCAGCAACAACAAGAAATTCAAGCCCAAGAGCAAGAAAAAGCCAAAAATGTCTTTAACTCACTGTCTGACCCAGCCAGGCTCATCAGTGTTGGCAACCTGACTCTAGCCAAGAAGTCAATGGAAGACCTGTCCAAGATGTATATTGACAGTGGTGATTCAGGTCTTCAGAAACTAGGAACAGCACTGAGCAACCTTATTCCTTCAATGGATGAGGGGTCAGACAAGGTTCAAGATGCCATCTATGACATCATGCACAGGATTGACCCTGAGAGGGCAAAGTCACTGATTGACCTGAAGGGTAAGATTGCTGGGGAGAGGAAGACAAGGCAGGAAATTGTGTCTTCTGAGCAGGATGTTCTGTATAAAGAGCAACAAACCAGAGGTGAAATGCTAAAGGCTGAAAACTACATTAGGGAACTTGAGGATAAGGAGGCCAACACTCAGGCAAGGCTTGATGAGTTGGAGCAAAGGAAGGTTGAGAACCTAACTGCTGAAGAACAAAAGGAACAAGGGAGGCTCAAAAGACAATTGCAGGAACAGCAAATTGAACTTGAGAGGGAGAAACTTAACTTCCAGAAGTCAGAGAATGTCAGGTCACTTGTTTCTGAATCAAACAAAGTTCAGGACCAGACTGTGACAACCTTCAATGAAATGTCTGGTTACCTCAAGGACATCATTGGTGTGGCCCCAGACAGCTTTGGTGCTGGTGCTTTTGATAAATATTCAAAGATGCTTCAAACTGCCATCTCTGGTGAGGAGTGGGGTAAAGGTGGTGCAAAGATGACTGCACTTAGAACTCTTGGGAAGAAGTTGCAGATCAATGCAGCCATGCAGAACAGGGTTGCAGGATCTGGTGCCATGTCTGATTTTGAAACAAAAAGTTTGATGCAAACATCACTTCCTGATGGTGCAAGCAAAGAGGCAACTATTGACTGGGTAAATGCAAGGCTGAATGCTCTCAGGTCTATTTATGCCATGGAGAACATCAAGAAGGCATACTACCAGCAAAACAAGACTGACTGGCCTACTGGCAAGGGTGGTGTGTTGGAGATTTCTGGGAAGAAAGTCCCATTTGGACCTAATGATGATGCCCAATCAATCATATGGAGGCTGGGAGAGAAGGTTAGAAATTTTGCTCCTGAGCAATCAATTTCACCATCAAAATCAAAAGAAGACATCAAAGCAGCAATCAAAGCAAGGCTTGGCAAGTAATGGATGAAAACCAATATCTTGATGTCCTAGCTGAGATGGTTCAGTCAGGAGAGCTGACTGAAAATGAGGCAGCACTAGATTATCAAACTCAATTTGGTGAGGGTGAAACACAACCCATCATGTCATCAGGGACAACCATGGAGACAACTGGTGTACCTGCAACCATTGGTCTAGGCAAGGCACCACCTATTATTGGGAA
>Ga0098074_1000923_pt1 | contig 16810 bp, 3 predicted proteins | sample 32_taG_FD_75064 | JGI IMG/M metagenome (GOLD analysis project Ga0098074, IMG submission 75064) | Marine viral communities from the Gulf of Mexico - 32_GoM_OMZ_CsCl metaG | ecosystem: Environmental > Aquatic > Marine > Oceanic | place: Atlantic Ocean: Gulf of Mexico | collected 2015-07-12
AAGCAGATTATCAACAAATTATTCAAAGTCTAAGTCAACATGTTGTTGATAACACTGCATTTGATGAGAGTAATGCAACTATTGTTGGCAACGAGCAGAGACTTTACGTAACAGAGGTCATTTATAGACCAACCACAGGTAATAACCCTATTTTTGATGGACAAAACCTTCAGAATGAAGACCCCATCATTAGAGTCAATCAGCCTCTGAATTACCAATACTATAATGAAAAATATAGCACAAAAAATGATGACAACTATATCACTTGGAAACCATTATATGTAAAAGGATTTGCTGGTCTTCAATATACAGGTCGTCCAGTTTATGAAATTATTAGACCTACCATGTCTAATAATAAAAAGAAAGTTGAACTCAAGAACTGTAATCCTTTCAAAGTAAGTGTCATTGTATCTGACACTCTTGATGATTTCTATGGTGAGTCTGTACAGTTCAAGAGAGTTGTAGAACCAAATACTAATTGGAAATACAAAGGAAGTTTAGAACCAGGTGAGCAAAGAGCTGTTATGTTTGATAACAGCACAAGGTACATTAGATTCGTATCCAATGAATTACCTCCTGTTTATGATCCTAACAATCCAGGTACTAATGTTACTAAGATGCCTATTGAGGTACTACCATTTGGATATGGTGGTGATTTCAAGGGAATAGATGGTAGAAGCAAGACAGTAAAAAATAATAATGGAGTAGAACTTTACAAATATGATACCCCATTATACGTTCAAATGGGTTGGGAACCAGGTGTTATCGGTGAACCCAACAATGCTAGAACTGTTAAGATCACAGGCAGAGAAGACACACTAACTGATCCACCAGTTGATGACTTCCCCACAGAATGTGAAGGTTCAACACAATATACGGCTTTCCCTGGAACCAGAGCAAGTGATCCATATGAAGTATTACACCATAGATCTAGTGTAGATCAATCTAAATCTTGGTATGGTACTGAGAAGAAACCAGACTCTGAAACTGGTAGAGATATTAATGGTTATCTAGAGTTCATTAAGATTACTGCTAGTAAGATTAAAGAAGAGAGAACTAAAGGACAAACCAGAAGGTACGTCAATACATCTCTACCTTACACACCAGTAAATGGTAATATTGCACCGGCTAGATATCCAGTTATGCTGGATTTCACTGACGAGTATTCTAAAGATTTCAGACAGAGACCTTGGGAGTATAAGCAAGGAACTGCAAAGATGATCAATCACAGTATTGGTCCTATCTATCCAGATCAAGCTGCAGAGATTGACATTCCTAAGTTGTTCCCTGAGTATTCAAACAACACTGGTGGAATGACACAGGATCCTGTGTATCTACTTGTAAGACCTATTGTTCCTGTAGACATTGAGAAAAACGATCCTAAAGGTGTCAAGGAATGGTGTTTGAAAAAGGAGACTATAACTCCACAACAAGCTGAAGAATATCCAGGAAATGGTAATGAGAGGTTTACAGGTAACCCCGATCAACTATTAGACTTCGGTGTATATTGGGCGTCTTCTTCCACGAAAGCACCTCTACTCACCAGATATACAAAACCATATAATAGTCTTGAATTCACTGTAGGTGAATGTTATGACTTTGAGAATCTAGGTGTCAAACAATCCCAATATAACAATGCTGCTTATGTGAAAGATGATGTTGTATTTGATATGAGAGTGTGGTTCAGCGATAAGTTAGAACCTACACAATCTGAACTAAGAGACGCAAATCAAGATGACACATATGTGTTCATCAATACTACTGGTCAAAGTAATATTATCAAAGCAACGGGTAAGTACGCTTTCATCACTACTTGGCCTAGAGCACAAGGAAGCACTCTTGGTGCCAATCAAAATGATTTTGAAATTGATATCTCAACTTATAACGCTTGGCCTAAGAAAGGTCTACCGGTTGAGTTCAAAATCACACAGGTACAGTGTCCAGTAGAAGAAGAACCACCATTTGTTGGTAAAGGTCTAACTCTCATTGACACTCCCATTGGTCAGGAAAGAAAGTATACTATTGGTGTCTATTGGGAAGACAAATTCACTGAAGGTGCCCCAAGTAGATTCAATTGTGACTTTGATTACTACGGAAGTAATCATCAAGGATTCAAGGTCAAGCAAGGAAGTTGTTATGTTCTAGAGAACAAGCAAGCTCCTGTCATTGGAGATAACTCCGAGTATCTAAAGTCAAATACAAGCTTCCCACTAAGAGTCTATTTTGGTGACAATGATGGTTTCATTGAAACTGTAGACGCTATTGACCAGGCAAATGAGGTTGACGGTCAAGCTTCCAAACTACTCTATCCAGATGCTGATGGAAGACTGGTTATTGAAGCGACTGGAGGATCCATGTTCTTCGGTGCTCCATATAATGAAATGAATGCAACTGACTTCAAGGATCAAATGAAGTCAGATGAAGATGGTCAAGCATCTAAGGCAGTCAATCTACAAGATGAGTGGCCAAAGGATGGCATGAGCTATGAAATCATGGTTAGAGAGGTTGCATGTCCAACTCCCGGCGATGACATCTACAAGGTCTATCATTCTACTCCCGGACAACCAATTAACTTTACTGGTAAGTACACTCCACCAGAGACACCAAATGAATTCTTAACCAATACTTGTGTAAGAATCAAGAACCTAGGTCTGAGTGCCGAACAGAACCCACTATTTGTCAATACTCTAGCGACACCTACTATAAAAGTTTGGTTCTCTAGTAACTCAGACCCTACAACTCAACAGTTGAGTGATGATTATGGTGTCTATGCTGAAGACGAAAGAGGTATAACCACAATCAAATATAACGAGTCCATGGAACTGCAGGTCACTGCAAAGTACATGTACTTCGCTGCAGAATCTGACATTAACTGGACTCAGTTTGATATCTCCAGAGCTGATCAATGGCCTGCTGAGGGTATGAATATTGAGTTACAAATTGAAACCATTGACTGTAATCCTCAACTACCCTTACCACCGGCTGATGATACTCTTTCTGGTCTATCTTATTGGGGTAACACCTATAACAATAATGTTCCTAACTGGGACAGATACAATGGACCACTAAACAGAATTCAACTAGAACCAAATACCAACTATACGATTGAATATGCCGAATCTAATCAGTATAAGTGTCGTACATTCTTATATAAATCTGGTGCTAATCCTAAGGTCAACCCACAAGATTATGCCGGAGATCATATTGTATTAGATCCAGCTGAAAAGGGTAATCCAAAGCCATTCAAGACCACTGCAAACTACACAGACCTATATCTAGGTACTATTGATGCAGATCTCCCTGAAGAACAATGGAGTGAGAATGGTCATCCAGTTATCGTTTCTGTCGTCAGAATCGATGAATTTACACACCCCAAAAATGAACCTGAAGCACCTAACAATACGCCAGAGACTGACGTATATAAACTTGATCAGGTGTCTGGTGTAGCCTACTATGGCGATGACGATGCTTTAAATCACAAACCAACCTGGAACAAATACACCTATCCTATTAAGAAGGTCAGACTTATTGGTGGATATGACTATAAAATTAAGTCCTTGACGAGTGATTATGATCTACAGCTATTTCAAACCAGTGAGGATACAAATGTTCCTGGTTCTCTTGAAAAAGTTGGAGGGACTTTAAGATTCAATCAAGAAACTGAAATTACTGCAAAAGATGATAATTTTTACGTCTATATTGGAACCTCTAACACCAATAGAACTGAAGAGAGCTGGTCTAGAGATGGCGAACCTGCATTCCTAGAATTTAAGGTAAGAGTTCCATACAAACCACCTGCTGGAGATAACGAAGAGTTCGATAATCAGTGTCAGTTGAATGGTGGTACTCCAACCCGTGGATACATCATTGATGATAGCGTTCAAGGTGGTATCTCTAATATCAACACAAGAACTTATCTAAGTGAAACTCATAACTGGACTGATGATAAAGATGTCAATCATGGTCTACGTTACATTGCCTTTGAAGAGGGCGATGTTAAGCCGGGTGATACCATTCAGTTCGAAAACTTACAAAGCAATCCCGGTTCCATTCTGATTGATATTACGAATGAAACCGCTGAGGTTAAGAGGGAGTTCCCGACAGGTAATAACTATGGACAAACTGGAATGCAGATTGTTGCATCCTCTCCTGTCCTTAGAAGTGGTAACAAGTGGGAGTATGTCGTACCAGCAGACTTTAGCAACGACAAGCCTATTATTGTCTACTGCTCTGTTGATGGCAGTTACAACAATGGCGAGGCTAAGCCTGTTGACGGATACGGTATTTGTCTGAAGACTTCTGTTATTGAAGGAGAGCCAGAAGACAATACTCCTTATTACAGAGCTTATTACATCAGAAGAGTTGGAGATACACCACCTCTCACCGATACTCCCATCAAACACTATGAAGTTCAGAATGGTGAGTGTTACGAAATTACAAACAACCACTTCCCCATGGATGGAGTTGGAAGTTCTGACATTCTGAAGAGACAAACCTCTGCTCACATCAAGGTTATGTTTGTCAAGACTACGGGCGAAGGTGCTGGTAGTGATGTAAGCGTTGACTATGGAATTTACAATGATACTTTCAGTGGCATCATTGCACCTGGACAAACAAGAAAGGTCAAGGCACCTCTAGGATACCCCTACATGATCCTTGCCGCTGTAGGAGATACCATTAATGGTAATGACTTCTTCACGTCTCCTACACAGGAAAACTGGCCTAAGTTTGGTCTACCTATTGATGTAAAGATCAACAAAATTGCTTGTACTCCACCAGCTAATATCAACACAAGTTGTACTCAAGAGAAGATTCTAGCTACTACCTGTAGAGAAGTTGATAAGCCTCTATACAGTATGTACCACTGGGGTGGTGTCCAAGCTGGCGATACAAATGCTGCCAACTGGAAGCCACTAGTTCACTACAAGATTGGATATCCCGATGACTTATATGATGAGTCATTCTCTTCCAAGCAAGAGTTCATTCTCAAGAGCGATAGAATTAATGAATACGATGTAATCTTTGACTTCTTCGAAAGAGAGCCAGAGAATACTAATATCCTTGAGAGCAGATATGTCCAATACATTACTTCAGATATTAATGGTAATGTCCATCCAAAACTAGTACCCCTCTTCTCTAGTGAAGTAGTCAAGCCTGGTCAGACAGTCAATGTTAACTTGAGGGATAAGGCAAAACTATATGATGTAATGGTAAGGGTGGTAGATTACGGTATTGATGATATCACTAAGATTGGCAACCCCACAGGTTTCCAGCAACCAGGTATTCTCTTCTGTGGAAATATAGATGTTGTTGGTGGTATTGATAGAGATCTAGAGGATCCTATTGATTGTTCCGGTAAAGGTCTTGACTCACAAGTCACATTCAGCAGATCACTTGATTCAACCACACTTCATACAGATCCTAAGCACGGTTTCTTACAAGATAACACTCTTGTGGTTACTTACATTGATCAAAATCAATTTGTTAGCCAGAGTAAGATTGCTAATAGACATATTGGTATCACTAACAACTCCGTCAAAGGTAACGACTATATGTTTACCTTTATTCAGTTCTCAAGTAATGCAAAAGCAAGAGAACCTTGGAAGTACTCTGATGCCAATACAATAATCTATGGAACTAAGAAACTAATTAAGGCTGGCGAGGAGTTCCTATTCCCTGTAAATGACTTGCTACCAATGTTTACCGAAGGTGCTGGTCACATTTACTTCTACCCACAATTGTTGGTAGATCAATCGTACGATCCAGGTGAAGCACCAAGAAAAGAAGTAAAAGACTGTTTCGACTCACGGTTCATGACACCAGTTGGTAATGAAACCAACGTTGTTCCTCCTACTCCCCTCACAGACGTCCCACCAACAGATGATGATCTAACTGATCCTATTGATTGTTCAGGTCAAGGTGTAACTTCTAACGTGTCCTGGACTCTAAAGGTAGGAGATAACTACCTCAAGAATAATCCTGATAGAGGTTATGGCACAGAAAATACCTTCAACCCAATTGAACTCAATTCTAATGAGTTGAAGAATGCGGCAACTGCTAACAAGTATATTAGAATTTCTAATAATACGAAAAAGAGCAGAACATATACTTATGAAATCGCTGAATATAGATCTGCTGATAGTGCATCCGTACCTTGGGAGAAGAAAGAAGGACAAGTTAAGTTCGTTTATACACGACTCGTACCACCAAACCAAACAGTATCTTTCAGTATTCAAGGTCTGATTGATAAGCAAGTCTATAGTAATACTACACAGAAGACTCTATTCATCTATCCTAGTTACGTTGAAAACAAAACGGCTGATTCAGCTCCACGTAAAGAAGACAATGATTGTACTGAGGTAACATTCTTTAATCCTGATGCTCCTGGTGAGAATAAGAATGACGAAGATACTAATGTAGGTGGCAACGAGGGTGCTCCAGAACCCCCAAGTAATGATGATTGCCCTGATGGCGGTGCAATGACTTCGGTCAAGATTGCTACCACAGATACATACAACGAATTTATCAAGGATGACAAGTACGGATATGGATTACCACCTATCTGGGCTAGCCAAAGTTACTTCACGATTGATCAGAAATATGAAATTGATGAGCGTAATGCACAACTACCATTTGATCAACAACTACAACCTAAGTTCCTCAAGGTAACTAATACATCCAAGAAGAACAAGTCTTACTACATTGACTTTGTAAATTATCGTAATATTAAGAGAGCAGAAAAGCCATGGGATAGAAATATTCCAGGAGTCATTACTGAAGACAATGTTCCTGTATACAGAACTAAGACACAGATCGCTCCCGGTCAATCTGTAAAACTAAGTCATGAAACGATTAGGAATACTATCGGATGGTTGAATAACGACCTATATGTTGGTCTAGTAACTCTTGATCCTTCACATAACTTTGGCACTGCACCAAGAATCGCTGTACGAGATTGTCTATTGCTTGAGGTGGTAGAAGGTAACTTCAACGCAGATCCTGGAACGCCTTTGGATGGCACAAGCTTCTTCAAGTTAGATGAAGATGAACCCACTAATCCAGAACCAGATACTGAAAAGCCACCTACTACACCAGAGAATTTAAAAACTCAGTGTCAAGGTTCCGTAACCACTGCTTACTACACAACTACATCAGGTAGACATAATTATGATCATGCCTGGTATACCAACAGTGAAGAAGGTAAGGCAAATGGTATTGCTTGTATTCCAGTATATGATGATAACAACTATAATGTGAGGGAAGAACAGGGTAATTACACCTTACGTGCTCCACATAACACACATGTTGAGTGGATTGAAGCTTGGTTTATTAATACAACTGGATACAGAAACAAGACATCTAATAAAATTGATGCGGACAAAGTGAACAGATTGCCATTCGCTCAGGCGATGCAGGTGATGGTAAACACTACAGGTAGTAACACCACCACTGTTCCTCTTGATTCAATCAAAGCTGGTAACTATGATGCGATCTTGTTCTCTTATTACATAAAGCCAGAAGACGGCAAGCCAGCATACACAGTAACAGAGACCAGACAACTAGGCGCTGAAGTTTGTATTGAAAAAACCTTCATTCCTGATGAAAATCAAGATCCACCTCCTAATTATAAGACTCCAGAAGAGCGTGACCAAGAGCTTATTGACAGGAGTAACATCTCTGGTGACACAGTAGGAACTGCTTACTTTGACTCCACTACTAGCACTAGTAAGCCTGGATTTGACAATAGTCATTTCACTGGGTCTGGCGGAACAATCAATACAATCACCACAGTGGATGGTGAACCTCTCAAGGAAGGTGAAGAATATAGCTTCACTCTAAAGAGTATTTCTGAAAGAAATAACTATAGTGGTGAATACGATCATATGTATGATGATCCTGATGTCTTTGAGAAGGTAAGAGTATGGTGGAGAAAAGGTGGCGGGCCTTGGACTCTCTCTAGAGATGAATCTAGCCTACCCAGTGATAGAAGAAGTGTTCTCACTCCAAATGTCACCAAGACACTGACTTGTGAAGGTTCTGAGATGTCATTTGGTGCTGTAAGTCATGACGGTACAGTATCTGTTGAAGAGTGGCCCAAGACCGGTACCCCCGTACAGCTAGATATAACTCCTCCCAATGAAAGTATCGTAGATGAGGACGGAGAGGGAAGTACTATTATTATTCCTCCTAAGGAAGACACTCCTGTAACTTACAGAACCGAATCTATGATTTCACAGGGTTCTGGAAACAACACACTACCTCCTGTTGCACCACCAAATACTCCTCTAACGAGATTTGATACCGTACCAGGTAAGAGATATAAGGTTACTAATAGAAGTCTCCCACTAGATGCTACCACTGAGAAGTTCTTGCCTAACGGTAGACCTAAGTCTGCACCTCCAATGTACTTCTGGAAGTCTAATAGTAAGGATGCACAGACCAGCACCTTGTCAAAAGACTTTGTTGATGCTGGAGTTCAGGTAGGTAACAGTCTAGAAGGGGATGAGTCATTCACCTTCACCGCCGACAGATCCTTCCTCTATACAAGTTATAGTGAGACAGAACTTAGGTCTAACCCTGATATCTCATTTGATGATATTGGAGACCCCGGTGATCCTCAACGTACCTCAACACCAATCCCATCCGAAGTTGAAGTCACAGTTACCACTGAACCACCCCCATCTCCAGAAGGTGACCTTCCACCAAGAGATTATCTAATCAAGACTGTTGGTGGTAATAGTACATCAGCAACTGATAAACCTAACTGGGCCACATATACCGATATCTATACTTTCCATTGGCAGAGTGATAAGTATGAGTTACTCAACAATAACCCATACTCCATCAGAATGTTCTGGACCAATGATGCCACTGGTAAGACAGGACATCACCACGGTGGGGTTCTCCTACCTGGTAGAAAGACGGTTATTGGACGTCACCCCGGTGGTTATAACTATGTTGTCTTTGGTGCTTACAACGTAGCCAGACATAACTTCCAAGCTGCTGCCTGGACTGACACCGGCAAGGAAACTATTATTGATATTAAGGAATCCAATGGAGAGGTTGGTGTACAGGCTCTCTATTGGCAGTCTGATCTCACTAAGGCTCCAGAGTCTAAGGACTTTGACATCAGCCCTGTCAAAGCAATCTATCCCAATGTAACCAACCTAGTTGGACAAAGGATCAAGATTGAAAACAACACACAAGACACAGGTAGCTTCGTTGTAAACGTATGGTTTGCTGCTAATGGTGTTGGTAATCTAGATTACATGGACACCACTGATAAGAAAAATACTACCCTACCTTCACTACATGAAACTATTGATGCCATTCTACCTAATATGACATTCGGCACACACGTTGCTGAACTACGTAAGGAAGATTGGCCTCAAGAGGGTTACCCAGAACGTATTAAAGTTGTTCATGTAGGACCAACACCTGCTGACCCAGAAGAACCAGATGCAAATCTAGTCGCTAGATGTCAAGCTGATGGCGGTAACCTGATCTTCTCCTACATGTCAGGTAATAGTCAAAAGCCCCCAACTTATAGAGGAGCACAAGACTTCATTGATAATGGTGATCCTGAAGGTATTAAACTCTATCCTAGGAGAAAACTAAACGAAGGTATTACAGTTACTAATACTTCAGCCAATGACAACAGAATTGTGACTATATGGCACGTCAAGGTGCCAGATCAAGTCTATGCTCAGTTTATGCAAGATGGCCATAATGGATTTGCTACTCCACAACAAGCTGAGGAATGGTTCGCTAACACTACCTGGCAACAGAACTCTGTTCGTTTGTTACCAGGCACAACTGAAGGTGTCTCGGCAGCCACTTTAGGCAACCACAACATGGTCATGATTGCTCACGATAAGAAGCAAGGTGAAGATTACAGTTACAAGCATAAGAGACTTTGTGTCAAGACTGAACTTTATGTTGATCCTCCCAATTGTGAAAACAAGGGCTACTGGGCTGAACGAACTCTTAACCTTGACAACGAACCAGAGTGGACAAGTAATAAGTGGGAAAAACCACTACATTACGTAAGCACAGTCAACAAGAACAAGTACAAGATGACCGTCTTGGCTACGAACTCTTGTGATATGAGATTGTTCTTCAGTGATGATCCTAAGTCTGTACAAGGTCAAGTAACCAATATGACTAAGGGTCCTAGATTAACTAGACCCACTGGTGGACAACAGAATAATTCTATTGAGTTTGAAGCTCAAGGGAAGTATATGTTCATCGGTTGTTATAACACAGGTAAGACAATCAACGAAGTACACGAAAAAGGTATTTGTGTTGAGTACGTCTTAGAAAACATCGGTGGCTCTTCTGGTAACAAGAAGGCTTACTGGTCTCCTGTCACTAACAATAGATACATCCAGACTCCTAACTGGGAGAAGTATTATGAACCCATTTGGACTGAGGAGATTGAACCCGATTCTATCTACAGATTTAAGAATAAGAGTCAATATGACCTAGTTCCTTGGATTTCTGAAAAGAATAACTTTGTTAACACCGCAACAACTAATAACTGCTTTAAGATGAGTGCTACTAGCCCATCATTTGCGGTGGTAGATAAAACTAATGATGATAAAGCTAAGTACTTCCCAAGAAATAAAGAAGTTTACTTCTGGGTTCCTGCTGGTAACTTTACAAGAATGAGATTCTCTGTTGATGGTTCCAAGCCTGGTGACCTTGATGAGAAGACATGGCTACCTGATGGTAAATCAATTGACTATGAATTAGAGAAAGTTGAACTTGATATGTATTACTTCTGGGGAAGTAATAAGCAATCTAAACAGAATGAGTGTGTCAACTTTAAACGTGACTCCATGGCGGTCAGACACCAGTACTGTGAAAAGGGTAAGAACTACAAGATCAGAAACTGTACTTCTTACACAATCAGATTGTGGTGGACTGATAATAGACGTGGTATTAAGAGTGAGAAGATCGGAACGGTTGCAAACCTAGAGTACAAACATACCGCCGGTGACATCGTACTTCCAGAAACTTCTATTGATATCACAGCTCCTATGGAATACTTTGTTCCAATTGCTATTGGTGATGGAACTAAGAATTTCATTAGTCCTCCTAATGCAAATAACATTGGAATTAAGACCCTAGCTCTCACACATCGCCAAGAACCTGGAAAGTTACCTGATCAATTCAGAGCTTATCCAATGATAGCAGAAAATGTCTTACCAAACTGGAAAGACTTCAATACTCCTATTTTGAGAAAGACTGTTGATCCATCCAAATATTATAAGTTCACGAACAGTGGATATCATGATGTCCAACTCTATTCAAATAGTGATGGTAATGCTAAGGGAACCTTCAAAAAGATTGGTAAGGTAAGAAGAGGAGCTTCACTCATCTTTGAACTAGAGAAAAAGCAGAAATATGTTTACTTCTGTGATATGTTTATGACATTCACTTCAGGTGGCGAGTGTGCCAACGTTCCTATTGAAGGTAATGACGAGTATGATCGTGTATCAGATGAATGGCCAGTAACTGGTTTCATTGAAAGAGGATATCTGAGAGTTACTGCTGAACCTCCATCTAAGCCTGGTGATGACGGCAAACCTGGCGGCACTACTGGTTCATCTGGATGGCCATCTGCTGGTAGTTCTGGTCACCATGGCAAGCCAGATCTACCAAACATGAATGGCAAGCCACATTGGAATGCCGATAATCCTCTCAAGTGGTTCCAAGATGGGTACTTCTATAAGATTGCTAAGAACCTATTTAAGTCAATCTTTGGTGCCGTTTCTGCTGAGGCAATCCTTATCGCTGGTGCAATTATTGCTGGTGTAATTTACTGTGCTAGAAAAGCTCAGAAGTTTGCTGACAGAATTGAAGCATTCCGTAAGGTTGATATCCTCGCCGAACTCGTTAACTACGAGGCAGAGAATGAAATCTTGATTGGTGGCGTGGGTGATGTTCAATACGAAGAACAAGTTGATGAAGAGACCGGCGACACGATGATGCTTCCTGTTCATTATCCACGACCACTTGCTGAGTATTGTGGACATAAGAAACTTGATGAGATGTATCTCAATATGACCATCAGTCCTACTGACCTAATCATCACTAGAATGATGCGTTGTAGAATGAATGGTTATCTCTTCCACCTCAATATAATCCCAATGGATTATAAGATTGGGGAAGACTTCAGTCTACGTAGAGGTGCGGCATGGAGTGCTGCCAAGAAGGCAACTGATACGGATAAGATTCGTATCATGAGATATCACTCCCTTGCTCCTACTTACTCCTTCGGTCTTTTCGAAATGGAGAATGACAACTTTAAGAAGATTCTTCGTAGATACGAGACTAAGAAGAAGCAAGTTGTCGGTATGGACATTGATAGATATCTAACTCTTGATACTCGTAGAGATCACATCAAGATGCAGAACTTCTACAGACAAGAAGATCAGTGGTTCAAGCCTGTAACCTCACGTGCCCCATTCACTGCTGACCAAACTGGTTTCCACTCAGTTGGTGGTAAATGGATTCCTGTTGGTGACCTTGGATTCAAGAGTAAGCCAACTGGTCCTCAAGGTCCTGGTATCGGTGGATATGTAAGAGGTAAGGACATCGGTCTCTACATGGAGAACATCTTCAACGATAAGGGAACTGGTACTTACTACCGTGAGCATTACAATACTCACAACAGCATGCACTCATGGGGTTGGGAGATTGCTGCTGGTGAATCTAGACCTTGGCCTGGTCTCTACGACAGAGATGGCGAGACTGTTGTTGGTATTAACTTTGAACTCATGTCACATTATGTTGATAAGGGCAACATGCACCAAGACTGGCAGATTGTTGAGATCATCGGTAACTTTGAAGAAAGAACCTATGATGACGAAGGCAAGATTACAGAAATTAAGAAGCATTACTCACGATTCTATCCTGTAAAGACTATTAGACAAGAACGTTATGTGTTCCGTAATGTCTACACCCCTGGTACAAATAGTACAGTTGATAGTCAAAGACTTGGTGATGATGCACAACTACCCAACCCCAATGACTCTACTGAGATTACTTGTACCTCAACTGGTAGACAAACTCTCGGTCAAGAGGCAGCAATCAAGAACAACTGGATCTTTACTGGTCTAACTTGTTCCGCTTGGATTGGTGAAGAGGCAGGTATGGCAAGAAGTCATACTTACTCAATTAAGAACCTTAAGCCACTTATTAAGGTTGGTGAGGAAACTTTCCAAAATCCAGTCTCTGAATACAAACTATATCACCTAGATGTAGGTGAAGGTCCATACTCTGCTTCAGATGAAGGTGGTTACTGGTACTACTTCCGTATCAATGGTGCTAGATTCCCAACATTGAAGTTAAATAGAGGTAACATTGTATGTTTCCTACACAACACTGAGTACAGTCGTAAGTTCCCATTCGTTATCTACACTGATAAAGAATGTACTAATGAGTATGAAGATCATATGGTATGGGCAGATAGAACAACTCTAAAGCTAGATAACACTACACCTAAGAGATTGTACTACAAAACCACTCGTGAAACTATTAACATGTGGTTTAACGGTGAAGAAATTGAGATGCCACTTGACAGCTTTGTCGTTGGTACGATTGAAGTCTATGGAAGACTTCCAAATGTTCAGACAAATATTCTCGGCTACAGCTTAGAAGAATTTGATACTGATGAAATGCCTGATGAGACTGAAGTTCAGACAATTAATGTTACTGCTTCATCTGTCATAAGTGATAATTCAGGTCCACAAATTGATGGTGATGACACCACAACAGATACAGGATCCGATGACGCTACGGGCGATACAGGATCCGATGACACTACAACAGATACAGGATCAGGTGATACCGGGTCTGATGACACCACAGGTGATACAGGATCAGGAGATACCGGGTCTGGTGATACAGGATCTGGTGATACAGGATCAGGTTACGGTTCAGGTTACTACTACTAAAAATGAACTACAAAAAAGGACAACACTTTCCTGAGATTGCTCCCCATGGATATAAAGTATCCATTGGGGACATCACTTACATCTATGATCGCAATAACAACAGGTGGATTATTGAAGAAACTTCCGTTGAAATGACTAGACTTGATTCTACAAAGCCTTTGGTTATTGATGATCCTGTCTCAGAAGATGAGATTACTTACAAGTTTACATTTGATGAAACAACTGAGTCAGTTCACACTATTGTTTATAATGTAAATTTAGATCGTGATGAACATTTAAGGATGTCTTTCTTTATCAACGAGGATGAGAATCCTAATCCTGTCTTGCAAGTTTATCGTGGATATAGATATGTTTTCAAGTTTGAGACATCTACTCCATTTGAATTAGGTAAAAAGTTTGATCCTCTGAGCGAATTCAAACCAATTAACTATAGAACATACGAAGATGGATTTAGATCTAATGAAGATTTTACAGAGTATTATTTTCATGTGCCACTTGATGCTCCTGATGTTTTGTCATATAGAACTCCATCAGTTCTTGATTATCCTGTAATAGACGTACACGACTATTACAAATATAAATAGATAAAACGGTTAGACAGATGCAGTTTCCAGATTTCCCTACACAAGGACAACAAGTAGTTGAAGATGAGACTTCAGGTAGAACCTGGGAATATGATGGTCAAAAGTGGGTTCTTGTCGGAGCTAAGATGGGTGAGGTTGACTTCAAAGCCGAATACCCAATTGAAGTAGAGCAAAGACAAACTGAGGGTGGAAAGGTAGGAGCCGTCACATATAGCTTTGATATGACTCAACTACCAAGAATCAACCCTAACTGATATGACATATTCTTCAGGTGGTTCTGGTTCATCTGACCAGACCGACAACACCACAACAACGTCAACTTCATCTGACGTTTCAGCCGTAACCGTATCATCAAGTCCTTCCCAGTCAGTGTATGCCTACTGGGCAGATGAAGGAATTGACAACCCTTCTTATTTCCCTAATTGGGATTTGTTTAGGGTTCCTTTCTCCTACATGAAAATGGAGAAGGGTAAAGAATATAGTTATAGAAATAATTTTGGAACCAGTGAAGGATTTAATGTCCAACTTTGGTATACAGATAGCTTAGATGCTGCATATAACTTACAAGGACCACTATGGTTTAGAGGTGGTCAAGTTATTAGGTCTGCTTCTGAGGCAACCGTTGAAGTCGCTCAGGGTAAGTATCTATTTGCTGCAGCATTCAATACTGGCATCCCAGAAGAGCTAGTAGATCCAAATGGAGCACAGGCACAAATGTCTGTGGAACTTCTTGTTCCTGCACAAGAAGGTGAAGTTATTGATGATGATGCTTTGATGCTCATCCAACAAGAGGAAGAGTATTATAGTATTGCTACAATCAAGTTAAAAGAGTATTTTGCTCCTCTAGCTGTTGCACCTGACCTTTCTGACAACCAGTTTGGTGTTCCTGGTTTAATGTATCCAGGAGAAGGTCTTACATATAATGAAGTTACTGGTGAAGTTGATGCTGTTATTCCAGCGAGACCTAACTTCAAAGGAATTATTACTTCTAGAGATCTAACTTTTGCAGGCTTTGATCGTGATGATCAACATCCACTCAATAATGTAAGAAGCACTCTGTATCCAGTTGGTGATGAACTAGAAGGAGATTACTATGTTGTTGCTGATAAAGAAGTAACTCTTGATAGAAGTTGGGGTTATGCTTCTGAGTCCAGTGCTTTCTTAGGGGATCAGATTGTTCGTGTAAGACATGGTGATGCACCTGGTGACTGGGAAATTTTACCCAGTATTATGGGTCTAACATCTGTTCAAAAGTTAATCGCATATCAAACTGCTATTAACATTGACTCTGAGGATCTTTTATACCCTATCCTTAGTATTCAGACAGCCAAAGCACCAGAAGAATCCCCTAGTAACCCAGAGGGATTTGATGGTCTCCTGTCATTCACTGATAAAGATACTATTAATAGGTTATCAGAGAATTATATTGAACAGGATTTCACTGTATATCCACCTATTGAATAAATACCTGTAAATAAGTATTATGGCATATACTCAGAACTATATCAGACTTACTGATAAGTTTCTTATAGAGAGAAACATTGATGAAGTTGCAACATTCATGACTATTGATGGTCATGATTTGCAAGACTTTGTTTTAGAACTACAATCTAACTTCACGACTGAGTTAGAACTACAAGTCATCAACATTGATGCTAGTTTAGAGGCTTTAAATCAAGACCTTACAAACTTCAAAGGGATTGAAAACAGCCATTATAGTGAATTGTCTGATGATATCAAAGATCTCAATAATGAAGTCTATAGAAATAGAGTATTTATTGATAGTAATAAAGAACAACTTGATATACTCAACGAACAGACGCGTCTAGTTGGTAACTATCAGCTAGTAAAAGGACCCGTTCCCGGTGAAGGTGAAGTTACATTCAAAGTAGATGGAAGAGGACCTAATGCAGGTCAACATAACATTCCAATGGATGAAAACTCCTTGTATATGGATGTAGTAAGGATCAAGTTTAACAAAATTGACGCAGAAGGAAACCCAAGAGAGTTTGATAATATCCTAGTTGGAGATATTATTGAACTATCACAGTATAATGAATACACTATATTCACTAGAGCCACATTCCAAGTAACTTCACAGAAGCAGCTTGTTGATAGTAATAAAGTTTATGCTTTTGAAGTTGAGTATATTAGTGGTGCCGGTGATGGCAATGGTATTCCATACTTAAAAGAAGAGAATGGTCTTCCTGTAAATGACAGACTGACACGAGGTGAAGTTTATCCTAGTGTTGATCTCCAAGA
>Ga0098074_1000924_pt1 | contig 16808 bp, 23 predicted proteins | sample 32_taG_FD_75064 | JGI IMG/M metagenome (GOLD analysis project Ga0098074, IMG submission 75064) | Marine viral communities from the Gulf of Mexico - 32_GoM_OMZ_CsCl metaG | ecosystem: Environmental > Aquatic > Marine > Oceanic | place: Atlantic Ocean: Gulf of Mexico | collected 2015-07-12
GCCTTGTAGCGCAGTTTCGGTTTGGTCGCGGGGTTGGTGTTCTTCGGTATGATCGATTGACGCTCCGCGTAGTTGAACAGGATCCGTATGACGCGGACGAGATAGGCGGCCTGCGCCGGTTTCTGGTCGTATAGGGTTTCATAGAGGTCCTGCACCATTTTGGCGGATATGTTCACCGCCAGCTGGTCGCCGGCCCAGCGGTCGATTTTGTCCAGATAGGCGTCATAGTCTTTGCGCGTGCGATCCGAGATATCACGGAAATCGCGCGAGTTCTTATATTTCTCGATCACGTCCAGGACAGTGCCCGGGCGTGCCGTGGTGGGGTTCATGAGCGCGCCGGCGCGCCATTCATCGACTTGATTGTTTATAATCTCGGCGTGTTGAATGGCGGCGGCGTAATCATCGGACAGGCGCGTGAGCTTCCAGCCATGCGGGCGCAGTGCCGCAGGGGGTTGCCAGTAATAGCGCGTGCGCCCATCCTTGCGTTTTTTCGTGACCAGGTGTCTGATCTTGATGGTGGCCATGGGTTTATTCCATTTCACTGATGTGCAGGGTGCCGTCTTCGGTGGCGCGGATTACGGCGATGCGCGTGCAGTTGTTGCGCGCGATCGGGTAGGGTTGGCCGCCTTTCAGGAAATGCGAAGAGGTGGTCGCCGTGGCCGTCTGGTTGCCCTGTACGATGTGGCAATCGACGGTGGGGGTGACCATGAGCGTGCGCGTGGTTGCGGCGAAGTCGGTGCCGTTTTTTGCGCTGGAGGCACCGATCGCGATTTGCTGGGCGGTGTCGCCCTTAAAGGCGAGGGTTTGAATTGCGTTGTTGTTGTCGTCGGTTGGTAGTTTTGACATGGTTTTCGTCTTTCTAGTTGGTTGAACGGGGGTTGAGTTCATCGGCGATCGCTTCCTGATAGGAGGTGATCACCGGTGAAAAATGTTGTGTCAGCAAGGCATTGGCGCGCAGGCGTGCGCATATTTCCTCGCGGTCATGATAAAGGTCACTCATGCGGATGAATTCGACCAGGCCGAGCGTGTTGACCAGGGCGCTTTCATCGGCCGGGTCTTGTGCCCTGCGGCGGTGGCTGTATTCTTCCAGATTGTCCGTCATGATACGGATGCGGGTGGCGAAGGCCTGCATTTCGGGGGTCATGTTGTGATCTCCGTGCCGTTCTGAAGGCGCAAAACTGTGTATATTTTTGTTTTCGGATCGCGTTTGATGTACCCCATATCATTGAGGCGCTGCACCTTGCCGCGTATGTTTTGCGGTATGGTTTCCATTGCGTCCGCGATGCCGGCCATTGTCAGTTCGCCGCCATATTCCCGAAGGGTGACCATCATATCCAGCACCTCGGCCTGTTTTGCCGTGATGTTGGCCCCGGCCATATCGCGCAGGCCTTGTTCTTCGCCGTCGTCATTGGATTTGTCGGGTTCATCGGTCGGCACGGGCTTGCCGCGCGCCTCTATAAATACCGGATTGTTATCTTCAAAAACGGATACCGCCAAAATCATGCCATTGGCCATACCTCGCATATATTCATCACAATCATAATTGCCAGGTGAGCATTGTATTTCCGTTAGCTCCTTTAATTTAAACAAAGCCTTTTCAAGGTCGTCTTGTTTGTTTTTGTGATCGGCGATGGCTTCATCGTATGACTGGCCGATGCGGACGGGGGTTAATTTGTCCGTCGGCGGGTCTATAAATTGTTTGAGTAGTTCTTCCTTATCAATTCCGAAGATGTGTTCGCCTGATATTTTTTGTTGTATAGGATTATATTGCGGGTGGCGCCCTGTGTAATAGGTATGTATTACATCATGCAGGCGATTAGTCATGCTTTCGGCGATTTGGAGGGCGTCTGTAATGGGTAAACCTTCGAAATTTCCCGCGAGTTCGTCCAGGATGATCATTGATATTGTGTCTTTGTTCATAGTGAAAGCCCCCTTGCGCGGTCTTGCAGTGTTTGTTCGATGGCGCGGCTGTCGGGGAGGGTGTGCGCCTTAACCCTGCCTTGCATGTTTTTCGGCAGGCGGTCGTCCAGCCATAGGTCGATCGCCTTTTCGTCCCAGCGTTCGGAGCCGAAGACATCATCGGGCAGGCAGGGCAGCGGAAAGCCGTTTGTTTCCAGCGCGTGACGGTTGCGGGTGAAGGTGGACGGGCTGCAATCCAGCTTTTCGGCGACATGGGCAATTCTTAATAAGCGGCGCGGGGTCATGATGGCCTCGCGATCGTTGCGGTGAAATTGGGGATCACGAAGATCGGGCTTTCGGTCAGGATGCTGCACAGGATGCGGCATCGCGCGCGCTCCGGTAATTGCAGGGCGGCGACGCAGCTGCCCGGGGGCAGTTTTTTCGATACCAGTATCATTGGCCGCCCCCGATCAGGAAGAGGGCGAAGATGATGCCCATGAATGAGAATAAAGCGATGTCGATGATGCGGGAGCCGGAAAAGGTTTCGGCCGGTGCATCATGCCATTTGCGCGCCGTTGCAGCGCGCCGTCTGGATGGGCGTGTCAGGGAATTGAGCGCCGCCTGCGTATCCAGTGAGAGGTTTGATAGGGTTTTTAGCATTGTGGTCTCCATAGAAGGGTTTATCTATGGAGCAAGGATAACGATTAGTTGTTTTTAAAGTCAATCAAAAAACAATTATTTGTTGTTTTATTGTTGTTAAGTTTTCCTAAAAGGATATTTTTTTGTTCTTCTGTCAGAGATTGCCAGAGTTTCAGTAGGTAATTTTCTTTTGTGTTCATTTCTTCCCCATTGTTGTAATTCCCCGCTATCACATTGATGCAAGGTTGTGTTAATTTTTTGTTATAAATGAGGGGAGATTAGTAAATCCATTCAAATAATAGCGCTGATGTAAGGAATATAGTTACAATGCAGGCTATCGGGGCAATATACTTATAAAAGAATGCTAAGTTGTTCGGAACAACAATTTGAGGGGCAACAAAAAGCGCAAAGGCTATGCCAGTGATAGAAAACAAACTCTCTAAACCATATTGAAAAAAAGGATATGCTATAAGTATTATCTGGCAGGGAAGAACCAAGGCACCCAAAATGGTGCGCCATAAATATTCCTTTGTAATCACTTCAAAGTTTCCTCTGGCCATCATTAAGGTAATGCGGCCGGAAATAGTCGCGCAACATAGGGTGCATAGCCATATGATGGCGAGAGCAATATCATCTACGTGTATATCCATCGAGCTTTATATAAACTCCTTCCTTGTTATGTAGTATTTCATTGTTCCAGAAGCGCATCACCGTGAAACCTTGCCTTTGAAGGGTTTTGTCGCGTTTTTTGTCGGATAGCGAATCGGCGTGCTAGCCGCCGTCGATCTCGATGACGAGCTGGTGTTCGGGGAAGTAGAAATCGACAATGTACTCACCGATGATATATTGCTGTTTGAATGTAAGATTTGGCCATGCTTCCTTACATAAGCGCGCGAAAGCTCGCTCGGCCTTTGTCTGATTGTAGCGCAGCGCCCTGGCATGCGCTTCAAGATTTCTTTTTTTCGTTTTCCATGGCGAACATTTCAGCCATGTGAATAAATCTGTCTTGGTCTTTTTCATCCATCTGCCTGAATTTTTTGAGCATTTCGATTTCTTCTTCACTTTCGACCAATACGGGCGCAGCGGGGCCGTCAATGATATCCCAATAATGGACATCGAGAGCAGCTGCGATTTTTTTTGCGTTGTCGAGTGTCAGGCCGCCTTCGCGCCGTTCTATTTTGGTGATGCCTTCTTTTGTCATGCCGATTTTATCGCCAAGATCCTGCGCCGTCAGTCCAGCTTCGCTTCTGTAATGTCGTACCCAGTTTTCGGGGTATAGCTTTTTTACCATTTTTCCATTCAATAACTATTAGTTGTCCACATCAATGAACGAAGCGTTGTTTTTTAGTTGACCGAGCGGACAACAAAAAGTTATCTTCGTTTACATGAAGCTAAACGAATTTAGAGAAATGATTGGTATTGATGTTGAAACTGCGGCGCTGCAACTTCGCGTTTCAAAGGCATGCCTTCGGTATTGGGAAAGCGGAGTTAAGGTTCCGCGTCCTGAAAACATGACTGCTATTTTCGAATGGTCTCTGGGTAATGTTACTCCTAATGATTTTTATAAGTTACCGGCTTTAACCGGTTTTCATCGTCGTGCGGCCGGATATCCGCACGGCAGCGACTGTTCTCCCGGTCGCGCTGCATCTGCCCGGCATGTTAATGGCTATCGCCAGGAACTGCCCGGGCAGTTGTCAATTCTCGATCTCGCCGAGGTGTCCTCATGACAGCTCGCGTTTCTATTTTTCTTAAGCAGGATTTCACCTGCGCAAATTTCCACAACAAAATCAAGTCTTATTTTTTAAGTGCGGGGGCACAATGGCAAAATCAAACGACAATAATCAATCTTACGCTACGAAGCGCGAGCGCGAAGAAATAGCCTATGCCGGCCGTTTGGCAGGCTGGCGTCGCATGTTAATCAACGAGCCGGCCACGGCCGAGGCCGCGATCGGTGTCGCCATGGCGGCGCTGAAGAAAAACGGCGTTTCGCACAAGATGGATCTGGACCGCGCCTATTCCCAGATGAAGAACGGCGTTTCGATGCCCGGTGAGTTCGGTGTCAATTCTGAAACGGGGGTCGCGAAACGCGCATAATGTCATTGGTTGATCTTTCAGACATAGCCACGATGCTGGCGCAGGATATAGAACGGCTTTGCGCCGATGTCTTGCCGTCCGGCCGCCGCGAGGGCAGCGAGTGGGTCGAGGCCAGCCGTTCCAATGGCGGGTTGGGTGATGGTTTGAAGGTTTCTTTATCCGGTGCGCGCCGCGGCGTGTTCAAGCATTTTGGTGATGCCGGATCGGGCGGGGATGCGTTGGAGCTGATCGCGTATGTTTTATATGGCGGGGACAAGAAAAAGGCCGTTGCCTATGCCAAAGATTTTTTGGGGATTGAAAAGTTAGATCCGAAAGCCTTACAGGCGACGCGCCATAAGGCGCAGGCCGCCGCGAAACGACGGGACGTGCAAGCCAGGGAAGAGTTAGACAAGAAACGCGCCTGGGCGCAGTCCATTTGGCACAATGCCAATCCGAAATTGGCTTCCACGCCCGTCGATTTGTATTTGAAGGGGCGCGGCATCGATCTGGATGAATTGCCCAAGGTGCCCGGCGCGTTGCGGTTTGGCAGCAAGGTCAAGCATAGCCCCAGCGGGCATGATTATCCCGCCATGGTGGCGCAGGTGAATGATCATAGCGGCGCGTTTGTGGCCGTGCATCGCACCTATCTGGCGCCGCAGGGCATGAATTACATTAAAGCGCCGCTGGGCGAGCAATCGAAAATGGTGCTGGGCAGTTATGCCGGCGGGTTTATTCCCTTGAACCGCGGCAGGTCCAACAAGCCGTTTAAAGATGCGCCGGACGGGGACGCCATTATTTTATGCGAAGGCATTGAAGACGGGCTGTCCTTGGTTTTGGCGTGTCCGGATTACCGCGTGCATGCGTGTATCAGTGTTGCCAATTTCAAGAATATATGCCTGCCGCGTGCCATTACCGAGGTGATTATCGCCGCGGATAATGATGCGCCCGACAGCCCCGCCGCGCGCGCGGTGGATCAGGCCGTGCAGCGGTTCATGCAAGAGGGCCGTGATGTGTTTCTGGCGTATTCGCCAAAAGGTAAAGATTTTAACGATTGTCTGCGTTTCGACGGGACATTAAGCGTCAGGGAGGCGTGATGTTTTGGGGATTGGTATTGTCGGCATTGGGGCTGGCCTTGTTTTTAGTGGTGCTTTATCTGGCATTCGGCGTGGCCATGGTTGCGTTGGGGGTGTTTGACGATGAGTGATGGCAAGCAGTCCATAGCGTCGGCGATTAAGGGTGCGAAGAAGGTTAAGGCGCAGCCGAAGGCGGCGGCGAGCGTTGATCAGAGCGTGCCCAATAGTTATTTGCCGGAAGGGTGCCCTGTTGTGCCGTTGGGCCTTGAGGGTAGCACGTATTATTATATGGATGCGTGTCGCCAGCTGCGTGTTTTGCCCGCAGACAAGCACGGGCATTTGAATTTGAAATCATTGTTCACGCCGCAGATCGAATTTTGCGAGGATTGGTGCCCGCGTTATTCCAAGCCCGATAAAGACGGGTCTTTTCATGTGATCGGCACCGATTGGGCGGCGGTCAGTGATGCGCTCATGAATGCCTGCGGCCGCATTGGCCCCGTGAATATCGAGAAGAAGATCCGCGGCCCCGGTGGATGGCTGGCCGATGATGGCCGTCTGGTCATGCATTGCGGTGATTTGATTTATGTCGGCGACCAGGCATTCGTGCCAGGGCGCATTGGTGAACATGTTTATCCCGCGGCATCGAAGCGGCCGCATCCCGTTGATGGGGATAGCGGCACGGCCGCCGCCGAAGAGATTTTGAGTTACCTAAAGACATGGAATTGGCGCAGAGGCCATTTAGACCCGCATTTGATGATGGGTTGGGTTGGTGCGGCCATGGCCGGCGCGGCGCTGGATTGGCGTCCGTTGGTTTGGGTGACCGGTGACAAGGCGACGGGTAAATCGACGCTGCATAAGCTTATCCAATATCTGATGGGCAATGATGGCATGATCAGTTCGGTCGATGCATCGGCCGCCGGTATACGTCAGGCCGTGGGGCATATGTCTTTGCCCGTGGCGCTGGACGAGCTGGAAGCCGATGAAGACAACCGCAAGGCCAATGATGTGATCAAGATCGCGCGCTATGCCTGTTCAGGCGGGCAGTCTTTGCGCGGTGGTGCCGACCATAAGGGCAGCACGTTCACCTTGATGAATTGTTTTATGTTCAGCTCCATCCTAATCCCGCCGATGTTAAGCCAGGACGTTTCGCGTATGGCGATTTTGCAGCTGGATCGTCTTGAGGACGTGACGCCGCCAACCCTCGAACCCGCTTCGATCAATCAACTCGGATCACGGTTCAGGCGGCGCATGATCGCGCGATGGAAGGATTTCCAGCCCTATCTGGAGGCGTACCGCAAGGCGTTGGCCGATGTAGGGCATAGCGGCCGCAGCGCCGACCAATTTGGCGTTTTGATGGCGTGCCATGATTTATTGTTATTTGACGGCCCGCCGAATGCGGCCATCATCGAGGATGCGGCGCAGCGATTGCGCTATTCGGCCCTGTCCGAGACAGAGGATGATGTCGCCGATTGGGAGCGGTGCGTTTCGCATTTGATGACCTGTTCGCTGGATTTCTTCAGGGATGGCGGCAAACGATCGGTGAGCAGCTGGATCAGGCAGGCGGCGGGGAAAGACCCGGCGCGGCATGACCGCGAGGAAGCCAATAAGGTCTTGAGCGGTTACGGCATGCGCGTGCGCGAGGTTAATATCACCGGCACGCCGTTTATGGTTTTACAGGTGGCCAATGCGCACCAAGGGCTTGCGGCCCTGTTCAGGGAAACACACTGGACGGGCAAGAGCGGCACGTCCGGCGTCTGGGTTCAGTCCCTTCGGCGCGTGCCCTATGCCGAGGCCGGAAAGGCCCCGACCAGTTTTGATGGTGTCATGACGCGTTATACGCAGTTGCCCATCGACAGCATTTTGTCATTTGAAAATCAGGGAGGTGAGACATGTTTGCGCGTCTGATCACCCTGCAACCCGATGGATTTCAAGTACCCGAAGAATGTCAAGGGCATTTCGTGCAGTTTGACGCGGATTGTTTGCGTTTACGGGGTAAGGGCAAGCGTAAGAGGGAGCGTAAGAGGCCAATGCCGCTCTCACATAGGCTTAGCGGCCACGGTTTACGCTCTTACGCTGTTTTACGGTGTATCTCTATATATGTGCGCATATGTGCACATGAGAATAATAGTGTAAATACCGTAAAAGACCGTAAGAGATATAGTTATATTAGTTATTTCAATGGCTTAGGTCTTACGCTTGGTCTTACGCTTGTTTTACGCTTCGCGGCATCCCTTTGTGGCTGCGGGTTTGCGCCTGTAAGAGCAATAAAATATAGGGGTGATATTCATGTCCGATGATATTTTGCCGCCAAACGGGTTGAAAACGGCCGTTGCCGAGGCTCATTCGCCGGACGCTTCGCCGCCTGATGTTTTGGATGGTGATCAGCTGGCTTTGCTTCCTTTGCATAATGCAGGCGCGGAAAATGGCCAGCGGAATGAGGTTGGTTCTGCGGGACGGGGGGCGGGGCGTCCACGCGGTTCCAAGAATAAATCTACTGAAGCATGGACAGACTACTTGCTGTCCCGTCATTCCAGCCCGTTGCAAGCGCTTGCGGAGCTTTATTCGCGGCCGCTGGACGAGTTGTGCCGTGATCTGCTGCGCATGGCCGGCGCGTGCGAAGGTGCGAAGCCGACATGGGCGCAGCTGATCGAGGTATTGAAGATACAGCTGGGCGCGGCGAAAGAACTTGCGCCATATCTGCACCAGAAACAACCAATGGCCATTCAGGGCGGCGAGCATGGCTTTATCAATCTGTTTATCGGCGACATGCACAAGGGCAGCTTGAACGCGTCCGATGCGACCAATTTCGATATAGAAATCCTTGACGTTGAAAGTGAAGAAAATCAATCACTTAGCGATCAGGAAAACCAAGAGTTTGACGCGGAACCGTTTGACGTTTCCGATCAAAGCAGCGGAAACGCTGGGAATATTAACGATAAACCTACTGATTAGAGATCAGTAAGAACGAAAGGAATGACCATGCGAAAATTGATAGGCGGCAAATATGTACCAGTTGAGGTTCTGACGCAAGAGGCCGATGCCGATCAGGCGAATGATGATGGCCTCGATCTGATCGAAGGTGCCGACATCGAGGAAATGGATAAAGATCAGCTGGTTAGTTACTTGCGCGATAGTGGCAAGGTTGCCTTTGCCAACTGGAAGATCGAGACGCTGCGCACCAAAGCGCTGGCCTTGGTGAAGGGATAACCGGCGATGAATTTGCAATGGAACCCACCCGGCCCCGTGTCCGCTGCCTTCATGAATGACATGGAGGCCGTGATGGCATTGATGGGGCCGGTGGGTTCCGGCAAGACATCGACCTGCGTTATGAAGCTGGCGCGCATTGCGACTATGCAGGCTCCATCGCCCGTGGATGGCGTGCGCTATACGAAATGGGCGGTGATCCGTGATACATACCGCAACCTTAATCGCACAACGGTGAAGACGTTCAAAGGATGGTTCCCGAAAGGCGCAGGGCATTGGACGGGCGGCGGTAATGATCCGGCCGCGTTTCACCTGAAGGGCAACCTGCCCGATAAAACCAAGATTGATTTACAGGTCGAATTCATTGCCCTTGGCGATAACTCTATCGAAGACGTGGCGCGAGGCTGGGAAGGCACGGGCATCTGGTTGAACGAGGCCGATCTATTGCCGCCTGATGTGTTCTCGTACATGTATGGCCGCTGCGGACGCTATCCTTCCAAAGCGCATGGCGGCGCAACATGGTATGGCGCAATCTTCGACTATAACGCGCCTGATGTAGACAATTATTGCTATAAATTATTCGAGGAAGTGCAGCCGGGGGGGTACCGATTGTATAAACAGCCGGGGGGGAGAACGTCCACAGCTGAGAACCTTGAAAATTTACCTCTCAATTATTACGAGGGGCAAGTCAACGCCTATATGGCTGATGGCCGCGATGATCTCGTGCGCCGCATGGTTGACAATAATTATGGATATAGCCGCGATGGCAAGCCCGTCTATCCCGAATATCGGGACGATTTTCACTGCGCAGGTAAGGAGTTGCAAGGGGTGGAGGGGTTGCCGATCAAGATATCGTGCGATCAGGGTTTGCATCCGGGCGCGATTTTGCGTCAAACACTTCCCAATGGGCAGCGGATTATATTGGAAGAGTTTTATTGTGACACAGGGGCCAAGGGTCTGGCCGATGACGTCAAGCGCTGCATGGCCGAGCGTTATCCGGGCTTTCGTTTGGTTGGTGGAAAGTGTGATCCTGCCGGTGGGGCAAGGGATCCGAATGATCCGAATGCGGTGGGCAGCTGGCTTGATGCCTTCAATGCACATCTGGGGCTGACGGGCGCGGCGCGCATAACAATGGCGGAAACGAACAAGCCCGATAAATGCACGAGCGCAGCGCGTATTCTTTTTACATCGCTAGTTGATCAGGGCTTGCCGCGTGTGTCGATATCGGCACGGTGCAAGGTTTTGCGCAAGGGCATGAATTCTGCCTATTGCTATAAGAAAAAACGCAATGCGGGGGGGGGGTTCGATGAAAAGCCGGTCAAGACCTTTCCGACCTCGGACGTTTGCAATGCATTCGAATTTGATGCCTTGGATGATGGCGGATACGAGGACGTTATTGGCCGGGCGCGGCGCTCGCAGGCGTTCGGGGCGGGGAAGATGTTTCAGGGAAAGGTCAATGTGAAGATATGAAAAAACAGATCATCAAAGCTTTCCTCGACATGGATTTGCGCGATCAGGATCGCGATGCGCATTCAAATGCGGCCATGCGTGACCAGATTATCTTCCAGATCGAGCATTTTGCTGCTTTTGCCTTGCCGGATCCCGCCGCGCCTTTATTGGTCGGGGGGTTCATTCATAATTTCGGCACGGTAACGGCATGGATGGTCACGGCCAAGGGGTTCGAGCGCGGCGTGCGCACCATATTGCCAATGCAGCGCCAACTTTGTACCTCGATGTATGCCGCTTTTGAAGCACACCGCATGCAAATCGAAGTCGATACGGGATATGCATCGAATGAGCGCTATGCGGAAGCCTTGGGTTTTGAATTTGAGGGTATCCAGAAACGCGCCAGCACCTGCGGCGGGGATTTATCAATTTATGTGTGGCCAGATGAAAGGGGATTATCATGAATGAATTTAACCATATTTTCGAGTTCGAAAGCGATTTCGGGTGTGAGGCATTGTTTCGCCCGCAAGTCGTCAATAAAAAAGTATTTAAAAAGGCGGTGAAGGTCGTCAAAAAGGTGGTGAATTCACCAATCGGCAAAATTGCGATGGCGGCGCTTGCTGTCTATACGGGCGGCGCAGCGCTCGGCGCATGGGGCGCGGCCGGTGCGGCAGGTGCGGGAGCGGGGGCTGCTGGTGCGGCAGGTGCTGGCGCAGCAGCCGCGGGAACCACGGCGGCCGCGACATCCAGCTGGGCAACGGCTGCGGCAGTAGCAAGTAAAGTTTCAACAGGTATTCAGGCTCTTTCCGCAATTAATACATTTACCGGTTCGCAAAAAGAACAGGCCGTTCAGGATTTCGGCCCTCAAATCGCTGCGCAGCGTCGTATGGAAGCACTACAGGCCGAAAATCTCAAAAAACAGGAAGAGGCCACGACGCAACAACGCAATGTCGCCGATCAGCAGGAAACCGAACTATCCGGCGCACTCGCAGCGCAGAAAAACGCGGTCTTGGCGCGCCGCAGAAGCCGCGGCGGTCTCGCATTCTCGGGGCCAACCACGGGCGTTAAAACAACATTAGGAGGGTAATCATCATGGCGAAAAAAGAAAAACCAAAGGCCTATCGGCCAGTCGAAGAAAGCCTTCGCCGCTCAAAAGAAGCATGGGCGCTGAAGGATTTCTGGAAACCAATCATGGAAGAATGTTACGAACTGGCACTGGCGGGGATCAGTCCGTATCAGGGCGATAAAAACAAACCCCGCACCGCGCCGCGGCAATATGACAGCACGGCACCAAACGCGGTGATAAGGCTGGCCAATCGTATCTTGAATGAAATGACGCCGCCTTTCGATGATTGGGCCGATGTTGTGCCGGGGCCGATACTGGAACGCGATCTAAGTAAAAGCCAGCTGGAGGAATTAAAAAAACAGCTGGAAAGCGTTTCCGCCATGACCAATATGATCGTGAACCAACGCGAACAGGTGGGCGCGCGCTATGCTGCCATTCTCGATATGCTGATTTCCTGCATGGGTTGTATGCTCGATCTGGAAGATCCGACCGATGATATCAGTCCGGTGAATACGCAATGCGTTTCACAGGCTGAAGTCGCCATTTTGGAAGACGGCCGCCAGCGGGTTTCCGATATCTGCCGCAAGCGCACAATCAAACTAAGCAAGATAAAAGGCTTATGGCCGGATGCGGTCATTCCCGATGAAATTACGCAAGGCTCCAAAAAAGACAAAGACCCCGATATCGAAGTCATTGAAATCACCTACGCGGTCGAGGGCGGCAAAAAGCAGGGAAGCAATCTTCCTGCTTGGGCGTATGAAGTGCTTTACACCAAAGGCGGCAAAAACGCCGAAATCATGGTGCAGCGCGGTTATAACGAAAACCCGTGGACAATCCTGCGCTGGATGACATTGCCGGGCTGCCCGTATGGGCCTAGCCCCGTGATGTTGGCGCTTGCCGATATCCGCGTCGCCAATAAGATCGTGGAAATGATCCTGCAAAATGCGGCGCTTGCGATCGCGGGCATGTATACCGTGCGTGATGATGGCGTGGTCAATCCCGATAATATCCAGATCACAACGGCGGGGATGATCCCGGTCGGATCAAACGGCGGCGGGGCAGGGCCATCCATCATGCCGCTTGAAACGGGGCGCGGTTTCGAAATCGGCCAGATCGCAATGCAGGATTACCAAACCCGCATTAAGAAATGGCTTTTCGATAACGGCCTGCCCGATGCAACGGGCGCGGTGCGCAGCCCGACCGAGATCATTGAACGCGTTCGCGAAATCACGCAAGACCTCGGCGCTGGCGTTGTGCGCGTGTCCGGCGATCTGGTGGAACATGTGCGGCGTGTGATCAATATCCTGATACGGCGGGGCTTTATCCCGTTTGATATCAATATCGATCAATTCACGTTCAAGGTACAGATCAATTCCCCGCTGGCCAGAACGCCGAATTTGCAAAAAGTGCAAACCGTCGTCCAGTGGTTGGAAATCGCCAAACAAAGCGGCGGCGATCAGGCTTTGATCGTGGTGGCCAAAATGCCGGAGATCCTGACCTGGATCGCTGATCAGATGGGCGTGCCTGCCGATCTGGTTAATACCGAGACCGAACGCGAAAAAGCAATGCAATCCATGGCGGAGGTGCAAGCCGCCCCCGCACTGGCGGCACAAGCCGAAGCGGCAGTCCCCGCATCGGCATAAATTTTAACCCCAAAAGAAAGATAGACTATGAATAATCTAGGAAAACAAACTGCGGCGGGGTTTTTGCCCATGGTGCCAAACGCTGAAGATGCGATGTCTATGATAGCGAAAAGCGTCGGCGGCTGGAACGAAGGCAATAATACGCCCGCTGGCAAGGCTCTGGTCGATAATGGCTCCGATCCCAAGGGGGACATGCTGCGCAATTATGTGCAGGTGTTTTCATCACCGGCGGGGCAAAAGGTGCTGGATGATATCCTCTCGATGTCTCTGCATCGCAGCCCGTATATGAACGGCGAAGGCCATACGCTCGAACAACAAACCGCCTATGGTCTGGAGCGCAAAGGCCAGAACGGACTAGCCATCGCCATCTTGTCGAAAATCGTGGCGGGTAGGGAATTGCCTGCGCCGTCTGCGAAAAAGAAACCACGTAAAAAATAATTCACTGCGTAAACCAATCAAAAAACCAATAAGGGACGTAAACCATGACTGATACTAAAACCGACGCACCGGCCGCAGAGGCCAAAACAGATGATGCCGCCGCCGCTGCCGCCGCTGTGCCAGAAAAAGCCGAAAAGCCCGCCGAGGATACGGCCAATGCCGATGAAAAACCAGCCGAGGGTGATCCGGCCGGCGGTGAAAAGAAAGAAGAGGGCGGCGAGGGCGATCCCGTGGCCGCTTATAAACCCGATGGCCTCGGCGATCACCTGACGGGCGCCAGCGATCAGGAAACAATCGACAGGCTTTTCAAGGCCTATAAAGGCGCGCGTGACGAGCTGGCGAACAAGAAGGGCATTCCCGAAAAATTCGAAGATTACACTGTCGAGCTATCCAAGGAAGAGGAAGAAAAATTCCTGACCAAAAACGAGGATGGTGTCGATCCTATATTCGAGCTGATGAAAAAAACGGCCTATGAACACAGCATCCCTCAAGCGGCCACAAAAGAGTTTTTCGCCAAATTCGCGGAAAGCCTGTTTTCACAAGTCGAGGAAGCCGGCGCGGCACAAGCCGAAAATGAAGACCAGGGCATCAAAGCCGATTTTGACTTTAAAACCTATGGCGGCGCGGACAAAGCCAAGCCCGTCGCCGAAGCGGCCAATGCCTGGGTGGATGGTTTGAAAACGCAGGGTAAGATCGATGATGATGCCGCCTTTGAATTGAAATTGTTGGCCACGCATGCGGGCGGGCTGAAGGCGCTGGAAGCATTACGCGTGGCATCGGGCGAAAAACCGATCCCCGTGAATATGTCGGGTGATGGCGGTACGGGCGGCGGCGCACTGACCGAGGCGCAATTGCATGAAAAAATGCGCGATCCTAAATATTGGAAAGACAAAGACCCTGACTTTATCAAAGAGGTGACTGACGGTTTTAAACAGCTTTATGCCGAAGCATCATAAATCAGTTTGACTTTTTCACCGAAGTCTGAAATCTTAGTGGAAGGGCTTTTCTGCCCTTCCTATTTTCCGCACCGGTCATTTTACTAAGTGATACGCCGGACAGTTTGAAAGGATCTGTAAACCTTTCCGCTCCAGAGTGGCGACATACTCAGGGAATGGACCCGCGAAAGCGGCGGCACCTGCCAGGCAAAAGCCTGATGTAAGCCCGCTCTATTCAAGGCACTCGGCCCGATTGCAATCAAACAATCAACCGTAACCTTTTGAATGGAGCATATTCATGTCTACATCTCTCGATCAGGCGTTTATTAAACAATTTGAACGCGAAGTCCACGAAGCCTATCAACGCCAAGGCTCAAAACTGCGCGGCACAGTGCGCACTATTACCAATGTCAATGGCTCTACCGCCGTTTTCCAAAAAGTCGGTAAAGGTACTGCCGGAACAAAATCAACACATGGCATGGTGCCGGTGATGAATTTGTCGCATAGCAATATCGAAGTTACTTTAGCGGATTATTACGCCGGCGATTGGGTTGATAAACTCGATGAATTGAAAATCAACATTGACGAGCGTCAAGTGATTGCCAATGCCGGTGCGTATGCAATGGGCCGTAAGACCGACCAGCTTATTATTAACGCGCTGGACGAACAATCAGACAGCGGGCAGATCATTACCGATGACAACACCGGTCTTACTTTGGCAAAAATCATGGGCGCCTTTGAAATCCACGGTAATAACGATGTGCCAGAAGATGGGCAGCGCATGGCAGTTGTTGGTTGGAAGCAGTGGACTGAACTCATGCAGATTGATGAATTCAAAGACGCCGATTATGTCGGGGCCGATCAGCTGCCATTCACGCAAATGACGCAAGCCAAAAACTGGCTTGGCACAATGTGGATGCCGCATTCGGGTCTTCCAAGAGACGGCAATGATATCCGCCGATGCTATTGGTTCCACAAAATGGCCGTGGGTCATGCTATCGCCGCTGATGTGTCCACCGATATCACCTGGCATGGTGACCGTGCATCCCACTTTATCAACAACATGATGTCACAAGGCGCGGGCCTGATTGACGAGCTTGGTGTTGTTGAAATCCAGTGTGACGAAACACCTGACTAAATCAGTCCTGATCCGGCGGTTCATCGCCGGATCTACCCTTTCAATTCAATATAAGGAATTATAAAAATGGCTACACCTACACCTTCCGCATCTAAATACGGTTTTAAAACCGAAATTACAAAGGGCGCAGTTAGCGGCAGCGGCGGCGCTTTGTCCTCTCACTATTACGTTTCCAATAACACGAAAGCGCAGATCGAAACGGCCGGATATTTCAATCCGGTGCATGCTCTGTACGAACTAAAAGTTGGTGATGATATCCATGTATGCGGCGATATCGACGGCACGCCGTTTATCTCGCAATATGTTGTTGCAGCAACGCCTGAAGGCGGCGACGTAACAATCACCGAAATGGCGGCCGTCACGCAAAACGTGCTTCAGGAAATCTCTGCACAGAAAATCTCGACCAAAGCAAGTGACGCTGAAGTGTTTCGCTTTGTGCCGAGTTTTGACGGGACAATCACCAAGGCTTATTCGGTATTGAATGCGGCCCTGGCGACAGGCGATGCAACCGTGACGCTGGCCATTAACGGCACAGGCGTCACCAGCGGCGTTATCACGGCAACACAATCCGGCTCTGCTGCCGGTAATGTGGACGTGGCGACGCCTAGTGCGGCGAATGCGTTTTCTGCCGGTGATGTTATCACGGCCACAGTTGGCGGTGCCTCTACAGCGACAGCAACGGCCAATCTGACTTTACAGCTTACTCCGTCCTAAGCTCTCTACCCACCTTCCGGCGGCGGGATCCGTCTTTGTGAATTCTCACAATCGCCCGCCGCCTCCTTTTTTAACTTTCAGGCATTTTCATGACAGTAAGCGGCTATGATGATCTAGGAGTTGTAAATCTCGCGGCCCCGCGCGTTGGTTGGCGTGAGATTAACAGTATTGCAGACCCCAGCACCGATAAGGAATATGCCTGCGCAGCGCTTTTCCCGATTACGCTCGATGCGCTTTTATCAAAACATGATTGGAAATTCGCCAACCCTACGTCCGAGCTGGCCGTCGATGCCGATGCGCCGTCCGTTGGCGGTTATCTTTACGCCTATACATTGCCGTCCGATCTGATAGCGGGGCCGTTTGCGGTTTATACCGCCGCGAATCTGAAACGGCCGATCTCGGATTATACCCACGCCAATGATTACATATACAGCAACGAAACCAGCTGCGTTATCAAATACCGCGCGCGCCCGGACGTGGGCAAAATGCCGGCCTATTTTGTTGATCTGCTGGCCGTTGTCTTCGCGGCGCGCCTGGCAA
>Ga0098074_1000925_pt1 | contig 16803 bp, 18 predicted proteins | sample 32_taG_FD_75064 | JGI IMG/M metagenome (GOLD analysis project Ga0098074, IMG submission 75064) | Marine viral communities from the Gulf of Mexico - 32_GoM_OMZ_CsCl metaG | ecosystem: Environmental > Aquatic > Marine > Oceanic | place: Atlantic Ocean: Gulf of Mexico | collected 2015-07-12
CGCCCGCTGCCCACCCCGCTGCTGGCCTTCGCGATCCGCGAGCTCGGGTGCGTGGCCGGCGTGATGGTCACCGCCAGCCACAACCCGCCGCAGGACAACGGCTACAAGGTCTACCTCGGCGACGGCTGCCAGATCGTGCCGCCGGCCGATGGTGAGATCGCGCGCCGGATCGAGGCGGTCGGGAGCCTCGAGGCGATCCCCCGCGGGTCGTCGGGCACCGTGCTGAGCGAGGAGATCGTCGACCACTACCTCGACACCGTGGCCGACCTCGCCGGCGACGGTCCGCGCGACCTCGACATCGTCTACACCCCGCTGCACGGCGTCGGCGGCACCTCGGTGGTGCAGGCCCTCGAGACGGCGGGGTTCACGGCGCCCCAGGTCGTGGTCGAGCAGGAGCAGCCGGACGCCGACTTCCCCACCGTCGGCTTCCCGAACCCGGAGGAGGCCGGCGCGATGGACCTCGCGCTGGCCCTGGCCGCGAGGAACGGCGCCGACCTGGTCGTGGCCAACGACCCGGATGCCGACCGCTGTGCGGCCGCCGTGCCGAGTGGTGGCACCTGGCGGATGCTGCGCGGGGACGAGGTCGGCGCCCTGCTGGCGCACCACTTGATCGCCACCGGTCATACCGGCACCTTCGCGACGTCCATCGTGTCGTCGTCGCTGCTCGGCAAGCTCGCCGCGTCTGCGGGGCAGCCCTACGTGGAGACGCTCACCGGCTTCAAGTGGATCGGCCGGTTGCCCGGCCTGGCGTTCGGCTACGAGGAGGCGCTGGGCTACTGCGTCGACCCCGAGCACGTGAAGGACAAGGACGGCGTGTCCGCGCTGGTGCTGCTCTGCGAGCTCGCTGCCTCGCTCAAGGCCGAGGGGCGCTCGCTGCTCGACCTGCTCGACGACCTCGCCCGCACCCACGGCCTGCACGCCACCGACCAGGTGTCGGTGCGCGTCGACGACCTCAGCGTCATCAGCGACGCCATGGCGCGCTTGCGCGAGGAACCGCCGACCGAGCTCGGCGGCCTCGCGGTGGAGGTGGTCGACGACCTGAGCGAGGGTTCGGCCGACCTGCCCCCGACCGACGGACTTCGTTATCGGCTGGCCGAGGGCGCGCGGGTGATCGTGAGACCCAGCGGCACCGAGCCGAAGATCAAGTGCTACCTCGAGGTCGTGGTGCCGGTGGAGGACGAGGGCGGTGTCGAGGCCGCCCGCATCTCGGCCGCGACCCGCCTCGACGCCCTGGCCCACGGCATCCGCGCCGCCGCCGGCCTCTGATCCGGGCCGAGTCGGCGTACGTTGACGCCGACTCGGCGCGTCTGACAAGCCGACTCGGCCTGGATTTCGCGTGCAGATGCGCCGACTCGGCGTCGGGGGTCAGACGAGGGCGGCGAGCGCGAACGCGACAGCGGTGAGGGTGAGAAGGGCGATCTCGACCCAGGCGGGGGTGCGGACCACCTCGGCGAGGAGTGCGGCCTGCTCGTCGGAGCGGATCGCCACGCCTCGCTGGTCGCGGGCGGTCTGAGCAGCGGCGCGCACCCGGTTCTCGACCAGGACGGCGTAGGAGGCCTCCATGCCCCCGGCGGTGCCGGAGGGGAGCGCCACGTTGGTGAACACGTCGCGCACCGGACGCGAGCGGGGGTTGAGCTCCCGGCGACCGCGGCTGATCGCCGAGCACAGGAACTTCTTCTCGCCCACACGGACGGCGAACACCTGGCGGGCGGCCACCTCCTCGATGCCGGCGAGCGGGAGCCGGACCGTCTCGAGCATGTTGCGCATCACGAGCTCGTCGCCCGCGATGGCCAGCCGCGGGCGCAGCATCGACGCCCACGCCAGGCTCGCGATGAAGCCCATCAGGGCCACCAGCCACCAGGGCACCGTGTCGAGCCCGCCGTCGCGGTCGAGCACCGCCGCCCCGGCGACCACGAGGCAGACGACGAGCGTCACGGCGCCGGCCACGCGCCCGTGCGTGGGGCTGAACCACTCGACGTCCGCTGGCTTGTCCGGCTGCACCCGTCCAACCTTAGGGAGTCGCTCATCAATCTCGTCTGCTGCGCGACGCTCGCGACGTCGACATTGATCAGCGACTCCCTATGCTGGCAGGCATGTCAGCTCTCGCCACGGACTTCTCGGACGTGACCAGGACCGACGCCACGTTGCGCCGTTTCCTGCACGGTCTGCCCGGCGTCGACCAGGTCGGCGCGGAGGCCCGAGCAGCCGCGCTGGGCACCCGGTCGATCAAGACCACCGCGAAGGCAGCGGCGCTCGACCTGGCCATCCGGATGGTCGACCTCACGACCCTCGAGGGCCAGGACACGCCGGGCAAGGTGCGTGCGCTGGCCTCGAAGGCGATGCGCCCGGACCCGGCCGACCCGACGTGCCCCGCGACGGCCGCGGTCTGCGTCTACCCCGACATGGTCGCCACGGCGAAGGAGACGCTCGGCAGCAGCGGCGTGAACGTCGCCGCGGTGGCCACCGCCTTCCCGAGCGGTCGCGCGGCCCTCGACATCAAGCTCGCCGACACCCGGGACGCCGTCGAGGCCGGCGCCGACGAGATCGACATGGTCATCGACCGTGGGGCGTTCCTCTCGGGTCGTTACCTGCAGGTCTTCGACGAGATCGTGGCGGTCCGTGAGGCCTCCGGCAGCGCGCACCTGAAGGTGATCTTCGAGACCGGCGAGCTGCAGACCTACGACAACGTGCGGCGCGTGAGCTGGTTGGCGATGATGGCCGGTGGCCACTTCATCAAGACCTCCACCGGCAAGGTCCAGCCCGCAGCCACGCTCCCGGTCACCCTGGTGATGCTCGAGGCCGTGCGCGACTTCCGCGAGGCCACCGGCCAGATGGTGGGGGTCAAGCCGGCCGGCGGCATCCGCACCAGCAAGGACGCCATCAAGTACCTCGTGATGGTCAACGAGGTGGCCGGCCCCGACTGGCTCGACCCCGACTGGTTCCGCTTCGGCGCGTCCACGCTGCTCAACGAGCTGCTGATGCAGCGCACGAAGATGACCACCGGCCGCTACTCCGGTCCCGACTACTTCACCCTCGACTGAGGACCCCCACCATGAGCGAGCGCCAGCAAGTGAGCCATTCGGTACAGCACCGTCGGGCCCCATTTGCGCCCGGAACGAAGTGAGGACGCACATGGGAATTTTCGAGTACGCACCAGCCCCCGAGTCGCGCAGCATCCTCGACCTGAAGTCGTCCTACGGACTCTTCATCAACGGCGAGTTCGTCGACGGCCGGGGCTCGTCGTTCAAGACGATCAGTCCGGCGACCGAGGAGGTGCTGGCGGAGGTCTCCGAGGCCAACGACGTCGACGTCGACGCCGCGGTGAAGGCCGCGCGCAAGGCCTACGACAAGGTCTGGTCGAAGCTGTCGGGCGCCGAGCGCGCGAAGTACCTCTACCGGATCGCCCGGATCATCCAGGAGCGGGCGCGTGAGCTCGCCGTCCTCGAGTCGCTCGACAACGGCAAGCCGATCAAGGAGTCGCGCGACGTCGACATCCCCGTCGTGGCCGCCCACTTCTTCTACTACGCCGGCTGGGCCGACAAGCTCGAGTACGCGCTCCCCGAGAATGCAGGGAGCAGCACGGATCCGAAGCCGCTGGGGGTGGCCGCCCAGATCATCCCGTGGAACTTCCCGCTGCTGATGCTGGCGTGGAAGATCGCTCCCGCACTGGCCTGCGGCAACACCGTCGTGCTGAAGCCGGCCGAGACCACGCCGCTCACCGCGCTGCTGTTCGCCGAGATCTGCCAGCAGGCCGACCTGCCGCCGGGCGTCGTCAACATCGTCACCGGTGCGGGCGGCACCGGGCAGGCGCTGGTCGCGCACCCCGACGTCGACAAGGTCGCGTTCACCGGCTCGACCGACGTCGGGAAGGCGATCGCTCGCTCGATCGCCGGCACGGGCAAGAAGGCCACCCTGGAGCTCGGCGGCAAGGCCGCCAACATCGTCTTCGACGACGCCCCGCTCGACCAGGCGGTCGAGGGCATCGTCACCGGCATCTTCTTCAACCAGGGCCACGTCTGCTGCGCCGGCTCACGACTGCTCGTGCAGGAGTCGATCGCCGAGGAGCTGCTGGAGAAGCTCAAGCGGCGCATGGGCACCCTGCGGGTGGGCGACCCGCTCGACAAGAACACCGACATCGGGGCCATCAACTCCGCGGAGCAGCTGGCGCGGATCCGTGAGCTCTCCGACATCGGCGAGCAGGAGGGCGCGGGCCGCTGGTCGCCGGCGTGCGAGCTGCCCGAGCGGGGCTTCTGGTTCCCGCCGACGTTGTTCACCGGGGTCTCCCAGGCGCACCGGATCGCGCGCGAGGAGATCTTCGGCCCGGTGCTCTCGGTGCTGACCTTCCGGACGCCGTCCGAGGCCGTCGAGAAGGCCAACAACACGCCGTACGGACTCTCGGCCGGCGTGTGGACCGAGAAGGGTTCGCGGATCCTGCACATGGCCGGCGCGCTGCGGGCCGGCGTGGTGTGGGCCAACACGTTCAACCAGTTCGACCCGACAAGCCCGTTCGGCGGGTTCAAGGAGTCCGGCTACGGCCGCGAGGGCGGCCGGCACGGGCTCGCCGCCTACCTGAAGGGCGGCGAGTGACGTGGCCGACCGCATCGACGTCCGCAAGACCTACAAGCTCTTCATCGGCGGGGCCTTCCCCCGCTCGGAGTCGGGCTACTCCTACGTCGTGAACGACGCGAAGGGAACGTTCGTGGCCAATGCCGCCCTCGCCTCGCGCAAGGACGCCCGCGACGCGGTCGTCGCCGCCCGGAAGGCCTTCGGCGGCTGGTCGTCGCGCAGCGCCTACAACCGCGCGCAGATCCTCTACCGCGTCGCGGAGGTGATGGAGGACCGACGCCCGCAGTTCGTGCTCGCGGTGCAGCAGTCGGAGGGGCTGAGTGCGTCGAAGGCGAACGCCGCCGTCGACGCCGCCATCGACCGCCTGGTCTGGTACGCCGGCTGGGCCGACAAGCTGACCCAGGTGGTCGGCAACGCGAACCCGGTGGCCGGCCCGTTCTTCAACTTGTCGACGCCCGAGCCGACCGGCGTGGTGGCCGTGCTGGCGCCGCAGGAGTCGTCGTTGCTGGGCCTGGTGTCGGTGGTGGCTCCGGTCGTGGTGAGCGGCAACACCGTCGTCGTCGTGTCGTCCTACGAGCGCCCGCTGCCGGCCGTCACGTTCGCCGAGGTGCTGGCCACCTCCGACGTGCCCGGCGGCGTGATCAACGTGCTGACCGGCTCGGCGTCCACGGTCTCGCCCTGGTTGGCGACACACATGGACGTCAACGCCATCGACCTGGTCGGCGTCGCCGGTGACACCACCCTGGCCACCGAGCTCGAGGTGGCGGCGGCCGACAACCTGAAGCGCGTGCGCCGCGCGCCGGCGTCCGAGCCCAACTGGTCGCTCTCCCCCGGTCTCGACACGATGACCGACTTCCTGGAGATCAAGACCGTCTGGCACCCGATGGGCGTGTGATGCCGGCTCCCAGTCGGGCGCAGGTCATCGTGATCGCCGGTCCGTCCGGCTCGGGCAAGTCGCGCCTCGCCGAGCGCACCGGGTTGCCGGTGCTCCGGCTCGACGACTTCTACAAAGACGGCTCCGACCCGACACTGCCCTACATCACCGAGGGGCCGAACACCGGCGTCGTCGACTGGGACGACCCGGCGTCGTGGCTGATCGCTGAGGCTTGCGAGGCGATCGAGACGCTGTGTCGCGAGGGCGCGTGCGACGTCCCGGTCTACGAGCTCGCCGCCAACGGACGCACCGGCTGGCACCGCCTCGACCTCGGCGGCTCGCCGTACGTCGTGGCCGAGGGCATCTTCGCCCAGGACGTCGTGCCGCACGTGCAGGCCGCCGGGTTGCTGGCCGACGCCCTCTGCGTCACCCAGCGCCCGGTGGTCACGTTCTGGCGACGGCTGACCCGCGACCTGCGCGAGCACCGCAAGCCACCGCTCCTCCTCGTGCGGCGCGGCATCGCGCTGATGCGTGCCCAGCGGGCCGTGGTCGCCCACGCCGTAGCGCTCGGCTGTCGCCCGGTGAGCAACGTCGAGGCGCTCGAGGCCGTCCGGCGGCGTACGCAGCCTGCCGTGCGATGAACCCGCTGTCCGCTGGGCTGCGTCAACCAGATCCGCGCTCGTGCGGCGCGGCCACCGTGGTGATGGCGCGGCTGGTGCGCGACGGGGTCGTGCTCGACCAGCGTGAGTTCGGCGTCGAGGTGCAGGCGCTGCACCACAACCTCACATCCACCCGGGTGGCTGGGCGCTGGCAGCTGCCCTGGCCCCGCGCGCTCGGCACGCCACCGTGGGCGGTCGGTCACGAGCTGGGTCGCCTGACCGGTGTGCCGCACCGGACCCACCTCGTCCGCTGGACCGGGGCCGGGGCGTACGACGCCCTGGTGGCGACCGGAGGTGCGTTGTACGTCGGCAACGGCTGGCTCCCCCGCCACGTGGTGCTGTGCCTGCCCGGCGAGCCGCTGCGCTGCTACGAGCCGGCGTCGGGCCGCGTGGTCGTTCTCGATCGCGGCCGGTTCGCCGACACCGGGCTCGACCTCGCGGGCTGGCAGGTCCCGTGGTTCACCGTCGCGCCGGTCGGACGGGGGTGATCAGCGGGACAGTCGACGCAGCACTGTCCGCACGAGCAGCCCGCCAGCCGTGGCGACGGCCACCTCCTGCGGCATGCGGCGCGGTGACTCGCGCTGGATCCGGATGTGCCAGTCGTCGACGCCCTGCGGGAACGGGGAGCGCCCGAAGAAGAGCGTGCTGGGCTTGTCGGCGTCCGGGAGACAGGCTCCGAGCATGCCGGCGACGACGGCGGCTCGGCGATCGGCAGGCGCCACCCGGGCGATCAGGCCGAGCGTGGCGAGCCCGACCAGCCCGTCGACCACCGCCACGCGCAGGAACACGCCCTCGTCGTGGTTGCCCCAGTGCGGCACGGTGTCGAGGGTGAAGTGGGAGGCGACCCCGGCGACGAACGCCGACCCGGGTCCCGGAGCCATCGCGCCGATCAGCGCACCCGACAGCACGTGGTTGGTGATCAGCACGTCGCCAGCGTAGGTGCAAGAGTGGCCGGGTGACCGAGCGCAACGTCCTGGGCGGCGACCTGGAGCCCTGCAGCACCGAGCCGATGACCGGGTTCTTCCGAGACGGCTGCTGCAACACCGGCGAGGAGGACCATGGTAGCCACACGATCTGCGCCGTGGTGACCGCCGAGTTCCTCGAGCACCAGCGGGCGATCGGCAACGACCTCGGCACCCCGATGCCGCTCTACGGTTTCCCGGGCCTGGTGCCCGGCGACCGCTGGTGCGTCACCGCCCTCAACTGGGCACGGGCCCACCGTGACGGCGCGGCAGCCCCGGTGGTGCTCGCCTCGACCAACCACGCGGTGCTGCGCCTGGTGCCGATCGAGGTGCTGCGCGAGCACGCCGTCGACGTCCCGCCCGACCTCAGCGGGCTCGACCAGTAGCGTCGTCCTCGTGCCCGCCACCTCGACGCTCGCCCAGCAGCTGCTCGACGCGCAGGTGGCCTTCCACCTCGACCGGCTCTCCGGGGCCGACCTCGGCCCCACCGTGCAGGACCTGGCCGACCAGCTGTTCGCCGCTGCCGGCGAGCACCAGCTGGCCGACCTGATCGATGCCGAGGCCCTCACCGGCATCGTCGTCCGAGCCCTGGCCACCGTGCCCGGCAGCGCGGCGGTCGCCGCGATCATCGAGATGGCCACGGACGTCGCCTACGCCGGCCCGACGTCGTCGTTCACCGCCGGCGACGTCGTGGAGCGCGAGCAGGTCGAGGCGCTGCTCGACCAGGTGCTCGCCCTGACCCCTACCCTCGAGCGAGCCTTGGCACGACTCAGCGCCAGCCCCCTGGTCGGCACCATCTCCGCACGGTTCATGGGCCGGATCGTCGGCGAGGTGCTGCAGGCCAACAAGGCGGTGGCCGACAAGCTGCCCGGACTCGGCTCCCTGGTCTCGTTCGGCACCAGCGCTGCCTCCAAGGTCATCGGGGCTGCCGACAAGCAGCTCGAGGGGCTCCTGGGCGACACGATGGGCAAGGGCGGGCAGCTCGCCGTCGGTCGGCTCAACCGGATCGTCATCGACACGATTCAGGACCCCACGACCCGCGAGGCGATCCTCCAGGTCTGGGACCTGGTAGCCCAGGAACCTGTGGTCGGCCTCGATGCCGCCACCACCCGCGAGCAGCTCAGCGGCATCGCCGACGCCGTGCACGAGCTCGCCGTGACCGCGCTGGCCTCCGAGCAGGTGGCCGGGCTCGGCCGCGTCGTGGTCGCGGCGTTCGTCGAGCGCTTCGGCGGCTACACACCCACCGAGCTGCTCGACCAGCTCGACCTCAGCCAGGACGACCTGGTCGGCGACCTCCTGCGGCTGGCTCCCGCCATCCTCGACGCGCTGCGTGAGTCGGGCGACCTCGAGCGAGTGATCCGCGCGCAGCTGCAGCCGTTCTACGACTCCCCCGAGGTCGCGCGCCTCCTCAGCTGAGCCGTGCGGTCACTTCACGAGGCCGAAGTCGAACTCCTGGCGATATCTGTGCCCGTGCACGAAGAACGACGTGTCGAGGACGACGCGCTTGCCGCGGGCCGGCGAGTTGACCGTGCCGAAGGATCCGTCGGCACGGCGCTTCTTGAAGTAGTAGGTGCGCTCGATCCGGATGCCGTAGGGGCCGCACGACGTGCCGCGCTGGTCGGGCTCGAGGGACGGGCGCTGGGGCCAGCTCACGGTCAGGTTCAGACCACAGCTGGGCTTCCCGGAGACGTCGCGCGCGCCGACCACGTTGACCGTCGAGCCCACCCGCGCTCGACCGGTGGGACGACCGAAGGACCGCGCGACCTTGCGGAGGATGGCCGGGACGGACTCGCCGAAGGCCGCGTTGAGCGGTCGCGGTGCGTCGTACTGCGGCGCCCAGAACGTCTCCTTGTTGCGCCGGTACCCGCCGTCGCAGTCCAGGGTGAACCCCGCGCCGCCGTCGGTGACGGAGAACGTCTCGGCCGGGCGGCCCTTGCTCCGCACCCGCACGACCCACGCGGCGTACGGACCTCCCTTGGGAGGCAGGTTGAGCGTCACCGAGCCCGTGGTCATCCAGGGACGGCCCGGTTGCTTCACGGAGGTCATGTCGCCGTAGACCGACCGCGCCACCCGACCCTGGCAGTCGTACAGATCGGCGGTGAGGAAGCTCTGGAACGGCAAGGGATAGGCCAGGTCGTCGTTCTCGATCTCGAAGGTCGTGAAGAACCCGTCGGGTCCCAAGTTCGTGTTCTCCAGGCTCACCCTGCCGAACCAGTAGTCCTTGTCGAACTGCTCGTACTCCCCCTCGGGAGCGGCCACGGCCGGGAGGCTGACGGTCAAGAGACCGAACAGGACGAGCAGGGCCGAGACGATCCGCTTCATGGGCTCGCTTTCAGGTGGGCGACGGGTGGGCGTCGGTGAAGCTGAGATCCTGTCAGTCGGAGCGCCCCCGCGAGGTCGAACGCAGAAGCGCACCCTACGATCCGACGATGCGTCGGTTCGTGGTCGTGGCAGTGGTGCTCGCCGGCTTGGTGTCCTCGACGTCGGCCGACGCCACGGGAGCACGAACCGTGCCGAGGGCCGATGAGGTCCGGACCGTCCGCGCTGCGGGCGCGGTGTTCTACCCCAGTCTGCTCGGACTGTTCCCCCAGCTCGGCGGGCCGCACTTCTGCTCCGGCAGCGTCGTGCACTCGCGCACGGGCGACCTCTTCGTGACGGCCGCTCACTGCGTCTTCGGACTCGGCCCCGGCGTCGAGTTCGTACTGGAGCTGCACGACGACGACCGCCGGCGCGGGGTGTGGACCGCGACCCAGATCTACATCCACCCGTCGTGGACGGCCTCCTTCGACCCGCGTCATGACGTCGCCTTCGTGCGGGTCGCGCCACGCGACGGCGAACGCCTCGAGGACGTCGTGCCCGGACGACCCCTGGGCACTCCACGTGCCGGCGCGCCGGTGCGCGTCTCCGGCTACCCGATGGGCAGCGGCGGGCGGCCGATCACCTGCCGAGCTGCCCTGGAGAAGGTCAGGGGCTACTCCGGCATCCACTGCCGCGGCTTCGGCGCCGGTACCAGTGGCGGCCCGTGGGTGCAGCGCGGCCAGGTCGTCGGCGTGGTCGGCGGCCTGGAGCAGGGCGGCTGCGCGCCGGACGTGGAGTACAGCACGCCGTTCGGTGACGACGTCCGCGCGCTCTACCGGCGGGCGGTCGCCGGAGGACCGGGCGACCTCGTGCCGATCGGGTTCACAGCGAACGCCTGCTAGGGCGTGTCTCTCAATTGCTGGTGGATGCCCGGATCGTCCATGGCGGGTGATGGCAAGGCGCAGGCGCGCACGAATACTGGGCGTCTTGGCAGCGTCTGCAACGCCGCCAGCGCGCGCCATGGGCGGTTCGAGCGCCGCCTTGAATTGGGAGACACGCCCTAGGCACCGGGCCGGCGCCGCCGTCACCGGGGCACGGGTGCGACCAGAGGTCGGACACAATGGGGTCATGGCCGATCTCCCACGCAAGGCCGCGGCCCGGACCGCGCGGCTGGCTGCACTCCCGCTGGGTTACGCCGGGCGCAGCGCCGTCGGTCTCGGCAAGCGTCTCGGGGGCGCTCCGGCCGAGGCCGTGATGAGCGAGATCCAGGCCCGCACCGCGGAGCAGGTCTTCCGCACCCTGGGCGAGCTCAAGGGCGGGGCCATGAAGTTCGGCCAGGCGCTGTCGATCTTCGAGGCGGCTCTGCCCGAGGAGATGGCCGGCCCCTACCGCGAACAGCTGACCAAGCTGCAGGACTCGGCTCCGCCGATGCCGACCTCCACGGTGCGGGAGATCCTGGCCGAGGAGCTGGGCTCCGACTGGCAGCAGCAGCTGGTCTGGCTCGACGGCGGGCCGACCGCGGCCGCCTCGATCGGCCAGGTGCACAAGGGCCGCTGGCACGACGGCCGCGAGGTCGCGGTCAAGGTGCAGTACCCCGGCGCCGGCGAGGCGCTGCGCTCCGACCTCCGGCAGCTGGCCCGGCTGGCCCGCACCATCGCCCCGGTGTTCCCCGGCATCGACATCAAGCCCCTGGTCGAGGAGGTGCAGGCCCGCGCCGAGGACGAGCTCGACTACACCCTCGAGGCCGAGGCCCAGCGAGTCTTCGCCGTCGCCTTCTCCGGCGACCCCGAGATCGTCGTCCCCGACGTCGTGGCGGTCGGCACCCGAGTGATCATCACCGAGTGGATGGACTCTGCGTCCTCCCTCGCCGCGATCATCCGCGACGGCACCGTGGAGGAGCGCAACCACTACGGCGAGCTGCTCACCAAGTTCCTCTTCGCGGGTCCGGCGCGGACCGGGATGCTGCACGCCGACCCGCACCCGGGCAACTTCCGGATCATCCCCGGCGCCGACGGCTCACTCGGGCGTCTGGGCGTGCTCGACTACGGCGCCGTCGCGCGGCTGGAGGAGGGCAACCTGCCCCGCTCCATGGGCAGCCTGATCCGGCTGTGCGCCCTCGGTGACGGGGAGCAGCTCATGGAGGGGCTGCGTCGCGAGGGCTTCATCAAGGACCGGATCAAGCTCGACCCCCAGCTGCTCATGGACTACCTCGCACCCTTCGTCGAGCCGACCAAGGTGGAGCGGTTCCAGTTCAACCGGGAGTGGATGCGCGAGCAGTTCCAGCGGATCAACAACCCGCGCGAACCGGCCTACACGGTGGCGATCAAGATCAACCTGCCGCCGTCGTACATGCTCATCCACCGCACGTGGGTGGGCGGCATCGGCGTGCTCAGCCAGCTCGAGGCCGAGGCGCCCTTCCACGCCATCCTGACCGAGTACCTACCCGGGTTCGCCGGCGAGGAGTAGGTACATCACGTGGAGCCCCACCAGACCGTGAGTACGTGAGTCGAAGGCCTCAGGCACCGTGCCGATGATCGTGAAGCCGAGGCTCTGCCACAGCGCCACCGCGGCGGTGTTCGTCTCCACCACCGCGTTGAACTGGATGGCGCGGAACCCCTGGTCGCGGTGCCACTGCACGACGTGCTCGCCCAGGCGGCGTCCGACACCCCGGCCCCTGGCCGCCTCCGAGACCATGAAGGACGCCGTGCCGACGTGCGCGCCGCGGCCGGGTCGGTTAGGCCCCATCGTCGCGCTGCCGAGGATCACGCCGTCCTCCTCGAGCACCACGGTCTGCCCCGGCGGAGACTGCGTCCACAGCTGGCGCGCCTGCTCGGAGGTCAGGTCGAGCGGATAGGCGTAGGTCTCGCCCGCCTGGACGATCGCGTCGAAGAACGGCCAGACCTGGGGCCAGTCGGCCTCGGTCATCGCCCTGATGCTCATACGCCGGTCTGGCCGTCGATCGACTGGCGGATCAGGTCGGCGTGCCCGAGGTGACGGGCGTACTCCTCGATCATGTGCACCAGTATCCAGCGCAGCGACAACCCCTCACCCGAGCTGGGCACCCGCCGCACGGCGATGTCGTCGAGACTCGGCGCAGCAGCGAGGAGGTCGTCGGAGCGGGCGATGAAGGTGTCGAGCAACCGGCGCAGCTCGTCGGGCGAGTCGTCGGCTGCGCTGTGCCACTCCCAGTCGTCGTCGGCCTGCCAGGCGGCATCGTCGTCGAACGGAGGGTGCGGCGGCGCGCCAGCGAGGTTGACGCCGAACCACCAGTCCTCGACGTAGGCCAGGTGCTTGAGCATGCCGCCCAGGGTGAGGTCGGAGGGTGCCAGCGTCGCGGCGAGCTGGGCGGCGTCCAGCCCCGCTGTCTTGTCACGCAGCGCGTCGCGCTGCCGGTCGAGGAAGGCGACCAGCGTGGCGCGCTCGTCGGCCGCGTAGGGCACGCGCCGCCGTTGCTGACTCATCGGCTCATCGGCTCATCCCACCGGATCCGCGTGAGGTTCACGGTGGGTGATGCAGTACGCCGAGCCGGCGGGGTCGCGCAGCACGGTCCAGAACTCCTCGGTGCGCTCGACCGTGGCGCCCAGACGCTCGTGCCGCGCGGTCTCGGCCTCCCGGTCGGACGCCGCGAGGTCGAGGTGGGCGCCGACCGGTCCCTCGTCGTCGGTGCGCTGGAGCAGGAAGCGCAGCGCGAAGCTGTCGGGCCCGTGCAGGCGTCGGAACTGGGGCAGCCGCGCCGGCTCGGAGGTCCACCCGGTCACCTGCTCCCAGAACGCGCACTCGGCGTCGTAGACCGACGGCGCGATGTCGAGGCACACCTGGTCGACGCACGACCTGCTCCCCGCTCCCCAGTCGGCGGCCGGCGGGCGACGTCCGCCGCCGTGCGACACGAAGCACAGCGTGAGACCGGCCGGCGAGGTGACCACGACGTAGCCGTGCTCGGCCGGGGCCGCGACCTCGACGGCGCCGAGCGTGACCGCCCGATCGGCCGACGCGCGCGGGTCGTCGACGTGCAGGTCGAGGTGCAGGCGTGAGCGCCCGGTGCGCAGCTGCTGCACGCGGAGGTAGTCGTCACCCACGCGGGGCACCAGGGTGGCGAACTCCTCGTCGTCGCCACGCGGCGAGGAGACGTCGTACCCGGTGACCTCGGCCCAGAAGACGACGCCGCGCTCGAAGTCGCGCGGCGCGAAGTCGAGGAACGCGCTGATCCAGGTCGGCGTCACGACACGTGCCGGCAGTCGTGGCCGCAGCCCTCGTGCGATGCCTCGCCGTCGCCGTGGGACGCCGGTCGGTGCAGCACCGCGCTGGTCGGTGTCACCACGAGGTCGTCGCCCTCGCGCACGGCCGTGCCGTCGACGAGCAGCGTGTAGCCGCGTTGCTGCAGCGGCGGGAGGAGCACGGTGACGTGGGGGTTGGCGGACACGTTGGCCACCGAGCCACGGCCGGGGCCCACGATGCGCAGGACGCCGTCGGAGGCAACGGGCTCGACGGTGACGGCCTTGACCCGGCCCTCGGCGCTGCTCAACAGGTAGCCGACACCGAAGTCGTCGAGCGCTCGGGCCAGGTCTCCCACGTCCACGGGGATGCTCATGTGAGCACCGTAGCCGTCACCGCCGACGTGATGGAGCGGTCACCACAGACCCACCACCTCGCCGCCGATCCGCACGATGAACGCCGACACCACGAGCAGGAAGAACACGCGGACGAACGCCGACCCCCGCGCGACGGCGGTGCGGGCGCCGACGTACCCGCCCACGAGGTTGGCCACACCCATCACCAGCCCGACCTTCCACAGCACCGCGCCCTGGGGCACGAAGACGCAGAGCGCGGCCAGGTTGGTGGCCCAGTTGGCCATCCGGGCCTTCGCGCTCGCCTCGAGGAACCGGTAGCCGAGCAGGCCGACGAGGGTGAACACGAAGAAGCTGCCGGTGCCCGGGCCGAGCGCGCCGTCGTAGAAGCCGACGACCAGGCCGGTGGCCATCGCGGCGGCCGTGTGGCGCCGCCCGGCGAAGCGCAGCTCGGTGGCCTCACCCAGGGCCGGCTTGACCAGCACGTAGGCACCGACGAGCACCAGCACCGCGAGCACGATCGGGTCGAAGGCCTCCCGCGGCAGCTGCGAGGCCAGCGCGGCACCGGCCGCCGACCCGGCGAAGGCGAGCAGCATGAGCGGCAGGAACGTGCCGGGGTCGGGCCGCACCCGGCGGTAGTAGGTGACCGAGCTGACCGACGTGCCGCAGATCGAGCCGAGCTTGTTGGTGGCCAGCACCTGCACCGGTGTGGCGTCGGGGAGGCCGAGCAGCAGGGCCGGGAGCTGGATCAGCCCACCGCCTCCGACGATCGCGTCGACGAAGCCCGCCGTCAGCGCCGCCAGCGCCAGGAGCGCCAGCACGGTGAGAGTGGGGTCGGACACCTCGTCACGGTAGTGCCGCCCCGTACGCTGCCCGCGTGCGGATCGTGTCGTTGCTCCCCTCGACCACCGAGATCCTCTTCGCCATCGGGGCCGGCGCCGACGTGGTGGGCGTGACGTTCGAGTGCGACTTCCCGCCGGCCGCGCGCGGGTGCCGGGTGGTGTCGACGTCGGCGATGCCCGAGGCGCTCAGCCCCGCCGAGATCGACGCCTTCGTGGTCGGCGCGGTGGCTCGGGGCGAGGACCTCTACCGACTCGACGCCGATGCCCTCGCCGGCTTGGACGCCGACCTGGTGGTCACCCAGGACCTCTGCGCCGTGTGCGCCGTCGACGTCGGCACCGTCGATGACGCCCTGGCCCACCTCGGCTGCACCGCCGACGTGCTCACCTGCGACCCGCACACCCTGGAGGAGGTGCTCGAGACCGTGCTCCGTCTCGGCGAGGTAACTGGCCACCCGGTGGCCGCGGCCGATCTCGTCGCCTCCCTGCGGGCTCGCCTGGCGGCCGTGCGTGAGCGGGTGGCCGACCGGCCCCGGCCCCGCGTGGCTGTGCTCGAGTGGACCGATCCGCCCTACGCCCCCGGTCACTGGATCCCCGAGATGGTCGAGATCGCGGGCGGCCGGTGCGTGCTCGGCCAGGCCGGCACCGTCTCGGAGCGGGTGCTCCGGGAGACCGTGCACGAGGCCCGACCGGACGTCGTGGTCGTGGCACCGTGCGGCTTCGACCGGGACGGGGCGCAGGCGCAGGCCGACCTCCTGGTCACCAGCGGCGTGCTGCCGGACGGCGTCCAGGTGCACGCCGTCGACGCCGACGCCATGTGGGCACGACCCGGACCTCGCCTCGTCGACGGCATCGAAGAGCTCGCCACCCTCCTGCACGGCTGACCCCTTTTCGCGCTGACCCGTCGCCTATAGAGGACGGGTCAGCCTGATTCGCGGTGACCCGTCGCCTATAGAGGACGGGTCAGCGTCAATCGCCGACCCAGTAGCCGCGGCCCCCGAACCAGTCGCCGTAGGCGGAACGCAGCCCACTCATGCCACCCATCCCACCCGGGCGACCGGAGTCGCGCGAGCCGAGGTAGGAGCCCACGACGGCCGCGCCCAGGTCGTCGAGCTCGGGGCTGATCATCGACCCGTCGACGCGGTGCGCCATCTGCTCGATGAACCGCGCCAGGCCAGGGTCCTCCCCGAGCCGGAAGAACGTGGTCTGCGCACCGAGCCGCCGCGCGTTGTCGAGCTCACGGACGGCGTAGGCGACCGTCATCGGGTGCGGCGGGTAGCTGAAGTAGACCTCGCCACTGGCCTCCAGGTGCGACGTCGGCTCACCGTCGGTGACAATCAGCAGCACCGGTTGTGCGTTGGGGTGCTTGCGGAAGTGACGGTTCGCGAGCAGCAGCGCGTGGTGCAGGTTCGTGCCCTTGTCCCACATGGCGTCGAGGGCGGTGAGCTGCTCGATGTCCATGACCTCGGCGTGCCGGCCGAAGCCGATCAGCTGCAGGTGATCGCCGCGGAACCGGCTCTTGATCAGCGTGTGCAGCGCCAGTGCGGTGCGCTTCATCGGCACCCACCGACCGTCCATCGCCATCGAGAACGACGTGTCGACGAGCAGCGCGACGGCCGCCTGGGTGCGGGCCTCGGTCTCCTGCACCTCGACGTCGTCGATCGCGATCAGCCGGCGGTCGAGCGGGTCGGCCGAGCGCCGATGCACGCCGTTCAAGATCGTGCGCGGGAGGTCCCACGGCTCGGTGTCGCCGAACTGCCACTCGCGGGTTGCGCCGCTGCGCTCACCGGCGGCGCCGGCCTTGTTCATGTCGCGCTGGCCCTGGCGTCCCGACATCTTCTGGGCGACGTCGCGCAACAGTGCCTTGCCGAGCTGGCGCATCGCCTTGGGCGTGAGCTTGAGCTGGCCGTCGGAGCCGCGCTTGAGGGTGCCGCCGTCGCGCAGCGCCTTCTCGAGCTGCTGCAACGTCTTGGCGTCGACGGCCGCCTCGTCGCCGAGCTGGCGGGCGATCTTGTCGAGGTCAAGGTCGTCCATCCGGGC
>Ga0098074_1000927_pt1 | contig 16779 bp, 27 predicted proteins | sample 32_taG_FD_75064 | JGI IMG/M metagenome (GOLD analysis project Ga0098074, IMG submission 75064) | Marine viral communities from the Gulf of Mexico - 32_GoM_OMZ_CsCl metaG | ecosystem: Environmental > Aquatic > Marine > Oceanic | place: Atlantic Ocean: Gulf of Mexico | collected 2015-07-12
GAGGACCGAGGCGATCTCGGCGGAAACCGCATAGATGGACTTGCGCATGGAGAACCCCTTTGACTGCTTGCTCTCAGTTAAAGCAAGATCAAGCAGTCAGGGCAAGGATTATCGACCCTCTTTCGTGCCCAGCTCCTAGTTCTCCATGCATATCGCATGGTCGTCACCTTGGGGTCAGGGCGTTTTCTCGAAGGAGCGCCCAGTGCGGGACAGGGCGCCCATGGAAGCTGTCCGCTGGAGCAGTGGTGAGGCGCACCTCTTGATCACGGACTGGGGTTCGCTGCGCTGGCCGTCGTCGGTCGCTCGGGCATGCCCACCGTCTTGACCTCGGTGTGTCCGAAGTCGAGCACGGTGGGTGAAATGACGAAGTGGGTGTACTCGTTCGGGATCGCACGGACACCTGGCACCCCGCCGGTCTGAAAGAGCTTGGTGAACGTCCCGACCCGCCAGCCATCCGGCGCATAGATGTGCAGCGGACCTGCGGGAACGTCGAACACTTTCACGGTGCCATCGGCGACCATGGCCTCGAGCTTGTCGTCTCCCCCGACGAGAGCGGCGAGCTCCTCCCAGGCGCCCAGCGCCGGGTCGTCGATGGCATGTTCGACAAGGCAGTCGATGCCTTCGGGCGGATCCTCGTCGAGATGCGCCATGCCGCGAAGGATGTCGCCCTCCTGGTAGATACAGGGGAAGTTGTCTCCGAAACGGAGGTTGACGATGCCGGTCGCCTCATAGACGTCGAGCAGGCACTGGTTGACGCCGATGTTCGCCCCGAAGTTGGTGCCCATCTTCTCGCTAAAGATATCGTGGAACTCTTCCTGCAGGACCTCGTCGGTGTCTGCGGGCGAGAACATGACCAACCGGCCCTGAGTTTCGATCTCGTAGTGGCGGACAGGGGGCTCCGGGTCCACGGGCGGCGTCGGTACCAGCCCCGTCTCGTGCGACCACGTTGCGACATGCGGCTCCCAGCTGTCGTACATGACGTAGATCCAGGAGCCGTCGATCTTGGAGTGCTGTTCACGCACAGGGCGATCCGGACGCCTGGTGGAAGGGTGCTGCAGCATCCGGTTGAGGTCTGCGGCAATGGCGTCGATATGCTGGGCGGTGACGGTCTCCACCTTTTCGATGCCGTCCGTGATCACCGCTGCAACCATGGTATCCATGGTCGGATTGGCTGCACGGGCTTTGCCTTCGGGATCTCGCATCCACTGATGGTAGGTTGCCGTCAGCAGGCAGTGGAGATGGCTGAGAGCTGGTCGGACTTCGAAGTCCTTCAAAGCTCTCAGGCCCTTGGTCGCAAAACGATCCCAGTACTTCCTGCCGAAGATGCCATGGTGGTCGGCGTTGGGGTACGGCTTGACCAGTCCGGCCGCCTGAGCGGCGCTCGCGGCCTCGATAGTCACCGGCCAGAGCAGGTCCTCGTGGATCAGCTTGCCATAGAGCTCCCCGCTCTCGATGCCGTCCGGCCCGACGACCTCTTCCAGCATGGCCCGCAGGGCAGGGGTGAAGTCGGGCATGGTCGTGGCGGTCATGAGAACTCCTGTGGTCATTAGGTCTTCAGCATAAGGTATTCCAAGGGCTGCATGGAAGCGTCGGTAGTCCGCCCTGGCTATGCCCTGGGTGTAGCAAAGCGATGTGCGCAACTTGACATTGAGCGTATTCTTCCAAGTTCATGCCGAAAGTGCATGTTCGACAACATCTGATGGGTTCTGGTAATGATTAAACGATTCCTACTGGTAGCTTCCTTCTCCTTGCTCGCCGCGCCGTCAGCGATGGCGCTGTGCAGCGCCCCTGGCGCGATCGGTCCCAACGACACGGTCATGCAATTCGCCAACCAGAGCGCTAGCGGCAGCAAGGGAGCAATCGGTACCAAGGGGGTGCTGAACGCCCGACTTCCAGGAACCGTATACTACGACTTCGCGAATAAGGGGCTCATGCTGTGCGACGGAACCAACTGGGTCAGCATCCAGTCTTCGGCGGGAGGGTCTGCCAGTCCCAATGCCGTGCCGGTCGGGGATATCTGGGAAACCAGCCACAGAGATGACGAGGTGGGTCAAGTCGTCACGGTCATGGTGCCTATTACCCCAGAGGGGAAGTACTCCCTAAATACTGGGGTCCTTATACGCCCGTCTGGTACGTCGAACTGTTCGATCCACTTCCAGACCCCCAGTGGGTATAAGGAGGTTGCGCGTGTCTACCCGGGGCCGGGCGGCAATACCAACTCAAACTCCGCCAACGCGACCTGGAGCTTTGTCGGGCGCGGGGATGGCACATTCGCTTACGAGAGGACGGAGCATACTCCTAAGTCTGGAGCTACGGTGATGGGCAGCTTCGAGACAATGAAGTGGACCGGTCGTGTGCGCTTCACAGGCCACAGAATCGCAGATTGCGTATTCGGCCTTAGGCTCATGCGGGCAGGGTGACCAAGGGCAACATCTTCCGCCCCCACCCATCCTTGCTGCGATCAGCCGAGCATGGCCTCTGCCTGCATGCCTACATCGCCTGCGGCGAGACCTCGTCGACGGAGACGGCCACGTAGACCCCTCGGTCGACCCTGGCGATCACGCCCTCGTCCAGTAGGCGCTTCGCCTGATGGTGAAGGATGTCCTTCGTCACGCCAGGGAGGTGTTCACGCACATCGCTATAGGAGAACGGCTTCTTCCTGTCGGCGACTTCCATGATGGCCAGGCGCACTGGATTCACCGGCAGAGGGGCGCGGGCGGCGGTGCTCACAGGGGCGGTGGCCTGCCTCCTCTCCTTGCGCCCCTCCCTTGTGGTGGCATGATGCTTCGCGGCTGCGTCATCAAGAGCCGCCTTCGTCGTCGCATAGAGAACCTTGCGACAGACGCTCATCTTGTGAAGGCAGCCCTCGTCTATGAATTCGAAGAGACGCGCCCGGGCGCTATCCTTCCCCAGATTGAACTTCTTCTGGACATCCTCGAGCATGCGCGGCGTGGTCAGATAGGCAAGTGCGGCGTCCTTCGACATGCGCTCGATCCCCACCTTCTGATTGGGATCCTCGGGCTTCTTGTCGATGAGGTGCAGCACGCAGGTGGCGACATAGTTGCCCTTGGAGAGCCGCGTGATCAGGCCTTCGCCCTCCAGGCGCCGGAACTGCCTGCGGACCACCTCGGGAAGGACCTCGGGAACGTCTTTGCGCACCTCCTGCAGGGTGAAGGGGACCTTCTTCACGGCGGTTCTGAGGAGGGCCATCCGTGCGGCCTTGCTCTCAGGATGAGGGCCCTGGGGCGCGTGGATGGGCTTGTACTGCGTGGGCTGCTGATGGATCATTCAGAAATCTCGGGACGGATTTATGGTTAGAGCAAAGTTAGCGGCCACCCCGAAGGATAGTCAACACACAGGCCCTGCCGTGATCGGAAGACCTTGGGGTACCTAGCCCCAGCTCGGCATCCCGACATGGTCCTTGATCGTCGTCGGCGCCGGCCAGCCTGAGAAGGTGACGTCCTCCCGGGTGGGACCGTGCGATTGCAGGATGACCGGCAGATTGAGATAGGCGGGCGCCCAGTGCTCGAGTTGGTCGGCGGCCACGTAGAAGGGTTTGCTGCCCAGCATGCAGGGCATGTCGCCGTTCAGCTGATCGAGGCAGCTGACGCCCAGCGCCGCCCGGATCTCGACATCGTATCCCGCGCGCTCGCGGTCGGCCTCGATGAGGCGGTGCAGCAGGTCCAGGTCGAGCGGCCCGACCCTCAGGCTGCCCTGCCAGTCGTTCGGCGCGTTCGTGGGGTCGTTGACCTCCACGAAGCCGGGGTCTTCTTCCTCGTGCGGGAAGGGGCCGGCACCGTGCCGAGTGGCGTAGGCGCGGGTCATGTAGAGCGTGCAGATCCGCTCGATCCCGGCTTCCTTGGCGATGGCGACCATGTTCGGCAGGCCGGTCAGCGAACGGGTAACATGGGGCATCTCGCCAAGGTCCATGTCGAGCGCCAGCCCTTGGGCTCCCTCGAAGATCACGTGATCGGAGAACTGCAGCTCGGCATCTCCCATCAGCCGCACGCGGGTCGTGAAGTCGATGCAGTCCTCGATGAAGGTCTCCATGATCCCGTCGGATTGCTCGAGCGCGTCGAGGTGGTCCTTGAGCGTCGCATCCACGCCCAGTGCCTTGAGGCGTGCGGGAAGCCATTCGTCGGCAATCTTCTGCAGCTTCGCGACCAGCCCCCGGCCATAGAGGTCGGCCGCGACCAGCTGCGGGCCGGTTTCATGACGCTCGAGGGTCTCGCCGAAGCCCAGCCCGCAGGAGCCGTGGCGGCCATCCCCGCGCGCGGTCTCGACGATCTGGTTGATCAGCATGTCCCACGGGGTGGTAACGGGCGCGCGGGGGTCGAGGGTCACGTCCGGCTCGACGAGCCTCCTGTCCACCAGATGGCGGTACTCCTTCGTGAACATCATCGGGTGGGCCACGAAGAACTGGCTGAGATGGGTCCGGGCACACATGAAGCTGCCCGACCCGACATGGTGGAAGACGTGTCGCTCGCCGCTGGGGGTTACGACGGTGTGCCCGGCCTGGGCGCCGCCGTTGCTGCGCACGACCGTGATCCGGTTGTTCTTCCACAGCTGCGCCGCGAGGAAGTCGACCGCGAGGCCCTTGCCCTCATCTCCGAACCCGGCACCGATCACGGCATAGGCAGTCTTTGGCATGGCAGGGCCTTTCATGAAATCGCGCGAGAGCGGCAAGGATTGCCCCGCCATTAGATGTGGGCGGGGCGGGGGTGTAAAGCTCAGAGGCTCGGGGTCGGGCCGCCCGGGTACCGGTTCAGACCACGGAAGTAGCCTTCCTCGAAGACGCCCTCGTAGAACGCATAGTGAGCCGGCTCGGTCAGCTCCATGACACCGTCGTAGTCATGCGGCTCGCCGACCCAGTTGTCGTCCGGCAGGGGCTCGCCGTCCTGATAGTAGGCGCCATAGAATGCCCGCGCGATCGAGGGATCCGTGATCCTGCGCAGGCGTCCCTCGCGATCGACCAGATAGTCGCGGAAGGCCAGTCCGAGATCCTCGGTGGTCCAGCAGACGAAGTGCTTCACTTCCTGGGGGAGGTTTTGCGGATGGATGTAGACCTTGTCGTGGAGAGCCATGAGTGCTGCCTTTCGTTGCTGGGTGATGAGGTTGGGTGGTCGGCGCAATCTACCCGTCGTTGCGATTCCACCAGTTCACCAAGCTGACCAGTCGGCCCTTCTCGAACCTGGAGACATAGAGGTGTTTGTTGCCTGGGCCGCGTAGATCCATCTTCTTGATATCCTCCACGGGTTCGCCCACCCACTCGGCGTCCCTCGGCTCGTCGTCGAAGCGGCGCTTCATGCAGATTTCTCGGATCTTGCAGAACTTGGGCCAGTCCACCTTCAAAAGCCGCCCCTCGGGATCGACGATGTATTGCCGTGTCTCGGCGTTGTGGTGCATCTCCGTTCCCCACGCGATCACATCCTGCGCGCCCATGGTCAGGTGCGCCGTGTGGTTCGGGTGAACGATGACCTCGTCGCGATCGACGGTATGGAGAAACTGCATGGCTGAACCCTTTCGTCGGGTGGTCTGGAGCGCGGTGTTGGGAGGGGAGGCGGGTCAGCCTCCCCGGAGGGGCTACGCCCCGAGGCGCCGGATGCCGGTCGACTGCCCGGTCCGTGCCGGCACGCCGCGCAGGGCATTGGCCACCACGACGGCGGTCGAGCCGTCCCAGCTCTTGGCCACGTCGTCGGCGCGGGCGCCCTCGTACACCTGGATCAGCGAGACGATGGTCTCGGCGAGCTTGGTGACGTCCTCGAGCTGGATCGTGCGCTCGGGCAGGATGTTGCGCCAGCTCTCGAGCACACGGTCGCGCCCGCCGCCATAGCTGCAGTAGCCCTCGGAGGTCAGGACGATGTGGAAGACCTCGTAGTTGCGCTGCGCCATCTCCAGGCACTCGCGCGCCGACAGGCTGCGCTGCTCGCCGATGCCGAAGACGCGCTCGATCTCGGCGCCGGTCATGCCGTCATGGATGGGTTCGTCACCGATCGTGAACAGGTAGCCCTTGCGGCCGCGCTTGATGGCGGCGTCGGTCTTGGTCTTCAGCGCCGCGAAGAGGTGTGCACCCGAATAGCTTTCGCCGTGGTTGCCGCCGCCCATGCCTTCGAGCCAGAGCTTCTGCACCTGCTCGGCGAGCTTGATGTCGGCCTCGAACTGGGTAGCCTGCAGAGGCGCCCGGTCGGTCTTCGCGTCGCCGATGGCCAGCACCATGATGTGCGGGTCGGTCACCGGCTTGCGGTCGTAGATTTCGGTGGCGATCTTGCACAGGCCGTCCTTCATCAGCTCGTGGGCGATCATGCCCATGGAGCCGGTGACGTCCGAGCCGATGATGATCGGGGTCGAGGCCGGGTTGTCGGCACTGTCGCAGCTCTCGCGAACCTTGATCTTGGCCGGGTTGAACTCGTCCCGCAGATCGTGGGTGGTGAAGACCTGTGCGCGGCTCTTGCCGGCCACGTTCTTCGAGGCGTAGCTGCCCCAGTCCGCTGCGCTCATGCGTCCGTTGCCCATCGCTCGTCTCCTTCTGCTGAATGGACAGGCGTCGATCGGCGCCCTGACGACAAGATAGCGCCATTCCACTTAATACACAATATATGAAAAAAGAAAAATGGGACAGATACGAAGAAGCCGCCGTCCCGAAGGGCGGCGACCTGTGGTCGTAGCGATGATATCGGTGATCAGAGCGTGGGCGCGTCTGCCTCGGGCGTCTCTGCATTGAAATTGCGTTGGGCGCGTTCCAGCAGTGCGTCGAAGTCGATGCCTTCTGCCCGGCAGGCGTGCATGATGTTGGTCAGCAGATCGCTCGCGCGCTCGCGGTAGAGGTCTTCGACGTCATCGGGCTTGGGCCCATAGTCCAGGCCCTCCAGAAGAGCGTGGACCTCCTTGCGCTTCGTCTCCAGTCCCTCTGGAGTGATCGTCTCGTCAGGTCCGTAGATGTCGGGCTTGCTCATGTCCTGTCCTTTCGTGGTGTGACGATGACGAAGTGCGCCTGGCGACGCATGAAACCGGGATCACGCCCCGTAGATGTCGGCCGGCGTCACCTCGAGTGGCACAAAGCGGCGGTCCCAGGATGCATCCAGCGCCTTCTCCCAAGCCTGGTAGTCCTCGATCCCGTTCGCGGCGGGCGGGAAGGTCAGCCAGTTGATCAGGGGCTGTGGCATGCCGCTTTCATGAAGCCGGTTGCCCGAGGGGTCGCCCAGCGCCTCGCAGACGGTCCGCCTGATCAGGTGCAGGTCATCCTGGGGCGTCGTGACCTCGCCCGGCAATGCGAGGCGGGGCAGGGTGGTGATCGTCCGTTCCGGCAGGGCTTCGGGACGTTCTCCCAGCGGCGTCGTCACGCCCCAGCCGCCGACCAGCTTCACCGAGTGCCCGGCGGGCGAGATCAGGATGTGCTTGGGCTCGATCGCGCCATGGCAGAGATCCGACCAGTAGAGCCAAGACGCCAAGTTCATGAGACTGGAGCACAGCCACGCCGCGTGAACCGGCTCCAGCGTGCGCTTGGCCAGAAGGTCGGAGAGCAGGATGTCGTCACCGGTCCGCGCCACGGCCGTTGCCGAACGTCCGTCCTTCAGGTCCATCCGCTTGGCGATCTTCGGCAGGAACCGCTCGATGTCCTGGCGCACGCGGTCGCTGGGGAAGCAGAAGTCTGAGACCATCTCCTCTTCGCGATCGGCGAAGTCGGCGAAGTCCGCGTTGTGCAGGAAGGTGACCGAGTTCGCGCAGACGATGATCTCGCCGGTGTCGCTCGGCGTGACGCTGAGCGGCCGCAGCCCGATGCGCTTGCCGTCGGTCGTCTCGAAGACGCGCTCGGGGTCCTGGTCGCGCAGGGCCTGGTGGCGACCGGCCAGCCGTTCCGCAGCCTCGCGAAGCATCATGAGATGCTTGAAGACCTCGTTGCCCTTGGGGTGGCTGCAAACGTCCGGGTGCCAGATCGAGGCCAGCTTGCGGAAGGACTTGCGCACCTCCTTCGGGTCGCGCCCGAACAGGCGTCCGGCATCGAACGGTTTGATCCTGAGGATCTCGTCTGCACCAAGGTCGGTCAGCATGCTCTATGTCTCCGTGCTGCTCGTCGGCATTATCGCAGACCACCTAGTTATTCGCAACTTGTGAATTGTGAAAAACTAGCTTACATTGGAGCAAGCACAGAGAGTGAGATACCATGTCCCAGACGACGAACGCCCAAGAATACGACCGCCCGATCATGACCGTCGATGCGGTCGTCTTCGTCATGGATGGGGAAGACCTCAAGGTCGTCGTGCAGCGTCGCGAGAAGGCGCCTTTCGAGGGGGCCTACGCCCTGCCGGGCGGGTGGATCCACACCGACAAGGACGAGAATGCCGAAGCGGCCGTGCGCCGGGTGCTCTCGCGCAAGTGCGGCATGGGCGGCTTCTATCTCGAGCAGCTGCAGACCTTCGCCAGCGCCACCCGTGATCCGCGCGGCTGGTCGGCCTCGATCGCCTATGTGGCGCTGCTGCCGATCTCCGCCTTCGATCCCGAGGAAGACGGGGTGGAACTGGTCGATGCCCTGAACCCTGGCGAGCTGGCCTTCGATCACGCCGAGATCCTGAACGCCGGCCTGACGCGCCTGCGCGGGAAAGGGGCCTACTCGACCCTGCCGGCGATGCTGCTCGGCGAGACCTTCACCATGGTCGAGCTTCATCGGGCCTATGAGCTGGCGCTGGGCCGGGAGATCAACCAGAACGCCTTCCGCCGGAAGGTGAACGAGCTGCGCCTGCTCGACGAGGTGGATGAGAAGCGTCAGGTCGTCCGGGGGCGTCCCTCGCAACTCTATCGCCTGGCGCAGCCGGCAGGCGTGCTCGACCGCAGCCTCGGCACCAGTTGAGCCCTAGAAGGCCAGCTGCTGCCGTTGCTCGTGCCCGAGCTCGATGATCTCAAGGAAGGTGATGCTGTCGGGTAGGTCCTGACCCGACACCGGCCCCAGCGTGATGTGCGGCTGATAGGACGCATGGTCCCAACTGGCACCAGCTTCGCGTAGAGCCGCATGCCTTTGATGCAGGGCGGTGCTCGACAGCTTCAGCGCCGCGACCATGCCTTTCCGATCATGGCGGAAGCGAACCACCGGCATGGATTGCGGCCTCAGCCACAGCAGGCTCGGATCCTCCAGGAAGACAGGCCGGCTCCACTGGACCGGCTCTCGGCTGCAGGCGATTGTGACATGCAGCTTGCGGGGCTCCGCCACGTCGATGCCCATGCAGGCCGCCGCGTGGATGATCGGCGCCACCGACAGAACAGGGCGCGTGATCAGGATCGGCTGAAGCGGGCGAACATTCATGAAGCCATCATGGCAGGACAAGGTTAGCGCCCGGCTAAGGGCCGCGTGCCATTACCGCATCGGCCGCCACCGCTCGAAGGCGTCCTCGATATAGGCCACGATGCCGGGGACGTCCTGCTCGTCCCGTCCATGCGCTTCGGCGAGGACGACATCCTCCATCTTGCCCCTGCGCTCCATCTCGACCCGGAGGCGGATGGTGGTCTTGCCTTTCAAGGGCTCATTGCGAATGGCGCTGCGGGCGGGCACGGTCTCGATGCGCACGTCGTAGCCCTTCGAGATCCCCTCGAGTGCGCGCGCCCAGCCATTCGGGCTGAAGGCACGCAGTTCTTCCGGCTTCGCCTCATGGACGGCGTCACTGATGCCTCTCAGGCGCCCGGCGATCTCGCCATGCCCGTGCATCACGTAGCGGTTGTTGCTGTCGCGCATGACCTCGACCATCAGTGGCAGCACGTCCTCCGGAATCTCGATCGACACCGTGCGCCGGTCGTTGCGTGCGGCGCCCTCGGGTAGGGGGCGATGGCAGGTCGGGCAGGTGCTGGTCATCGGGGGTCTTCCCTGGTTCGCGGATCAGGCCACAGTGATGGTGCCGCCGGCCCGGTCTGCCGGGGTCGCGGGCCGCGTGAACTCGAACTCGACTTCGACCCCGGTCGCATAGGACATCTCGCCCAAGGTGCGCATATCCCAGCCGTCGCTGTTCTCGAGCATCCGGTTCAGCTTGGTGAGTGGCCACTCGATGCGCTCGGCGATCTCGGCGCGCGTGAAGGCGCTCTGCTCAACCATGTCCTGGACCGCGCGCAGAATGTGATTGCTGAACTGCTGTTCAATATGCAGGAGGCGAGCCTCGCGCTGCTCCGGTGTCTCGTGCCGGTCGGTCACGGCTTCGGCGCCTGTTGCGCACCGTTGCGCTCGGCGCAGATTTCCCTGGCCTTCGCGTAGGCCTCGGCGGGCTGATGGGCGTTGCCCTTCACGCGCTTCTGCACCTTGCCCTTCTTCAGGCCCTTGCCGCTGCGCTTGGCCTCCCACTGGAACAGGCCCAGCGTGAAGGTCTCCATGCCGGACACCCGGCCGGTGCCATCCTCGTTCGGAGCGCAGTTGCCGTCGAAGTCCCACTCGCCTTCGTATGCATCGTCGGGTTTCTTCATGAAACTATTCCCGCGTTCTTAGGTTTGGCGCCTGGTAACGGCGCGTTGTCAACATTAGGCGCCCATGCTACCTCGGGTGTCAAGAACAGAAGAAGGAGAGAGCCATGTCGATCAAGATCCGTCCGCTCCCAAAGAAGGAGATGCAGGCCATCTATGGCGACGAGATGGCCGACATGATCGCCCGCGAGCGCCAACGCAGGATCGATGGGGCTGGCCGGGGTGAGAAGCCTGTCGTGCAGGATGACACCCGCCCGCGCGGCTGAGCGCGCCTAACGCGGGAACAGGGTACGGAACAGGGTGAAGGTCATCGCCGCCGAGCAGGCTGCCAGCAGAACCAGACTGCCCCCGAGGCCCAGGTGATAGGCCGTCCTGGCATTGCCCAGCATGAAGAGGCCGCCGGCCCCGAAGGCAGCGGTGCGGAAGAGATAGTCCGCGATCATGAGACTGCTGGGCTCTTGGGGTGGCCAGTTGTGCGAGCCTCGAAGCAGGCAGTAGGACTGGTGGCCGAACCAGAGGCTGCCCAGCGCCAGGAAGCTGGCCATGAAGACTTCGCCCCCATTCCATAGCATGCCGCCTGCCACGATGCAGGTGAGGCTCCAGGCGGCCTCATTGATGCCGCGTACCAGCCGCAGCCTGATCACAGCGCTGCACCTGCTGCCACCCGCTTCTGGGCGCGGAGCTTGCGCCAGGTCGCGAAGGCCAGCATCACGCTCGGAATGCTCGCGATCGCAACGAGGGCGATCGTCCAGAGCGGCACATCGTATTCCTCGGTGGTCGCGAGCAGTGCGGCCATCACCATCAGGCCGCTCCCCTTCACCAGGAACGTGGCCAGTTCCCAGCCGCCGACCTCACCCAGGCCATCATCGTCGGCGCGGTAGGCCCTGACGGCGCTGAGAGTGAAGATCGCGATGCAGATAGCGGGCAGGGTGGCTTCCCAGCCCTTGCCGTTGCGCAACATGAAATAGGCAGCGGTCGCACTCAGCGCGGTCCAGAGGATCTCGTTGAGGAAGCGGCTGGCATGGATATAGGTCATGGAAAAATCCCGGCTGATCGCATGTGGTTCTTGTGCACCTCGGGGCGACCATGAACAAGGCCGCCCCGTTCTTGGAGGAAGCAGTGATGCCGAAAAGCCAGCCGCGCCTGCCTTAGTGCGCGGCTGGCGGCTTCCGGATCAGCGACAGGCCCAGCGCGATGATGCCGCCCACCACGAGGCCGAGGATGCCGGCGATCCCGGCGCCGGTGGCCCAGCCCAGCAGGCCTGGCAGCACAAGGGCGTGCTCGGTGACCGCGAGAGTGGCACGATGCACGATGTCCTCGGGCCAGGAGATATGGAACTCGTGCAGGCCGTGGATCAGGATCCCGCCGCCAACCCAGAGCATCGCGGCCGTGCCAATGACAGTAAGTGCCTGCAGCACCTTCGGCATGCCTTTCACGATGGCTCGCCCCAGCGTCGCCCAGGCGGTGTCGGGGTTGTTCGCGGCCAGCGCCATGCCGAAGTCGTCGGCGCGCACGATCAGGGCGACGGAGCCGTAGACGAGGAAGGTGATAAAGATGCCGACAAGGCCCAGCACGACGCCCTGCATCACGAATTCCATATGCGCGACCGACGACAGGGTCAGCGCCATGATTTCGGCGGAGAGGATGAAGTCGGTACGGACGGCGCCCTTGACGGTCGACGCCTCGTCGAGGGTCTTGCCCTTGGCGACAGGGCTGTGGCCGGTCACGGCCCCGTAGATTTTCTCGGCACCCTCGTAGGACAGGTAGAGGCCGCCCAGCATCAGGAGCGGGGTGATCATCCACGGTGCGAAGTAGCTCAGCGCCAGAGCGGCCGGCAGCAGGAAGAGCAGCTTGTTGCGCAACGATCCGATGGTGATCTTCTTGACGATCGGAAGCTCTCGGTCCGCCGCGAAGCCGAGCACGTATTTCGGCGTCACGGCGGCATCGTCGATGATGAGGCTTGTCGACTGACTGCCGGCCTTCAACGTGGCGGCGGCGATGTCGTCGAGAGATGCAGCGGCGGTGCGTGCGATGACGGCAACGTCATCCAGAAGGGCGAGGAGGCCGGTGGCCATGAACTTGTGCTCCGATACTAGGGTCAGGACTGCTTGGCGGGCGGCGGGGCCGCGAGGAGGGTTTTCTCTTCCTCGGTCAGCTCTTCGGCACGCTTGGACATCAGCAGCTGGCCTTTCTTGACCATCTGCTCGCCGGCGCCCGGGCCGTTGCGCTCATCCTCCCTGGCGAGGAGCTTCTCGAGCATCCGCTCGAAGGCGGCCTCCTGTTCGGGGTCGAAGGGCAGGGGCTTGGTCATCGGCGCGGCCCCGCCGTGGCGTCGATGCGCTGATAGAGCGGCCAGCTGTCACCGTCATCCGGGCTGAAGGGGTTGTACCCCGTTTCCTGAAGGAGCTTGCCGAGGGAGGGCTCCTTGTCGGTCCCTCGGTAGGCCTCCCTGCCGGGGATCTGGTCCTCGGGCGTGGCCGGCTCGGCATAGCCGGCTTCGAGAAGTTCGTTCAGGGCCGCGCGCGTGCGGGGATGAAGCTCGAACTCGGAGCCTTCGCCGCCAAAGGTCATGCGCTGCTTGGAGCCGTGCAGACTGCCGAAGCCGAAGATGAGTGCGTCTTTCGAGAGGGCCATGGGGTCGTCCTTCACAGCTTGAGGGGTTGCAGGCGCTGGGCGGTCTCGTCATCGAGAGGCAGGCGCTGGTTATCTTCGGTCAGCAGCCACCAACGCCGCTTCGGGGCGAAGGTGACGGTCACGAAACAGGGTTTGCCATCGAGGAACTGTGCGCCATAGCGACGCCCGTCGGCCTTCTCGGCCCGGCGGATCGCCTTCTGCAGTTGCGGGTCCAGATAGTCGATGCCGATGCGCTCGTTCTTCGTCGACATGGTATTGTCCTTTCAGGCGCCGATGATTTCGGACAGGGGGCGGCCAGCCAGCGTGGTGGTGAAGCCTTCCCGCTTCATCAGGGCGATCCAGCCCCGGCAGGTGTCGTGCGTGCCCTCGGCATTCGGCGTGTGGCAGATGAAGTCATCGTAATCGAGAGCGTCTTCTTCGAGCTTTTCGATGCTCATCCCCTCGGGGCGGACGCTCTCAGGAGCGGGGCTGAAAGCGCAGCTCTTGCACATCTTCGCGCAGGCCCGACCGCTCAGCTTGTCGTCGGTGTAGTAGTGGTGATCGAGCAGCAGATCCTGCGTGGCAGCGGTCTCGGACATGACGATCTCTCCTAGGCTTAAAGGATTGATGTCATTCTATCCATGCGCTGTCAACATTCGATCAATCGTTTCCGGCCATCACATGCCGGGTGCGGGAGCGGCCTCGGGCTCGCAGATGGCGGGCAGGGACAGGGCAGGGCCGACGTGCAGCGTGGTCACCTCCCAGCACTTCGGATCGCCATAGATAGAAATCATGAAATCGTCGAAGGGCTCCTCGAGGTCGTAGACCCCCCGCTTGTCCTCTTCCTCGACCTCGGTGATCCAGGGATCCACGATCCAGCGGCCGTCAACGACCGCAAAATCATGGCCGCCGGCCAGGTAGTCCATGCGCTTGGCTGACGGGTTGTCGACGGTCATGAAGCCCGCGATCGTCACCCGATCCTCGCCCAGCGCCTTCTGGATCTTCCTTGCCCAGTTCGTGCAGATGCTCCAGCCTTCCTCATCCGGCTCCCAGTGGTCATCGGCGTTCTCGATGAAGCGCTTGTGCAGTTCGGCGGCGACGGGGTCGTTCATGGAAATCTCCTGCTCGTTAACGCCCAGGTTAGTCCTCATTCGCATATGTCCACCCCAAGGGCGAGCCCCAGGAGGATGAGCATCATGATGCGGAAATGTGAGCGCAGGTCGCAGCGCGGCGTCGGGCTGCTACAGCTTGCCTTGGGAATGGCGCTCGCCGTTTCCTTGGCGGTCGGCAGCATCGCCATGTACGGCAACGTCCAGCGGAAGCAGTATGCTGCCCAGCTCTTCCAGGAGTTCAAGGTGATCCATGAGGCCATCGAGAGCCTCTATCGCAACCGGCCTGGCTATGACGGCTTCAGCATTCAGGTTCTGGCCAATTCGGGTGCCCTTCCGTCGGCGATGGTGTCCAGCGACAGCGGCGGTTCTGTCTGGAGTGCGACGCGCGCGCGCCTGAACGTCGATCCAGTTCGCACCTCGCGCTGTCCGACTTCGATCAGGCCAAACTGCTACGACGGCTATATCATCAAGATATGGAACATTACCCCGACGGCGTGCAAGGATCTCGCCGGCCGGATCTTTCCTGGCAATCCATATCAAATATCCATCGGAAGCAGCATGCTGGCCTTCTATGCACCGCGCTCCGGAGCATCTCCCCAGCTCACGGACGTGGAGGCGATGAAGTCCGCGTGTGAGCGTGTGGATGGCAACGGCGAGACAGATTTCCGGGTCAGCTACATCCAGAGGTGAGGCCTGTCGTCCGCCTGTTTGTCTACGCCGCCGATCGCCAGCTCTCGTCGCCAGGGGTTACAGGGCAGCGAAAAGCGGTTATTCATGACGCCGACATGGAGGTGATCATGGATAGAGTTGCCGAGCCGATCTCCGGGGAGCGACTATGACTCAACGATACAAGCATGCTCCCAGCCTGAGCATTATCGATGCCTTCGCGCTCGACTGGATGCGAGGGCGGGCGATCCGAGTGACGGAAGTTTCAGGCTGCGCCTGTCCAAACTGCGATTGTAGCCGGCTGGAAGAGGAATTCCTCATCAGCGCCGACAAGGTGGTGGATCTGGCACTGGCATACCGGGATCGGGTCCATGAGCTGATCGATGACCGCTGGAGCGAGCAGTACGATCAGGATCTCGACAACTTCCCGAATGCGGCCTTCGCCAAGCGCCAGGAGGGCGTTCTCGTCAGAGCGGAGTGGGATGCAAGAGAGGAAGTCTTCGGCGCCGCTGGCCTTTTCTACCTGAGCGGCATGCTGGCGGATATCAGCAGGTTCCTGCTGCGGTTCCCGCAGATCCGCGAGATGCGGATCGAAGCCAGTCGTTCGAGGAGTTTGGGGGACAACTCCGAGGCGGCGGCGCTGCTGGGGGCTTGCGCTGATGCAGTCATCTGCGCAGATGTCATCGTCGAGATAGACGTATAGAGGTACCCATGTTCATTCCCGAGGAATTCCGCGACGATCCGGATGCCGGCATCGAGGCTCTCCTGGCTGCATTACAAGCAGCCTCGCCCCGCATCGACAGCGAGGGCGTGGGCGTCAATGTGACAGAGATTTCCGCTGACGGCGGCCGCGTCACCGTCGACGTCGAGGTTCTGGCCGAGGACATCGAGGAGGCGTCCTTCCAGTTCGCCGACTGCAACGCCCGCGAGCTGCGCGAGGACGAGGACATCGCCCTGGTGCTGGCGGAAGCCCTGTACGAGTCGATCTGCGACGGCGCGCTCGACGAGGACGGCGATCTGGGCGACCTCGAGGACGAGGACTGATCACCCGCTCCAAGGCAGGCGCAGCTGGTGCGTGCTGATCTCGATCTCGTAGGGGATCTCCTCGCGCACGCATAGGTTCGAGCAGAAATAGGCTTCCAGCGTGAAGCCTAGGCTGTCGAGCTCGGCGCCTTCCTTCAGCGTGACCAGGATCGGGAAGTCGACGTCCTCCTGGTAGCCGCGCACGGGCTCGCCGTAGAAGTCGAAGGTTTCGTATTGAGGCCACTGGATCTCATAGCCCTCGACCGCGTCTGCGCTGGCCTCGTTCCAATGCAGCGCCATCTCTGTCTGGTAGCCCTCGGCGCTCTTGTAGTAGGTCTTCCAGCCTTCTCTCAGATCGACCTGGACGACGAGTTCGATCCGCCTGCCTTCAACCCCATCCAGCCTCACTGAAATCTCTGCCGGCGCCTGTGGGGCGGCCACGGCCGGGCTGGCGATTGCGAATCCGACAAGCGCTGCGCGAAATGCCTTCATGAGTTTCCCTAGTGTCAGTCGCACAATAGATGTGCAGATCACGTCCCGGTTCTACCCTGATGCCATTTACGTGAGGTGCCTATTACGGTGCGTCACTTTCACGCCCTGGCCCTGAATATCTGCTAAGCTGAGAATCTGGAGGTCACTCCCCGGCCCTGTGGTTGCTGGGGCGTTGGGTGATGGGGGAAGGGGAGAGCGAGATGGGTTTTCACAGATGAGAATGTGGAGACTTTGTGGCGAATTGTCCTTTAGTCGTTGTGGCTTAGAGAGCGATTGCCTTGGGGTGTTCCGAGGGCTACCTCCCTCGGAGCCGATGAAATCATGAATGACCCTGACCCGATGCCCTCCGATATGTCTGACGCCTCCAAGCAGCTTGAACAGTTCGTCCGACTGAAGTCGGTCCTGTTCGAGATGGAGGAGAGCCTCGGATTGGAGGGGC
>Ga0098074_1000928_pt1 | contig 16766 bp, 17 predicted proteins | sample 32_taG_FD_75064 | JGI IMG/M metagenome (GOLD analysis project Ga0098074, IMG submission 75064) | Marine viral communities from the Gulf of Mexico - 32_GoM_OMZ_CsCl metaG | ecosystem: Environmental > Aquatic > Marine > Oceanic | place: Atlantic Ocean: Gulf of Mexico | collected 2015-07-12
ACCATACCGGTATGGTGCAGACCGACGAGGATTTCCGAGGGCGCTGGATGCTCGTCTTTTTCGGATTTGCGAACTGCCCCGACGTGTGTCCCATGGGGCTCGCAACCATCGCGGAGGTCATGGACGAGCTCGGCACCCAAGGTTCCGCCGTCCAGCCCCTGTTCATCACGGTCGACCCTGAAAGGGATACGCCAAGCGCTCTGGCCAACTACGTTCCCCAGTTTGGTCAGGGAATCCTTGGGTTGAGCGGACCGCCGGACCAAATCGAACGCACTGCCGAGACCTTCAAGATCTACTACCAGAAGATCGAGGAAGCCTCGGCGCCCGACGGCTATGCGATGGGGCATACGTCGTCCTTCCTCCTGTTCGATCCGGAAGGCGAATTTGTCCGCATCTACGAATACGACGAGGAACCCAGACTGATCGTTACTGATCTTCGCGAAAGGATCGGCGCGTGACAGCTGGCCCAGACGCAACGCCACGCGCCGCGAGCCCGGTAGCTTTCCTCTTCGCGGCATGGTTCGTCGCCTTGTCCGCGTCGCTTGCCGTGCTCTTCATCGGAGAGGTTCTGGGGCAGACCCCCTGCAATCTGTGCTGGTTCCAGCGTGCCTTCATGTTCCCGCTCGCGGTCATCCTCGGGGTGGCGGCTTGGCGCGCCGACCTCTCGATCTGGCGCTATGCCGCGCCGCTCGCGGTTCTGGGTGGTGCCGTCGCCCTTTACCATTCCCTGCTTTACGCAGGGATCGTGCCGGCGCCGATCGTCCCCTGCACGGCGTCCGGGCCATCCTGCACCGATGACGCGATGCTGATCCTTGGCCTGCCAATCCCTCTGCTCTCCTTGCTGACGTTCGGGGCGATCCTTGTCCTTCTCATTCAACTTCGACGGATTTCAACATGAACCGAAAGACTCTTCTGCTCGCGATACTCACTCTGGTACTGGCCGTTTTCGTGGCTGGTGCCTGGTTCGTATCGCGACCCGATCCGACCCCGGTGGCGACAGCCGCTCCGCTGGAACAACAGGATCGTCTTGTTCGGTCCTATTCTCCCATACTCGGGCGTGAGGATGCGCCAGTGACCATCGTGGAGTTCTTCGACCCAGCCTGCGAGGCCTGCCGCGCCTTCCATCCCATCGTGAAGCAGATACTGGCGCAATATCCCGACGATGTGCGCGTCGTCATGCGCTACACGCCGTTCCACGGCGAGGGGTCCGAGCTGGCAATCAAGGTGCTGGAAGCGGCTCGGTTGCAGGACGTTTTTGTTCCCGTGCTGGAAGCGCTGCTTGAAAATCAGCCCGCCTGGGCCTCTCACGGCGCTCCGGCAGGGGAGCGCATCATGGAGATCGCCGGAGCGGCGGGCTTGGACACAGACGCCGCCGCAAATCAGATCATGTCACCCAGCATCGTCGGCGTCCTCAATCAAGACCGGGCAGACGTCGAAGCTGTCGGAATCCAAGGCACACCGACGTTCTTCGTCAACGGTAAGCCTTTGCCAGAGTTCGGTGCGGAGCAGCTCTTGTCGCTCGTCCAAGCCGAAGTCGAGGCTGCGGCAACAAACTAGAATGAACAGGAGATCCAACGTGTTCAAAACCTTCGCAAAGGCAATCCAGAGCCTGTCTGTCGCCCTTCTGATGGGCTTGCCAATGGCATCCTCAGCGCAGCAGTTGTCAGAGAACGCATCGATTGTGGTCGAAAGCCCCTGGGCGCGCGCGAGCCTTGGAATGTCGCGGCCCGGCGGGGCCTATCTGACCGTTCGGAACGAGGGCAGCGATCAGATCTCCCTTATCGGTCTTCGCGCGGAGATCTCCGGCATGGCTTCGATCCACGAAACCAGAACCAATTCTGACGGCGTCAGCAGCATGGCTCCGGCGGACGATATCGTGATCCCGCCCGGGGGTATGTTCGCCCTTGAACCCGGCGGATATCACGCGATGCTGATGCAACTGCAATCTCCGCTCGTCGAGGGGGAGACCTTTCCGCTGACCCTGCTCTTTTCCGATGGAACGGAGCTTGAAATCACCGTCCCGGTCCTTGGCATCGGCGCACGCGGCCCCGAAGGCTGATCCGGCTAATGATGAGGGTGGCCAAAATCGCAGCGATCGGAGCGGCGGCGGTCTTTGCCGCCCTGTTTGTCGGCTGGTGGCAGGTAGATGGGCCTGGCGCTGACTCCGCGCCGGGCAAGCGGTCTCTACCGCTGACTGCTATGGAATTCAGCCTGACGGATCAGGATGGTCGGGATGTCGGCCCGGAAACCCTCATCGGCGAGCCGAGTCTGGTCTTCTTCGGATTCACCTATTGCCCCGACGTTTGCCCGACGACCCTCTCGGACATTTCCGGATGGCTCGACGAGATTGGGCCGGACGCCGAAGACCTGAATACCGTTTTCATCACCGTAGATCCGGACCGCGACACGGTCGAGACCATGGCCGAGTATGTCTCGTATTTCCATCCGCAGATACAAGGATGGACGGGCTTGCCAGACCAGATCGCGGCCATCGCCGATGGTTTCCGTGTCACCTATGAGAAGGTTGAGGCGGAAAACGGCGAATATACGATGAACCACACGGCGGGTGTTTTCTTGTTCGATGCGACAGGTCGCTTCGTCACCACCATCGACTATCACGAACCACGCGAATTCGCCGTGCCGAAGATAAGGCGCGCGATGCAGAACAGAACCGAGAGGGCAGAATCTTGAAACTGAGACATATCGTTCTGGGAACGACAATGGCCGCGGCAGCGGTCAGCACGATAGCGAGCCGGGCTTTGATCCTGGAGGCGCCGCCCGAGTACATCTTTTCCGAGGCTCCGGAAGCCTTGGACAGTCCGCCCGAACCTCTCGATGGACCAGGCGTCAACGCATCCGGCGAGACGATGCCGAATATGCTTCCGGCCGCTTTTCAGCCGCCTGAGTTTCCCGCACTCGAACGGGCCGAGCTAGATAATCTGATGGCGCTTGTTCAGGCCCTCGCCACGCCGCCTTGGGAGGCGACGGTCGAGGCGGGTGACACATTGGACGTGCTTCTCTCTCTCGCGGACATGGATGCGCAAACACGGACCGAAGTCGCACTGGCACTGACGGTTGAATACGACCTGCGCCGCCTTCGACCGGGCCATCGTCTCAGCGTCGACTTTCGCCCGGACGGAACGCCATCCGTTGTGACGTTGGCTGTCGATGACGGTGTGCGGATCGAAGTCACCCTGGACGACACCATTGCGAGTCGGACGGTAACGCCGAGCGCGTTGACAGTCGAGCGTGCGAGCCAGGTGCTGGTAAACGGGTCGATCTACGCTTCGCTGGATCGAGCAGGCGTCCCGGCCCGTTTTGCCGTCGATCTCGCACAAATCCTCGGGGAAACGGTCGACTTTCGCAGGGATCTTCAAGGCGGAGAGACCCTGAATATCCTTTGGGGTCAGACCGTCCTTCGCGATGGTTCAGAGGTCGCTCAACCGTCAATCTCCTATGCGGCCCTCGATCTGGCCGACGACCGCTTCGAAATCCTCTGGTCAGCCGAAGACAGCGGGCGGGCAACGGTCTATTTGAATGGTGAAATCCTGCGGACGGTCGCGCCGCCGGTGGAAGGCGCACGACTGTCGTCGGTCTTCGGGCAGCGCAAGCATCCGATCTACGGCAATATGCGGATGCACACAGGTGTCGATTATGCTGCCGCTGCGGGGACACCGATAGCAGCGACCGCACCCGGACGGGTGTCCTTCATCGGATGGCGGAGCGGGTATGGCCGGGTGGTCGAGATCGCGCACGGGTCAGACACAATGACCCGCTATGCGCACCTCAGCGCTGTGCCGGAGGGTCTGGCCGTCGGAAACCGCGTGGTCGCGGGCGAAACGATTGGCCAGGTCGGTGAGACAGGCACGGCGACAGCTCCGAACCTTCACTACGAAGTGCGCGTGGACGGCCGACCTATCGATCCGCTCGGGGAGGAATTGCTCGCCTCTGCGGAAAATTTCGACACTGCGGATGCCACTGAAATCCTTGAAGCGACGCGCACACGGTTCGCGACCTTTCTTCGCGAAGACACATGACTGATTTGAAAGGAATTCCGATGAAAAACAGGTTTCAAACCTTGGCCGCTGCGACCCTCATGATTGCTGCCGCGACGGCAGTAACCGCCCAGACCGCTATCCACGTCGGAAAGACGCGCGGCTGCGGTTGTTGCCTTGCCTGGATGGAAAAGCTGTCCGATGCCGGGTTCGCTCCTGAAGGTGAGAATATGGGCGGGGCGTTGATTCGTCTGAAAATGGATCGCGGTATTCCCGTCGATATGTTCTCCTGTCACACGGCGACCGTCGAAGGCTACACCATCGAGGGTCACGTTCCGCCAGCCGATATTACTCGACTGCTTGAAGAACGTCCCGATGCCATAGGCCTGGCCGTGCCCGGCATGCCCATCGGCTCGCCCGGCATGGATTTCGGCGACGATGCCGAAGCCTACGATGTCTTTCTGGTGAAATCCGACGGCTCCACTGAGATCTTTTCGTCCTATCCGGCGAGTTAAAGTGGAGCAGGTCGCAACACTTTCGCCTGTCGCACTCGGCTTTCTGGGCAGTCTCGCCGCCGGTCTGATGACCGCCGTCGGAGCGACGCCGGTCCTTTTGGGCAAGACCCCCTCGCGCAAATGGCGCGATATCTCGCTCGGTTTTGCTGCCGGGGTCATGCTTGCCGCATCGTTCTTCTCGCTCATCATCCCCGCCCTCGACGCGGCAGAGGGGCGATACGGAGACGGTGCGATACCTGCACTGATCGTCTGCATCGCGATCCTGATGGGCATGGGTGCGGTCGCCCTGATGAACGAAATGATCCCGCACGAGCATTTCAGCAGCGGGCGCGAAGGCCCGGAGGCGGTCTCGCTGCGCCGTGTCTGGCTCTTCATCATCGCCATCACGATCCACAATGCGCCGGAGGGTTTGGCCGTCGGCGTTGCGTTCGGCGCTGATGGTTTTACGGGCGGATTTCCCGTCGCTCTCGGGATCGGATTGCAGAATGCGCCTGAAGGGCTGGCTGTTGCAGTCGCCCTACTGGGCGAGCGATACTCGGCGGGCCGTGCGTTCGGCATCGCAGCACTGACCGGACTGGTCGAACCCGTCACAGGTTTTCTCGGTGCCGCGGTGATCGTCGTGGCGCAGCCTCTCTTGCCCTGGGGTCTGGCTTTTGCGGCGGGCGCGATGCTTTACGTCATCAGCCACGAGATCATCCCGGAAACCCATCGCAGCGGCCACCAGAAGCAGGCGACGACCGGGCTCGCGATCGGCCTCGTCGTTATGTTGTTCCTAGATGTCTGGTTGGGGTGATTCATGGCAATTCGTTCCATTGGCATTTGTGCAGCTGTCGCGGCACTCGCCGCCGATCAGGCATCGAAGGCGTTCGTGCTTGCGAACGCAGAAGCGCTCGCCACCGGCGTCGCTGTATTCCCCGGCTTCAACCTGATCTTCCACCGCAACTCCGGCGTGACCTTTGGGTTCTTTCAAAATGTGCCGTGGTGGGTCCTTGCATTGGTCGCCACCGCCGTCGTTCTGTTCCTCGTCGTTTCACTGATCCGGGCAACGCAGGCAGCCGAGGCGGTTGCCTACGGCATGGTGATCGGCGGCGCTCTTGGGAATATCGTCGATCGTCTTCGCTCTGAAGGGGTGACCGATTTTCTGGATTTCTATCTCGGAACGGCGCATTGGCCAGCGTTCAACCTCGCGGATGTCTTCGTGGTCTGCGGCGTCGGGGTTTTGCTGATCTTCGCGGGGCGCGAGAAGGTCGATGCGTCCGAAACCTCGAGATAGATCTCGGTGATTTCAATCGGCATCACTGTTCTCCGCATTTCCAGAATGTCAGGTATCATCCTCACATTCTGTGCATTCGGTCTCGGCGCTTTGGCGGTTCTCGCTCTGCCACCATTCTCGATGCCGGTGCTTTTGCCCGTCGCGTTTGGCGCGCTGTATCTCCTCACGGTCGGAGAGAGCCGCATGCGGGCCGGACTTGCCGGATGGGCGTTCGGCGTTGGCTTCTTCCTGTTCGGATTGTCCTGGATCGCGGAGAGCTTTTTCGTCGACGCGAAGCGGTTCGGCTGGATGGCCGTTCCTGCGGTGGCTGGACTGGCCGCCGGCCTTGCGCTGTTCCCGGCGGCGGCAATGGCAGCGTTCGCATGGAGCAGGACGAAAGGTGTCTCCGGCGCATTGATCTTCGCGGTCTGCTGGTCGGTTTCTGAATGGCTGCGCGGCACCATGCTGACAGGCTTCCCCTGGAACCTGATTGCCTATGCATGGGCCGACTACGATATTCCACGCCAAATGGCCGCATGGGTTGGCAGCTACGGACTTGGCCTCCTCACAGTTCTGCTGTCGGTCCTGCCCGTAACGCTCCTCATGCGGAATCGTCGGCAAAATGCGTTCGCCGCATTTGTTTTCATGTCGGTGGTGGGGGGTGCCGGAACCCTCGGTACGGTTCGCCTTATGGCCACCACACCGCCAACAGACACAACCGTCAGGATCGTTCAGGGAAACATTTCTCAGACGGAGAAATGGGACCCCGCGTTCCGCGACCGGAACATATCCCGCTATCTGGATCTGTCCGCGCAGTCTGGCAGGTTTAACGTCCTTCTCTGGCCCGAAAGTGCATTTCCCGGCTATCTTGATGAGAATCCTGGAATGCTGGAACAGATTGCTGACCGTCTGCCTGAAGGCAGCGTTCTACTGACCGGCGCCCAGACGCGAGAGCCGGGCGGGACGGGCACACGCTATCGAAACTCGATCCTCGCGGTCGATCAGACCGGACGGATCGTCACGCGATACTCCAAGCATCATCTCGTGCCGTTCGGGGAATATGTTCCCTTGCGGGGTTTTCTTCCGATCCAGCGACTGACCGCAGGGCTTGGGGACTTCACGCCCGGTCCCGGCCCCCAGACCGTTGAGCTACCCGGTTTATCTCCGGTCGGCCTTTCGATCTGCTACGAGGCCATTTTTCCGGGACGCGTCGTAGACGCCGCTTCGCGTCCGGACTGGATATTCAACGCCACCAATGACGCTTGGTTCGGTGCGTCTTCCGGTCCCCGGCAACATCTGGCCTCTGCCAGGATGCGCGCGGTCGAAGAGGGGCTGCCTATGGTTCGCGCGGCCAACACGGGCATTTCAGCAGTTATCGATGGGTACGGGCGGATCGTCGGCCGCCTCGGGCTGGATGAGACCGGCGTGCTGGACGCCCGCTTGCCAGCTGCGCTCCCGCCTACGCCCTTCGCGACATACGGACAGTTGACGTTCTTGCTCATTCTGGCGGCGAGCATTGTAGGAGCCATTGGAATGACCGACAGAAAGGAAAGCGCACCATGATCGTAATCTTTGGAGCAGTGGCGGGGGCCGCATGGGGCGGATATCTCGCCAGGAAGCGTGGCGGCAACAAGCTGGACATCGCCCAATACGCGACGAGTTCCGCGATCGCATTCGGACTCCTGGCGTTGTTCGCCTCGATCTTTCTCGCACGGGTTCTATGAACCGCCAGCCAAGGCCGGTACGATGCTATGCGAATATGTCGATTGGCGTCCCGTCCCGCACCATCGCGTAGATATCCTCAATCTCGCGGTCCGACACCGCGATGCAACCCGCCGTCCAGTCTGGTTTGATCGCGTCGATACCGGGTCGTGGCCCGCCATGGATGAAAATGTCGCCGCCCGGCTCTTGTCCCTGTGCAGCGGCAAATGCGATATCGGCCTCGTTCGGATAAGAGATTCCGATGGAGAGATGGAACAGACTGTCGGGATTGCGTCGGTCGACGGTATAAGCCCCTTCGGGCGTTTTCCCGTCACCCTCGAACTGCTTGGACCCCTCGGGCGCGAAACCGAGGTCTATCCTGTAGGCTTTCAGGACCGAGGTATTGTTGAACAGGAACAGGTTCCGGTCACCTTTGAACATCTGCAACCGGGTGACCTCGGGCCCATCGTAGGTTCGTAATTTGCTGGCGCACCCTGCAAGGCCAAGTGCAAGTCCGCCCAAGAGTGCCGTTCGTCGTGTCGTTTTCATCATGTCGTCCGCTCGATCTTTTTACCTGTCCACTCATATCGGTATCGGTATGTCTGATCAATCAATGGCCGTGCGCCAGGGCTCCCTGCGCCATCTTCTCGCCCACTTGCTCACCCCCGGACCCGTCCGGCCGATCCTTCTTGGCCCGGAGCAGCCTTAGTGCGTTGGCGACTACCAGTAGCGAAACGCCGACATCCGCAGCGATGGCACCCCACATTGTTGCCATGCCGAACGCTGTCAGCCCGACGAACAGCGCCTTCGTCGCAAGCGCAATTGCGATGTTCTGATGGATGACGTTCATGGTGCGGCGCGAATGCCCGATCAGCCACGGCACTTTGGAAATATCGTCTGTCATCAGCGCAATATCCGCCGTTTCGATGGCTGCATCCGATCCGACCGCGCCCATGGCGATGGCGAAATGCGCCCGCGCCATGGCTGGGGCGTCATTCACACCATCTCCGATCATTGCCACGACATCGTAACTGGCAACCAGTTCTTCGATTGCCGCCACCTTGTCTTCTGGCAGGAGTTCTGCGCGAACCTCATCGATGCCGACTTCCGCCGCCACGGCGCGCGCCGTGCGTTCATTGTCGCCGGTCAGCATGATGATCTTTTTTACGCCCTGGGCATGCAGGCGTGCCACGACCACCTTCGCATCCGGGCGGATGCGGTCGCGCAGTTCGATCAGGCCCAGCAGGCGGTCTGCGGAGCCTACGGCAACGAGTGTGCTGCCAGCCCCTTCTATCCGTTCCAGCAGGTCGCGGGGGATCGCTTCGCCAAGCCCCTTCTCGGTCGCAAATCGATCCGAGCCGAGCCAGACGGGCTGACCCTCCCAGGTTCCCTCGACACCGCGGCCCGGCACCGTTTTGGTGTCGGTAGCCGCCGACTGCCTCAACCCGTCGCGTTCGCCGCGCGCCAGGATGGCCCGCGCCAGAGGATGCGAAGAGCGGGCTTCCAGCGCGACAGCGGCGCTCAGAAGGTCGCGCTCGGCCGTGCCGCCCAAGGGATGCAGACCCGCGACCTCCGGTTCTCCCATGGTGATCGTCCCGGTCTTGTCCATTGCCAGAGCTGTCAGGCGTGACGGCGCCTCCACATAGGCACCGCCCTTGATCAGCACGCCATTGCGTGCCGAGGCCGCGAGCGAAGCGACGATGGAGACCGGCGTAGAAATCACGAGCGCACAGGGGCAAGCGATTACCAGAAGAACCAGCGCATTGTAGAACCAGTAATTCCATGCCCCCGCGAACAGCAGCGGCGGAACGACGGCGATTAGAATCGCCAGCGCCATCACGATGGGCGTGTAGATGCGGGCGAATTTCGTGACCCATTGCTCGACCTCGGCGCGGCGCGAATGGGCGTCGCCTACCATACGGATGATTTTCGAGAGCACGGTATCGCCCGCGGCCTTCGTGGCCCTGACCGTCAACGTGCCGTCGCCATTAATTGTGCCAGCGTAGACCTCGTCTCCGGCTTCCTTGGCGACTAGTGCGCTTTCCCCGGTAATCGGAGCCTGATCAACATCGCCCCGACCCTCGGTCACCTCTCCGTCGAGCGGGATACGGTCTCCGCCGCGCACTACGAAGCGGTCACCGATCGCAACCTGAGCCGCAGGAACATCGGTCTCTGATCCGTCGGCGCGAATGACGCGCGCCGTGGGTGGTGCCAGGTCCAACAGGGCCGAGACCGCGTTGCGCGCACGCCCCACGCTCCAGGATTCGAGAGCGAGGGACAAAGCAAAGAAGAATGCGACCGTCGCCGCCTCGAAAAACTCGCCCAGCCCGATCGCACCGGCTACGGCAACGATCATCAGGAGGTTCATGTCAGGCGACAATCTACGCGCGGCGGACCATGCTTTGGGGGCGACCAGCCAGGCTCCGAACACCACCGCCAGCATGAACAGCCCCATCTCGACCAGAGGCATAGACGTCTCGCCATGACCGGAGAAGAGCCGCAGCGCGCCGCCCGCCCCCGTCTCGACGATGTGGTAAAGGAACCCCGCGGCCCAGAAGCCGCCGCTGAGTCCGGTGAAGAGGCGTTGACGTGCGAAATGCGCCGCCTGATCCGCTTCGGCGCTTTCGGCATCCCACATCTTCGCGCTCATCCCAGTCGACCCGACGATCTTGATGATCTTATCGTCGCTGAGCGGTTTGGCGCTTTTGAGGATGGTCATGCGCCCGTTGATCACATCGAAGGCCAGATGCTCGCTGCCGCCGACTTCCGGCCCGACGACCTTGTTCAGGATCGCGACCTCTTCCGCACAATCCAGCCCGTTAACGCGAAAACTGCGTCCGGAGGATGGTGGAGGTGCTGCCACCTGCGCGGTGTCTTCGGCCGTCTGGCCACAGCAAGCCTTTGTGTCTTTGCGATCATCCTGATGACCGTGCGGATGCGTGTCTGGACCGTCGTGGGACATGGGAAACCTCTGAGAATAAGCGTTGAGCCAAAGATAGGAGCTTCAGTTGCTAGAGGTTCAAGAAGTTTCTTGGGATGTTCTGTGCTTAAGGCCATCACAATCAGCACTGTACCTCCTCTGAACTGTTCGGGCGCGACAGCGAGGCGATTGGACTTGACCTTCCATCTACGGGAAGCACCATTTGCGGTCCCAGTGTAGTTTTTGAAAGGCTGGGCTATTCTTTGGGCTGGAGCGGTCAGTTCGAATACCATGAACGCGCGAAACAGCGGCTGGCCACTGTTGTGCCGCTGACGCTGGCGCTGATCTTTCTGCTGCTTTACCTAAACTTCCGCCGCCTGACGGAAACCTTGATCGTGATGCTGTCGCTGCCTTTCGCTCTGGTCGGTGGCATTTGGCTCATGTGGTTCATGGGCTTCAACATGTCGGTTGCGGTGGCCGTCGGGTTTATCGCACTGGCCGGGGTGGCGGCTGAAACCGGAGTGATCATGTTGATCTATCTCGATCAGGCGTTGAATGAAGCGCGTGCCCGCGCGGGCGACAGGGACCTGACCCGCGACGAGCTCCACGCCGCGATCATGGTGGGTGCAGTAGACCGCGTGCGCCCCAAGATGATGACAGTTGTCGCAATCATGGCCGGCCTGATGCCGATCCTTTGGGCGCATGGCACCGGGTCCGAGATCATGCAGCGCATCGCAGTGCCCATGATCGGGGGAATGGTGTCGTCAACCTTGCTGACCCTGATCGTCATTCCGGCGGTTTATGCCATCATCAAAGGGTGGAGCCTGAAGCAAGCCGGTACAGTGCCTGATTTGGCCCTCGGGCGGGCCGCAGAATAAGGGCAACGGCGTCAAGCAAGCAATAGGATATTGAGATGTATGCTCGAAACCTATGGAGTCACCGCGACTTCGACCATGCGGATTGTAGTGTCCCCATCCCCGCCGCCGGTCGGCTGCGTCCAGGCCACAAACGTACCGGCGTCTCCGCGCGCCATTCGGGGAAAACCGATCGATCCGCCGCCCCGATTGATATGGAGCGCCTGAGGCGCTGCGCATCCGGTACTTCGCGATATGTGGCACATGACGATCGCTTCACCGCCTCCCACATATTCAATCCAGAGCGCCAATGCGCTTCCATCCGGCATTTGCAGAACATCCACCCGTCCCGCGGCTGTGCCGAGGTCAATGCGGAGCGGTTCGTCAAACTGCGCGCCGCCATCGTCCGAAAACGCGATATAAACCTCCGGTTTATTCTCAGCTGCAGTGAACCAGATGACGGACACCTTGTCGTCCATCGTATCAACAGCTGGGCCATTTACGGGGCAGCCGGCAATTTCCCATCCGTCGTCGTGAACAGTGAGGGGTTGCGTCCAGTCCCCTCCGGTAGATCGAACAATCGAAATGTCGCGGATTTCATCGGCGGTTCGATCACGATAGACCGCCACGATATCGCCCGAAGCGGTCCGCGCTGCGGACGTCTGACAACAAGTACAAGCGCGCGCGTCCAACAGGCTTTCTGGCTTCATCGTTCCGTCAGAGTTGATCTGTCGTGCGCGCAGCTGCATCGCATTCTCGAAGTTTTCGCCTTCTGTTTGACTGTCATACTCCCGGCCATCCAGCCACAGCGCCGTCAACCCGCCAAACTGATCGGGAACCAACGAAACAAAACCGTGCTCGCGTTGTGATCTGTCATCATGGGGAACAAGCGGTTCCGTCCAGCTTCTGCCTTCATCTTTAGAAAAAGCGATATTGACGTCATATTGGTAATCACCCTCCCCATTCAGTTTAAGCCATTGTGCCGCCAGGCCGCCATCAGCCAGCACCGCTACCGATGGAAAATCGGCCCAGTTGATGTAAATCTTTGACGATTTATGAATTGTGCGAGCGTCCGACCACTCGCTGCCATCAAGGATGGCCATGCGAACTTCCGCTTCGGCTCCGTTTTCTTCTGTCCAACTCAATACGACCCGGCCATCCGGCAAGGTTGCAAGTGATGGCTCACGGGCACCGATGCCGACCGGGGCTGCGCGGTCGGTCAATCTGAAGAGGTCGGTTTCCTCGGCATATGTTGCGGTGAAAGAACTGAAAAATGCACCAATACTCAATATGGACGCATAAAGACATTTACTCATGAAAACGTTCTTCCGCCAGTTGTGGCCATGTCGCGGCGAACCTAGTAGTCGTTGACCGCGAACCAAACTCCACCCTCTTATCTGTCGAAACGGCTTAATTGATCCCATTGGCACGCTGCAATGCTCGAATATACGTCACGATAGCAAGGATCTCTGATCGCGTCACGCCTTCAACCGCTGGCATGTTTCCAAATTTCCAATGATGCGCCCGCACTCCATTTTGCGCCGCGAGGACAAACGCCATGTCGCTGTGATGGCTCGGTTCGTAAATCTTGTGAACAAGCGGTGGAGCAACGCCATCCCGGCCTTGCCCGTTCAGGCCGTGGCACACGGCACAGACCGCATCATAAGCGCCTGCGCCGATTTGCTCCTGCTCTGTAAAACTTGCTGGTAGCGTGACAGTTACAAGCGCGCCTGCGGGAAGCGCGACGCCCTCATCCGTCTGCGTACCCGTTTGAGAGTAATCCGGCTGCATGATGTACCAGCCTGCTGAAGCAACGGCGATCAAAGCAAAGAATATCGCTGCCCATTTCATCCCATCAAACTCCTTCATGATGTTGCTATGGCCCCCTGCCCTACCAAAGACAGAGCTGGGTATCTCTGCTTGGATCGCTCGAATTGGCCAGCCTCTTGTGGCGCAGTGTTGTCTGGCTGAGCATGCCCCAATGGCTGAATCGATTTGTTTAAAAAGGCCATGATTTCCTGATACCGGATCCGCGTGTCTTCCAGCGTCTGATAGTAATTGAAGAGCTCTTTCAGCGGTGCCGAGAAGTCCTTGTGTGCTGCCAGGACGGCCACCAGCGCGCCGAGTGTAATGCGACCTTCGATGACAAAATATCCACCCAAAGAGTAGAACAGGAATGGCGTCAGCGCGGTCAGAAAATTGTTGAGGGCCTTGATGAAGAACTTCAGACGGAAAATCTTCCTGCGCACGCGCTCAAGCTCTCTAAAACTTGTACTCACTGGCAGCAGCCCGGCCGGATTGACCTGTCGTTCGCGCAACTGATCGCTGAGCTGCCTGCCAAGTTGTCGGACTTCCCTGATCCTTGTGCGTGAAAGGGCGTTGACCCGGCGTTGTAGCTTGGGCAGCAGCACGAGTTGAATTGGCAGCACCGTCAGTGCGGCGGCACCCAACACAGGGTCCTGAACGAACATGAAAGACAGGATCGTCAGAAGCGTACCGCCTTGCAGGATTGGTAGCGCAAGGACATCTGCAGCAAAGCCACCTATGGGCTCAACTTCCTGTGCGAGAATAGGGATGATTTCGCTCTGGTTTCGAGCGTCTGGATCGCTGCGCCAGTGCCGATAGACCAGCAGGCGGAAGCGTCGCAGAAAACGCTCAGCGACATACCCTTTGAAGACATTAAGGCCATATTTGTTTAGCCCGTTCAGGATGATCGCCAGAAGGTAAAGACCGCAAAGCAGCATGAGGAAAACGACCTGATCGAGGTCTTGTCCCAAAATGGCAATCGGGAAACGGCCTGAATCCAGAGCGTTGTTTACGATCTGTTTTGGCAGTTCTAAAGTCAGATAGAGTATAGGCATTGCGATGAGGCTAACCAATATCATCAATGCCTGCTGACTTCTGGAGTAGCGCAAGACAGTCTTGAAAAGACTTTTTTCAAGCCCTCGTATGGGCTCTGTGTGTAACGCCGGCGTGCTGCGGTACTTCCAAAGCTTCAGAATGCCGCGAATAGCAAGATATGAGCCAACGGTGATCAGCAGCGCGGGGGCCAAGACCAGTATGAGATGAATGAACGGATGCACCCAGTCTGGCGTGGCATCGTTGTAGTCGTACCCAAAGGCGGCAGCTACGTCGTGTACAAGCAGGTGATACCTGTCCAAGAGTGACATTGAAAAGTCTAGCCCTTGGATTTCGGCGCAAGGTGGTCGTGCACGATGATGACGCCCCACATGCCCGCTTCCCGGTGGCCGGGGATCAAGCATACGAACTCCAGGTTGGCCATATCGGAGAACTCCCAGATCAACTCGGCATTTTGTCCACTAGGGATCGAAACTGAATTGGCGTTGTCATGTTGCATATCAGGATGTTCGCGCATCCACTGCTGGTGTTCTGCAACCTCGTCAAAGGAGCCAAGAAAGAACTCGTGATCCAGTCTGCCGGCATTGCCGATCGAAAACCGGATGACCGACCCCCTTTCAATCTGGATCGCGTCCGGCTCGAAAAGCATGTAGCCGCTTTCTGTCTCCCTGATGGACAATTCAATCGTCCTGTCGATCGAGGAGCCATCACCGGGTTTCCCGATCGGATCATGGCCAAGCATTTCGAAGGCTCGGGCGTGAGGCTGCTGGCCCTTCCCACTGGAAGCGCCTACTGAAAAAGCCGGAAGGACGAGCGCAAGGGCGATGGTGCAGGTTCTCAGGAAATTCTTCATGCTCGGCTACCTCCGTAGCGCTTGATTTTATGGGATCTTCTTGCTTGCTCGGGCCAAGCGATCAAGGCGATGGGGCCGGAGTGTTTACCCCCGACCCCATTGTTTGTAGTTACTTCATCTGCGTGACGGTCAGTTTACCCTTGACCCGGTCAGCGACGAATTCGATGCCCTGACCTTCCGCCATCTTGGCCATCATTGCTTCGTCGGCGCGAAACACCATAGTCATCGCGGGCATATCGAGGTTGACCAGAGGGCCGTGGATGATTGTGACCTTGCCGGCCTTGGCGTCGATTTTCTTGATGGTCCCGCTCGTGTATTCCACGTCAGCTTGGGCCATCTGGTCACCGACTGCGACCTCACGGTGCATGCCGGATTCGTAGTGGCCAGGGATCAGGCACGCCGCTTCGAACGTACCAGAATTCGCGAAAGTCCAGACAACCTCACCCGACGCGCCCGCATCGAGACGGATACGGTTCGGATCGTCGTGTTCCATATCCATCTTGGCCATTTCGATCTTGTGCTCGGCATTCCGCTCTACCGTGTCGAGGACGAATTCATGCTCCAGCTCACCCTTGTTGGTGATGTTGAAGCGGATGGTTTCGCCCTCCTTGATATCCATCGGCTCACTCTCGATCAGCATCTGGCCCTCATCGTTTTCGAGCAAAGTGACGTCGATTGTGCGGTCCACCTTGGCGGCGTCACCAGGGACACCGATGTCCATCTGCGGTGCCGCCGTTTCAGCTTTGCTGGTATGCCCGGGAGATGCATAAGCGCCCGTGGCAAGTGTGAGAGTGATGGCCGTGCTGAGAAGTATCTTTTGCATTTTATTGTCCTGTAGGTTGGTTAGGTTGGAGATGACGAAGGGCCGCTCAGCCCTTCGAGGTTGGTTTCGGTGTGAGAATGGTCTTGGGGCTGTTGTTGGAGGCAAATTCGGGTAATTCGCCGGTCCATTCGTAGGCCATCTCGCCCGGAGGATTCTCGTACCAGCCGGGATCGGAGTAATCGTCCGCGTCGATGCCGTCCCGCACCTTCACGACCGAAAACATGCCGCCCATCTCGATGGGTCCGTACGGGCCCCAACCCGTCATCATCGGGATGGTATTGTCGGGTAGCGGCATTTCCATTTTTGCCATGTCCCCCATGCCGGACATGCCCATCGGCATGTATTCCGGCTGGAATTGACGGATCTTCTGGGTCAGCGGCTTCTTGTTCACCCCGATGAACGTCGGCACGTCATGGCCCATGGCGTTCATCGTATGGTGCGATTTGTGGCAATGGATCGCCCAATCTCCCAGATGATCGGCGACGAATTCGTAGGCGCGCATCGCACCTACGGGAATGTCGATGCTGACCTCCGGCCACTGTGCTTCAGGCGGCACCCAGCCGCCATCCGTGCAGGTGACCTTGAAGTCATAGCCGTGCATATGGATCGGGTGGTTCGTCATCGTAAGGTTCCCAACCCGTACTCGCACCCGGTCGCCCTTGTTCACGACCAGCGGATCAATGTCGGGGAAGATCCGGCTGTTCCAGGTCCAAAGGTTGAAATCCGTCATCGTCATGATGCGGGGTACATAGGTACCCGGATCGATGTCGAAAGCATTCAGCATGATCAGGAAATCACGATCCACCGGCATGAATGTGGGATCCTTGGGGTGGACCACGAACATGCCCATCATCCCCATCGCCATCTGGGTCATTTCATCGCCGTGGGGGTGGTACATGAACGTTCCGGACTTCACCAAGTCGAATTCGTAGACGAAGGTTTTGCCCGGCGGGATGCTTGGATGGCTCAATCCGGAGACCCCATCCATGCCTGA
>Ga0098074_1000929_pt1 | contig 16763 bp, 17 predicted proteins | sample 32_taG_FD_75064 | JGI IMG/M metagenome (GOLD analysis project Ga0098074, IMG submission 75064) | Marine viral communities from the Gulf of Mexico - 32_GoM_OMZ_CsCl metaG | ecosystem: Environmental > Aquatic > Marine > Oceanic | place: Atlantic Ocean: Gulf of Mexico | collected 2015-07-12
TCTGATATATTTATTTTTGATACCTTAAAAGATAAATATGGGTATAAAACTTCTAAAGAATGTTTCGAAGATAGATCTAACCATAGAAAAGAGTGGTATGATTTAATATGTGATTATAATAAAGAAGATAAGACTAGATTAGCTGGAGATATATTAGAAATGTCTGATTGCTATGTAGGAATGCGAGATTTAGAAGAATTTTTAGCTTGTAAAGAAAAAGGTCTATTTGACTTAATTGTTTGGGTTGATAGGTCCAAAGAACTTCCTCTAGAAACTGGTGGTTCTTTTAATATAGCTATGCATCATGCACATTTTATTGTAGATAATAATAGTACATTAGAAGAATTTGAAGAGAAGGTAATAGCTATTGGAAATATACTTTTTAAATAATAAAAATAATAAAATGAAACAATTAGATTTAAACGGTTGTACTACTAATAAAGAAGTGACCGATAAAATAAAAGAACATGTTTCTCAATTTAACTTAGAAGATATACAAAAAGATTTATCTAAAGATTTTGTATACCAACAAGATAGTATAAGAATTATTTATACTGCTCTTAAAAATGGTAATAATGCAATCTTACATGGTCCTGGAGGATTTGGTAAATCTGTAATAGTTAAACGTGTTTGTGAACATATAGGTATTCCTATTATTTATAAAGTTGGTTACGAAGGTATGACAGCTGAAGAATTATTAGGGGTTCCAAATATGCAAAAATTATTAAATGATTCTACTTATGAAGTAGCGTTTGAAAATAGTGTATTTGCTAAGCCTGGTATTCTTATTTTAGAAGAGTTTTTAGACACTGGTACAGCCACCGCTGCAGCGTTAAAAGATATTTTAACTGAAGGAGGGTTTAGAGAAGGGGATACAAAAAAAGAAAGTTTAATATCAAGTATATTTATTACTGGTAATAAGGACCCCAAAGACTTATCTAAAGATAAAAGTACAGCTGCTTTTTATAAAGAACGATTTCCACACGAATTATTAGTTGTATGGGATAGATTTACTGAAGATCGGTATTTAGATTTCTTTAGAGTTTATTTTAAAGAAGTTTATAAAGAAAACTTTAATAAGTTTCATTTATTAGCTAAATTATGTGTTAACACTGAAGAAATTGTTTCACCAAGGATAGCAGCCGCTGCTGGAAAAGTAATGATTAATTCTGGAATAGAATTCCTAGATACGATTAGTGGTATAGATACTTCTGAATTAGATAAATGGGCTAAAGAATCTGAACTAGAGTCTAAATTATATACTGAAAAAGAGATCTTAGATAATGTTAATAAACATATAGATAATTTGTCTTATGATGATACTTTAGAAGGTTTAGTTAGATATAATATAAATTTAACAGAAGTTCAACTTAATCTAAAATTACATACTTTTTCTGAAGAAAATATACCTGAATTAAAAAGTACATTAAAGGCTTTAACCAGGTTAAAAGGTGTATGTTATTATCAAATGAAAAAGAAAGTATCTGTAGATGATATAATAGAAACTATAAATAATTTAATTACGCATGACTAAATATACACAACCTCATCCGTCATATATAATACCGGATACTAATAAGGTAAATATTGAGATGGAAGCTTGTGGATATAACAGGTATTTTCCTGTTAATATTTTTTATGAATTATTAAATTTATGTAGTTATCAAGTATTAGAAGATGACTTTACTTTAGGTTATAAACCTTTTAATGTTGGGGACCAAGAATTATACCATAAATATAAAGAATTTTATGACTCAATTCAATTTGATTTTTACTGTGACATAAATGAAGGGTTAATATCTACAGTATTTAGAATACTAAAAGATTTATCAGAAAAAGTAAACCTTAGAAAATTAAATTCATATAATAAATCATTTGATCAAGGGGAAATATCTAACTCTAAATATGAGCCTAGCGTAATAGATATAGAAGTATTTAAAGAAGAAAAGGAATATGATTTATCTACTATACTAGAATTCTCCACAAAGATAAAAGGATTAATACCTATAAATATTGGTAATAATTTAACAAAAGTTAACACTCAAATAAAAAAAGTAAAAGATATAATGAAGGCCAAAAAGTCTTCTTTTGTAAAACCTACTTTTATAATTGACGTACTTACTAAAAAATTACCTATAGTTGATTTAATTTCTCAAGATCCTAATGAAGAAATAATGATATATCTTGAAGATGCAACTAGCTCTATGCTTAAAAATAATGGGTATGTATTATCAAGATCAATGCAAAGACTTTTATTAACAGATAAAAGACGTGTACATTATTATAGATATGCTGGGGATTTAATTGAATTTTATGATTTAAAATCATTAGAAGACAAAGTTAAGATTTTCAGTAAAAATCAAAAATATTATCGATCAAATTGTGATTATAAATATATTTTTGAAAATATTATAAATAAATATAATAAAGGAAATCTAATTATAATTACAGATGCTGAAGATGATCCCCCTAAAAATTATAGTTCAAATCTATCAATTTATTGTGTGGATGCTTCTGGTCGAGCTAATTTTAATATGAAAAGACTTTGTAAAAGTAATAATGGAAAATATATAATGTTATGATAAAATTAACAGACGCTCAACAAGAAGCAGTTGATGCTATGGTTGAATTCTTGAATGATAAAACAGAGGGTAATGATGTATTTACATTATCCGGGGTTGCAGGTTCTGGAAAAACAACTTCAATTCGAGAAGCTTTAAAAGGTAGATCAAATGTTGTGGGTGCTGTAATTTCTCACTCAGCAAAATTTATCTTAGGACAAAGTTTAGAAGGTATTGCTTCTTGTATAACTGTTGCTCAATTGTTAGGATTAACGATGAGTGTAAGTGACAATGGAGAAGTTTCTTTTTTACCAAATAGAAATCGAAACCCTGGTTGGGGATTACCAATTGATTCTGCAGATATTTTAATTATAGATGAATGTAGTATGATTGATAAAGATCTTCACGATCTAATTATGAATATGAAAAAGAAAAAGACTAAAGTAATTTATATGGGGGATATTTATCAATTACCTCCTATTAATAGCCAGTCTGATTCTATTACATTTAATTATACAAAAGCTACTTTACACGATGCAGTAAGATACAGTGGTCCTATTTCTGATTTAGGTAATAGAATCAAAGTAGAAATCGATAAAATTAATAATGATGAATTTGCTGTTCCTTATGTTATTAATGAGTGGATGGGAGAATTAGATAAAGATGAAAGAACTAGTTGTGTAAATGAAGAAGGTTCCGGATATATATTCCTTAATGATATTAATAAAGTTATAGAAATATCTACTAAAGTTTTTCGTGAAAATGATGATCCTGAAGCTCTTAAATTATTAGCTTATAGAAATAATAGCGTTAAAAAATTAAATGATGTAATTAGAGCTAAAACTCATGGTAAAGAGGAGTATATTATAGATGGAAAATTACAATTACCTCAGTTCGTAGAGGGAGAATTAGTTATTTGTGATGGTGGGTATAATGTTCAGGTTATAGAAGAAGATGGACGAACAAGGACATTTCCTATTATATATAATAACCAAACATTTAAAGTATTAGGTACTATGGAAATACCAGGTCCGTATGAAGTACCATGCTTATCAATGAATTTAACTCCAAAATTAAGTATACCAGACGGTGGAGAAATCTATGTTATGGATTATAAAAATGTTGAAGGTAGACGTAAATATTTTAATACAGTAAATGATCTAAAAAAGAGAGCTAAAGACAGTAAAAATAAAAATGACTGGAAACGGTATTATAGTTTTTTATCTAGTTTTTGTCAATTTGAATATAATTACGTACAAAATTGTTATAAATCACAAGGACGTACATATGAAGATGTAATTGTATTCGATAATGATATAAGTACTGTAACTAAAAATAGTTTAAAAGCAAAACTACAAGCATTATATGTATCTTGTACACGAGCTAAAAGACGTGTATATATTTATAATAGAAAACATCGTGTAAATCAAGAAGAGTTACCAATTAACATTAGAGAAGAATTAGGGATATGAATAAACCAATTTTTAAACGAGATGATTTAAAAAATTTCCAAGTTGTTGATGAACCAGGAACATTTATTGTTAAATCTAATCATACAACATTCTTTGAAGACGGTGATAAATCTAGATATTTACTAAATCTTAGAGCAGCTACTGAAGAGGGTCTTGAAGAGTGCTTAGATATATTAGGACAAAGGTCCTATTGTGATTATGACGAATTTAATGACACAGATTGTTTTATAACTGGCACTTTATGGGCTAATAAAGTAAACAATCCTATAGATGTACCAACAAAGGGCGAGTCAGTTATCGCTACATATGATTATAATGAAGAAGGAAAACTTAGGTGTGTTTCAATAACACTTATACCAAGAAAAACTTTAAAAAAGTTTAATCCAGATGCATATAATTTATCAAAACAATTATTTAAAGATATAATAAAAAATGAAGAAAGAGGAGATAAATAAGCTTTATGAAGAAAAAGCTTTAGGTTTCTTTCCCTTTATCAGTAAAAGTAGAGTAACTATTTTAGAAAAAGGTTATTATACTAAAAAGAAGGCCAATTACCGTGGTATTTCTTATATTTATGATAAATATGAAGAGAAATATAAAACTTTATTATTAGGGTATTTTTATGTACCTGATAATTATGTTATAGTTCCAAATGAAGATGAACTAACAGAAGGTAAAGAAATTCTTGTAAAACGTTATCTAGATAAAGGGTTTATTAAGATTGATAAATGCCCAAGCTTGAAACCAATTACATTTGAAGAAAATAGTCCGGAATATCAAGCTGCATTACAATCTCATAACAAACATAAAAATAGTTAAATATGATTTATTTAATAACAGGAAGGTCGCATGAATATGATCAAGATACTTTACAAAAAGAAGGTATTGAGATGGCCAAAGGAAAAGACTTTTTAAATTGGCTTGAAAATTATGAGGGACGTACACAACTAGATACTGAAACCAATGTAGTTAGAGATATCTACGGATGGGTAAGGGATAGAAAAGGGAAAACAGGTTGGACCGAACCTATATTAAATGAGGATGGAGAACAAACACCAATTGAACGTGAATGTTATGTAGTTCAAATCGGTGATGAACAAGGTATTAATCAATGGATATTTGATATTCCAGGATTAAAAGGTAAAAAATTAAATGCATTAATGATTTATCTTAAATCTGATACTATTAAATTAATTCATAACGCATTATTTGATTACACGGTTATAAAGTGGAATTTTGGGGTTGATATTAAAAATATTAGAGATACATATTTAATGAGTAAAATTTTATTTACTGGTAGAGATATGGGTAAAGGATTTCATTCATTAGCTGGATGTGCTCAAAGGTATTTAGGTATAGATATTTCAAAAGCCGCTCAAACTACTTTTGATGGTAATATAATGACAGCAGATCAAATTAGGTACGCTGCTATAGATGTTGCTATATTAACTAGTATTCATGATGCTATGCAGCCTGAGATTGATCGATGGGGATTAGAAACCATTATGAAGTTAGAATGTGCATTAGTTAGGCCTTATGGAGATGCAATGTGTGAAAATTTCTATTTAAATATACCTAAATGGAAGAAGAATATTAAACTTCAAGAAAAGAATCTTAAAGAAATAACTGAAAATTTACATTCTTTGATTAAAGAATATTTTGAAGATGATTGTAAAGAATTAGGTCTTATTCAAAAAGAAGATCATTATGATTTTAAATGGGGCTCTCCTAAAAAGAAGAGACTTTTAATGAAGTTAGCTTATCCTACATTACCAGAAGATTGTACAACAATTCCAAAATACAAAAATTTTCTTAAAAATTTAGAAGATGATTTAGAAAATGATGTAGATAGAGAAGATCCTGATATTTTAAATTTATTTTTAGCACGTGATTTTGAACAATTAGAATTACTATTTATTCAAAGGTATGCTAAAGAGATGGATGAGTTAGGGATATTTACTCCTGAGGGTGAAATGTTAATTAATTTTAATTCCCCGGCACAAACTACACAACTTTTTCAATTAATTGACCCTAGTATTGAAAGCTCTGGAAGGGAAGTTATAGACAAAATAAATCATCCAATTGCAAAAGAATTTAGAAAATTTGCTAAAGCATCTAAATTAGTTTCATCATATGGGAAAAATTTCTTAGACTGGATTGCCCCGGATGGACAAATTAGGGTTGCTGATTTTAATCAAATCCTAGATACTGGAAGAAGTAGTATGAAACTTTTTCAATTATTACCACAAGATAATAATTATAGAAATTGTTTTCAACCTAATAATCCAGATACTGGCACTCGAGATGATGGAGAGGTATGGAAAATGATTGGTGCAGATTATAGTTCCCAGGAGATTTGTGTTGTAGCAAGTTTTGCTGGGGAAGATTCTATGCTTGAAGCTTTAGAAAAGGGGTATGATTTACATAGTATTTCTGCGTCTTTATTATTTCCAAAAGAATGGAAAGAATTGGGTGGTGAAGCAAAGCCAAAAGGTAAACCACGCGACGATCAACCCGAACTTAATAAATTTAGAAGTTGGAGTAAATCAACTTCATTTGGATTATTTTATGGGATGTCGGCCGTAGGTCTAGCAGACGGTTTAGGATTGCCTGCTACTACATTAGAATTAATGGAATGGCATGAAGACGAAACAGAGGATTTCATGGCTACATATGCAGATGATTATACACAATATTGTAAAGAGTATAAAAAAGGTAGAAAATCTAAAACTGCAAAACGTGAATTTTTAAAGAAATGTCATGAAGAAGGAATTTATTTAGGATCTGTAGTTACTGGAGATGATCTAGTACAAAGATTCTATAAAGCTTACCCTAAAGTAAGAGCATTCCTTGTAGAAAAGGGTGAAACAGCTAAACAATTATTACATGTAAGGACCCCTGATGACTTTGGTCGGATCAGATTTTTTGATGAGCCCGATTATGAGAGTGGTTATGGAGCAATTGAAAGAGCTGCAATGAATATGCCAATTCAATCTTCAGGAGCTAATATGACTAAATATGCTATTGTTTTATTAAAAAAATATATAGAAGAAAATAATTTACAAGATAAATTAAAATTCATATTACCTATACATGATGAAATTCAATGTTTAGTGAGAGAAGACTTTTCAAAAGAAGGATTAGATATTGTAATTAATTGTATGGAGACTGCAGGGAATGTAGTATTAAAGAATAAATTACAAAAAGCTGAAGGTGAGATCACCGATGTATGGATGAAATAAAATTAAAGTATGAAAAGAGCAATTGATAATATCATCTCAGTGATGAATACCTTTGGTATAAATGTTAATCAAGCTGTATATTTATTAGCTCTTCATGAAGGTATTGATGGTATCAGTATTGAAATTGATGATCAAATAGCACTTATACACGATGGGTATGTAAATGGAAATAGTTTAACATTTGAAACTCAAGAGGCGATAGAAAAGATTGTTGAAATTAAAACCGTAGCTAAGATTACTAAAAATGTTGGAGCAACTTATCCAAAATTAACTCCGGATACAGCTATTATAGTTAAACAACTAGCTAAAACATTTTTAGGGGACAGATTAAATACAAAAGAATTTGAAAGGATAGAAGCTTACTGTAAAACAAATATATTACAGGTTCCTTTCTTATTTATGTTTTTACAGATGTTTCCATCTTCTGTGGAAAGTAAAAATAAACATTGGGAAAAGAAATTTAAACATAAATGGACCCAACCTACTTTACGAAGACTTTCTACTGGCACGGCAAATAAGTTTAAACAAATTTGGAAAACTAAAGATATTGGTTTATTCTTATTGGGCACCTACTTATTTATTCAACATTCTTATAGCCAAGAAGCTGATAAATTCTTCCTTAAAAAGATAGAAAATTATCTTAAAGAATATCAAACTTGGTATGAAATGGCTGAAGATTCCCTAGAAACAGGCAAATTGGATCACCTGACAAAGAAGACCCAACAAACATCAAATACATATGTACCAGAATGAGTAATTTTAAAGAATATATAATTGATGCTGTAAAAGAAGGCCTAGAAAACCCTAATAGAGGTATACCAATCCCCTTAAAAAAACTTAGTAGATATACTAATTATATAGAGAGGGGACAATATACTGTTATTGGTGGTAAACCTACCTCAGGTAAACAAGCTTTAATGGATTTTATATACATGTTAAACGTTTATAAATGGTGGAGAGATCTTGGATACGATAAAGATGGAAATCCTATTGATAATCCAAATAGACCTCCCCTTAAAATGTTTTATTTTGATATGAAATCTAAGCCAAATATTAAGTGGCAAAAATGGATGTGTTTATACCTAAAACTTGAATATGGGGTGGTTATTGATATACCAACATTAACAGGCCAAGTAGGTAAATTATATGAATTAGACGAGAAATCTATTGAGCGGATTAAAGCTGCGCAAGAATTTTTCGAAGATTTCGAAAATGATGTAATGACCTTAATTACAGGACCTAAACAACCTTCATCAATCTTTAATAAAGTTAAAGATTATATGGAAGAAATAGGACATATTGATAAAACCGGTAATTATATCATGGATGATGAACACGTAGGTACTTTAGTGTTTACATATATAAATAACACAAGTTATTTACTACCAGAATCTGACGGATATCAAAATATGAATATGGAAGGGTTAAAGCGTAAAATGAACGAATATGCCCAAACATTATCTAAGGATTATAAAGTTAATGTAAATATTATTATTCCTAGTAAATCTTCTTACTCTACAAAAGTAAAAGATAGCGAACCTACTTATAAAGAATTAGGTGTATTTGCAGATAATGCAGATTTAGGTTTAATTACTTATAATCCATATAATGAGAATAATAATAAATATTTAGGTTATCCGGTAGAAGATACAGTAGTTAAAGGTAAAACTAGGTTAAGAACAATATCAGTAGTAAGAAACCCAAAAGGGTTAGAAAATGTAACAATTGGATGTTGGTTTATGGGAGAATGTGGTTATTTTGCAGAAGCTCCTCATCCAACACAAGAAGACCTTCTTGAAGGGGACCTTGCAAAGTTTCAACTGTTGCCTTAGCTATCTCACGCGGTAGTTTAAAATAAAATTACTATATTGCAAAACATGTTAATATGAATTAAAATATGGCGAAAACAAAAACCAAAAATGAAGAAGACATTAAACAAGAAAAATTAATGTCTACTACTCTTGCAAAATACGCAGACGGCGTAGAAATTCAACACTTATTAGAATCAGGAGCAATTCCATCAACAATTGATACACCAGAAAAACTTATGACGGTTATGCAAACCGGTCGTGAAATGGGTATGGGACCTATGACTACCATTAATAATATTAATGTTATTAAAGGTAAAACAGTAATTTCATCTGCTGGTCTTGGGGCTTTATTAAAAAGACACGGTAAAGAATGGGTTTGGACAAAAGATTTTGTCACTGAAGATGGTAAGCAAATAACTGAACTTGAATTTGAATGGATCTCTGAAATTACAGGAAAACCAAAAAACGCTAAATTTAGTGTATCTTGGCAAGAAATGGAACGAGCGGGGTTTACAACCAAAGATAATTGGCAAAGAATGCCAAAGAATATGTTAAGAGCTAGATGTATGGCTTACGCTGTAAGAGCTTTATTCCCAGAAATTTTATTAGGAGGTGGTTTATACACAGATTCTGAAATTGTAGATTCAAAAATAAAAGGTCATGAAAATGAACAATATGACCAAATAATGAATGAAGAAGGGCAGATTACAATAGTTCCTAAAGAAGAAGTTGTTGAAGGAGATACAAACGTTGAAGATGTTGAAGAAATTCAAGATACTTCAGAAGAATAAAAAAACCAATATTAAATAATTATAAAAACTAAAAGTAAATTATGAGTAGTTTATTAGAAAAGTTAAAAAGTCAGGCTAGAAAAGCTGAAATTGGATATGGTATCCATGAACCTGTGGTTATCTTATCAGTAGATGGGACAGAAAGAAAGAATAAAGATGGGGAGAAAATTAAAAAGAATAATTTTACTAAATTTGGTAAATTAGATAAAAATGGAAAAATTATAGCTGAAAAAGAAATAAGTTGGTTTAATGTAGATCCTACTTCTGAGTATGCTTATAATAATTTCTTTAACCAATTAGATCAAATGGTTGGTATTTTAGATTGTTATTTTGATAAAGATGAAGAAGATATAGTAGCCGAAACTTTTGATTCTATCTTTGAAGAAGAGGAAATTGAAACTCAAGAAGAATTAGAAGAAGCTATAAAAGATAAAAAGATTTGTAAATCTTTAATGGCTAGTATTACTGAAGCTTATATTACTTTATTAGAGGGTAAAACCGGATCTGAGTCTCAAAAATTGAGATTAAAATTATCTTTTGATCCTAAAGGGAAATATTTACAACAACCTAAATTTGATCCATTTACAGAGTCAGCAAATATCCCTAAGGATGAATCTAAGTTGAAAATGACTAAAAAAGAAGAAGAGTACAGACAGAAAAGTCAAGTAGCATCTTCTCCTGAATTAGGAGCACCAACAAATATATAAGCCTATGGATTTAACAGCTTTAAAAACAATAAAGCAAAAGAATCCTAAGTGGTCTATAGCACAGTGTAAAAAACATGCTCAGAAAGTAATTAATATAATTACCAACAAATATCCTGAAGGATGTGAAGCACAATATTTTGTACTACCAGGATTCGAGCACGTAACTAAGAATCAACCAATAATATCCTTTAACCTGTCAGAGGGTTCATGGGGATTAGATAACCAAACAAAATTTAAAATTTAATATGAGTTTATTAAGAAAACTTTTAAATGCCAAACCAGTAAGAACACCATTAGATTTTGGAATCAATAATAACATTAGACTTATCTCTATCGATAACAGTGTAAGAAAAAGAGATGGAGAAACTATTCCAAGACATATGTTTTTAACATTTGGTAAATACAATCAAAAAGATGAATTAATCGCACAATCAGAGTTTAATTATTTTAATCTTAATCCAGAATACGAAAATGTAATTGGGAATTTAGCAACTGAAGTAGAACAACTAACAAGTATTGTTGAGGTCTTAAACCCTGGAACAGATTTTGACCCTACTTCAGCTTATGAAGATTTTGATGAAATTGAAGCTGATTTAAAAACTAAAAAGGGGTGTAAAAAACTACAAGACGCTATTTGGAAAGCCTTTAGTAAAGCCGTAGGTAAAAAAGTAGGGGCAGAATCTCCTATGATGAACCTTAAGGTAGTTACAGATTATAAAACTGGTAAGTATTTACAACTTTCTGGCGATGCAGTTATTGCAGAACCAGCTGATATTGATCCATCAGAATCTGTATTAAGAATTACACCTAATGAAATTAAAAATAGAGATAAAGCTTTAACTCCAGTTACTAATGTAACTCCGGATGAAGCAGGTGAAAAACCTACTTCTGAAAACGCTATTATTAATATTTAATTTTATAAATTTTTAAGGGGAGGGCTATCTTTAGATGGTCCTTTCCTTTTTATTTACCTTATTATATAATGAAGAAACAATCTTTTTTAAGAACACTCTTAAAGAAGCAAACTATACTAGATAAATTATTTTTAACAATTGATGATTATGAAATTTATGCCAGTCTTATCGGTTGTGATCCTGAATTAGGGGAAACAATTTCATCTCCAATTAGAGCTATAGATGATTGTCCATCTTTTGCTTTATTTATACCGACACGAATAGAAACTGATAGACCAGATGAAATTTGGTTTAAAGATTTGGCTGATGGAAGATATGGAAACGTTATACAATTTGTAAAATACTATGCAGCATTTCACTTTAATCTAGAACTAAACACAACATATGATGTAGTCGTTTTTCTTAATAATCAATTAGATTTAGGGATTTTTGATAAAAGCGGTAATAAGGTAAAAAGAGTTGCAATTAAAAGAGATTATAGTGCACATAAAGCTGTAAAAAATATCTTCTTTAAATCAAGAAAATTTACCAGAACAGATTTAAAATATTGGGAACAAATCGACATTGAAAAAGAAGATTTAGAATATTTTGAAACTATATCTGTAGAGTATTTATTACAAGAAAACGGAGATATTCGAAAAGAGTTTAGAAGAAGTGAATTAGCTTTTATATATAAAATATATGATAAAGTAAAATTATATCAACCTAAGGCCCCACGAGCCTGGAAATTTAGAAATACATGTCCTGGAGATAATCCTAATTATTATCAAGGGTTTAAACAACTACAAGGGTATGATACACTAATTATAACAAAGAGTATGAAAGATGTTATGGTATTTTGGAAATACTTTAACAAATTTATGGGGAAAAAGGTAGATGTATTTGCACCACATTCAGAAAGTACAATGTTACCAGATAAAGTTATAAAAGCTTTAAAAGAAAAATATAAAAGAATAATTGTAGTAGCTGATTTTGACTTAGCAGGTGTTAAATTTGCTAATGATTGTAAAAGACAAGGACTAGAAGTAAAGTTTGTAAGTACTAAAAGAGTATTAGTAAGCGGAAAATATAAAGTCTTAGATAAAGACATATCTGATTACAGATTAAACCACACTAAAAATAAAACCATTAAATTATTAGAAACATGGGAGATAGAATAAACCTAAATAATAGCTCATGGGAAGTTCTAGAGGCTCTTTTAGATACATTTGTAGAAATGTATGCTAGAAGTGAAGAAGAATTTTATAAAATGTTTATAAAGGCTAATTCTTTTAAACGTATTGAAGAGATAGCAAAGGTTGATCCAGATGTTTATAAAGACAGTGATTATGAAGAAATAGCAGAATTAGCTAGAGAAGTATATTTTTATTATACTTCCTATAAAAGGAAATTAAAAAGAATCAAAAAAGATAGGTCTCCTATATTTACTTTACGTAATTCAGAAGATCTTGCTATATTTGAAGAGTTTTTAGATAAAATGTTAAAATTAAGGGATTTATCAGAAAAACATTTTATACAACTATTTCCAAAATGTCCTGCAGTATTCTGGGATAAAATAGATGACCTAAGAGAAACTAGTTATAAGCTAGATAGAGATTCAAAAGAATATACTAGGTGTCTAAAAAAATGTAAAAAATTATCATTTGATTTTTCAGAATTATCTGGAACAAATACAAGTAATTATGAGTAAATTTAAAAATGTAACTTCAGAAGCAATTGAGGTTAAATGCAATGCTTGTAATCAAGAATATAAAACAACTGATACAGAAACATTTAAATGTACATTCTGTAATAGTCGTGATATAACCTCAGGTAAAAAATCAACAATTGATCATATCATACCAGATGGTGATGATGATGATAACGAAGATAATATTTAATAACCTAAATAAATAATATGAGATATAGAGGAAGATTAGAAGAATTCTATAATGTACTTAAGGACAAGTCTTTTAAAGAAATCCTAAAAGTAATTAAAGATGAAGCTCCTGAAATTGATCTAGCAGATAGTACAATTTTAAGACATCTATCTACAATTAAACGTGAACATGAAGAAGTCATGGAAGTTGAAGATGTTAATGACTGGATTATTATTGATGATAATTATGTCTTTGATGTGGCTGGAGTTAAAAAGATATTCTCCATAGAATTAATCGATGACATATTCTTACATTACTCAACTAGAGGCCATAATTATACTAGGCTTAAAGTGATGCAAAAATTTGGTATTAAGCCAAGAACATTTAGTCAGATCCAAAGAAAATTTAGATTATCTAAAGACTGTGATATTATCAGTCCTTATACTAAACAAAATAATACTCCAGAAGAAACTAAAACAATTATTGATAATAAGTTAGAAGAAGTATTAGAATCTGGTGAATTAACTACACTTAAATACCATGAAAAATTAGCTAGGAAAAACCGAAAAAATATTGAAGACCTTAAATTAGATAAAGGTTGGAGAGACGGTATCATTGCTGATATTCTTGGGGAACATCCTCTTGTAGAGAGTATTAAAGTTATTAGAGATAATAATAATAAAATAGAAGAAATTACTGTAGCAATTGCTGATATTCATGCTGGTAGTAAGTCTGAAAAGACTAAACTTAGTGAAGAATATGATATGGAAAAACTAATTGAAAAACTTGAAAGAGTTGCTCAAATAACTAATTCATATAAAGCAGCTAAAGTTAATTTAATGATTTTAGGAGATTTAGTTGAAACTATTTCTGGTATAAATCATCCAGATGCTTGGAAAGGAATTGAACATGGTATGTATGGTTCAAACATTATTATACATACTCAAGAAATTTTAGTTAAGCATTTGATAAATAAAATAGTTAATTTAAATACAATTATAGCAACTGGGGGTAATCATGATAGATTACAAGCTTCAAACAAATTAGCAGATACTGGTGCAACCGATTTAATCTTTTATATGATTAAAGAAAGGTTAAGAATTACTGGTTCTGATATCGAAGTTATTTATGATCCAATCGTAGTATCTTTTAAATCTAATAAATTTGGATTTATTGGTGTTCACGGTGACAAAGGTTTACATAAAAGAGAACTAAGTTATGTAACTCATAAATTTGCTGCAGATAGAGATCAATATCAATTTGTATTCTCTGCACATCTACATAGTTTCTTTTGTAAACGAAATGATGATCAAGAATTTGGACGAAGGGTTACTATCCCAGCTATTGTTACAGGTAATGAATACAGTGATGTGACAGTAGGTAGAGCTTCAAAATCAGGTATGATCGTAGTAAAAGAAGGATTATTTGGAGAACCAGATATGATTGTACACAATTTATAATTATGGTATTAGAAGATATATTATATTTTGGGCCGGACGCCCAGAAAAAATTAAAGGCTGGTATTAATAAATTAGCTAAAGCTGTAAAAGTTACTATGGGCCCAGGAGGAAGATTTTTCCTCTTGGGTAAAAATGGTAAGGCAGAAGCTACAAAAGATGGTGTATCTGTAGCTAAATATATTACATTAGTTGATCCTGTTGAAAATATGGGTGCAGAGATGTTAAAGTCTACAGCTGAAAAAACAGTAAAAGATGCTGGCGATGGTACTACTACTGCAACAGTATTAGCTAGTGAATTGATTAATACAGCACCAAAATCTGTTATAAATGTTACAGAATTCACTAAAGGTATGAAGGCTGGACTTAAAGATGCTAAAGATGAATTAGAAAATTTAAAAATAGATACACCTAATAAGGGTCAATTATATGCAGCTGCATATACATCAGCAAACGGAGATGAAGAAATTGCTCAAATAGTAGCTGAATCTGTATTAAAAGTTGGTGAAGGCGGAACAATTGAAGCTATAATAGGTCATACTAATAATACTATATGTGATATAACAGAGGGGTATAAATTTAACCAAGGTTATAACTCTTCTGTATATGTTAATATTCAAGAAAAAGGTGTATTTGAAAAGAAGGAAGGAGAAATATTTGTATTATTAATAGATGGAAAATTAGAACAATTTAATTTGATTGTCCCTATTTTAAAGCATGTTAAACAAAATAATGGGTTTCTAGTTTTAATAGCTGAAGATTTTTCAGCTGATGTTCAACATAAATGTTTAGAAAATTATTTAAATTATGGTAAAGCTATTATACCTATAAAAGCTGCTGAATTTGGGGAAAGAAGAAGATTAGGGTTAGAAGACCTAGCAATCTATTTAAATGAAGCCAAAGTTCATACTATTGAAGACCTTAAAAGTGATAAAGTCAAAATATTATTAGGTACTGCTTCTTATATTAGAGTAAGTCAAGAAGATACTATAATACGTAGAAAAGTTGGTGATGATAAAGCTATAAAAAATCGTATCAAACAACTAAGAACTTTATCTAAAAATGCAAATAATATACATGATGCAAAGAAACTTAATCAAAGAATATCTCAATTATCTGCGGGATATGCAGTTATTAAAGTGGGAGCTACTACAGAATTAGAAGCTAAAGAGAGAAAAGATAGATATGATGATGCAATAGGTGCAACACATGCAGCTTTAAAAGAAGGTATTTTACCGGGAGGCGGTGTAGCTCTTTATAATATAAGTAATAAAATTTATACCGACGAAACTGGTGACTTTAGATCTGGTTATGAATGTGTAAGAGAGTCTTTAAAGGCACCCCTCAAAACTATTTTAGAAAACGCTGATATTAAGTTTGATGAGCCGTCTACTATAAAGGGTATTAACGCAAAGACAGGTAAGAAAAATGTGGATATGATTAAAGAGGGTATTATCGACCCTTATAAAGTTACTATATCTGCACTTAGTAATGCTGTATCTATCGCTAGTTTAATAATTAGCACAGGAGGTGTAGCTCAAACTAATTTTATACAAACACAAGATTAATATGGAAAAACAAACAAGATATACAATAGATTCTAGTGATAGAGTTAGAATTTGGAACTGTTGGTCTGGTATGAATGAAGATGGTATTCCAGGTATGTTTACTCAAGATGGTATCCAAGGAGGAAAGATGAAAACACCTACATTTAAGGCGGCAGAAGAAAAGAATGTTGGGAAAACCAATTATATATCTCCTGAACTGCAGGCTCAATTAATGGTTCAACAAGCAGTTGGCAAAAAAGAACGTAAAAATTATTTTGCTACTATTGAAGAAGCACGAACTAAAAAATTATTTAAGCCCATGTTGGCCCATAAATATAATGAAAAATTTACTGAAGAATTTCCAGTATATTCTCAACCCAAATTAGATGGTGGTAGATGTAA
>Ga0098074_1000932_pt1 | contig 16722 bp, 22 predicted proteins | sample 32_taG_FD_75064 | JGI IMG/M metagenome (GOLD analysis project Ga0098074, IMG submission 75064) | Marine viral communities from the Gulf of Mexico - 32_GoM_OMZ_CsCl metaG | ecosystem: Environmental > Aquatic > Marine > Oceanic | place: Atlantic Ocean: Gulf of Mexico | collected 2015-07-12
AAATTGGCACATATGGGGCGGGCGGTGGTCGCCTTGACGAAGACGGCAAGAAATAAAGGGTAGTTATAGTGAAAAAATTAAATCAGGTCAGGGATCAGGTCTGGGGTCAGGTCAGCAATCAGATCTGGGATCAGGTCTGGGATCAGGTCTGGGATCAGGTCGTGGATCAGGTCTACAATCAGGTCGGGGATCAGGTCTGGGATCAGGTCGAGATTCAGGTCAGGGATCAGGTCTGGAATCAGGTGAAACAATGAAAGATTTAAACAAGGTTCTTTGGAGTTTTTGCTATGAAATGGGTTATTCACGAAGCAGTTATGTCTCTTCCGGAATGGGGTGAGGTAGAATCTACTTTGCGTAAATACGGTCAGGAATGGCGAAGGTATGAGATGGGTCAGGCTATGCCTGATGGCGATATTGTGAGATGTCCAGTAGGTGATTCTATTAAATATAATAATCATCGTGGAGTTATGTGTGATCTGGAAGGGCTTCATGTAGCAAACTACTACGATAAACTGGATGACTTTCTTGGTTGTGATTGGAATATTGTAAGCATGAGGGAGTTCGGATCAAATCCAGAAAAATGGATGAATGACAGAATATTCATTAAACCAGCAGAGTTTGGTAAAAAGGGAGGTGCTCACGTCATTCAAAAGAAAGATATTGGGTTCTACAAGAACAAGTACAAAATACCAGATGATATGATGATGGTGTTGGCGTCCCCCACAATTTTTAGAAATGAATATAGGGTTGTTGTATACAATAATGTAGGATTTACCGCTTGTCAATATAAGTATCTTGGCAGAATGAATGTTCAATCCATGCAAGAAAAACAAGAGAATGAATTACTAGAATGGGTAAATTCTGTTGTCTTGCCGAGGCTTGATATAAAAAGTCCCGCATTCGTTTTAGATGTTGGAGTTGTTGAAGAAAGTAATAGAAAGGTTTCTGATGAATTTGCCGTCATTGAATTAAACTCATTTAGTTCGTCCGGGTTTTACAAGTGTGACGTAGATAAGATTATTAAAAGGATAATTTAACAATGCTAAGGAATCATTCCCACTATTCTCTTTTGATGTCTACGTCTCGATCTAAGCAGATCGTTTCGACTACCAAAAGCCTTGGATATGATCACGCCTCCCTGACAGACTTGTCTACGGTCAGCGGGTGTGTGAACTTTATCCAGACCTGCAAAAATCAGGACATCAAGCCTATCATTGGTTGCGAAGTTGTTCTTGATAATGGTTCAAGAGTGACGCTGTTGTGTAGGAATAATGACGCTTGGATGGAACTCCTTACTGTGGTATCTGTATCTAATGATCCAGAAAACTATGACAAGGGTGCCAAGATTTCTCTGGAAAAGCTGATGGAGGTAATCACTCCCTCCAACTTTATCTGCATAGACGGTTATGTTGGCAGTGCCTTGTTCTCGCGTGTTTTTCCGGATAGTCAGTGTATTTTTGAATCACTGGACAATGAAGGTCTTTTTGAGTGTCTGGATGACAATCACGACCAAATTGCTAAAGACCATGTGAAAAAGATGGAGAATTACTTTGGCGAGAATTATTTTCTTGAAATCAACAATGTGGATAATGATTCGTTTCCCGTCACCAAGTTGATGTGTGATATCATCCATGAGATTGATCCTCAAGAGTTGTTCACTTTGCCAGACACATCATCTTATTATCCTGAAAGAAAAGATGCTGTTGATCATAGGGTTTTGGTTTGTACAAAGCTGAAGACCACCATGAAGAAGCTCGATCAGAAGATTAGCGAGAAGCAAGATCTGGAATCTCTCAAGTTTATCCGAAGCAGCAATCATTACATCAAACCCAAGCATTTCCTTCTGGAAAACTACGGACAGCAATGTATTGAGAACCTGAATAGGGTTGTATCTTTGTGTGATGGTTTGGAGATTCTTTCTAAACCAAAACTTCCCACCTTTGAAACTCCTAATGGTAGCTCTGAAGATGAATACCTAAAGGAACTTTGTCGGCAGGGGTGGAAGAGGTTGATTATGACAAACATCGATCCCAAGCTTTATGATGTCTACAAAGACCGTGTTTTGCGTGAGCTTGAGGTTATCAGTAAAGCAGATCTTGCTGGTTATTTTCTTATCGTACAGGATTATGTCAACCACTTTAGGAATCAAGGTTGTCTGATCGGTCCCGCCCGTGGATCGGGTGGCGGGTCTTTGGTTTGCTACCTGACTGGAATTACTCTTCTTGATCCAATTAAGTATGGACTTCTGTTTGAGAGATTCTACAATGAAGGAAGAAATACAGCGGATCATGTGTCGCTTCCTGATATTGACGTAGACTTTCCACCAGATTATAGAGATGATGTTATCGATTATCTCAGAGAAAAGTATGGATCTTCTCAGGTTTGTCAGATGTTGACGTTTGGTCGACTGGCAGGTCGGTCTATTCTCAAGGAAGTTCTCAGAGTAAACGAATCATGTTCTTTTGATCAGATGAACGAAATGACCAAGAAGATTCCAAACGAAGCGTCTATCTCAGACCTTCTTGAAGAAATGGATGAACCTTCTGTTATTCGCTGGGCATTAGAAAATGACAAGAATGCCTTGATTGACTACTGCTGGATTGACGAAGATGGAAGTCTACAGGGTGAATACGCGAAGGTATTCGAGCAGGCCATGAGAATGGAGGGTATCTTTAAAACACAAGGGAAACATGCCGCTGGAGTGGTAATTGCGTCCCATAACCTTGAGAAGATTTGTCCAATGGTCAAGGCTTCAAGGGGTGATGAAAAGATTGCTGGAATGGAAATGGGAGACCTTGAATCTATCGGGTGCGTGAAATTTGACATTCTCGGCGTTTCTTTGTTATCAAAAATAGCAAAAACTGTTACTGAAATTAACGAAAACACTACAGGGGTCAGGTGAAACAATGAAAACTTTATATCAGGTCAAGTGTCAGGTCATCAATCAGGTCTGGAATCAGGTCTGGAATCAGATCGGGGATCAGGTCTACAATCAGGTCTACAATCAGGTCTACAATCAGGTCCAGGATCAGGTCTGGAATCAGATCGGGGATCAGGTCTGGAATCAGGTCGAGGATCAGGTGGAACAATGAAAAATTTACGTCAGGTCTGGGGTCAGGTTTGGGAGCAGGTCGATCAGCAGGTCGATCAGCAGGTCTACGATCAGGTCTGGGGTCAGGTCTGGAATCAGGTCTGGGATCAGGTCAGTCCTCAGATCTGGGATCAGGTCAGGAATCAGGTCAGAGATCAGGTGAAACAAGGAGATGAATAATGACAATGTGGATTAAAGACCCACAAAAGTGGGAATCATTAGAACTATATGAGAAATTGAAATTACTAAGGAGGCATTATTGTCGTGGTTCAGCGTTCGAGACTATGGACGAGGTTCTTAAAGAAGCAATGGAATATATAGAATATCTGGAAGATCTAGGGTGGGAAATGGATCTTCATGATGGTCCATAATTTTTTATGTAAACAAGTTCAAAACCGTTAAAAAGAAGGAAAAAAATGAATTACCGTGACTATATTGTCTATGACTTTGAAACTACAAGTGCTAATCCACATACTACTCAGCCTGTACAAATAGCGGCAGTTGTGGTGCATGGTAGAAAACTTGAGATCAAAAAAGGAACTGAGTTCCAATCACTCATGAAGCCCATCTTTACTGAAAAAAAGTGTGCTGAACTTAACTTAGATCCACTAGAAGATGGTGCTGTTGCCGTACACGGAAAAACCAAAGAGATACTCAAAAAGGCACCAGCAACAAAAGGAGTTTGGCAAAACTTTGTAGAGTATGTCAACGAGCACAACTGGAAAGGCAACAACTGGTCTGCACCAATCTCTGTAGGATACAACATCAAAGGATTTGACTCAATTATTGTAGACAGACTTTGTTGTCAGGAACCTTACAATTTTGGTCCAAGCGACGAAAAAAGAGGTGGTCAAAACCTTTTTCAGCGAATTCATAGCATAGATATGCTTGACTTTATGTTCGCATTATTCGAGAATAACAAGGATGTGAACTCTCTGTCTGCCGATAACCTTGTTAGAGGTTACATGGGATATTCAGAAGGCACCGCACATGATGCCATGTCTGACGTTATTATGACAGCCGAGTTGTTTTGTCGAACCATGAGAATGTTGAGAACCACTGCGAGTAGAAAGAATTTCAAGAATGCATTCGGAAATTGATATCACAAGCGTTGATAAAGAAGATCCAGAAGTTTGGAAAATGATTGGCGAGGGTCGAGTCAAGGGTGTCTTTCAGATTGAAGGGCACCTTGGCAAGACTTGGGCAAAAGCTCTCAAGCCAGAGAACATGCTCGAACTGGCAGCACTGATCAGTATTATTCGTCCGGGTACTCTCAAGGCTATTGTTGACGGCAAGTCGATGACTCAGCACTTTGTCGACCGTAAGTTTGGCAAAGAAGAAATTCCCAGTCTTCATGAGAGTATTGATGAACTACTTAAGGAAACTTACGGAGTTATTGTATATCAAGAACAGGCGATGAAAATTGCTCAAGTTATGGCAGGGTTCTCACTTCAAGAAGCGGATGACTTACGAAAAGCTATTGGTAAGAAAAAAGCTGACTTGATGAGAAAAGTTCGTGTGAAGTATATCGATGGTTGTAAAGATAATGGCATTGAAGAAGAAAAGGCTGTAGAGATTTTCGACATGATTGAAAAGTCTGCACGCTACTCCTTCAATAAATCTCACGCTGTAGCGTACGCTGAAATGGCATACTGGTCAGCATGGTTGCGTTGTCATCATCCCAGTAGGTTCTTTAAGAACTGGTTGGGCGGTGCCAGCGACAAAATTGACCCCGATATGGAAAAGCGTCAATTGATCATGGCGGCCAAAGCTGAAAGCATCGACGTTTGTGGTCCCAGTTTTAAAGTCTTGGAAGAGAATTTTTCTTGGACAGAGGGAGTCATCCACTTCGGCATTTGTAACGTCAAGAATGTAGGCAAGGCTCACCTTCTTCAACTAAAAGACAAACTTGGTCAGCTTAATGATAATGAACTTGACTGGTCTAATGTGCTAATCAAGGTGTTGAGAAATGTTAATAAGCGGGCCGTTGAGAACTTGATCAAGGTTGGTGCGTTTGGTGGTCTTGGAAAGTCCAGAACAGCAATGCTTCACGAGTACCATTGTTTTATGGAATTAACCAAGAAAGAAATGCAGTCCGTTGAAGAAAACCTAAACATCGACGGTAGTGTTGCCGATATCATTAAAAAGCTTCTGGCTTATGGAACCAAAAAAGATGGAGGGTTCATTTCCACTCAAAGCAGATTTGATAAAGTGGAAAGTATTTTGTCTAGACTTGAAAATCCGGGCAGAAGTCTCAGTGACAACTCCGTAGTTTATGCTAAAGCTGAAGAAAGATTGCTTGGTTATTCTATCAATCATTCAGAATTAAATAGCTGTTCTGACGCCTGTCATGCTGATACAACATGTAAGGAAATAACTGATGGTAAAATGGGTAGCAGTATTGTTGCTGTGATTGTAAAAAATGTTAGAGAACATAAAACAAAAAACGGAGATGTTATGGCATTTCTATCCGTAGAAGATGATTCTGGAGAATCTGAAAATATTATAATATTTCCTGATGTATACGGGCAGCACAGGGATATAATCTATAATGACGCTACTCTTCTTCTTTCTGGAGAAATTAAGGATAAGAAGCGTAATTCGTTCATTGTTGATAAGGTTTTTGTGATTTGAGGTAATAAGATGAATGACTGTAAATTTCTGGGGAGGGTAGTAAACAAAACCTTTCAGCTTGATGACAACGACAAAGAAAAAGTCACTTTGACACTTGCGGTTGAAAACAAGCGAAAAACCAAACACGATTCCTCCAAGAAAGTTGATGTCGAGAATCTAATTTTTGAAGCTTGGGGATCGGCGGCATTGGTGTTGTTTAGCAACCTTGATGCTGGTGGTCAATTGTTGGTTATTAATTCAACAGCACGCAAATCTTCTGATGGAGGTGTTGTCTTTAGGATTAATGACTTCAAAATCATTATTTGAGAAAGAGGTATTGATATGAAGGTTGATGTTGAGAAGATGATTGAAGACAATGAGCGTCTTGTACGCAAGATTGCACACAATATGTATACCCAAAACGGTCTGTTTTCCTGCGAGGATCTATATCAAGTAGGACTTATGTCTATATGGAGAAATGGATCTAAATATAATTCCAAAAGAGGAAGAATTTCTACTTTCCTCACACACTGTGTTAAAAATGATATCCTAAAGTTTATTAAGAGTCAAAAACTATCTGTGACAAACAAACTAGGAAAAGTCGAAAGAACTAAGCTTTTTGATAATGACCTAAGCATCTCTTATATAGATGAAACTCTAGATGTTGCTTATGATGTTGAAGATTATTTTAACCTCAAGAATGACTCAGAAAAGAAGGTAATTAAACTTAAAGTGGATGGTTATAATAATAGTTATATCGCAAAACAATTAAATATGCACCCAAATAAAGTCGCTTCAGTTATTAATAAAGTGGCAGAAAGGTACAAAGCAAATAATGAGTAGAAAAAAAAGAGCATTATTTCTCACAGAAGCATCTTATCTTAGCACTGGATACGCCACTTATGGTAGGGAGGTTCTAGATAGACTGTATAAGTCAAATAAATATGAGGTCGCAGAATTTTCTGTTTATGGCAACACTGAAGACTCAAGAAGAAAGTCTATAAAGTGGAAGAATTACTGCAATATGCCAGATGACTCCGCAGAACAACAAAAATTATACAACTCCAATTCCACAAATCAATTTGGTGCTTGGAGATTTGAAAGAGCATGTCTGGACTTTGAGCCAGACATTGTACTTTGTATTCGAGACTTTTGGATGGATTCTTTTGTTTGGCACTCGCCGTACAGAAGGATCTTTGAATGGGCGTGGATGCCAACTGTCGATGCTAGTCCACAAAATGTAGAGTGGGTTGATATGTTTTCCGATGCGGACTATCTACTAACCTACTCAGATTGGGCTGGCGAGGTACTTAAAAAACAGGGCGGGCCTTCCATGAATCTTTGTGGAACTGCTTCTCCATCAGCTTCAAAAGAATTCAAACCAATAGAAAATGCTAGAGATTCTCTTGGAGTCCCATCTGATTGGAAGATCATTGGAACCGTGATGAGAAATCAAAGAAGGAAATTATTTCCAGCGTTGTTGGAGGCATTTGGTGAATATCTACACAGTTCTGGAGATCTTAATACTTACCTTTATTGCCATACTAGCTATCCTGATGCTGGATGGAATATTTCAGAAATGTTGCACAGGTACAACATTTCTTCGCGGGTTTTGTTTAGTTACAGGTGTCACAATTGTAATAAACTCGACGTTTCCACATTTCATGATGCTAGAAAAGTTTGTAGTGGATGTAAGCAATATGCTTCGGCACCAGTTAGTGTGTCAAACGGAGTTGACGACGAGACTCTGGCGAAGGTATACAACTGTTTTGACCTATATGTTCAATGTGCCAATTCCGAAGGATTTGGATTGCCTCAAGTAGAGGCAGCGGCTTGTGGAATTCCAATTGCCTGTACATACTATTCAGCAATGGAAGATGTTGTTCATAAACTTGGTGCATATCCTCTTAAGTACAATACATACCAAGAATTGGAAACTGGATGTGACAGGGCGGTGCCGCTAAAAGATGATATAGTAAATACTTTCAATGTCTTCTTTAATAAGAAAAACGACGAGCAAAGAAAAGAACTTGGCGAGTCAACAAGAAGACTTTTCGAGGAAAACTATAGTTGGGACGAAACTGCTAAAAAGTGGGCAGACATAATCGATGATTGTAATTATGCTGATTGGAAACAGGCTCCTATGCTTCGTCCAGTTGTAGATATAAATACAGATCAATCATCTCACAGCGAGTTTATAAATGATTTGCTAAATGCTTACATGTATACTGAGTCTCATAGAAACTCACACTATATTAGGAATTTGTATTCCGCATTATGCCGAGGAACAACAAGAATGAGTTTTGATGGATTCTTCACTTCTGACTTTTCTCCAGGAAATGACGGAAAGCATTCTCCGATAGATAGACAGCATCTAGTTAACTTCATGAAGAAAAGACTAGAGAATTATAATGTCTGGGAGACTGTTAGACTGGATAGATCTAAACTTATAGATGGGAAAGAAAAATGGCTCAATTAGCAACTTTTTGTAAGAACTGCTGCTTTTACAATAGCGATGATAAATCTTGCCAGACAGGATATCTTGACAAGTTTCAAGATTGTGATAGCAAGATTATGTGGGAAGAAGATGGACCCGTCGTATTTAGAGTTTGCCCATCTAGAAGAGATCTTGATTGGGAGCACAAAGACGATCCAAATCTTTCAGACATTCTGGAAAAAGAAATGTATATTTCCGGGTCTATTCTTTTGATAGTCAATTCTTTAGATGGATTGTCTAAAACTTTGGATAAATTATCAAGTATTGAAAACATCAACAAATTCAATCTTGTTATTGTTCATAGGGGTGCTGTGGATGGAATGCAAAAATTATGTGAAGATAAGATAACATTCACAGATTTCGTTTGTGTGAAGAGTTATTTGGATAACACAGATGAATTGTTGTTTGATGCTTTCAAGCGTGTCAAGAATGGGTATTTAATAACTTTAGATTCCGACAAAGATTTTGACTCGGGTATTATCGATGTTTTAAATTCTGCTGTTAACCATAAGATGAAAAAGGTATTACATGTAGTTGGTACTGACGGGGTACATCAGTCTGCCACCATGTGCCTCTTGTATAAGTGGCTCAAAGGAGATATGATGTCTGACATCACAAGTAAGATAAAGGAAATAACAGAAACCCAAAAATTAGAACCTCAAATATTCACATGGAAAGAGTTAGATGAATAAAGTACTCGTAAACTACGCTATCAAATCTCCAATTAGCCTTGATGATTTAAATACCATTCTTGATGGATGTAGATCTAAAAACAATGAGGTTCATGTAAAACTATTTGTATTCTCAGATGAGAATACCGTAGGAGAACATATAGCACAAGTTAATGACGAAGATATAGCAACCATTACTGTATTAGATCATAGTGCAGATGATATTTCTGAGTTTACATCTATGGTTAGAGCAAACGTGGTAGAATATGTAGCTCATCAATCTGTGGTTAGTATGCAAGAGAATATAATTTTAAACCCATATATGATGGATAATCTTAACTTCTCCATCTTTAAAGAAGAAAAGGAGTGTGGTGCAATATACTCAGATTACGATGTTTGTGTAAATAATAGTGGTAGACTGAGAACATTCCTTGTGTCTCCTCCAATCAAGAAACAAATGCCAATGCCTTGTATATTTTTTAATACGGAAAAAGTGATTAACTTTCTTGGTCAGGAATCTCCTGAACTTCATACATTTCAGCAGTCTATGGTTGTTCACATTCCAAAATCATTGTACGTAGCATACACCAAATGAAATCAAAAGTTAGGTATATTCACGAGATTAAATCAACGACTCGTGAAAAACATAATTTTATAATACTATCAGCCAGTAAGCCCAAAATAAGAGGTTTACATGGTTCTTTACCTTTGTTTCCTATGGGTTCTAAATGCCTGATTGATAGACAAGCTGATACAATAAGAAATGTTTTTGTGGATTTTGAGGTATTTTTGGTAACTGGATTTGACTCAGATAATGTGGCAAATCACGTATTCAACAACCATCATGATATAAGAGTTGTAGAGAACAATCAATATAAAAACAATACTGTTCTTGATAGTTTAAAAATGGCAGTCAATTGCTGCTTGGATGCCAATACTTTTATAATTTATGGAGATAGATTGTTTAATGACAAATCAATAGATTTAAAAACTTCAAAATCTTTATTGTTTTCTCACAGGTCAGACAAAAAGAATTATGACATAGGATTATCGCACAACAAAGATAAGAAAATAGTAAATGCCTCATATGGACTTCCTGACGTATGGTCAGAAATAATGTATGTACAAAAACAAGATTTTAGAAAACTCAAAAAAATACTAAATAGAACAAAAAAAAGCAAAGTGTTTAACATGATTCAGTTGTTTCCTATTCTATTTAAAAGTATCGATTTTTACATACATAACGATAAAAATATCAATATACAAACAATCAAGGAACTTATTAAATGAGAATACTTTTTGTTAATCATAACGATGATATTAGATTCTTTAGGCTAATGGAGGCTATAAGGAATATCGGACCATCATATACAGTAGCACACGCCAACCAGCTATTACCCAATGAAGAACTAGAAAAGTTTGCACCAACTGTTATATTTCATAATCTTCCGGTATTGACTTCATATCCTGCTGAAACTAATGCTATTTGTATAAATTTTAATGAGTCGGATTCAGAAAGAAGTTTCTCATTTGAGAATGAAGGTGCGGATAATTACATCAAAGATTTTGTAGATTTATTGCCAAGGAATAGAGATGACTCCGCTAAATACACTGGTGATGTAATATATAATGGAGATCCTAGAGTCTTTCAAGAGTCATTAGAGTATTTGGTTAATAGTAAAAATTTTGACTTTAGGTTCTTTCATAAAACTCCTTTCAATATAAGTGGATATGCTGGGAGTATAACAAGAGGTGAGTTAAATTCATTTTATTCTAATTCTCGTGCGTCCATCTTTTTAAATGGTCAAAAACCTGAGATTATGAATGCCGTGATTAATGGTGCAACCGCTATTTTATTTGATCCTGACGATCAAGAGAAATTTAAATCTGAATTGGAGGAAGTTACTGCTGGGAAGGAATACCATAATCCTGATCTTCCAAGTAAAAAGGACATCTTAGCAAATGACACAAGTGTCGATAGGATGATTTGGATCTTCAAGAAGATTGGGTTATCAAAAGTATCATCTGACCTGAAATCACTAAAGAGTAAACTATTGAAGGAATACAAATGAAAACAATGGTACATGTAGCAAACTTGGGGTATTCTGCTAAAAACTATTCTCTATTTAAATCAATCAATGAAGTAGTGGAAAATAGTTTAGAAGAGGTATCTGTAGTTCCACTAGATATGACGAACGCATGTGTGCAATTAAAGACAGCCATTCATCAAATGCCAGAAATGGGTTCGTTTGGTGATGGAATACTTTTAGCCCTTTCTTTTAAAGATGCTGAAACTATTCTTGGATGTCCCAACAATGCTATTAAGGTCTTGTACATCCATGATCTTGACTGGATGTTTGAGCCAATTGAATATGGTCGAGTTTACGACATTTTACATAATGATCAACTAAAGGTAATAGTAAGATCAGAAGAATATTTAGAACCACTTAAAAAAGCCTTTGGGTTTACACCAGAAGGCACAACACAATGTAACTTGGAGGAAATATGGACTTTGCTAGAAGAAATAAAGACCGAATCCTAAAATTATGGGAAGATGGTTGTAGTAGTTACGAAATCGCAGAAGATTTTAGCACGTATTCTAATAAGATTCTTAGGGCATTAAAGTTTCTTGGTAGAGAAATGCATGATGACGAGGAATTTTTTAAACGAGATTATTCCGAGGCACAGAAACTTGCTCTTAAAAAAGGACGTTCTAGACATCCTACAAAAGGTAAGAAGCTGGACCAGTCACATAAAGACAAAATTGGAGAGGCTCGTTCAAAAGCTTATCACAGCCTGTCTAATGCAGAGAAGAAAAGAATCTCAGAAATGAGCAAGGCCAATTGGGAAAAATTGACCGACGCTAAGAAAGAAGAGATTCGATCTTTGGCTATGGAAGGTGTAAGAGAAGCTTCCAGAAATGGGTCAAAAACTGAAAGATATGTTGCTAATGAACTGGTGCGTTTGGGATATAATGTAGAGACGCATAAGGGAAATCTTGTTTTCGGTAGCACCCTTGAGGTTGACATTTTTATTCCGGAGTTAAAGACAGCAATTGAGATTGATGGTCCGGGACACTTTGAGCCGATATGGGGTCAGGAAAAATTACAGAAGCAACAAGCTTCTGATGTTGCGAAGCAGGGTATTCTAATTGGTGGCGGATATGTGATTTTGAGAGTTCGTCAGTTAGACAGAAATATGTCTTTGACAAAGATGAGTAAAACACTTCAAGCTATACTTGTTGAGCTTGAGGCAATAAAGGATAAGTTTCCATCCAAGAAAAACCGTTTGATAGAAATTGAGGTACATGATGGCGAAGCGAGGCGTATCTAAAAAGACCACAGAGGAAGTTCCAGAAATTAATTCTCCTGAATGGAATGATTATGTGATGTCACATTTTCAGGATAATGAATTGATTGATGGCAATCCATTGACGGCAGGTTTGAGAAGAGTAGCTGAGATACTCGTTGGTGAAATTATTTCAAGCAAGCCAATTGATGTTCAAAGAATAGAAACTGGTGATCCCATTGGAAAAACCACAGTAACATATGAAGTTCAATTTTTAGTAACAAAAGGAGATAAGGAATATGTAAAAACATACGCCGACGTTTCTGATGTTTGGGCTGGAAATACAGATGATCTTTTTGCGGTACACGCACCGGCGACTGCGTCTACTAAAGCAGAAGGTCGTGCTCTGAGAAAGGCATTAAAGATTAGAGCAGTTGCGGCAGAAGAACTATGCAAGAAAGATGTTTCTAAATTCTTAGGTGAACAATCTGGTCAACATGATGATAGAATCAAAAAGGATCAGATCAACTTCATCAATATGAAATGTAAGAAGTCAGACATAAATGTTATGGCTTTTGTGAATTCTGGCGAGAAAGAATACAAGAGTGTTTATGAAGTCAGAAAAGACACAGCAGCAAAGATGATTAAACGACTGACTGAAATATCAAATGGTACAGTACCACTTGAAGAAAGCATTAAAGGTTATTCAGAAGATTGGAATACAGAATGAAGGTAGAATATAATTTAACTCTTGGTGGACGAGAAGTTGTTGTGTCCAGCGATTGTGAGACAGATTGTGATGTCTTTAAGTTCCTCCATCATATGGGCGAACTTTTTGACAATAGCACTTGTGAAAGAAACGGCCAGAAATCTAACAATGTTCGGATCAATGTTCGAACAGATGCTGAAGATAATGAGTATTATGAAATGATTTGTTTCGATCCATCACAACCTGAATGTCACTTTGCTAAGCGTAAGTTTGGTGTAAACAAAAAAGGCGGTGGTCTTTTTCCAAAAAACAAGGATACAGAAGGAAACTGGAAACCTTGGACCAAGTATAACAAGGAAACCGGCAAAGAAGAATAACATTGAGGTTTCAGAATTGCCATCCCGAGTTTCGCTTGGGGTGGCATTTTCTCATTTAGGGTAGGATTATAACTTTGGAGTAACTTACGTCTTGTATTTATCCATCAGGTGCTTGATGATTTTGTCGATAATCCAGTTGACAACAAGCTTAGCCAGCCACCACCAAACAAAAGAAGGAAGAAACCCAGCGGGCTTGTTTGTGAAGTTGGCATTTTCATAGATGTGTTTCTTACACTCTTTCTTGAGATGAGACTTTCTTATTCTGGCCAATCTTGGATAAAAAATATCTCCCACAGGACAACCCTCATACCAGTCAGAAGCCGCCTCAAAAGCGTCGTTAAAAATAACTTCCTTGGTGTGTCTGTCTTTGTCTGGACGAGATCCACAAACCCCTTGAGGTGCAAAAGCTAAATCTTTAATGTATTGTATTTCTTCTCTGTTCATTACGAAAAATCCTTCAAAATGTTTTTAGCAGTTTTCTTAACAATGTCATGTGGTCTTCCATCTGTCGCAACATATCTAGTATCCTTTTTCATGTTCAAATGATCAAAAATAGTCCAAGTTAAATCTTCTGGAGTTGTTCTATCTTGATCAAAATCGTCAGCATTTGCGGTAGTGGTTCCAATAGTCCTTCCCATATCATAACTACCACAACTAATCATTAAAGGAGCAACTCTACCAAAATGGTCTCGTCCAGCATTGCCATTTACTTTTGGAGTTCTTCCAAATTCAGATGTTACCACAAGCATAACTCTTTTATACATACCTCTTTCTTCAAGAGTATCCATAATCTTGCCCAAGTAATTATCTAGCTCAACCTGACGATTATTTAATCCTCCAACGATATTACTGTGCATATCCCATCCGCCAGTGGTGATTGTAACAAATTTTGCTCCAGCTTCAAGAAGTCTAATTGCTGTAAGAGAGTCTTTGCCAAATTGAGAAGCTTGGAAGTCCTTATACTTACCATCTTCTTCCACTTTAAATGCTTCTGATGCATCGCCCAAGACGACATTGATTGCTTGACCTTTCAAATCACCCCAATCTTGTACGATTTGGTGGGATTTATTGGTTTTGGTGAAATTACTATCTACAACATCTAGTATGTTTATTCTTGACTTGAATCTATCACTTCCGCTCAGAAGTTGAAGATCTTTTCTGCCTTGAGCGTCAGCATCGTATCCAGTATATTTGCCTCCTAGCCAAGCGGCGGCATCATGCTGAAATTTACCCAATTTAATGTATGTTGGAAGTCCGTTTGCGGCATTGGTGCCGTGGTAGCGACTCATAACACTACCGTGACTGGGCCATTTTGAATTTGTACCAGCACCAAAGTTAGGTTCGCCCGTTACGACCCAGTGGACAGAACTTGCATGGTTTTGATCTTTATGACCAAATGCTCTTGGAATCACCACTTTATTTGCTCGTTGGGCCAGATTCTTAAATAGTCCACCAACTTGCAGTCCGGGTACATTTGTGTCAATAGCACCTGTAGTTGATCTGAATTCCACTGGTGCCTGTGGTACAGGGTTAAATGTTTCAATGTGTGTTGCTCCACCATTTAAAAACACAAACAATACTGCTGTGTCATCTGGATTTGGATTATTATTGGAACTGGCAAATACATTACCGTATGTTAAAAATGACCCACCAACAAATGCACCATGTTTGATAAATGACCTTCTATTCATTACTCGACCTTTCTTATATAGGCAGCACACTTAAAATCATATTATTAATAACTAATAACGGCATAAAATTATACGCCATATCACAAATAAGGTCGCCATTCTTGAGGTGGCTTATTGTAAAATATTATGTTTTTTGGCTGTTTTGGGTTCTGTTTTAACTCCATTCCGGCCTGCCTCGGTGTTCTATTTCCTTTCTTACTATTACAAGATTTACAACATGAAATTTGGTTTTCCCAAGTGTTAGCTTCTTGCCTTTTTTTGAAATGTGATATCGGAATGATATGGTCAATTGTGAAGTTTTTAGAATCCAAATTTATACCACAATATCCACATGTGCCTTCGTCTCTGAGTCTAATATTTCTTTTGGTGGGGTAATGTTTTTTGTGGTGCATTTTAACATATTTATTCAAAACCATTACAGCAGGAATGTTATAAGATTCAGATAGTCCAATTATCTTTTTATCATAATAAGAAAGGACTGTCATGTTTGGATGGTTGATATCCAACACAACAGCCCGCTGCTCGTTAATTACAGACAATGGTACATAATTAGCATTAAGAACCAAAGTGTTTAACATTCTTATTCTTTCTCACAAAGGAATAGTTGTATTCCAGCTTCTTTGAACATGGTTTTGGATTTCTCGAAAGACTCCTGCCATCTTTCTGTGTCATCATTATATGAGACAACTCTCTGAATTCCAGACTGAATTATCAAAATACAGCAATCTGAACATGGCATAAATGGATAAGTGTACAAAGTAGCACCTTCTAATCTTGATCGTTCAGCAAACAGAATGGCGTTAATTTCTGCATGAACTGTGTGTTGCAACTTCAAATCACGATTATTTAATCGCTCTGGAGTATCCTCAATCTTCCTTGGAAAACCATTGTAACCCCAAGATACAGGTCTATTTTGACCATCAACAATAACGGCACCAACCTTAGTAGAAGGATCTTTTGACTTCTTAGCGATGGTTTTTGCCATATCTAAAAATGAACAATCCCAACATCGGCATTTATCAAACCTTTGGCTATATTTTTTGATCATATTTATCCTTACTGAGCTATGTTTATATCGTCTATATTTATAGGCATTACATCAGTAGTTGTAGTTCTTGATATCAAGGTATCATTAACTAAAGTGAAAGAGTTTTCTCCTTTTTTAATTTGCAAGATATCCCCCTCTTGCCAATCTTTAGCGATTTTTTCTCCGAAATCATTAGGTAATTCGACATAAAGATCTCCATCTTCATCTGCGACTACTAAAGCTTTCATAATTGAACAACCTTTGACTTTTTGAGTAATAAATAGTAAAAGCCCGTTTTGGTGACAAGGACGGGCAACTCCTTGTGACAGCTTACGCTGCCAGAGCAAAACTAGGTTCTGCATTTACTGTTTGAATACCTTTTTACGAGGCCCGGTACTCACCCTCGACATGCAGCCATTAACTACGCAACCAGTCAATACCATTACACCCCCTGAAAAGCCCGGATGATCCTCTGAATTCGAATCTGGCCCGAATGAGAGTTTAAATCCGGATCAAATTGGAGGCGGCGGGGTTCGAACCCGCGTCCTGTATTGTTTCACTAACAACCTCTACATGTTTATCCTGACGAGCAGGATAACCCCGCCAAGATTTGAACTTGGAATATCGGAATCAAAATCCGATGTGTTACCAATTACACCACAGGGTTAAAAAGCTGAGAGAGGGACTTGAACCCACAAACCTTCAGTTTACAAAACTGACGCTCTACCAATTGAGCTATCCCAGCAAATCCCAGACCT
>Ga0098074_1000934_pt1 | contig 16707 bp, 23 predicted proteins | sample 32_taG_FD_75064 | JGI IMG/M metagenome (GOLD analysis project Ga0098074, IMG submission 75064) | Marine viral communities from the Gulf of Mexico - 32_GoM_OMZ_CsCl metaG | ecosystem: Environmental > Aquatic > Marine > Oceanic | place: Atlantic Ocean: Gulf of Mexico | collected 2015-07-12
CACCCGCTCCGTTGCCGGCAAGATCGTGGACGTGGACGCCCAAGGCGTCTGGGTCCGCATCGGCTGACGCGCATCCAAACGAAAGGACAGCATCCGTGATCGTCAATACCGGCAATCTCAAGACGCTCGGAACCGGCTTCAGCGCCGCTTTCAAGCGCGGCCTCGGCCAGGCGGCATCGCAGCTCGCGGTCATCGCCACAACCGTTCCGTCGACCACCGGCCAGAATGAATATGGCTGGCTCGGCAAGTTTCCCAAAATGCGCGAATGGCTCGGTGACCGTGTCATCAACAGCATCTCGCAGTCCGACTATGTCATCAAGAACAAGGACTGGGAAAACACGATCGAGGTCGATCGCAACGATATCGAGGATGACAATATCGGTATCTACAGCCCACTCTTTACCGAGATGGGCCTTGCGACCGCCGCGCACCCGGATGAGCTCGCCTGGGGTCTGCTTAAGGCCGGCTTCGCCACCAACTGTTATGATGGCCAGTTCTTCTTCGACACCGATCATCCGGTCCTTGACGAAAATGGTGAGCCGCAATCGGTCTCGAACACCGGCGGCGGCGCCGGGTCGCCCTGGTTCCTGATCGACGATACGCGCGCGCTGAAGCCGATCATCTTCCAGGAGCGCAAAAAGGCTCAGTTCGTCGCGAAGGATTCGCCGACCGACGACAACGTCTTCAGCCGCAAGAAGTTCGCCTACGGCGTCGACGCCCGCTACAATGTCGGCTTCGGCTTCTGGCAGTTCGCCTATGGCAGCAAGCAGACCCTCGACGCCGCCGCCTACAAGGCCGCGCGCGCCGCGATGATGGGGATGAAGGGCGACTATGGCCGTCCGCTCGGCATCCGCCCGACGCTGCTCATTGTCGCCCCGGCGAACGAGGAAGCGGCGCTGAAGATCGTCAACAGCGAATATGGCGCCGGCGGCGAGACCAACCCCTGGAAGGGCACGGCGAAGGTCGTGGTCGTGCCGTGGCTGGCCTGATCCGCGTCCGGTCGCTTGCGGCGACGCGTCGCCGCGCGGGGTTGGCCTTCACCCGCGATCCGCTCGTCATCGGACCTGAAAGTCTCGGCGTGGGCATCGCGGCGCTGATCTCGCTGGCTGCAATCGTCAGCGACCCCGCGCTGGTCGTCGAAGTCAGCGGCGAAGAGACGCCCGATGTTTTCACCGAGATCGGGCACAACGACCGCCAGGCGATCGCCGATCTGGCGATCTCTGCGGAACTGTCGGCCGATGACGAACTGTCCAGGGCGGCGATCGAGCATATCGTCGAGGGCCTGATCGGAAAGATGGAATTGCAGAGCCCGGAGGAGGCAGAGGACAAGGGTGACGGCGCGGCCGCGTCGTCGCCGGCGCCCGACGCAAAGGCGGAGGCTGGTGTGGACGCCGCCCCCGCTGCTGAAACTCCTCCGGCATCGGACGCGTCGGCGGCGGACGGTGAGCAGTCTCGCGCTGGGGTGGACGCATCGGTGGCGGCGCCAGCCGCTGGCGCGGACGCAGGGAAACAACCGGAGGACACCCAGCAGCCTCCGGTCGCCGATGGAACCACGCTTGCGGCTATCCCCGCCGCTGAAGCTGCCAATCCGGCCGCTGCCGCACCCGCGGCGCCGGCCGCTCCAGATCCGAAGAAGGGGAACGCGGTCCCGGTCGAGGCGAAAGCCAAGGCCGTTGCCAAGCCGCGCGGCTCTTCGGGTCGCAAGGCCCCGGCGTCGGCATCCACTGGCGGCGCCAAGGCCTGAAGGGACGGGTCGGCGGCAACCTTGCTGACGCCGCCGGCCCCGACCTCCGCACACATTAGATCATGAGCACCCATGCCGATCGTCTATGCCACCCTTGCCGACATGCAGGCCACCTTTCCGGCCCGCGACCTCGTGCAGCTGTCCGACTGGGCCGGCGCGGGGGCGATTGACGAGGCGCGCATCGAGCGCGTGCTCGCCAAGGCGGGAACGGTGATCGACGGCTATGTTTCGGCAAAATATGGCGATCGTAGCGGCCTGCCAGTACCGGCGCTGCTTCGCGAGATCGCCTGCGACATCGCCTTTTTTGAGCTGTATCGCGCGACGCCGCCCGAAGGTGTGACCAAAAAGCGCGACGCCGCGATCGCGACACTGCGCGACATCGCCAGCGGCAAGGTGCGGATCGACGAAGGCGTCGTCGATGCCGTTCCCCAGCGCCCCGGCGCCATCCACTTCAAGGGTCGCAAGCGCTTCAGCCGCGACGATCTGGACGGTGCGATGTGACCGCCTCCATCCAGTTCACCACGGTCGGCGCGCGCCAGCTCGAGCGCGAAATGGCTGCCCTGGTCGCCGCCGGCGAAGATCTGACCGAATTCAACCAGGCGTTCGGACTGATCCTCGAAAGCAACACCGTCGACCGCTTTGATCGCGAAACCGCGCCCGACGGGGCGAAATGGCCGAAGAGCGCGCGCGCCGAGCTGGAGGGGGGCAAGACGTTGACCGACACCGGGCGGCTGAAAGGATCGATCACCAGCGAGGGCGACGCCAAATCGATCCGTGTCGGCACCAACGTCATCTATGCCGCGCCGCATCAGTTCGGTGCAACGATCCGCGCCAAGAGCGACGGCAAGCTGAAGTTCCGTCTGCCGGGCGGGCTCGGCTTCCGGGCCGTCGAAGAGGTCGTCTTGCCCGCGCGCCCGTTCCTCGGGCTTGGTTCCGAAGACGAAGCCGACGGCCGCGCGCTCGCCAACGACTTTTTCCCCGGCAAGGCGCCCGGCCTGTTCTCCGGCGGCAGCGCATGATCGAGCTGATCTTCGCCCTTGTCTGGATCGCCGGCATCGCCGCCGCCTTCTCCCGTCGCTGGATTCGCCGACAGGCCGACGCCTGGCCGATCGTGATCCTCTGGCCGTTGGCGCTCGCGCTTGTGGTGGGCATCCTTTTCTATGAAGGCTGTTATGGCCTGTTCCAGTGCGCCCGGCGGCGCCGGAGGCGCGCGTGATCGCTGCGATCGAACTCGCCATGATCGCAGCGCTGGCCGCGGCGGGGACCGAAGGCGCCGACCCCGTGCTCGCCTACCGCTATCGCACGCTCGAAACCTATCCCGCCGACTGGGACGAGTATTTCCGCGAAAAGGCCGATTGGAACGCGCCTGGCGCCTGGGCCGTCTTTGCCGGCGCCACCAGCCTGTCGCTGACCGGCGGCGGCACCGTCCTCGTCGAGGGGGCGCAGTTCGGCCTGGTCGTCGGCGCCGAAAATCTGCGCGGCGAACAGGAAACGCGCCACGGTGGACCCGATCCGCTGAACGAACCGGGCAGTTACCAGCTGGCGCTGGATGCGCTCGCGATCCTGTCGGGCAACTCACTCGGCCTGCCGATCCGCGCGCTCGAGCCGAAGCGCCTGCTGCTTGTCCGCCCTTCGGCGTTGATGATCGAGCGCAAGGCGTCGCTGATCGCGCTGCAATTCGAAACGACCTTTGAAGTCGACCCGCTCGACCCGTCTGCCGGGCTCGACGATCTCGAAAAAATCCACCTCGACTGGGACGTCCCCGCCTTTGGCGGCGTCGACGGCGACCTGGTCGAGGACGGCATCCAGTTGCCCGCGCCGGCCGACGGACCGGGCAGCGCCGACGCTTCCGACCATTTGATCCTTCCGCAGGAGTGAAAGCATGATCAGCTTCAACCAAATCCCCGTCAGTCTCCGGGTTCCGGGCGCCTATGTCGAATTCGACAGCAGCCGCGCCGCCGGCGGGCTGCCCGCCGTGCGAAACCGCGTGCTCATCATCGGTCAGATGCTCGCCACGGGGACCGCGCCGGCGCTGGTGCCGCAACGCATCTTCAGCACCGAACAGGCCGATGGATTGTTTGGCGAGGCATCGATCCTCGCCCGCACGATCCACGCGTTCAAGGCCGCCGACCCGTCGAGCGAATGCTGGGCGATCGCGCTTGCGGACCTTGGCGCGGGTACCGCGGCCACCGGCACGATCACGGTGACCGGCCCGGCGACCGCGGCGGGTACCGCTTCGCTAATGATTGCGGGTCAGCCCGTGCCCGTCGCCGTCGCCAATGCCGCCAGCGCCAACACCGTCGCCACCGCGATCGGCGCCGCGATCACCGCCAAGACCAGCCTGCCGGTCACCGCGGCCGTCGAAACGAACGTCGTCACCCTGACCGCGCGGCACAAGGGCACGGCGGGCAACGATATCGACGTGCGCCACAGCTATTACCAGGGCGAGGCGCTGCCCGCGGGGATCGGGCTGGCGGTGGTCGCAATGGCAACCGGTGCGGGCGATCCCGACTATGATACCGTGTGGCCCGCGATCGCGGACGGCGAGTATCGCACGATCATCCTCGCCCATAATTCGGCCGCAGTGCTCGCCTCGGTCGAGGACGAGCTGGCCGACCGCATGGGGCCGATGCGGATGCTGGAAAGCTTTTGCTGGACTGCGAAGCGCGGCGATCTGGCGGCCCTTGTCGCATTCGGCCCGACGCGCAACAGCGAATTCGTTAGCAACATCGGGACCGGCCTGTCGCCGACGCCGCCGTGGGAATGGGCGGGCAATTATGGCGCGATCGGCGGCTATTACAGCGCGATCGACCCGGCGCGGCCGCTGCACACGCTGCGCCTCGACGACGTGTTGCCCCCGGCCGAGAATGCGCGCTTCAGCCGCAACGATCGCGAGGCGCTCTTGGCCGTCGGCATCGCGACCTTCGCCGTCGATCCCGGCGGCAACGTCACGATCGAACGCAGCATCACCAGCTATCAAGAGGATGCGTTCGGACAGGCTTCGACCGCGTTCCTCGACGCCGAAACGGTGCTCACGCTTTCCTACATCCGGCTCGCGGTCCGCGCGCGCTTCCTGGCGAAATTTCCGCGCCACAAGCTTGCGAACGACGGAACCCGCTTTGCCGCCGGCCAGGCGATCGTCACGCCGTCGGTACTGAAGGCCGAGCTGGTCGCACTGATGCGCGAGCTCGAGGAGGGCGGGCTGGTCGAAAACCTCGACCAGTTCAAGGCCGACCTGATCGTCGAGCGCGACGCGAACGACGCCAACCGCGTCAATGCGCTCGTGCCGCCCGACCTGGTGAACCAGCTGCGCGTGACCGCCAGTCAGATCCAGTTCCGTAACTGACGTTCGCCGCTGAGAAGGGCGTGAGCGCCCTCTCAACGGCCCGAAGAAGGAGACAAAAATGGCCAATCCCAACCAGGTCGTCGGCCAGGCGCGTATTCGCGTCGACGGCGATACTCTCGAAACCAAGAGCGGCGCGACGCTCGAGCTTGGCGGTCCCGTCCGCACCGCACAGCGCGGCGATCATCAGGCTGGCGCCTTCAGCGAAGAAACCGCCGAGGCGAAGCTGACCTGCACTATCCTGGTCAAGGCGAACGTCCGCCTGACCGACTATCGTAACATCGACAATGCGACGATCACCTTCAGCGCCGACACCGGCCAAACCTTCATCGTCCGCAATGCCTATGTCGCCGACGTCATTAGCCTGACCACCGGCGGCGACGGAGCCTCCCTGGTCTTCCAGGGTCCGCCGGCCGAGGAGCTTTGATCATGGGCGCTCCATACAAGCTGAAGCATCCGATCGAGCCCAAAACGGGCGACGCGATCACTGAGGTCACCATCCGCCCGATCAAGGGCAAGGATATGCGCCTGATCGACCGCTTCCAGACCCAACCGATCGCGCTGACCCTCGCGATGATCGACCAGCTTTGCCAGCTCCCCGACGGCAGCGACGTGTTCCCCGGCTTCGCCGACGAGCTGCACGAGGAGGACGTCGATGCGCTGGGAAAGCTTGTGATGCCCAGCGACGGCGATGGCCCGACGACTGGCTAGATTCGCTCGGCTTCATCGCGGCGGCCTTTGGCTGGCTGCCGGCGGTGTTGATGGAGATGGATTGGGACGAGGTGGAGCTGTGGCTCGACCAGGCGATGTGGACCGACGCGCATAAGCGCGGCGAGCAGGTGGACCGGTAAGTGGCGCTGAAATTCGCGATGATCCTGGAAGCGGTCGACCGGTTTACCCGGCCCGGCCGCCGTGCGCAGGCTACGCAGCGCGACCTGACCAAGGGTGCCCGCGATCTGGCGCGCGCCGGCGCGCCGGCCGCCCGCGCGATGGATCGAATGTCGTCCGCCGCTTCACGAATGCGCGCCCGCCTCGCAACCTCGCTCGCCAGCGTGAAGGCGCTCGCCGGCCGCGCCGGCATGAAGGCGCTCGAAAAATCGGCTTATGGCGCGGGCTATGCGATCGGCTGGACGATCCGCAAGGTGGGAACGCTTGCGCTCGGCCTCGCCAAGCTCGCTGGCGGCGCGGCGATCATCGGCGGCGGCGCCTTCTTCGGCGGTGTCATCTCGACGACCGCCAAGTTCGAGCAATTCCAGATCATGCTCGAAGGGATCGAAGGTTCGGCCGCGAAGGCGAAAGCGTCGATGGACTGGGTCCGAAACTTCGCGAAAACGACGCCTTACGAGCTTGACCAGGTGATGGAGGCCTTCGTCCAGCTGAAGGCCTATGGCATCGATCCGCTCGACGGCGCGCTCGCCGCCGCCGGCGATGCCGCCGCTGGCATGTCGAAGCCGCTGATGCAGGCGATCGAAGCGCTGGCCGATGCGCAGACCGGCGAGTTTGAGCGCCTGAAGGAGTTCGGCATCCGCGCCCGCGTCGAGGGCGATCGCGTCGCCTTTACATACATGAAGAACGGCAAGGAAATCCGGCGCGAAACGACCAAGAGCGCCGCGGAGATGAAAGAAGCGATCACCGGCATCTGGTCCGAACGCTTCGGCGGCATGATGGAGCGCCAGAGCAAGACGCTCAACGGCATGATCTCGAACCTGAAGGATGGCTGGTCGGACTTCATGCTTCGCGTCGGCCAGGCGGGCGTGTTCGACAAGGTGAAGGGCAAGCTCCAGGGCGTGCTCGACTGGCTCAATGCCAAGCTGGCCGATGGCACGATCGACCGCTGGGCGACCGCCGTCTCCGATGAGCTCGGCCGCGTGATCGACAAGATCAGCGAAATGACCGATCGCGACTGGGCCGGTTTCGCGTCCGATCTCAAGTCGGTCGCCAATGGCTTCCTCGCAATCGGCAAGGGCGCCGCCTGGGCGGCCGAGAAAGTCGCGGCGCTCGTCGCATGGAACGATCGCGCCGGCGCCAGCAGCCGCGCGGGGATATACGAGAATGCCGAGCGTGGCTGGTTCACGAGCGATGCCGCAAAGGCCGACGCGCGCCGCAAACGACGTGAGCTGGAGGCCGAATATGGCCCGATGACCGAAACCGGCCGTGCCGAGGCTGCGGCTCGCCGTCGCGCGGTTCCCAAGATCCGCTCGTCGCCGCGCGCTTCGCCGCTCAATCTGCGCGGTACGCCGATCAAACCCGGCGCCTCGGTGCCGCAGAAGGTCGCCGTCGGCGGTGCGATGGAGATCCGCATCAAGGCTGATCCCGGACTGATCGCGCGGCCCGGCAACATGGCGTCCGCCAATCCCTCCGTCCCGCTCGTCTATCGCGGCGGCGCGATGACGGGGCGCGGCTGATGGCCACTCAGCCCCAGCAGGCGCCTGTCGCTGCGCCGGCCACCACGGCATCCGGATGGCGCGAGCGCTATGTGCGCGGCAGCTTCCGTGGCGTTGCCTTCGTCACCGAGCAGCGCGAGCAGAGCGGGGGGCGCCGCGTTGCGCTGTTCGAACTGCCGTTTCGCGACACGCCGATCGGCGAGGACCTGGGACGCCGCGCGGGCGAATGGCAGATCGACTGTTTCGTTCACGGCACCGACTATATGGACCGGCGCGATGCGCTGATCGACGCGCTCGAGGCGTTTGGTCCCGGCACCTATGTCGATCCGTGGACCGGCCAGCAGCATCAGGCCTATTGCGAGGATTATCGCTTCGTCGAAAGCACCGACGAAGGCGGCATGGCGCGTTTCACCATCTTGTTTCGCGAAAGCGGCGCCGAAAAGCCGCTGACCGCGACCGCCGACACCGCCGCATTGGCGCAATCGACCGCGTCGTCGCTATCCGCGGACCTGCCCGGCGACTTCGCGCAGCGCTTCTCGATCGACAAGGCGGCGGGCTTTGTCGAGGATGCCGCCGCTGATCTCGTCGCCACGGTCGCTACCGCGGCCGAACTCAGTGCGGCGACGTCGGGCGGTCTCGGCCAGGCGCTGCGAAGCTTCGAAAGCGGCCTCCGCCTCTTGCCGTCGGGTACTGCCGCGCTGCTTCGCGCGCCGCTATCGCTCGGTCAGACGCTCGTCGGCCTGGTCGGAGCAGTGTCGGCGCTGTCGTCGCAGCCGCGCGCGCGGCTGCGCGCGGTCGAGCCGCTCGCCCGCTTTGGCGGCGAAATCGATGCGGTGGTCGGCACAACCCCGGCGCGGCGCCGGCAGGCCGCCAACCAGGACGCGATCGTTCACCTCGTGCGCGCCGCCGCCGGAGCCGAGCTGGTCAAGGCCGCTGCGCAGATCCGCTGGACCAACCAAGGCGACGCGACGATGACGCGCGATCGGATTGCCGCCATCTTCGACGCGCATGCGCTGTCGGCCGCCGACGCGGGTGAGGACGCGCGCGCCGATCAATTCGACCAGCTGCGGACCGCGCTCGCACGCGATATCGGCGCGCGCAGCGCCGGACTGGCTCGCGGGTACCGGTACACGCCGCGGGCGACCGAGCCAGCGCTGACGATCGCGCAGCGGCTGCACGGCTTTGGCCCGGCGATGGAGGCACAGGCCGAAGCGCTGGTTGCCATGAATCGCGTCCGTCATCCGGGTTTCGTCCGGGGAGGTACCGCGCTCGATATCGTCGGGTCGGAGCCGCGAAATGACTGATCCCCGTGCCAGTCTGAAGATTGCCGGCCAGCGCTATGAAGGTTGGACGGCGATGCGGATCACCCGCTCGATCGAAAGCATCTGCGGTGACTTCGCCTTCGAAATCGCCGCCCGCGAATTTACCGGCGCGTCGCGCTGGCCGCTCCGCACCGGCGACCCTTGCGTGGTCGAGGTCGACGGCGAAACGGTGATCACCGGATATGTCGATGCCATCGACCCGCAGGTCGACGATCGCGGCTATGGCATCACGTTGACCGGGCGCGACCGCGCCGGCGACCTGGTCGACTGCTCGGCGATCGCCAATCCGGGCAGCTGGACGGGCAAGAGCATCGACGCGATCGCGGCCGAGCTCGCGAAGCCCTTTGGCATCGACGTCGTCGCAAAGGCCGACACGGGTGAGAAGGTCAAACGCTTCGCGCTTCAGCAGGGCGAAAGCGTCTATGCCGCGATCGAGCGGCTGGCGCGCTATCGCGGCCTGCTCGCTGTCTCGAACCCCGCCGGTCAGGTCGAGCTGATCCAGCCGGGCCAGGGCGCGATCGTCGCGCAGCTTGTCGAAGGGCAGAATATCGTCGCGGGCCGCGCCACCCACGACGCGCGCGATCGCTTCAGCGACTATGTAATCAAGGGTCAGGCATCGGGTGACGACAATGCCAACGGCAAGGCGGTGTCGGCAGTCAAGGCAGAGGCGCGCGATCCTGCGATCACTCGCCATCGCCCCCTGCTGATCATCGGCGAGGACCAGTCGACGACCGCCAATCTTCGCAAGCGCGCCGCGTGGGAAGCATCGACCCGCGCCGCAAAGGCGCAGCGCGCAGGCCTGACAGTTCCCGGCTGGCGTACGCCGGCAGGCAAGCTGTGGCGTCCCGACCAGCTTGTCGGGGTCAAAGCGCCCTTCCTGCTCGTCGAGGGGACGATGCTGATCACCGAAGTCACGCTGGCAAAGGATGACCGCGGCACCGTCGCCGACCTGACCGTCACCCCGCCCGAAGCGTGGAGCCTGCTCCCCGTATCGGAAAGCGCCGACGCCAGCGCGATAGGGGGTGGCTGATGGATATCGCCGCCACCGTGCGTCGCCTGACGGGACCGCTTGCGGGCCGGATCGAGATGATGATCGGCCGCGCCGTCATCGCCGCGATCGCCGACGCGCCGCAGGCTCAGGCGTTGCAGATCGAGCTGCTCGCCGACGAGGTCCATGACGGCGTCGAGCGGTTTCAGGGCTATGGTTTCACCAGCCATCCGCACCCCGGTGCCGAGGCTGTCGTCGTCGCCGTCGGCGGCACGCGCAGCCACCTGATCGTCGTCCAGGTCGAGGATCGCCGCTACCGGCTGAAGAACCTCGCGCCCGGCGAGGCCGCGCTGTTCGACGATCTTGGTCAGGTTGTCCATCTGAAGCGCGACTGCATTCATATCGAAAGCCCGAACAAGGTGACGATCGAGGCGCCCGATGTCGAGGTCATCGCCGACAGCGTCATCATCGACAGCGCCGATATCGGGCTTGGCGGCGCCGGCGGAGCGAAGGTCGCGCGCGTCGGCGACGACGTCGACCTCGGCACCGGCAAGATCATCAGCGGCAGCGACGTGGTGAGGGCGGAATGAGCAAAGCGGCTGTTCTCGCCAAAATCCGCAAGTGCCTTGCATTGGCCAGTAGCTCCAACGAGCACGAAGCTGCGGCCGCGCTCGCGAAGGCGCGCGCTCTTATGGAAGAGCATGGCGTTACCGATGCCGATGTCGAACTGGCTGACGTTGATCAGCGGTCGGCGTCTCGGCCGTCGAAGGCATCTCGGCCGCCACAATGGGAAGCGCAGCTCGTAAGTCTCATCGCCGATGTTTTTCAATGCGAGAGCTATCTTGACGGGGCGAATGTGATGTTCGTCGGCGTTTCCGCGCGACCGACCGTGGCATCCTATGCCTTTGCGATGGTTCGAAGGATCATCACCAAGCAGCGTGGCGAGTATATCGCACGCCGCCTTCGCCGCTGCAAAGCAGGAACGAAGCGCGCTCGCGCCGATCATTTTTGCCAGGGCTTCGTCGTTGGCGTCGAGCGCGCAGTCGCTGCCCTGGTTCCGGCATCGACCGGCTGTGAGCTTGCTCGGCAATGGATGGAAACCAACCTCTCGTTGCGACCGGTGAAATCTCGCGTTCCCGTCGCGACCCGATCGCGCTTGATCGGCGATGATTATTTTCGCGGCTTCCGACGTGGGCGTGAGGTTGAACTCAGCCATCGACTTGACGGCGGCGCCAATGTGTCGCCCGCGAGGATCTCGGCTCAATGACCGACATCGCGCTCCTCTGGTCGAACGACAGCTTCAGCGGCGACATCGCCCTCGAATCGGGGCGGCTTGCCGCCGATGACGGCTTGCGTACCGCCATTTTGATTTCGCTGTTCACCGACGCGCGCGCGCGATCCGACGACCGGCAACCCGACTTGGGCGCCGATCCGCGAGGATGGTGGGGCAACGCCTTTGCTCCCGTTGCCGGGCGCGAGCTCGGGTCGCGCCTGTGGCTGCTCGGCCGCGAAAAGCTGACCGGCGACGTCGTCGAGCGCGCCCGCACCTATGCGGTCGAAGCGCTCGCCTGGCTGAAGGAGGACGGCATCGTGTCGGCGCTGTCGATCGAGACTGCGCGGATCGGCAATCAGATGATCGCGATCAAGGTGACGGTCGACCGGCCCGAAGGCCCGGCGCGGCAGGTGTATGATTTTGTTTGGGAGGCCAGCCTGTGAGCTTTAACCGTCCTACGCGCAGCGCGATCATCGACCGCATTCGGGGCGATTTCGACAGCCGCCTGCCCGGCGCCGACAGCCGATTGCCCGCCAGCATCCTCGACGTAATGGCGCGCACCTATGCCGGCGGTGTTGACGGCCTCTATGGCTATCAGGCGTGGATTGCGTCGAATATCCTGCCCGACACCGCGGACAGCGACATCCTTGCGCGGCACGCCGGTATTTGGGGCCTGACGCGCAAGGGCGCCGTCGGCGCCGCCGGAACGGTCGCGCTGACCGGCGTCCAGGGGACGGCCGTTCCGATCGGATCGGCGCTGGTGCGCGACGATGGCGTTGAATTCCGTACTACCGCGGCGGTCACGCTGGGGCTCGGCAACACGAGTGCGCCGGTCGAAGAGGTCGCGGGCGGGCTTGCCGGCAACACCGCGATCGGCACCGTTTTGCGCTTCGTCGCGCCGATCGCCGGGGTCGATGCCGACGCGACAGTGACGGCGCCCGGCCTCGATGGCGGCGCCGCCGAGGAGGACGACGAGGCGCTGCGCACGCGCCTGCTCGCGCGCATCCGCACCCCGCCCCAGGGCGGCGCGCGCGGCGATTATGAACGCTGGGCGCTCGAGGTGCCCGAAGTCACCCGCGTTTGGGTGTTCCCGGCATGGATGGGCGCAGGGACCGTCGGAGTTACCTTCGTTCTCGACGGCCGCGCCGACATTCTGCCGACCGTCGATGACATCGCCGCCGTCGAGGCCTGGCTGGATGCGCGCCGCCCGGTGACCGCCAACCTCGTCGTTTTCGCGCCGGAGCCATTCCCCATCGATTTCCGCATCCGGCTGACCCCCGACACGGCCGACACCCGCGCTGCGGTGCTGGTCGAACTCGCCGATTGCTTTGCGCGAGATGCGCAGCCCGGCGGCACGATGTTTATTTCGCGCGAGCGCGAGGCCGTGTCGATCGCCGCGGGCGAGGCGTCGCATGAACTGGAACTGCCCGAACTTAACCAGACGGTGCCAGCAGGATCGCTGCCCGTGCTGGGCGAAGTGGAGTTCGTATGACGGCCGCCCCGTCGACCAGCCAGCTCGCGCCGCACAGCGCCGAAGCCTATCAGGCGCAACTCGCGGCCTTGCTGCCGCAAGGCCGCGCCTGGCCGCGCGAAGCAGACTCGACGCTGATGCGCCTGTTGCTCGCCGAAGCCGACGAGCTCGCGAGGGTCGATGGTCGCGCCGCCGACCTGCTCGAAGAGGTCGATCCGCGCACCACGCTTGAGATGCTGGGCGATTGGGAGCGCGTGGCGGGCCTGCCCGACAATTGCATCCCGGCGCCCGATTCGATCGCCGAACGCCGCGCCGCGCTGCTCGCCCGGCTGACCGGTCAGGGCGGGCAAAGCCGAGCCTACTTCATCGAGCTTGCAGCCGCGATGGGCTATGCCGTCACGATCGATGAATTCGGCCCGTTCGTTGCTGGCAGCCTCGCCGGGCAGGATCTGAATGGGGACGCATGGGTGCACGCCTGGCGCGTCAACGTCCTTCCGCCGGCTGTCGACACCGGCCAGGGCTTCACCATCACCTATTTCACGGCGGGCAGCGATGCCGGCGAGCGCTTGGCGGGCTTCGGCTCGCTCGATCTCGAATGCGTGATCAGCCGCGCGCGGCCCGCGCATTCGATCGTCCTCTTTTCCTACCCTGTCGAGCCAGAGCCGATCGCCTGGTTCGACTTCACGCTAGACTGAAAGGCTCATCATGCACCGGATCGATGGCCCCGGCCATATTGGCAACCGCTTCACCGAGGGCGATCCCTCGATCGGCCAGCGCGCCACGCGCGTTACTCAGGACTGGCTCAATAGCGTCCAGGAAGAGATCGCTTTCGTGATCGAGGAGTCAGGCCTCGAGCTCGACAAGGAGCAGACGACGCAGCTCTATGATGCGATCGTCGAACTGGTGTCGGGCGTCGTCGGCGATGGCAGTGGCGCTGTGCCGACAACACGGACGATCACCGCCGCGGGCCTTGCGACGGGCGGCGGTGATCTTGCCGCAAATCGCACGATCACCGTTGAAAAGGCCAGCGCGGCCGAAGTGGCCGCGGGCGTCAACGATACCAAGGCGATCACACCGCTCGCGCTTCAGGGCGGCGCGGGCGCCAGCCTGATGGCGGGCATCGGATACAAGACCATTTTCGGCCTGATCTTTCAGTGGGGCACTTATTCGGTCGGATCGAACAGCTCGGTCAATGTGACCTTGCCGACGACCTTTCCGACGATGTGCGTCCACGCGAACGTTGCCGGCGGGCGGCTCGATTATGGCGCCCAGGACAACAACCCGGTCGTCAGCGGCAAATCGGCGAGTGCGATCACCATTTTCAACGCTACCGACAGCGTCGGGGTGACCGGAACTTATCTGGCAATCGGTTTCTGAGGAGCGCGACATGGAACATTTCTTCAGCCCGTCGACCGGCGGCTTCTTCAACGAACTGACCCACGGCGCGCGACTTGTTGCCGAACCGCAGACCGAGGCGCAGATCAAGGCGCGCCGTCAGCCGAAATATCGGCCGAATCCCGAATGCCAGATCCCGGTCGACGCTGTCGCGGTCAGCCATGACCAATGGCAAGAGCTGCTCGTTGCCCAGGGGCGCGGCCAGATAATCGCCGTCAAGGCGGGCCGTGTCGTCGCGGTCGATCGCCCGGCCCCTCTGGCTGAAGAGCAGCTGGCGCAGATCCGCGCGCGCCGCGACCGCTTGCTCGCGGACACCGACATCATGGTGACGGTCCCCGACTATCCGATCACCGAAGATCAGCGCGCCGAGCTGGTCGCCTGGCGCGTCCTCCTTCGCGACTTCCCGGCCGAGATCGCGCCGATGCTTCCGGTCGAAACGGTGGAATGGCCCGTCGCACCGGGCTGGCTCGCGGACAAGGGCGTGCAGCTATGAGCCGCCGCAAGCAACCCGCGCTCGCAGTCCCGGTGACCGACGAAGGCGCGATCGCGCTCCTCGCCACCTACGGCGAGGTCGAGCGGGCGATTCGCGTATCGGCCGAGGAGGCCGACAAGATCGCCGCCGGCGCCAAGGCGCGACATGATGCCTTGGTCGCCGAATGTGCACCGCTTCAGCGTGAGCGCTTCGCCGCGCTGAAATCATGGTGGGAAGCCGGCGCCGCCGCGCGCATGGCCGGCAAGAAGCGCTCGGCCGAGCTCGCCGGCGCGAAGATCGGCACCCGCCTCGGCAATAAATCGGTGCGGCTTCCGCGCGGCACGAAGGTCGAGGCGATCGTCGAATATCTCCGCAGCCTCCGCTGGATGGGCTCCTCGCGCTTCGTTCGAGCGAAATATACGCTCGACAAGGATGCGCTCATCGCCGCTTGGCCCGAGGAAGCGGACACGCGCAGGGTCTTCGAGGCAAAGGGTGTCACCGTCGCCCAGGACGATGAATTCTTCATCGACGTCGGCCCGGCCGACGACACGGCGGGACGGTGATCACGCGTCCGATATACAAGCTGACGCACCGGGATATTCCCGGCGCAGCCATACATGGGTCGCAGGGGGATTGCGAGCGCTGGCGCGACAACATGGTCGCTGGCGGTGCGCGCTTTACGCTCTGGTATCTCGCCGTCGCGTCCGCGCCGAAAGATATGAGCGAGACGGCCTTCAAAATCGAACCCGCTCCTCGTTGCCAGTGCTGCGGTGAATTTATGATCTGGAAGCACAACGATAGCCTGACGACATGGGAGAATGGCCAAACCCGCTGCGCTCGTCATCACGATCGCAATCCGTGCGCGATCGAGGGTTGCAAGAGGACGACGGCCGCGCCGATCGGCGCCCGCGGACATGCGATCATTGATGCCGATCGCTGGCTCTGCGGGGAGCACTGGCGGAAATATGTGCCCCCGCGGTCCCGGCTTCGTCGAGCCTATCACGCGCACTTCAAACGCGCCAAGCGCAACCGATCTCCTTCGAATCCCGAAGGATGGACGCCGCGCCTCAATCGAAAATTCTGGCGCTTCTGGACTTATATCGTCGCACAGGCGCGCCGCCGCCACGAGGGCGGCTTCATCGACGAGGCAGAGATTGCCCGGCTCATGGGCTGGGATGTCGCCGAACCCGTTTAAGGGGGAGGCAACGGGCGCGCCAACGCCCGTCACCGCAGGGACTGGACCCCGCACCTCGCGATGCCGCGGCATCGCTCCGTTCCCCCGCCGGCCAGCCGGCAGGGGCTGCGTTAGGTGTATGAAGTGAACGAACTATTGACGCATCTGGAGCCTGTGGCTCCGACCCGGCCCGTCGCCGGTTACATCGGCGGAAAGAAGAAGCTGGCGCCGCGCCTGGTCGAGATCATCAATGCGACGCCGCACGATCTCTATGCCGATGTCTTCATGGGCATGGGCGGCGTTTTTCACCGCCGCGATCGCCGGCCGAAGGTCGAGGTCATCAACGATATCTCGCGCGACGTCGTCACGCTGTTCCGCATCCTGCAACGCCATTATCAGCAGTTCCTCGACGTGCTCAAATGGCAGCTCGCGAGCCGCGCCGAATTCGAGCGCCTAATGCAGGTCGACCCCGACACGCTCACCGATCTCGAGCGCGCTGCGCGCTTCCTCTATCTCCAGCGCCTCGCCTTCGGCGGCAAGGTCAACGGCCGCAACTATGGCGTGACCAGGACCGGCCCCGCGCGCTTCGACCTCACCAAGCTGATCCCGCTGCTCGAGGAAGCGCATGATCGCCTCGCCTCGGTCCATATCGAGCGCCTGCCGTTCGACCAGCTCATCAGGCGATACGATCGCCCCGGCGCGCTCTTCTATTGCGACCCGCCCTACTTCGGGAACGAGGACGACTATGGCGAGGGCATCTTCTCACGCGCCGATTTCGCCCGTCTGAGAGACCTCTTAGAAGCCGTTGAGGGTCGCTTCATCCTGTCGATCAACGACCGCCCCGAAATCCGTGAACTGTTCGCCGCGAGCGCGATCGAGGCCGTCGAGCTCGATTACAGGGTGAGCGGAAAGGTGACGCCGGCGCGCGAGCTGATCATCACTGGCGGTAAGGGCGCGACGGCGCTAAAGCCCGCCCATGAACGGCGGTGCTAGTGCTCCAGAACCTCTTGTCCGAGACTCCAGATGCTTTTGCCGCGCTACAACCTCCCCCTCCCGCAGGCGGGAGGGGGTCGGGGGGTGGGCAGCGGCACCGATCGCCCTCACTTCAGCAACCCCGGCAGCCCCATCTTCACCGCCAGCC
>Ga0098074_1000940_pt1 | contig 16608 bp, 19 predicted proteins | sample 32_taG_FD_75064 | JGI IMG/M metagenome (GOLD analysis project Ga0098074, IMG submission 75064) | Marine viral communities from the Gulf of Mexico - 32_GoM_OMZ_CsCl metaG | ecosystem: Environmental > Aquatic > Marine > Oceanic | place: Atlantic Ocean: Gulf of Mexico | collected 2015-07-12
ACTTTCAAATGGTAAAAACAACGTATTAAAATTAGTTGGAACAATTGGAGGAGCAGTTAACGTAGTTGTTCCTGATTCAATTGAAAAAACTTATATCATCGATAACGCAACAACAGGTGCATACACTGTAACTGTTAAAACTTCTTCAGGAACTGGTGTTACTTGGGCAGCAGCTGACAAAGGAACTAAAGTAGTTTATTCAGATGGAACAAACGTTGTTGACACAAATTTAACAGATTTATCATCAGACTTCTCACCACAACTTTCAGCAGATTTAGATTGTAATGGTCAAGACATCATTATGGATAGTTCAAACTCTATTCAAGATGATTCAAACAATGAATACATTAAAATGGCAAAAACTGGATCAGCAGTTAATGAATTTACAGTTACTAACGCAGCAACTGGTAATGCCCCTAATTTATCTGCAACTGGTGACGATACAAATATAGATTTAAATTTAACACCTAAAGGTTATGGAAGAGCAACTTTTAATGGCCAAGGTAAAATTCAAAGTGTTGCAGAAAAAGTTACAACAGCAGCTACAGCAGCTACAGGGACAATTAACTACGATGTGCTTACACAAGCAGTTTTAAATTTTACTTCAGACGCTGCAGCTAACTGGACATTAAACATCAGAGGAGACGGATCGAACACTCTTGATAATATAATGGATACAGGTGAATCAGTAACTATTGCACACATTGTAAAACAAGGTTCAACACCATATTACAATTCAGCAGTGCAGATTGATGGATCATCAGTAACTCCTGAATATCAAGGAGGATCTGCGCCAACATCTGGTAATGCAAGTTCATTAGATGTTTATTCATATACTATTATAAAAACTGGTTCAGCTACATTTACAGTGTTAGCTTCTCAAACACAGTTTGCATAATAAATTAGGAGGAGAAAGATTATGCCACTATTAGGAAGTTTCGGAGCATCAGCATCAAGAGGATTTGGACTTACAGCTGGATCAAAAAATATAATACCTTTTGGTTATCTAATTATTGCTGGCGGCGGCGGTAGCGGAAATAACTACGGCGGCGGCGGAGGCGGCGGAGGAATGAGAGAATTCTCTATACCTCAAGGTCAAGATGTTGAAACAGGAACTTACACAATTACAGTTGGAGCAGGAGGTTCAGGACCTGCATCCCCATCTCCAATTGGAGACGGAGCAGACGGAAATGATTCATCAGTATTTACAGGTTCATCATTTGAAGTTGCTGCTACAGGCGGTGGCGGAGGTGGAAGTCAAGAAAGTCCACTAGGAAGAACAGGCGGAGCTGGTGGCGGTGGTGGCCCAGGAGGTTATTATCCAATGGCTGGTACTGGCGGAGCAGGGAACGCTGGAAGTTATTCTCCCCCTGAAGGAGCTAATGGTGGTACAACACCATCAACATTAGATCCACCTTCTTATGGAGCTGCCGGTGGCGGTGGCGGAGGAAACTCTGGATCAATAGGAAACGTTGCTAATGGTGGAGGACCAGGAGGACCTGGAACTGCAACTACATTTATTTCACCAAGTTCACAAACATTCTCTGGTGGAGGCGGAGGTGGTTATGGAAATGCACCTGGCGGATCGTCTGGAGGATCAGGCGGTGGAGCACCATCGGGATCTGCAGCTTCAGCAAATACTGGAGGAGGCGGCGGAGGCGGAGGCCCCGTTCAAGGAGTTACAAGACACAACGGTGGTTCTGGAAGAGTTCATTTAAGATGTCCTACTGCTTTAGCACCTCTTGTTACAGTTAGCCCTGAAGGTTCAAAAACAGCCTCTCAAGATGGAAGTTGTATTATAACGTTCTTAGCTACTGGTACTTTAACTATTGAATAAAGTTTTATTTATCTGTATAATGTAGCAATACATTATGAAAGATATTAGAGTAAAACAGACTAATTTAATTTTAGAAAAAAAAGTAGAAAAAGATATATTCTATAATGAAGCTATATTAGAAAATATAGATACAAAATCACTTATTAAAGATATAGAAATTGGAATTAGTTCTAATGATAATATGAACTATAAAACAAATGTCCATGGTAAAATGACATCTTGGACATATTTTAATAATAATGAACATATTAATGAAATTATATCTAAATGTTTAGACCTTTTTAAATTAGATTCTAAAATCCCTAATTCTTATTTAGCGGAATCATGGGGTATAAAAATGTCTAAAAACTCTTTTACAAAAGAACATGATCATGCAGCTTGCACTATGTCAGGTGTGCTTTATTTAAATACTGTAAAAAATTATTTTTTAGATTTTCCAGAATTAAATTATAGAACTGAAATTATAAAAAATAAAATTGTAATATTTCATCCTTGGTTATTACACAAAACTTCTAGATTATTTAATATTACAAAATACGCTGTAGCGTTTAATTTTAAAAAAAATAAGAATTGGTAATGACTAAAATAGGTTGGGTTCCATTTAAAAAAAGTTATTCTGATAAGTATCATCTTATTGAATCCTTAGAAAGAATGATAAAAGAACCTGAAAAAATTTTAGATTTTTACAAAAAAACCAAAAGTATGTTTAAACAGTGTCCTTCTAATTTTAATTTTTTAAAAAATTTTTATGTTATTAAATCTCCATTTGACGTTGAAATTAAATATTTTAGAGAAGAAAAAAGAATTTGGGTAAGTCAAAAACAAGGTTTTGTAAATCATATGGTTGACCCTAGATTTGGACAATACACCGATACAGATAAAGCTTTATGCTCTGTTTTGGTTTCTTATATGTTCGTTGCAGATGAACCTGTGTGGTTAGAAGTTTATCCTCCTTTCTTACATGGTGAGGTAAAGAATACTAGATTTATTAGTGGAACTTTTGATATTCATAGTTGGCAAAGACCTGTAGATTTTACCTTTGAAATATTAAACGATAAAAAATCAATTAAAATAAAAGAAAACCAGCCTTTATATTACGTTAGATTTGTAAGTAAAAAGCTTAATGATGACTTTAACTTAATAAGATTAAAATGGACAGAGGAGTTGTTTAAAGCACATGCAACCTCTCAACCACAAAATTATTTTGTTAATGTGGCTTGGAAATTAATGAAACTAGGTAATAAGTTAAGACCTAAAAAATTTATAAAATAATGTTAGATTATATAAAAGGAACACATAAAGATGCTGGTATTAAATATGAAAACTATAATGATATTTTAATTACACCTTTATTTAAAAAGTCTTTTTGTAAAGAGCTTTGTAATATCGGAGATAAATATACAAATAAATTTTATCATTGGCATCAATCAAATAAAGAAAGAAGTAAAGATTCTACATTGTATTTTAATATATTAAGATTTAGATATTTTGCTGGTCAAAAATTTTTTGAAGATTTTACACTGCATTATTCTAAAACTATTTTACCTATGATAAAAAAAGAATGGATAGGAACTAAACTTGTAGGTTGGTTTGATCCGTTTATTGTTAGGTATGATGGTAATAAAAAAGAAGAACTTACAATACATAATGATCTTAGTCATATAACAATGGTAGTTAAATTAAATGATAGCTTTGAAGGAGGGGTATTAGAATTACCTAGACAAAAATTTAATAATAAAAAAATACCAGTGGGTCATGCCTTGATATGGCCTAGTCAAGTTACACATCCTCATTTAGTAACACCTGTTACAAAAGGTGTTAAATATTCTATGACAAGTTGGACATGGCCTTCATTTTGGAATCAAGATGGAATTATATATAACGATAATATTCACGGTATTAAATAATGCTTTTTAGAAATAAATATTGGTATTGGAAAAAAGAATTATCACCTAAAATGTGTGATGATATAATTAAATTAGGCTTATCTAAAAAACATAAACAAGCTACTGTTTTTAATAATAAATTAAAAACTAATAAACTAAAAAAAATAAGAAACTCCGATGTTGTTTTTTTAGATGATCCTTGGTTATTTCAATTAGTTTTTCATTATGTAAATGGAGCTAACAAAAATGCTGATTGGAATTTTGATATAGATTACACAGAAAATATGCAGTTTACAGTTTATAAAGAAAATCAACATTACGACTGGCATTGTGATTCTTTAGATGATCCATATGATTGTCCTAAAGATGTTAACAGACATGGAAAAATAAGAAAACTATCAATGTCTATTTCTTTAACCGACCCTAAAAAATATAAAGGAGGAGATTTTGAATTTGATTTTAGACAGCATGAAAATATTAAAAAACATAATTTTTTAAAAGCAAAAGAACTTAAACCCAGAGGGAGTATTATAGTATTTCCTTCTTATACATGGCACAGAGTTTTACCTGTAACATCGGGTACAAGATATTCTTTAGTTGCTTGGGTATGTGGAAAGCCTTTTAAATAATGATTTACCATTCTGTATTCCCCACATTAATTAGCGAAACACCTAATTTTATAACTGATAATGAATTAAAAAAAATAAAAGATGTAATACAAAAAAATATTAAACATTTAAAACATCATGAAACATTTGGTCAAAATGATATTTTCAACGGTAATGCTAAATCAAGTCATGAAAATGATAGTAATTTTTTAGAATTAATTCCATTTCTAAAAGATAGAGTATATGCAGCTACTAAAGAATATGTAAAACAATCAGGGTTTAAAGTATCTAATGAAATAGGTAATTCTTGGTTTAATATACAAAAAAAAGATAGTTGGCTAGATAAACATACTCATCCGGGCTCTATAATTTCAGGAGCGTTATTTATTAAAACTGATTCAAAAAGTAGTAAATTATTTTTTTATAATCCTAACCCAATGATTAATTTTACCTCAATAAATGTGCGTAATAATTATAATTATGAATGGATTTATTTTACACCTAAACCTAAGACTTTAATATTATTTCCATCTTGGTTACAACATGGATCTAATAATACTTTAAATAAAAGTTCACAAAGAATAGTCGTTTCATTTAATTACCTATGATTAAAATTATTGATAATTTTTTAGATAAAGAAGATTTTGAAAGAATATATAATGTATTTGATGCAGATAATTTTCCTTGGTATTATTGCAATTGGGTAAATGGTAAAGAAGATAATCCAAATCATTTTCAATTTATTCATCTTTTCTACGATAAAATAGTTAATTCAAATCATTTTAAAATACTTGAACCTTTAATTGTGAAACTTGAAATGACTTCTATTTGTAGGATAAAAGCTAATTTATTATTAAAAACAGATACACCAGTTGTTCATGGTTATCATACAGACTTTGATTGGAAATATAAATGGTGGTCAGCTATATATTATGTCAATTCAAGTAATGGAAGGACTATCTTTAAAAAAAATAAAAAAAGTGTATATTGTAAGGCAAACAGGTTAGTTTTATTTGATGGTAGACTACCTCATTGTAGTGTTACCTCTACTAATACCAAAAAAAGAATGGTGATAAATTTAAATTTTTTTAATAAACAATTGGAGGATTAATGTCATTTAAAAAAGATAAATATAAAATAATAAAAAAAGCTATTGATAAAAAACTTTGTAAATTTCTTTTTGATTATTTTTTAAATAGAAGATATTTAACTTATATATTATTTAATCATAAATATATAAATCCAAGTGAAACAATGTTAGGAGCTTTTGGTGATGGTCAAGTGCCCGAAACATTTAGCATATATTCTGACATCGTATTTGAAACTTTGCTTCAAGATATTAAACCTATGATGGAAAAAGAAACTGAAATGAAATTATATCCTAATTATTCTTACGCAAGATTATATAAAAAAGGAGATGTTTTAAAAAGACACAAAGATAGAATGGCCTGTGATATATCCACAACTTTAAATTTAGGAGGTCAACCATGGCCTATTTATTTAGATCCTACAGGAAAAGAAGGTAAAAAAGGAGTTAAAATAGATTTGAATCCGGGGGATATGTTGATATACAGAGGGTGTGATTTAGAACATTGGAGAGAACCTTTTAAGGGGGACGACTGTGCACAAGTCTTTTTACACTATAATAAAAAGAGTAAAAATGCTGTAAAATTTGATGGTAGACCTATGTTGGGTCTTCCTGTTTATTTTAAAGGAAAAAAATAATTTACAACAATTAATTAATAATATATAAGGAGAGCTATTATGGCACATTTTGCAAGAATACAGAAACAACCTAATCCACACACTGGAGAATTAGAGTGGCGAGTACAAGAGTGTATTGTCATTTCTAATGATGTACCAACTTCAAATGGTCCTTTAGGAGAAAACGATATGCATGTAGATGGAGAAACATATGTAAAAAATCTATACAAACATATGTATTCTGAGGAACAAAATGTATGGAAACAATATTCATACAATCACAGTTTTAGAAATCAATGCGCAGGTCGTGGAGGAGTTTATCTAGAAACTGCTGATAGATTTATAGATGGACAACCTTATGCTTCATGGCATTTAAGTAATGAAGATTTTACTTGGAAAGCACCAGTGGCTTATCCATCAATTACAGAATATGATAACCCTTTAGCAGGGCAAGATATAACAAATGACGCTGGAGAAGTTGACGGCACACAACCTGCTCGAGTCCCTTATTACATTAAATGGAAGGAAGACGAGCAAAAATGGTACGGAAACGCTTCTCATTTAAATGTTAATGAAGATACTCACGTTTGGAACGCTGATACACTGGCGTGGGATGAAGTATAAGCCAGTTGAAATCATAACATAATTCTGTTAAAATTATATAAACCCTATATAATACTAGGCTTATGTTACAGAAACTTAATTTTAAACCCGGTTTTAACAAACAAGCAACAGACTCAGGAGCTGAAGGCCAATGGGTAGATGGAGATTTTGTAAGATTTAGATATGGACTGCCTGAAAAAATAGGTGGTTGGACGCAGCTTACAGATGCTCAAGAAACATTACCAGGAGCAGCTAGAGCTCAACATGCTTTTACTAGTTTTAATGGTGAGAAATATGTAGCCATTGGAACATCTCAAGGATTATTTCTATATTACGAAGGAGCTTTTTTTGACATTAGTCCTTTAGCAACAGCTATTACTGGAGCTACCTTTGATACTTTCTCAAGTCAAAATAATGTAACTGTTAACAAAACAGGGCATGGATTATCCAAAGGAAGATATGTAACCTTTACATCTGTAACTCCACCTACAGGATATGTGGCATCAGATTTTACTGAAGGTGCTTTTGAAGTATTAACTGTGCCCAATGCAAATACTTTTACTATTCAAATGAGAGTTAATGCAAGTGGAGCCGCATCAGCTTCTGGATCAGCTAGTATTAATCCTTACGAAGAAGTAGGACCTACTTTTCAAACAGCTGGTTATGGTTGGAGTACATATTTATGGGGAGACTCTACATGGGGCACGGCTAGAACTGTAAGTGACGTGATTCTGGATCCAGGCAACTGGAGCCTAGATAACTTTGGAGAAGTGTTAGTTGCAACTATATTTAATGGTAAAACTTTTACTTGGAATGCAGGGGCTGCTGTACCTAGAGCAATCAGAGCTTCTCAAACTACAACTAATTTTAACACAACAAACAATCCAAGCCAATCAAGATTAACTTTGGTATCTGATCGAGACAGACATTTATTTCATTTTGGAACTGAAACAACCATTGGAGACTCTACTACACAAGATCCGATGTTTGTAAGATTTTCTAATCAAGAAGATTTAAATACTTATTCACCGACAGCTACTAATACTGCAGGGTCTTTTAGATTAGATACAGGAAACAAAATTGTAGCTGCTATACAAGGTAAAGATTATGTCTTTGTAATAACAGATCAGGCTGCTTATGTTATTCAATTTGTGGGTCCACCCTTTACTTTTAGTGTTAGACAAGTTGGTACAAACTGTGGATGTATAGGACCAAAAGCTGTGTCATATGCAAACGGAGCTGTGTGGTGGATGTCTGCTGAAGGAGGATTTTTTGTATTCGATGGTACAGTAAAATCATTACCGTGCCTGGTTGAAGACTTTGTATTTAGCACAGATGGAGATAATTTAGGTGTCAACTATGATGCAAGTGAAATAATTTATTCTTCACCAAATGCTTTGTTTACAGAAATTAATTGGTTCTACCCTAAATCAGGGTCTACACAAATTGACAGATGTGTAACGTATAATTACTCAGAAAATGTTTTTACAACTTCTTCTTTAGATAGATCAAGTTATCAAGACCAAGGGGTATATAATTTACCTTATGCAACTGATTATAATTCAACAGCAACACCAGTTTTTTCTGAGATATCAGGCATAACTAATACATATGGATCTTCTATTTATTATGCTCATGAGTTAGGAGACGATCAGGTTAATAGTTCGGGCACTACATCTATTGATGCTTTTATTAAATCTGGAGACTGGGATATTACATCTAGAAGAAGTCCACTGGGACAAATGACAGGTGTGGCTGACTATAGAGGTGATGGAGAATTTTTTATGTCAGTAAAACGATTTATACCTGATTTTAAATTTTTACGTGGTAATTCTACAGTTACGTTATTTTTAAATGACTACCCAGATAACACAGCTGTAAGCTCTCCATTAGGTCCCTTTACAATAACAGCAACCACTGATAAGATAGATACACGAGCTAGAGGTCGATTAGTGGCTATTCAGATAGCTAATACATCTACAGGTGAATCTTGGAGATACGGCACCTTTAGACTTGATGCACAACCGGATGGAAGAAGATAATGATAGATAAAGGTTTAAGAGTTAGAAAAGGATTTTTTTCAGCAGGTCAAGCTCAAGGAGATGACATATCTCCTGGAACATCTACATCAGGAGGACAAAGAGGTGGATTTTCTGATGCTAGAGACAAAGCAATGGGCTTACAAGGAAAAACTGGTAGGGTAGATAAATCTTTAACCACTGGTGGAGGTTTTGACAAAGTAGACAGAAGTAAAGTTAGTCAATTTTCTCAATACGGAAAAAATCGTATGGCTCAAAGTCTTAATCCAAATTTAAGGTTTGATCCTAGAAGTGGAACTATGAAAAATAGATTTGCGCCAAGCATGATATTTGGTGGGCTCTTATCTTTAATAACGGGTATACCAGGTGTAGGTTTAGCTTTAGGAGGATTAAAAACAGGTTTAGGTTTTTTAGGAGATAAACTTCAAGACCTTAGAGGTTATAATGAAGATGGCTCTCCAAGAACTCAAGCAGAGTATGAAGCAGCTAGACAACAAAGACAATTACAAAATCGACTAGATAATTTATATGACAGAAAATCTAAAGGAAAAAGTTTTAGTCAAACGAATATTGATATGTTAGAAGCAATGGGGCTTCAACCAAGCACAGCACAAAACGTTTTAACAGGTAGAGATTTAAAAGGATTTACGGAAAGTAGAATGGGATTAACTAACCCTGACGTTATTGAAACATTTGCTAATCCTATTGCACCAATGGGTGTTAATGTACCCAGCACAGGTATTCAAACTATTGATGTTAACTTACCTGGAAACGATTTAATGGCTTTTGCCCCAAACAGTAAATTAGATCGAACACTTAAAAATCTTTATTCAGGATATGAAAATTTAGGTATTCAAAGTCCTCAAATGATAGAGTTAATGAAACAAGATTTACTAGAAAATAAAGAAAAAGGAACGCCTCTTTCTTTACCAGCAGATGCATATACGTTAGTAGGATAATGGCAAAAGTTACAAACTATATACCTGAACCAAAACCTGAGTATGATGTAGAAAATCAAAGACAGATATTAGAGTCTTTAAATACTTTACAACAACAGCTTAATTTTTCTTTTCAACAAGATTTAAAAAACGAACAGGATGCATTTAACTATTTCTTATCATGAGTATATTTTATAAAAATCAAGGTTTTAAACAAGTTGATACAGCTAAAGCTACCGTGCTTACTTGCCCCACTGATGGTGCAATTATAGTTAAAAGTATATATTGTGCTAATAATGATGCATCTTCCTCTATCGTGGTAAATATGAACTTTGTTGATTCTTCTGATTCCAATACTGAATATGAATTTTTTCGAGATGATGTGCCCGGTAAGTCACAAGTAAATGCAACACCACAAGGCTTGAATTTAGAAGCAGGAGATGCTATAACTGTGCAAGCAGCTACAGGCAGTAATAAAATACAAGGCCTGATAAGTTATGCTTTAATAAACAGAGAGAATGAAAACGGATAATGTATATAAAATAGATTGCACTACGATAACTACGTGGCGTAATACTAAAACTGGTGAAACGTTTAAAGAAAAGAAAGAAGGACCTGACATAGTACAAGATGTAACTGTACAGGTATCTCCGAAAGGTTTAGATATGATACAGAAAGCGATGAATAATAATGACAATAAACCAAAATCCTAGAGGTGGAACAGAATTACAATTCGACTATTTAACAAGATATGTCGATTCAAAATTATTAGATGAAGTACAGATATGTACATCTGTGCCTGAAAAGATTCCCCTACATCCTACAAAAGTAAATATTCTATGGCAAAAAAATTCTTACGATCAAGGTAACTTATATCACTGGTTTAAAAATAAATCTAATCACAACAAATACGATTGGTATGTGTTTAATAGTCATTGGAACTACGAACATTTTAGAGACCACTTTGATATACCTACACATAAATCAGTAGTTATTAAAAACGGTATAGATAAAATACAAAAATCTAAACCGTATGAACAAAATCAGCCTATAAAAATTATACATCAAAATACACCTTGGAGAGGATTATCTGTTTTGTTAGGAGCTATGCAGTTAGTAAAAAATCCATTAGTAACATTAGATGTTTACTCTTCTTGTGAAATATATGGTAAAGATTTTTATGATCAAAACGATCACAACTATAAAGAATTATATAAACAAGCAGAGCAATTACCCAACGTTAACTATATAGGATATAAACCTAATAGTTATATAAAAGATAATTTACATAAATATCATATGTATGTTTATCCAAGTATATTTGAAGAAACGTCTTGTATATCTTTGTTAGAATGTATGGCTGCAGGGTTGTATTGTATTACAACTAATTATGGCGCTTTATTTGAAACAGGTGCTGAGTTTCCTATGTATGTACCCTATGAAGATAATAGAAGACTACTCGCTCAAAAATTTGCATTTGGCATAGACGCTGCCGCTGAAAGTTTACACAGAGAAGAAATACATAATCATTTAGAATGTCAATCTGCATATGCTCAAGTATATTACGGTTGGAATAAAATAGGCACGTCTTGGAAAAGATTTTTGGAAGGAGCGGTAAATGCAAAAAAGTAATAAAGCGCAAGGCGCAAACAATGAGCCCATTTGGTTTACTAAAACAGATCCGACTAAAACAGTAGCACAAAACCCTGATACTTATCAAACAATTAAAAACAATAAAGTAAACGGAGAAGGAGTTACAGAAATAAATATTGGTATGTTTTCTCCATATAAGATTATGGTATGCACACCTGTGCATAGCGACGTATCTATGCACTACTGTCAAGCTGTATTAAAGTTTCAACAAGATTGTATACAACGAAAAATATTATGTAGTTTTACTTTGATGAAATCCTCTTTAGTTACACAAGGTAGAAACTTGTGTGTAGCTGAAATGTTAAACCATGCAGATGGCTACACACATTTATTATTTATAGATTCAGATATTGACTTTCAATCAAAAACTATCTTTACAATGTTAGAAAAAAATAAAGATGTAATAAGCTGTCCATACCCCATGAAAACATTTGATTGGGATAAAGCATGGAAAAGAATGACAGAAAAACATAGAGCAGTCACTAATCAAGATGACTTAGCTAAAGCTGGTTATACCTTTCCTTTAAAACTAGAAGACCCTCAAAAAGTACAAGTAGAAGATGGAGTAGCAGAAGTAACACATGCTCCCACTGGCTGTATGTTGATTAAAAGAGAAGTTATAGAAAAGATGATTAAAAAATACCCTGAACTAGAGATATATCAGCCAACGATAATTAATGGTAAAAACGAAAAAAAAGACAATATGTTTAATCTGTTTGATACTATTCATGATCCTAAAACTAAGAGATACTTTGGTGAAGACTTTGGTTTCTGTCAAAGATGGTCAGATATGGGTGGTAAAATACACGTATATTTAAAAGATTATATTACACACGTTGGTGAGTATTCTTATTGTGGTAGATTTTGGGACGACTTGTATCAAGGAAGTCAACCTCTCAAAGGTATTGACGATAGCAAAAAAATCAAATAAAGTGTGATATTTCAGGATTAGTACGCCTGCCTTTCAAATATAAATGAGACAAAATTATGGCAATAACAGAAACTATACAAGCAAAAGAATTCACAGCAGGCGCACCAGACATAACATTAAAAGGTGATCTAAGACCTAATCAAATGATGGCTTCAGGGCCAGACATGACAGATTCAATAAATGAATTAGCACTAGAACTATTTGGTAAAGATTTAAGACTTTTAACAGAAGAAGAATTAGAGATATTAAGAGATGAAGCTGAAAGACTTACACAAAAGTATATGGCATCAGGAGGCAGGGCACAATACGGTTTAGGTAGTATTGTAAAGTCTATAGGTAAAGCTGTTAAAGGCGCTGTTAAAGGTGTAGCTAGCGGTGCTAAAAAATTTATTAAATCAGATCTAGGTAAAGCTGCTTTATTAGGTGCAGGTATCTATGGATTAGGTGGTGGCTTTGGTGGTGCTTTTAAGTTTGGTAATTTACCAGGTGCTAATTTAGTTTCTAGTGCATTTAGTTCTAAAGGCAAAGGCACGTTAGCTTCATTTGCAATAGGATCATTAGGATCAGCGGTATTATCAGCAGCCGAAGCAGGTGGATTAGATACTAGTGATCCAAACGCTGAAGTAGATTTAGAATCATTAACTGGTTATTTAACTCAAGGATATAAGAACTTAAATCCTAACGCTACAGACGAAGAAGTATTTCAGTTCGTACAAGAGAACACAGCAGAATATAGAGCTATGGGTGGTAGAATAGGATATGAAAACGGAATGTTAGTAGAGGACAAACCAAAAATATTCAAGGTAACGAGTGATAGAAAAATTCCTTCTTTCGAAGAATACATGAAAGAGCGAAGAGGTATAGAGCAAAAGATGAATATGGAACAACTCTATAAAGAATATTTAGAAGACCTACGTAGAAAAAAAGTAGCTGATCAAAAGACTATGGCAGCTACAGGTGGACGTATAGGTTATGCTATGGGCACTGATGACAAAGTAATAATGGCAGCAGGCATCGAGGGCCTACCCGTAAGACAAAATAAAGCTGGCGTAAAAGAGCTAGATTTAAGAGAAACAGGTGGATTTATTCAACCGGTTGGTATAAAAGAAAAAGCTGACGACATCCCTGCGATGCTTTCAAATAACGAATTTGTATTTACTGCTGATGCTGTAAGAGCAGCAGGTGGTGGAGATATTGATAAAGGTGCTCAACTTATGTATGACACCATGAAAAAATTAGAGAGTAAGGTAGTATAATGGCAACAGAAACAGTAACATCAACAACACGAGCCGCACCCTTTATAGAAGCTGCGGGTAAAACATATTTAGCTGATCTACAAAAAGCAATTGGTGGTTTTAAGACAGCCGATTTATCACAAGTTTATGGTCCACAATTTACAGCTGGTCTTGGTGCATTAACACAAGATGCAATTAGTAAAGCAGGTGGATTAGGTTCATTTCAACCATTCTTACAAACAGCAGCTGGTCTTGCTCCAAAAACAGGAGCTGAATTACAAAGTTTAGTTCAAGGTTTTAAATCGCCTTATCAACAAGATGTAATAGATGCAACGCTAGCAGAGTTTGATGTACAAGCAGCAAAAGGTTTACCTAGTATTGCAGCGAGTGCTGTATCAAGAGGTGTTCTTGGTGGTGGTAGAGAAGGTGTGCAAAGAGCTGAGTATCAAGCAACAAGCGACAGGAACCGAGCAGCATTACTCGCACAATTAAATCAACAAGGATTTAGTCAAGCGCAAACGGCTTTACAACAAGCTTTAACCAATCAACTAGGTTTAGCTAGAACAGCTCCACAGTTAGCTGGCCAAGAAGTTACTGGTTTAACTACACTAGGTGGATTACAACAAGCACAGGCACAAGCAGGTTTAACAGCTCAGCAGCAGTTAGCTCAGAGACAGTTAGAGCAACCGTTGACTGCAGCTCAACAATACGGATCTGGTGTAACACAATTGATAGCTGGTTATCCTGGTCAAGCAAGACAAGAACAAGTCGTAGTTCCAAGCACAGCTCAAACTGCTTTAAGTACGGGAGCTACATTAGCAGGAATATATAGGGCGTTTAGTTAATGAAAATTTTTAGAAGACCAATGTTTAGAAAAGGTGGTGAGGCCATGACAGGTATCATGGAAAACATTGCACCTAGACAAAGCTATGCAGAAAAAGGAAACGTTTACGATGAAGCAGATGCTATCATTACCGAAAGAATGGGTCCAGTTAAAAGAGGAGATCCACTAACAGATTTTTTATTAACGTATGGACCATCTTTAGCAAAAAGTGCCTTACCTGGTGGAACTATGAGAAACATAGTTGCTGCAACAGAAGGACCAGTTGCTAATCTTTTAGCTAACAGAAAAGCTTTAGAAGAGAGAGAAGAAGCTAGAAAGCTAGCAGGTATTCAGTTAGGTGAAAGCATGGCTGAAAGACAATTGAAAAAAGATATCGCTATGATGAAAGCTGAAGACTCTGTTAATTTACTTCCAACATTCTTAGACCTATACGAAGGTAATCTAACACTAGCTCAAAACAGAAACTCATATGAAAAGAGTGGATTACAGTCAAGAGCTAAACAAATTTTTGGTAAAAACTTTGCAGGGTTAGTCGGTGGTGACAGACATGGAGACATTGAGTCTAAAACTTTTAAAAATAAAAAGAACGTAGGTAAAGTATACTATGACATTGAAGATGCACAGTTTAAAAGAATTAGAAAAACACCAGACGGTTTTGGTGTAGAAATTATTGACATAAATACATTTAGTCCAGAGGCTGATGAAGCTGCAAAAGCTCCAGCAGAATCTTTTCCAGGAGAGTTCAGTGATAACCCAGCATATAGAAGACCACCAAAATCAGGATTTACTATCAAAGAAAAAGAAGCGTTTGATATAGACGATCCTTCAGCATAGGAGGATAAATGGCAGAAGAATTTCTACCACTAACACAAACAGAAAGAGACAACGATACATCATGGTATACGTCTGTAGCAGCAGGTATTGCGTCAGGTATAATTAAAGTACCTGAAGGAGTCTTTTCATTAGCAGCAGAACTTATTGATCTGGGTGCAGATACAAATCTTGCAGCAGATGTAGATCAATTTTTTGATAAATTAAATCCATTTGAAGAAGTAGCAGAAGAAAACGCATTAGGAAAACTTACGCAAGCATTAATTCAAGTAGGAGTTCCAGGTACAATAGGATTCAAAGCAGCTAATAAACTTGCAAGAAACATAACAGCAAGAGCAATTAAAGCTAAACGTACAAATGCTTTTGCGAGTTTTAAAAACAAAGCAGATAGAGCTAAGTTAAGTAGTGCTTTAGATAAAGCAAAAGAATTAAATCAAAAAGCAAAGTATCCAAGATTTGCTGTAGGTATTATGGGAGGTGCAGCAGGTGAAGCTTTTGTTGCTGATGTAGAAAAGATAGGAACGTTTGGAGATATGTTCGAAGGTGGTCCTACACAATTAGATCGAGACGAGGGTTATGGTAGAGAAGATGCTGCTAGAAGATTAGCTAATCGATTAAAGTTTGGAGCTGAGTCTATTGCATTTACACCTTTTGTTTATGGCGTTGGTAAGAGCGCCAAGCTTCTGGCATCAAGAGGCAAAGATCTAGCTTATAGCGATTCTAGATTTGCAAGATGGTTAGACAAATACGTTAGAGCTCCCTTCAGTCCTAGAGGAGGATTAACAGAAGAATTATTTGATGAAGAAAAAGTTAAACAAGCATTACAAGCTTCTGATCAAAACAGAGCTAAAGAAATTGTAGATAACATTACGAAAGAAGTAGATAGCTTTTATCCAGATGCAGAAAATCTTATTGGTAAAGCTGGTAAAGCAGAAAAAACAAAATTTTTAACAGGGCTCAACGAAGCTTTATTTAGTGGTAATATAAGAAAACCTTTAAACAAAGATGCACTAGATGATTTAATTGATCAGTTTGATAACTTAAATGTATCCGCAGAAAGCAAAGGTAATTTAATTGGTGGTATCAACAACGCTAGAGAAGAGTTTGTAAAACTAATCGATATACTAGATGCAAATGCTCAAGGAACTAAGTTAAACAAAGGTGTTTCTGATCTACAAACGTTATTAAAAGACAGAGTTTCTAACTGGATAGGTGGTACGTACAGAATATTTGAAGAACCAAGAAAAGGTTTCTTTACAGTCTTTAACAGATACACACCAACAGATGAAGCAAAAGAATCAGCCATAAGATTTTTTAGAGAACAGATAGCAAAGGAAGCTGGTGATACAGGTTTTGATGTAGCAACCAGTGATAAATATTTTAGAGAAGCTAAGGTACAAGTTGAAAGTTTGTTAAACGCTGTTCGAAACAAAGGTAAACCTAAAGCTCTTGGTTTTAACGATTACATAAATAAAACTATGGAGGGTAGACCAGGTTCA
>Ga0098074_1000941_pt1 | contig 16583 bp, 12 predicted proteins | sample 32_taG_FD_75064 | JGI IMG/M metagenome (GOLD analysis project Ga0098074, IMG submission 75064) | Marine viral communities from the Gulf of Mexico - 32_GoM_OMZ_CsCl metaG | ecosystem: Environmental > Aquatic > Marine > Oceanic | place: Atlantic Ocean: Gulf of Mexico | collected 2015-07-12
ATAGGTGCCGCCAGTACCGTCCATATCGACTTTAACGATTGTACCGTCCCCGCTAAGATAGGCATTTACGAAGTCGTTAAGATCATCTGTGCCTGAATTATACCCACTTAAAAGGTTGGATATATCAATGACATCGCCGCCTACGCCATCTTCGTAATCCCAAACACGGTCATAACCACTCTGGAAGTCTGTTACATTATAGGCAAAGGTATCCGATCCGGCACCGCCGTAGATGCTATTCGTGCCAGCGCCACCGTGGAAGGTATCATCTCCATCGCCGCCATACATTAGGTCAATGCCATCACCGCCATAAAGGATATCATTACCATCATCCCCATAGAGCCTGTCATTTCCGCCTTCCCCATAAATAGTGTCATTTCCGGCCCCGCCATATAGACCGGCATCATATTGTTTGGTGCCGCCCGACCATACAGGGCTATCATTTCCCGCACCGCCATAGATAGTGTCGTTACCAGCACCGCCATAGATTAAATCGGCATCGCCGCCGCCATTGAGCGTGTCATCGCCGCCATGACCGTATAAACGGTTATAGCCTGCATTGCCGGTAATATCATCGTCCTGATCGGTGCCGCGAACAACTTCGATACCTGCAATACTGCCTGTATCGCCGTTGGAATTACTTAGCGTTCCTGTGCTTAAATTGACTGTGACGCTATATCCGTTACCGTTATCGGGATCAAAGCGAACTTCATCGAAATCACCGCCGCCATTAATTTCCGCGTCTGCCGTGGTAATGAACAGATCATTGCCCCAACTGCCATGTAAAATATCATTTCCTTGATAGGATATAAGCGTATCATCTCCGGAACCGCCATTTAACGTGTCATCGCCAGCGCCGCCATCCATACGGTCATTGCCTGTATTCCCGTAAAGCGTGTCATCGCCTGCGTCGCCGTATATTTCATCATTGCCGTCATTACCGCTTATAATATCGGCGCCTGCGCCGCCATAGAGCATATCTGCGCCGATGCCGCCGTTAATGGTGTCATCACCCCCTGCCCCATAAAGGAAGTCATCACCCGCGCTGCCGGTTATGCTGTCGGTTTGTTCTGTTCCGCGGACGATTTCAATGCCGCTAATATTACCCGTATCACCGTTTGTATTACTTATTGTTCCATTATATAAATTGACTGTAACACCATAGCCATTGCCGTTATCAGGATCAAAACGTATTTCATCTTTGTTGTCGCCGCCATTAATCTGGGCATTGGCGGTCGTGATAAATAAATCATTGCCGGCTCCGCCATTCAGAGTATCATTACCTTCATAAGAAAGTAGCGTATCATTTCCATCTCCGCCGTTCAGAGTATCATCGCCGGCGCCCCCATCTAACGTATCATTGTCTTCATTACCGTTTAGCGTATCATTTCCAGCATCGCCTTGAAGTGTGTCAGCGCCTAAACCACCATTTAGCTGGTCATTGCCTTCACCTCCGTGAAGGTCATCATCACCTTCATCGCCATTCAAAATATCACTACCAATCTCACCGAACAGATAATCGTTTCCTGCACCGCCATTAATAGTATCATTTCCTGCGCCACCATAAAGGCCGCCATCATACTGTTTTATGCCGCCAGTCCATAGTGAGGCATCATTACCTTCTCCCCCATTAATTGTATCATCACCGGCACCGCCATAAAGTAAATCTGCACCGGCCAGACCGTTCAAGGTGTCATTACCGCCCTCGCCATGCAGACGGTCATTGGCTCCGTTACCGGTAATAGTATCTGCCTGGCCGGAACCGTAAACGCGCTCTATTAAGCCTATGGAACCGATATCGCCATTGGTATTACTTATAATACCTGTTGAGAGATCAACGTTAACGCCATAACCTGTAAAATTCTCATTTTCGAAATTCACAATATCGTAACCGTCGCCGCCATTAATAGCTGAGCCTCCGGTGGCATAGATTAGGTCATCTCCGGTACCGCCATTAAGGGTATCATTACCCAAATGACCATTGATTATATCGTTGCCTGCACCACCCTGAATATTATTATCCGCTGTAGATCCTCTAATGGAATCGTTATGATCACTACCGACAACATTCTCAAAATGGACTATGGAATCCGTTCCACCTTCGCCATCTTCTACGCTACCGCTTATCATGTTTAGATCAATGCCTTGGCTAACATGTGCATAATCAAGAGTATCTATGCCCAGACCACCGTGTAATATATCATTACCAGCTCCACCATATATTGTGTCATCGCCGAGACCGCCATATAAAGTATCGTTTCCGGCCATTCCGTAGATAGTATCATTCCCAAGCCCTGCATCGAAATCATCATTGCCTGTGGAAAGATATACGGTCTCATTATGTTCTTCGGGTGACATCAACGTGACCGTTCCTCTATTCAAGGAGTAAGTCGTACCATCCGCAAAGGAGATTCTTTCAATGTTGGTCGCGTTTTGTTGCCCTATAATTTGTATGAAGCCACTAGTGGGTGAAGTCGCAGAAGATATTTTCATATCTCCATTACCTACATAGAATGTAAGATCATCAAATGTAATGCCAGCTCCGAAAATTATAGTATCATACAGATCAGATGTACTGTTTTCGTATATAGCAGCGTTATGAGAATTTGCATTATAGATATAGCTATCATTACCGCTACCACCATAAGCGTATAATTTACCGGACGAAGTCTGTGTAGAGGCTTCACGAATTATAAAAGTATCATCACCAGCTTCTCCGTAAGCTCTGTCATTTTCTCCAGATGATGATCCAGCGTCTATTATATCATTACCGCTTCCAGCATAAATTATATCTGCGCCAGCATAACCGTTAATATTGTCGTCCGCGGCCGTTCCATTTAAGGTTTCGTTCCCAGTTGTGCCATCAATAGTAGCCATAAATTAATTCCTTTAATTTATTAATAATTTATCCTTAACAATATAATATCATCAAATTAGTTTAAATTTAGTGTATTTTTTTTATACTTAGTGAAAGTTTGCAAATAACAGCACCTATATTTGAGTATAGACGGATTAGAGTAGCGACTAAGTTTGAGAACATAGATTACAAAAAATAGCAAAGACTACACTTTCTGTGCCTTTGCTTTTGCAGCGAGTGAAACCACTAATTGCATATGCTTTCAGCGCATCACACTCTAGGCGTAAAAACATCCCTTATAATACTGTAAAATAGGGGCTAAAAAATACGGTCCTGCAGCCACAAAATAGAGGGGTAGGCCGCCAACCATACCCAGAAAAAGCGGTTTAGTCCGAACAAGAACGCATTGGCCAGATGAAAGAGCGCGGCAATCAACAGCGCCGCCATTAAAGTGGCTTCTGAAAGTAGTGCCAGCGGGAAGACCAACTCGAACCCGATCACCGCCCATGAAGCCGCGCAGAGCAGCCGCGATCTATGTGCCAAGCCGCGCAAGGCTTCACTGGCGGGATAGGCGGAGAAGGAAAACACGTCCTGCAATGCTTGGCCGCTGCGCCATTCGGGGTTAATGATTTTCACATAGCCCGAGATGAAATAGGATAAAATGAGTTGCAGCGCCAAATACCCCAGCGCGACCTCCTGCCAGCGCTCACTGGGTAAAACATGCGCCAAGGTTACGCAGAATAATATGAGCAAGCCCATGCGGTCGCTGCCGCCATTATACGGCCCTTGAAAACGGTGCAGGATAAACAAAGCGTGCACGGCGAGCAACGCGCAAATGACGGGCCTGTAAAAGCCGACCAGCAGCAAACCGCTCAGCACGAGGCGCGGCAGAAACAGCGCGCGTTCGTCTTTTGCGCCTGCCAAATGCTCCGCGCTTTGCTGGATAAAAGCAAGCGCGAGTAAAACTTCCGTTAGGCGCAGTGCCAGATCAAAGCTCATATCGCGGCCTCGCGGCCAAAGGGCTCTAAGGGCTCTAAGGGCTCTAAGGGCGAGAGATAGGCGATATGCTTGATTATTTCTCCGCTTTCTCTGGCGTGGAAAATCAGGCGGAATTGGATGAAGCCTTCGCCGCCCAAATCCCGTTTAATACGTCGGATAATCTCTTGGCGCGCGAAGTGCTCATCGTCCTTGGCGAGGCGCTCGGCGCAGCTCATCAGGAAAAGACTTTCATTCCAACGCGGGTTCCAGATCATGCGTCCCAGCATTTGGTTGAGCGTGAGCGCTTGCGGGCGCGGGCGAAATTCCCGCCAGTTCTCCGGCGCGCCGTCCTCGCTTCGCTTCACCGCAATCTCGATCCGAGGCGAGGGCGCAATCACATCAAAAAACCGCCAAGACGGTATGAGTGCGGGGAGGAGGAATTTTAAAGTTTGGAGCATGATTTATTTTATAGCAGATATGGCTTTCCGACAATAACGCCACTATAATAAATCCATGTTCGTCACATTAATTTTTGCAGCCTTTCCTATTACATTCGTGATCGTTGGCATCATTGCTTATTTCATTAAGAAAAGAGATTGGTCTATTAAAAGAAAACGGCGAGTTTTCATCGCAATATCAACCTTTCTATTATTTCCCACGCTCATGCCGACGGGAACATTATTTGTTATTCCTGTTCCAAACATAGCTTTAATAGGTGCAACCTTATATTTCGGTAATTTTCATGAGTTTTTTCCTTGGCACTTCAAAATTAGCGAATTTATTATTATTGCTGCATATATTACGGGATTAATTATGTGGGGCATTTCAAAAAAAATATTTTTGGAAAAAGATCAAACCAGCACTAGACCATAGGCCATACTTATTAAGCAGGCGGGCGATTATTTCAAATTATTAATGCGGCCTACCTTTTTGCGGCGGAGGAGCCAATTTCGCGTAGCGCGCATAAACGGGTAGGACATATGGCACAGCCAATCTGACCAGAATAGAGATTTCACAAACACGTTAAAGGCATCTTTTGGCGCGCCATGTTTGGCCATGAATTTCAGCGCGTCTTTGCCGTGGTAATAGCGCCCGTCATGGACAATCACCATGCCCGCATCCAGATCAATTCCGCGCCGCTTTATCTCCTGCATCAGGGGTGTATTATCATCCACCTCCCGCGCATTGACCAGTTGCAGCGCGCCAAATTTCTCCCGCAGCCGATACGCCAGCGCCGCGTTGGTGCACATCGGGCATTCGCCATCATACATGAAATGTATGGCGTTAGCGCTCATCAAGGCCTCGATATACATAGTTTTTCAAACGATCTAAATTCATGCTTCATCATATGCCTTTTAATAAAAATGATCAAAAGCAGACTATGCCGCTACAAGGGTGTATTTTTGTGAATCAAAGTATATGTTGATAATAGAAAAATTAGAAAGGACGAGTAAATGTGTAGATGGATCGCCTATACGGGGACGCCGATATTTATTGAACAGATTGTGACACTGCCCACCCATTCATTGGTGGAGCAGAGTATGAATGCCCAGATGAATTACAGCTCCGAAGGTAAGTTATTGAATTTGAACGCGGATGGTTTCGGCATTGGCTGGTATGCGGAAAAGGACGAGCCCGGCCTGTTCAAGGACGAGCTTCCGGCGTGGAGTAACGAGAACATGCACGAGATTTGCAAACAAGTGCGCGCCCATACGTTCTTCGCCCATGTCCGCGCCCGCACAACAGGCGTGGTCCAGCGCAGCAATTGCCATCCGTTCAAATATAAAAACTGGCTGTTCCAGCATAATGGGTATGTCAGTGAATTCGAAGTGATGCGTCAGGATCTACATGAAGAAATATCGCCTGAATTCTACCCTTCCCTTGTCGGCACGACCGATAGCGAGACTATATTCTTGCTGGCCCTGACTTACGGGCTGATGGATGACCCGAAGGCGGCCATGCAAAAAGTGGTGAAAAAATTACAAACCGTTTCAAAAGATCAAAAGACAAACGGCATTATCAATCTGTCCTGCACAATCAGTGACGGCAATACGCTCTGGACTTTACGCTATGCCGATAACGCCGAGCCGCATACGCAGTTCTATTCGACCCGCTCTAACTGGGTTTGCGATGAAAAAGGCGAGAAGAAAATCAAGCAGCCCAAGAGTATTATTATCGTATCAGAGCCGTTGGATTTCCATGATGACGCGCTGGATGATAAATGGATAGAAATACTGCCCAATTCATTTACCACGTCAAAAGACAACCAAATAGATATAGAAACTTTTATGTGATATACCGACATGGGATATAAAAAATATTAAAAAAACGCCCTACTGAGCAGGAGAGAAGATATGAGCGACCAGACAAAAGATTACGCCGTTATAACAGGGTATGCCCGCAGCCCCTTTGCTAAAGCGGCCATACCCGGCTCGGGTAAAGCGCCAGGGCGTCTTGCCGATATTGACCCGGTTGATTTGCTGGTGCCGCTCATCAATGCGGTTTTGGATCGCAGTGGCCTCAGCCCTGATAAAGTGACCAAGCTCCTGACCGGATGCGTACACCAAGAGGCCGATCAGGGATTGAACATTGCCCGTATTGCGGTGATGCACCCGGATTGTAAATTACCGGAATCAGTAACAGGAACCTCGGTCGATATGTTCTGCGCTTCCTCGCTTGATGCCATCAATATGGGCGCGGCGCTCAGCCTGTTTAACAAGGACTCGGTTTATATATGTAGCGGTGTACAGAGCATGAGCAGCGTCCCTATGGGCGGCTTTAACCCGCATTTGAATGCGCAGGTCCATGAAGGCAACGCCGCCGCGTTTATGGATATGCCCGCAACGGCGGAAAACCTGGCCGTGAAATATAAGATCGGCCGTACCGAGCAAGATGAGTTTTCCGTGCGCTCGCACCAGCGTCACGCCAAGGCCACCGAATCCGGCCGCTTTAAAGATGAAATTGTGCCGATAAACGGCCTTGATCATGATGATGGCGTGCGCGCAGACAGCAGCGTTGAAGGGCTTTCCAAGTTGCGCCCCGTTGCCAAAGACGCCAGCGAAGGCGGCACTGTTACGGCGGCCTCTGCCTCCCAAATTACCGATGGCGCCTCTGCCGTGATGGTGACCTCCGAATCTTTTGCCAAGGCTAATAACATGCCGATCATGGCGCGCATCATTGCCGTCGGCGAAAGCGGTTGTGCGCCCGAAATTATGGGTATAGGGCCTGTGGAAGCGTCAAAACGCGCGTTCGAGCAATCCGGTCTTTCCATGAGCGATATGGATATTATCGAGCTGAACGAGGCATTTGCCGCGCAAAGCCTTGCCGTAATTCAGGAATGGAAAGCCCAAGGCATGGTGCCTGATGTCGAGAAAATCAACATCAATGGCGGAGCGATAGCGATGGGGCATCCATTGGGCGCCACAGGAGCGCGCTTGGCAGGAACGCTGGCGCTTGAGCTGATCAACCAGAATAAACGCTATGGCATGGCGACCCTTTGCGTTGGGGGAGGTCAAGGCATGGCCATGATCCTTGAAAATCCGAATTTCGAAATCTAGACACACAAAGGCTTAGCACATGACCAAAGAGATCAAAAAAGTCGGCGTTATCGGTGCCGGAACTATGGGCGCTGGTATCGCAGGACAATTGGCCAATGCGGGCATTGCAGTTGTGCTTCTTGATCTCATGAACAAAGACACTGGTAGAAACCGCGCCGATGAAGCCATCGAGCGGATGCAAAGAGCCAAGCCGACCGATGCTTTTAATGCCGGTTTCATGGTGCCGGAAAATGCTAAAAACATCACAACCGGATTATCCAATGAAAATCTGGATATGCTGGCCGATTGTGACTGGATTATCGAGACGATTCTGGCGCCGCAAGACGTGCGCGCAGGCATTTATAAGAAAATCGAAAAAATCGCAAAGCCCGATGCGATTTTCTCCTCCAACACCTCCACGATGCAGATTGAATCACTGACGGGCGGTCAATCGGATGAATTTAAACGCCGCTTTGTGAATACGCATTTTTTCAATCCCGTGCGATTCATGCATTTGCTGGAAGTCATCTCGAATGATGACACCGACCCCGCAATTGTTGATACCGTCATGAAATTCGGCAGCGAGATGCTGGGTAAGAAGACTGTGCATTGTAAGGACGCGCGCGGATTTATCGCCAACCGCATCGGTATTTTTGCCATGGAGCGTGCCCGCGTGCAGGCCGTGGATATGGAGATGCCGATTGAGGACGTGGATGCTATTATGGGCATGGCGTTCGGCTTCCCCAAGCTCGGCCTGTTCAAACTGGCCGATGAGGTGGGTTTGCCCGTAATCGAACATGTGCGCACCGATCTCCACGCCAATTTGCCAAAGGACGACGAATTCCAGAAAATTTTCTCCGGCACGGAAGAGCTGGAAGGCATGCTAGAGGCCGGATATCTCGGCAACCGTGACCCCAACAGCAAGGGCGGGTATTACCGCAAGAAAACCGATGATCAGGGCAACCTGATCAAGGATGAAAAAGGCAAACCACTTAAAGAAAGCCGCGATCTTGAAAAAGGTGAGTATCGCGATTTTCAGGAAAGCCCGTATTTCCGATTTGAAAAGAAAATCAAAAAATATGGCGGGTTTGATAAATTTTTTGAGAGTGAAGACAGGCCATCAAATTTCGCATGGCCAGTCATACGCGACATTATGATTTATACGCTGGATCATGCGGAGGAGCTGGCGTATGACCTGCAAGATATTGATGATGCGATGCGCGCGGGATTTAACTGGGAATTCGGTCCGTTTGAACTGCTGGATCAGTTCGGCGTGCAATGGTTTGCAAATACGCTGAAAAAAGAAGGGCGCGATGTGCCAACGCTTCTGAGTAAAGCCTTGCAAGATGGTTTCTACCGCAAGGCCGATGGCCAAAACCAAGTTATGAATTTTGATGGCAGCTACAGCGCCATCAAACGCGCGGAGGGTGTGCTGAGCCTTGACGATATCAAGGCCGCATCCAAGCCACTTCTCACCCATAACTCCGCCAGCCTATGGGATATTGGTGACGGCGTTGTCGCGCTGGAATTCCACTCCACCAAAAATGCGATTGACCCGTCCATATTCTGGGTCATTAACGAGAGCATTAAGCTGGTTAGTGAAAATCCTGATCAATATAAGGCTATGGTCGTTTACAATGACGAGAAGAGCTTTTCGTTCGGTGCCAATTTGAAACTGGTCGAAGTGTTCATGAGCGCCACCGAGAAATGGTGGCTAAAAGCCATCGGTATTGGCGGTTATGTCGATCGCAAGCTCCCCTCAATGCTGGAGGAGCTGGTCTATGAAGGACAGGCCGTTTATAACGCGCTTAATCAGGCGCCCTTCCCTGTCATCGGCGCGCCAAAAGGAACGCCGCAGAATATGGCATTTGGCGGTGGCTGCGAAGTTTTGATGCATTGCGACGCCATTCAGGCTGGGCCGGAACAAGTGATCGGCCTGCCCGAGACAGGACTTGGCCTTGTTCCCGGTTGGGGCGGCTCCACCCGCTATCTGCAGCGCGCCTTGGAAAAACCCGGCCAGAAGAAAGGCCCGATGCCCGCCGTGATCGAGGCAGGAATGGCGCTGGCTGATCCGATGTCCTCCATTGCCACCTCTTCTCAGGATGCGAAAAAGAAGCTCTGGATTTCGCAGGATGATGGCATTTCCATGAATCCCGATCGCGTGTTGGCCGATGCAAAAACCAAAGCGCTCGAGATGGCTCCAAATTACGCGCCGCGGCCTTTGCCAAGCTTTAACTTGCCGGGTTTGACGGGTAAGGGCGCCATTCGCATGAATGTCGATAAGCTCTACACAAAAGGCGGCGATGCGTCCAAAAGCGGCATCAACCATATTGATGTTAAAGTCATTGATGCGCTGGCCGATATTTTGACAGGCGGTGAACTTATAACGCGTGATGACGTTGATTTACATGTAAGTGATCCGATTGTTGCCGATAAACTCAAGCTGATTATGGATGAACGCGGCGAAGACGAGATCGGGGTGCATCCCGGCATAGCGCTGAATATAAGCCGTATGTTACAGCTAGAGCGCGACCGCTTCCTTGACCGCTTCCGCGATAAGGCCACGTGGAAGCGCGTGAAGCATACTCTGTCCAAAGGTGCGCCGTTGCGAGAAAAACGCCCAGAGCCCGCGCCAACGCCGCAGAAAATACGGAACAGCGTTACACAGCAAAGCCTGCCGCGCAGACAAGTCAGCGGCGCGCCTTTAAGCGGCGATGATGCTATCCGTTTGAAAGCAATGGCCGATATGACGCGCGAGTTTTATAATTTGAATAACGCCCGCGGTGCAGGCGCACAAATGAAACAGATGCCCAAAACTTTGGGCGCGATTAGAAATGCGTTTAAACTCTTCGATAACGGCCCGAATATATATAAGGCCAGCAAGACGCTTTAAATCGCCTTTTCAAGAAACTCATCGCCTTCTGCAATTTTCGCAAATAGCAGAGCAATGACAGATGCGCCCAGTATGCCGCATGTTAAGGGCATTAGAGTGCCGTCATAAAACTGACCGATTGCCCCGCCCAGCATTATGGCGACCACCAAGGAAACTGCACCGATTACGGAGGAAGCAATGCCCGCCATGTGTCCCATTGGCACCATTGCCAATGCATTAAAATTACCAAAACACATCCCCATACAAAACGAGCTCGCCATCATAAAGACTACAAAGCCTAAAAGAGAAACATTGCCATGGGCCGAATATTCGAAAACACCGAACGTAACTGCCACGCATAACAAAGCCATCAATGACCAAATAACAACGCGGCGCATACCAAGGCGCCTTACCAAGCGGGCGTTGATAAAGAAAGCAACGCCGAGCGTAAGGGCTGTGATACCGAAATAAAGCGCAAACATATCGCCGACATTGTAAAGGTTCTGGAAGATTTGCTGCGCGGAATTAATGTATCCCATTAAAGCGCCGAAGATTAATCCGGCCGAAACCGTATAGCATACCGTCATTTTATTGGTGCACACCGTTACTAAGCCGCCCCAAATTACCGGCAGAGTAAACGGGCGCTTATCTTGCGGGCTTAAAGTCTCTTCGCTTCTTAATCCGACCCAAAGTAAGATCGCCAGCGCTATCGCCACAAAAACCAGAAAGATGCTGCGCCAATCAGCCAGATACATGATGGCTTGCCCAAAAGCAGGTGCCAAAGTGGGAACGAGAATGAAAACACCCATGATATAGGACATAACGCGTGCCATATCGCGCCCTTCATAGCGGTCACGCACCATTGCAATTGTTACTACGCGCGGTGAGGACGCGCCCAAGCCCTGAATGAATCGTCCTGCCAGCATCAGCTCATATGTAGAGGAAAAATAGGAAATCAGGCTTCCGATAACAAATATAACAATACCGAGATAGATGCCCGCTTTTCGCCCAAGACTATCGGATAAGGGGCCCGCAACCAGTTGCCCGATCGCCAAACCGGCAAACAGAAACGTAATCATATATTGCTGGTCATTCAGGCGCCCAATATCAAATGCCGTAGCAATATCAGGAAGAGCGGGCAATATAGTATCAATAGACAATGCAACCAACGACATACACAGCGCCAACATTGCAACGAATTCCGCAAAACTTATCTTCGCGCCGGCCATTATCATACTTTCCCATTATAAATACTTACGTGAATGTATATATATTGCTACGCACCCTTTGCAAGGCAATATTAGGAAAGGCGAATAATTAAAGGGTAATCAGCCCGTTATAGAGCGCCTTTACAACCGTGGTGTAACGATTATTCGTGCCCATCTTATTATATATCTTGGCAAGATGATATTTCACGCCCGCTTCGGAGAGATTGATAATGGTGCCAATATCATTGACGGATTTGCCCGCGCCTAGCCAGTGCAGGATTTCGCGCTCTTGGTCAGTAATAACGATTTTATCGGCCTCATTTTTTTCTTTTAGAATAATTTGTTGATAGGCGTAATAGAAATGCTGGCTCAACATGTGCAAGACATACGGGGCAGTTTCCGCTATCTTCCCGTTATCCGATGATGCGGCGCCGATCGCACTTATTTCATTATTGGGACCGCGCAGGCTAACTGCTGCGCCATTATTCAATCCGGCTTCCTTACCGCCGTTTAAACACTCTTTTTGACGCTTGCTAAGATCTGAAAACAAAGGAAGCTCGTCCCAGATAAACGGCCCCGATTTCGCAAAGGCAAAACAGCGCACAGGATCATCATTTTCATACCCTTTTGCAACATAATGCTTCATCCAGTCATCGGGGTAGTTTTGCATCACGCCATGGCCTGCGGGCAAGCCGAGCGCAATATGATCAGTCATAAGACTAAACAGCACACGGTCATATCCATAAGGGCGCAACGCCGTTTGAAATAACCCGAACAAAGTATCTGCCGTTTCTGCCTTATTTGCCTTATCGACAAATTCAAGGATTTCCATCTCGCCCTTAATATTTTTTCTTATCAGTAATCATAATACAGGTGCCCGGCCGCGTAACCTATACCAAAGTCTATTTCCACCCGAAAAATACTAACCGCCTATATAGTATCCGTAAATCACATTTCTACGCATAATAAAGAAATAATCGGAAAAAGGAGATTATGTGATGAGCGGTTCTAAAAATCTTGAAATTGATAATGAGATTCTAAAAAGCCTTACTATCAGAGAACTTGGTAAGTTCATAGAGCCCTTAGGCTATCTAGCGCGGCAATCAGAAGAGAGCGGCAATACTGAGCTCTCCCGGAAAATAGAAGAGTGCATAGATTATATTTATGGTCAGATTAATGAAAAGATCAAAGCCAGCGAGGGCAATCACCAACCGCGTTAATTCTACTTATCTTTTACCGCCCCGATGCGGCGCGTTGCCAAATAAGGGAACACACCCAGCGCAAGTATTACTGCCAAAAAAGCACCAAATACTATTTCAAGGCCAAAGCGCTGGGACGGCGGAAAATCGGACAGGGCAAAGACCGAAAACCCGATCATAATGGTCAGAGTGGAGATAATCGCCGGCCAGCTTTGCGTGTTCAACGCCGCGCGCATACTGCTCCAGCCCAGATATTTTTCGCCCATTTCTTTCATGTGACGTTTGGCCGTGACGCTCAGGTGAATCATGTCATCGACGATCAAACCAAGGCAGATATTGATAGAAGGCGAAGAAATTATGTCTACCGGAATGCCGAGCAACGCCAATAGACCCAGCACAATTCCGGCCACGCATAGCGCACAAACCAGGACTGACAGAGCCAATATAATAGACCCCGATACAATTAAGGCAATGACACCGAACAAAACGACCAACGTCAATATTCCCATCGTCATGCTTTGCGCAACAGAGGACGCAAGCTCGCCTTGCAAATAATACGTACCGCCAGTGGTCACAAGCTCAAAGCCATATTGCGCGGGAATTTTTTCAACTTCCTCGATAATCGCTAAACGTTCGCGTTCGCGCCCATTTTCTTTCATGCGCAGCATAAAGAGCGCTTTGGTGCGGTCCTCGCTCATAAAGCTTTTGGCCACGCTGCCATGTTCGGGTTTGGATAGAATATCGAGCAACATATTCCACGGCAAAAGCTGGCCGAGCCAATGCTCGTCCCCCTCAGCCATGATTAACGGCAACGAAATGACAGAGCCCACCGCCTCATGCGCGCTCAGGCCTTGTTGTAAATTCCACATCTTTTCATAGGCGGGTGTGCTGGCAAGTGGCTCGCCGCTATTTTGACGTACAACCAATAGCAAAGGGTTGCTACCGCCATTTTCATCAATGTGATATAGGCCGTTATAAAGCTCTGTATCCTTTTTGAAATAGGCCAGAAGGCTAGGGTCCGTGTTCAACTGTGGTATGCCGATACCGCCTGCCCCTGCGGCGAAAGTTATAACCACAATTGTTAATGCCAGCGCAACTTTACGGCGCAGCGGGAATTTTTTAGCCAGCGCATAGGTGAAGTTGCTCGGGCTGACCTTGGCCAAATGCAAAAAGGCGGGGAAAACGGTATAGGCACAAAGCAGCGCGGCCATGGTGCCCACCGCCCCGCCCGTCCCGAGCTGATTAAGCGGTTTGGCTTCGACAAAAATCAAACTGGCAAAGCCGAGCAATGTCGTGAGCGCCGCCCAGAATGACGCCGGAAGCGTATGGCCGATTGTCTCGTTGAGCTTGGCTTCATCAGGCTTATCTTTCGCCGCATTACACCAATTGGCAACGATGAAGATGATGTGCGAGAGGGTAAGTACAAAGACAATCGTACCCAGATTGGCCGTAAGCACACCAATAGGAATACCCATATACGCCTGAATCACTAAAGTCGCCATCGCCGCGGTGATACAGGCAATCAAAGCGCCTACTACTACGAGGATAGAGCGAAACACAATAAGCAGCATCAGCGCGCTTAATATTACCGCCCCAGTGGTAAAACTCACCATATCCTGTTTTAAATTTTGCCGTATTTGCTCGACAATATAAGGCAGGCCGGAAATGCGGATGCTGAACCACTGGTTTTGCTCCTCGCTCACGATCTGCTCGATTTCCCGCACCAGCGGCTCGAACTCATCAGTCTCGACATACGCTATTAAAAATGTGGAAGTGCCATCTTCTCCGATCAACAAACGGCTCCAGAGCGGGTTTTCCATCGCCGCCTCGATATCATCGGGGCCGGAGGTAATGCTTTGCACATCAGTAATGCCGCGCACGGATTTGACGCGCTCGGTTACAATCCTGACTTTTTCGATGTAATTGGGATCGGTGATCTGGTTGGTGGAAATATTCAGCAATAATTGCTGCTGAAACGGGAATTCTTCTTGTATTGCGCGGTCTTGTTTGTAAATTTCGCTATCGGAAGAAAAGAAAAAATCCGGTGTGATTTTAGGCTCCAGATCAACCTTCGTAAAGAAAAGCGCTACCGTGGCCAGTACCATAAGCCCGCAAAGGACGAAAGAAAACTTCCCACTCAGAATTTTTACTATTGCTTTATGCACGCCCCGGCTGCCCTATCCCTAGTGTTCTTGATTGCTACTCTAACACAAGAAAGGGGGGCTTGGTTCCCTTATTCAGTCGTCTTTGGCAACTTGGAAACCTCGGCAGGCGCTGCGCGCTCTTGCGCGCCGCCGCCCAGCACCTTGTACAAATTAACCAAATTGGTAAAGCGCTGGCGCTGTGTCTGGATTTCGTTCTGCTGGAACGTATAAAGCTCGCGCTGGGCATCCAGAACACCAAGGAAACTATCAATCCCCGTTCTGTAACGCGCATCGGAAATATCGTATACGCTTTGCGCAGCCTCGACCAAACGGCGTTGCGCCTTTAGCTGCTCATCCAGAGTCGCACGCGCTGCAAGCTCATCGGACACTTCGCGGAAGGCTGTCTGTACGCTTTGTTCGTAATTTACAATGGCCTGTTCTTTGCGAATTTCAGCCAGATCAAGATTGGCCGTGTTGCGCCCGCCCTGAAAGATCGGCAGCGTAATTTGCGGCATAAACGCCCAGGCTCCCGCCGCACTGCTGGTAAAGAGAGAAGATAGCTCGGGCGAGGCAAAGCCGTAGGTTCCGGTCAAAGATATACTAGGGAAAAAGGCCGCGCGCGCGGCGCCGATGTCGGCATTACGCGCAAGCAATTGATATTCCGCCTGCTTCACGTCGGGGCGGAATAACAAAGCCTGTGAGGGGATACCGGGATCAAGTTGTTCATTAATTCGAATTTCATCCAGCGTTGTCTTGGGTAGGAAAGCATCGTCATTGGGCACGCCCATTAATAAGAACAGTGCGTTTTTATCCTGCGCCACAAAACGGGTATATTGATGTAAATTCACCCGCGCTGTTTCCACGGCAGTAGAGGCACGTGCCACATCTTGTTGTGTACCCACACCTTTGTCCAAACTCTGGGATAAAATATCATAAGTCTGTTGCTGTGCCTTCAGTGTCTTTTCTGTCAGCCTTAGAAGTTTCTGATCGGCCAGTAGTTGTAGATAGGCATTGGCGGTCTCGGCGATCAAGGCATTGCGCACGACATCACGGGCTTGCTCTGTGGCGATATACTCATTGATCGCGGCTTCGTTCTGGCTGCGGATTTTACCGAACAGATCAAGTTCGTAAGAAGCCACACCAAGATTGGCTTCATAGAGCTCGGTTTTTATAGAGCCGGAAGACGCGCCTGCGCCCGCCGCTGCCGTGCTGGCGCTACTTCCACTATCATCGGAAGATTGACGAATAGTTCCCGCGCCGATGGCGTTGATATTCGGCGCCAGATCGGCGCGGCTAATGCGGTAAAGCGCGCGCGCTTCATCCACGCGCAAAGCGGCTTGTTTCAAATCCTTATTGTTTTGCAGCGCGGTGCCGATCACCAACCATAGTTCGGAGGAATCAAAATACTCCTTCCAGCCCAAATCTGACACCTGATACGTCCCATCGGGCATTTCATAACCCGGCACATCACCCCAAGTAGGCGCGGCAGAAAAATCGGGCTGCATATAATCGGGGATCATGGTGCAGCTTGAAAGCAGAACAGCCAGAGCGGCCACCGATAAGGATTTTCTCATCATTTTTTGTCTTTCTTCTTAACTGGCTTATCGTCCTTGGCGGGCGCCGCCCCTTTTTCTACTGCGCCCTCACGGTGGAAAGCCTTTTCGACCATAACATAGAACATCGGCACGAAGAATATAGCGAGGAAGGTCGCCGCCGCCATACCGCCCATCACGGTAATACCGATGGCGTTCTGGCTGGCCGCACCCGCGCCGCTGGACAATGCCAGCGG
>Ga0098074_1000942_pt1 | contig 16571 bp, 10 predicted proteins | sample 32_taG_FD_75064 | JGI IMG/M metagenome (GOLD analysis project Ga0098074, IMG submission 75064) | Marine viral communities from the Gulf of Mexico - 32_GoM_OMZ_CsCl metaG | ecosystem: Environmental > Aquatic > Marine > Oceanic | place: Atlantic Ocean: Gulf of Mexico | collected 2015-07-12
ACGATGAAACACAATCCGCGTCTCAACGAGAAGCTCGCGCGCTTGCCCGGCTTTGCGGATATCCACCCGCTGCAGCCGCAGGCAACCGTGCAGGGCGCACTGGAACTGATCGACGAATTGGCCACTTGGCTGAAGACACTAACCGGCATGCCTGCGGTTGCGATGAGCCCCAAAGCCGGGGCGCATGGCGAGTTCTGCGGCATGATGGCAATCCGTCAGGCGCTGGTCGCGCGCGGCGAGGCCGAGACCCGCAAGCGCGTTCTGGTGCCCGCCTCCGCCCACGGAACGAATCCGGCAACCGCGGTTCAGTGCGGCTTCATCGTGGACGAGATCAAGGCCAATGCGCGCGGCCGCGTGGACATGGACGAGTTGAAAGCGAAGCTTGAAAAGTCTGATGATATCGCTGGCATCATGCTGACCAATCCGAATACGTGCGGCCTCTTCGAGACCGACATCAAGGAGATCGCCGACCTGATCCATGCGGCTGGCGGATACTTCTATTGCGACGGTGCGAACTTCAACGCCATCGTTGGCCGGGTCCGTCCCGGTGACCTTGGCGTCGATGCGATGCACATCAATCTCCACAAGACCTTCTCCACCCCGCATGGTGGCGGCGGACCGGGCTCTGGCCCGACTGTGTTGTCAGATGCACTCGCGCCTTACGCGCCCGTGCCCTTCGTTGTGAAGGATGAAGACGGGGTCTTCCGCCTCGTGGAGGACATGGAAGGTGATGCGAGCGAGAGCTTTGGCCGCATGGTGGCCTTTCATGGCCAGATGGGCATGTTCGTACGGGCGCTGACCTATATGCTCAGCCACGGCGCAGACGGCTTGAAGCAGGCCTCTGAAGATGCCGTGCTGAACGCCAACTATATTCAGGCGCGCCTGAAATCCGTCATGACCCCAGCCTTCGAGGGCTATTGCATGCATGAGGCGCTGTTCTCGGATGCGTTCACCGCAGACGGGATCGAGACCATCGACATTGCCAAGTCGCTGATCGATGAGGGGTATCATCCGATGACCATGTACTTCCCTCTGGTCGTGCATGGGGCGATGCTGATTGAGCCGACCGAGTCAGAATCGAAAGCCGAGCTGGATCGCTTTTGTGACTCGCTGGAGGCGATTGCCCGGCGTGCTGCACAGGGCGATGAAACGATGAAGGGCGCGCCCTATCTCGCCCCGATGCGTCGCCTGGACGAGACGCAGGCAGCGCGCAAGCCTGTGCTCAAGTGGACGCCGCCAGAAACGAGTTCCGTCGCGGCGGAATAAGGATCAGGAAGCGTTCTGCACTGTTGGGCGTGACTTTCGGAAGAGCGCGCCCACTGGCCGTTCAAAATAGGTGTAGCTGAGCAGCGAGGCGATAATCGATCCGGTCACGCAGGCAAGCGCAAACGCGACATTGTCGAGCAGGCCGGGATGGCCGAGCTGGAAAACAGGCGCGAGAACGGGAATGTCTCCGAGGCGTCCGAACAGGACCCGTAGGGCCACGATGACGATCGTGTGCACGAGGTAGAGCGAATAAGAGGCGTCCCCGAGCCGGACCATCGCAGCGAGTATTTTGCGCAAGGCTGGAAACAGGGCGCGCACGCTGCGAGGTTTGGTCTGACCAGCCAGCCAACCTGTCCAAAATGTAGCAAGTGTGCCCAAGCCGCCCACCAGAACTGCAACAATAGTGGCATTGACCCGCACGGATAGAGGGGCTGTTTCTCCCAGTCCGTAGAGCTGGAAAACCGCGATAGTCAGCAAAGCACCGACACCCGCCGGGACAAGCCATGCCAAACGATCTTCAAGTTCCAGCGTGACGAGTCCGTAGATGAGCGCGGCACTCGGCAAGCCGAACATCATGACGCGGCCCCATTGAAGTGTGTAATCGGTTTGGGGCCCCTGCAGGCACAGGGACGCCACCATCCATAGCGTGGCGACCAGCATCACGATCCCACCTCGCCACGCAACTCCGGACGCGACGAGCATTGCTGTGGCGGCGCCGAACAGAAATTCCATGGTCATGGGCGAGAAAAACAGCGCCAGGAAATCGGTAACGATCGGGCCGGACAGTCCAGACATCCATCCTGCGATGACTGCAGCTCCCCAGCCAAGCAACGCATAGGGCCACCAGGATCTGCGAAGCAGCAAGACGAGGCTGAACGCGAGATAGAAATAGACTTCATGGATCAGCGTCCACCCCACCACAAGTACCGGCTCCTTTTCCTGTGGAATCAGCAGGAAGGACTTGATGATATAGATCCAGTCTGGCTCCGGACGCGACGTGACTTGCAACGTTTCGACCATATTGCCCAACTGGAAATAGCCGAGCAGACCGACTGTGGTGATACCGGCAAACAGCCACCAGACCGGATAGACCCGGGTCAGCCGACGGAACACGAAGTTCAGAGCTGTCTGGATGCCGGGCTTCAATTCGTAGGTCACGGCGACCATGATGAAGCCGGAGATCACGAAGAACAGGTCGACCCCGGCGAAACCATTCGTCACAATGCCGCCAAGCCAAGCCAACTCGCCGCCACCATTATGGGCGATGCCGCGAGTTTCGTGGGCTCTGGTGTGATAGAGAACGACCAGGAGGGCCGCCACTCCACGCAGGACCTGAATAGACTGCAGTTTCATTCCGGGCCTCACGCAACACTTCATCCCGCCCTGCGCGCGGAACGAGCGGGCAATCTGTAGCAATCAGGTAACGCAGACACCAGACTTTGACCACATCATGACGATATCGCTGGCGGCGCCCGCTTCTTTTCCCATATTCAGCTTAATGGCCGATGACGAAACCCACATGAAAACGGAACAGACCGCAGCTTCCTCAAAGCCTGCGGCGGGGCTGCGCAATGGTGTGAACGTAGCGTTCCGCCAGATTTTGGCGCTTACCGGTCTGATCATGATCGTGGTGGCCATTCCAATCGCTTTCGTCACGCCGATCATTCCTGTTGGCTTGCCGATTGCCATTCTTGGTGTCGTGCTGCTGGGGCGGAACGCGATGTGGGGCAGGCGGTGGATGGAGAGCGTGTTGGCAAGGCATCCCCGGGTCGAACGGTTTGCGCCAAACTGGCTGATGCGCTTGGTGTTCGGCCGAGACAAGAAAGACCCGTCTCAACCGGAACAGTAGAAACAAATTGCGGCAAATCCGGCCGGGCAGGCAAGAATTTCACGCGTGTTTCCGGCTCAGGCCTTGAAGCCGGGAGAAATGTCAGCAGTATGCGCCAAACCTTTCTGCGGACACGGGGCGAAATGAAATGCGAATACTTTATGGGCTGGCAGCTGTTTGCGCTGCGGCACTCCTGCTTTCAGCGTGCGGTGGAGGCGACGATGCCGACAAGGCTGCGTCGTCGGAAGACGCGTTCGACCGCAATCCCTATCCCTCCACATATGCGCCCTATCCGAATGCGCCTGTCCTGATCACCAATGCCACAATCCTCGATGGCGAAGGTAACCTGATCGAAGATGGCAGCCTGCTGTTGCAGGATGGCAAGATCGTCGCACTAGGCGCCGATATCGAAGCCCCGGATGGTGCCGAGACCATTGATGCGACAGGTCGCTGGGTGACTCCGGGCATTATCGACAATCACAGCCATCTCGGCGTCTATCCCTCGCCCGGTGTGACCGCGCACGGCGATGGCAACGAAATTTCTGCGCCGGTCACAGCGGAAGTGTGGTCGGAGCACGGTGTCTGGCCGCAAGATCCAGGCTTCACGCGGGCGATAGCCGGAGGCATCACCTCGCTTCAGGTGCTACCGGGCAGCGCAAACTTGTTCGGCGGGCGCGGCGTGATCCTCAAGAACGTGCCGAGCCGGACCGTTCAGGGCATGAAATTTCCGGACGCGCCCTATACGCTGAAGATGGCCTGCGGCGAGAATCCCAAGCGCGTGTATGGCTATGGCGGCGGGCGTTTTCCTGGTGGCGCCCCTTATTCTCGGATGGGCAACGTGGCGGGATACCGGCAAGCCTGGATCAAGGCTGCAGAATACAAGCGCAAATGGGAGAAGTACGAGGACGAAGGCGGTGAACCACCTGCGCGTGATCTCGAACTGGACACGCTCGCGGGTGTGCTGAATGGCGACATCCTCGTGCACATGCATTGCTACCGCGCCGATGAGATGGCGCAAATCATGGATATGTCGAAGGAGTTTGGCTACAAGGTCACCGCCTTTCACCACGCCGTTGAGAGCTACAAGATTGCCGACAAGCTGGCCGAATATGGTGCGTGTTCTTCCATGTGGGCCGATTGGTGGGGCTTCAAGATGGAAGCCTATGATGGCGTCCGTGAGAACATCCCGATGGTCCACAAGGCCGGCGCGTGTGCCATCGTCCATTCGGACAGTGATGTCGGTATTCAACGTCTCAACCAGGAAGCCGCCAAGGCATGGTCTGATGGTTTGAGGGCAGGTATCGATATTCCGAAAGAGGTCGCTTGGACGTGGCTTTCGCTGAACCCGGCCAAGTCATTGGGCATTGACGATCGTACGGGCAGCCTGAAGCCCGGCAAGATGGCGGATGTCGTCGTCTGGTCCGATGACCCGTTCAGCGTCTACGCCAAGGCAGACCAGGTCTTTATTGACGGCGCGCTGATGTTTGACCGCGACCATCCTGAGACCAATCCTGTGATGGATTTTGAAATAGGCCAACCTGGTGAAGGAGATCGCAAATGATCCGTACACTACTTACAAGCGTTGCCGCCTTGGGTCTCGCAGCGGCGCCCGCGTACGCCGATACGTTCGTCATTCGCGGTGAAACGGTCTGGACCGGCACCGCTCAAGGTATGATCGAAAACGGCGTTGTTGTCATCGAGGACGACCGGATTGTCACGGTCGGCGGGGCAGATACTGAAGTGCCAGGTGGCGCCACCGAGATTTCCGCTGAATGGGTCACGCCTGGTCTGATCGCCTCCTTTGCCCGAACAGGCCTGGTTGAAGTTGGCGCGGAAGATTCTACGAATGACACGGCGGCGGCAATGTCTCCGTTTTCAGCCGCGCTGAATGCAGCCGATGGGTTCAATCCGGACGCCACTGCGATTGATGTCACCCGGATCGAAGGTTTTACGCGCCTGGTGGTTGTACCCAACACCGGCAATGCGCTATTTGCCGGGCAGGGTTTCGTAGCTGATACGAGCGGTGATCTCGATACGGAGCTGGATGAGAAGGCGTTCACCTTCATCAAGCTCGGTGAAGCAGGCGCGGGTCTTGCTGGCGGCTCGCGGCAGTCTGCCATGACGCTGCTGCGGGCGGCGCTGGATGATGCGCGCAGCTATCCAGCGCGCTACATCACGCAGAATGATGGTGCGGTTCTGAACCGGATTGATGCACAAGCGCTGTCGCCCGCCGCACGGGGCCAGCAGTTAATCTTGATTGAAGCGAGTCGTGCCAGTGACTTGAATGCCGTGATGGATCTGGCCGAGGAGGAGCCGTCACTGAAGATCGTGATTGTCGGCGCGGACGAAGCGTGGCGTGTGGCGCCACGGCTGGCCGAGATGGATATCCCGGTGATCATCAATGCGTTTTCCAATCTTCCGGGCTCGTTTGAGAAACTGGCAGCGACATCTGAAAATGCAGCGCGACTGGCCGCAGCAGGCGTTACATTTGCCATTGCCAATGTTGGGGATAGCAGCCATCAGGCGCGGCTTGCGACACAGCTTGCCGGCAATGCAGTCGCCAACGGACTGAGCTTCGATGATGCTTTGGCGGCGTTGACCACCGCCCCGGCGGACATGTTCGGCCTGACGGGGTATGGTCGCCTCGCGCCCGGCGCACCCGCGGATGTGGTTGGTTGGGACGGGGATCCTTTGGAGGTCGCGTCTGCACCCATCGCTGTCATCATTGCCGGCGAGCAGCAGTCACTCGAGTCCCGCCAAACGCGACTGCGTGACCGTTATCTCAGCCTGGATGAGAGTGAACGGCCGCGCGCTTTTACACGGCCATAACACTAAGACTTGGCGCGAGCGTTCAGACTTTCGATCAGTTCCGGCGTGATGGTTCCTGTCACGTTGAGAGACTGAGCGGTTTGATAGTCGCGAATGGCGGTCGCTGTATCCGGCCCAAGGGCTCCATCGGCGGAGCCAATGTTGTAGCCAAGTACGGTCAGGGCCTGCTGTGTCGCGCGTACTTGAGCCGCATTCCCGATGTTCCATGATTGCGCGCCGAACCGGCCATTGGCTGCTGCGTTGGCGCGGGAGGCGGTCCAGTCTTCAGACTGTACACGGGCATGGTTCACCGCTTCTGGTGAGACGCGCTTGGAAATTTCCATGACTTTTGCCGGTGCGCCTGCGTCGCCATTCTTGGCAGCGACCATGAACCAGTAAAGAGCTTCGGTCAGATTTGGGCTGATGCCGAGGCCTTGCTCGTACAGTACGCCGAGATTGTATTGGCTATCGACAATGCCGAACTCCGCGCCTTTTCGAAACCATCCAACGGCACCGGCATAGGTTTGCTCGCCGCCCTCGCCCTCAGCCATGAAGACGGCAAGGTCATGCATTGCTTTCACGTTGCCACCGTTTGCAGCCCGTTCCGTCCATTCCCGGGCCAGTGTCAGATCCTTCGGTACACCCGTACCTTTTTCGTGCAATTTTGAAAGCGTGTACTGAGCAATTGGCAGGCCCTTCTCTGCGGCCTGCCGCATCAGGACTGCGCCGCCTTTCAAGTTGCCATCGGCAAGCTGCTGTTGCGCTAGTTGGAATTGCGCGATGCCGTTCCCGGATGCTGCGGCATTTGCCAGCGTGTCGACTTTCGGGATCGGCGGGTAGCTCGTGGTCGGCTCAATACGCGCGGTCGCGATCATTGGCGTTGGTTCAATCAGTTCAGCCATCGGGTCGGATGGCTCTTCAGATGGTGCAACCTCGCCGCTCTTGTCTGCGGCCGCAGTCTCCAAGTCAGTTGGCGGCGCGACATCATCTTCGAACAGAAGGGCATCATCGGATGACTCGGCGGCTTCTGCGGGTGGCAATTCTGTTTCAATTAGACTCGCAGCCACCCCATCGACGGGCGCGGCCAGTTCGGTTACCGAAGTCGGGGCCTGCTTACCGCGCAGATAAAGGTACCCGCCCACAGTGGCGCCCGTGATGATAACGGCTGAGGCCGCAGCATAGAGTGGGAGCTTTCCGTTTCCGAAGCGCAAGCCTTTGTCAGCCTGATCACTTGGGGGGGCAAGCGATGGGGAAGAATCCTTGCGACCCGACGACGCCGCAATCGCAGCGCGGCGAGCCATGTCGATATAGTTCGCAGCCGGCGAGGCGGCCTCAGGCTCGTCTTCTAGCGCCTCTGTAAACTCAGGGTCGGCGAATGTTTCTCCGGCCGGATCGACTTCCGTGTCGAATTCATCGTCTTCGAAAATATCCGATTCACGTGGCTCGGCAGAATTGTCCCCGTAGTCCTCAAGCTCGGCAAGTGCATCAAATCCGACTGGGGAAGGAGCTTCATCAGCATCGGCGAATGCGTCGTAGAAATCGTCTTCTGCATTGTCCGGATCTGCGTCAACTTCGAATTCGTCCTCGACGAGATCGTAGTCTTCTTCATAAGCATTTGACTTGGCGTTCGTCCCAGCTTCTATCTCGACTTCTTCGACTTCTTCGACTTCCTCTGTTTCGGTCCAGTCTGTGAGGAATGCGTCGCTGGTATCGTCATCTGCAATGTCCTCGGGCAGGCCGGGCTCAAACACTGCATCATATTCATCCGAGAGAAGATCAGACGATGCGTCTTCCTCTTCCTGGAATTCTTCGAGCAGGCGATCAGTCTCGTTCAGCGCATTCATGGTTGCCAAATCAGTTGGCTCGACTGCACCGGACTTGGAGGGCGCAGCGGTGTCTTCGAGCATTTCCAATCGCGTCGCGAGTGACGCCATCGCCTTCTGGATTGGCGAGAGGGATGCGCTGGTCTGGGTTTGCGCCTGCTCGAGTTTATCGGTGACACTTGATATCGCTTCGGAGAGCTTCAGGTCTGCGCGCTTGCGGTTCTCATCAATCTCGGTAGCGAGGGTCTGCAGGGCCTTGTCCTGGCGCGCTTGCAGGCGGTTGGCGACGGTCGCAACCTGATCCCCAATCTGGGAAATTGCCTCGGCGCTACGCTGCTCACTTGCATTGACCCGCTTGTCGAGGTTTGCGCCAAATTCTTCCATCCGTGTGCCGACCAGGTCACCAATCCGCCCGATCTCGGACGAGACCTTGTTCATGTCCTGAGTCTGACGATCTTCGCCTGCGACCAGTTTTTCGCGAACTTCGTTCAGACCGGTCTGAAGTTCGGCAACGGCTTCCTCACTGGCGCCCGAGGCCGCACGAGATATTTCTTCGGCCAGTTCTGCGCGGGCCGTGTCGACGGTACTGCGGACAGTCGTCATGATTTCGTCGAAGCGCGATTCAAACTCTGCCCGAAGGCGGTCCGCCAAATCAGGCTCGACCGTTTTCGACAGGGTCTCGATCTTGGCGTCAAGATTGTTGAATGTGGACTCAAGGCTGAGCAGGGCCGCATCCGTGGTGGTTTCTGCTCGGTTCAACCGGTCCTGTGTTTGAGCCAGTGTGGTTTCGACAGTCGCCAGGGATTTCGTAATCTTCGTCTCGACACTTTCCAGACGCGCATCGCTCTTGTCGACCTCAGACAGACGCAAGTTCACATGCGTTTCCAGATTGGATAGACGATCGGCAAGCTCGCGGGCTGTGCCCTCGGCGCGCAACTCTGCTTGGTCCACGGCGCGCTCGACGCGAGAGGCCGCATCGGACAGGGTCTGTTCGACCTTCACTTCCATGTTTTCAACGCGGTCGGTCAACTCGGTGAAGCCTGTCTCGACCCGGCCCTGAATGGCTTGGGCCTCATTCTGAGCCAGTTCGCTTTCTTCGAAGACATGGCTGGCAAGTTTGCCTAGCGCCTGTTCGAGTGATTTCAGCGCTTCGAGATTTTCGCGGGTCGTGTCGTCGGCTTCAAGCTTCTGCACTTTTGCCTGCAAAGCGGAATGTGTGTCCTTCAGTTCTTCGATCAGGCTATCCACATGGCCCGCTACGGCAGCAGAATTTTGCTCGGCCTCTTCCAGGCGAGCCACCAGGCCGAGGATCGTGTGGTCCATACCCGTTATGGCAAGTGTGGAGCGCGCTTCTGTTGCCTCAATGCGGCGCGTCAACGTGTCGAGCGTGTCGTTCGCCGCGTTTGCCGTTGGTCGGCGATTCTGGAAAGGATACGCAACTTCGTTTGGCCGGGGGGCATCGACCGACATAAGTAGCCGGTTCAGATATTCCCCCAAGGTGATGCCTTCAGCATGCGCTGCCTCGCGAGCGGCGTCGCGCGCGCGCTGGTCAATTCCTTTGACGCTCCAGGGCCCCGTCTGGCTCATCCCCACTCTCCTAAGCACTCATTTTGCCCGCGATTGTTAATGCTTCGGGCAAAATCATTCAGATTCAGCATCGGTGATGACAGGAGCCGGATTAAGGGCAGGTTAAAGGTAAAGAAAACCTCCAAATCCGGTAACTCTACCAAGGGAATCTGCGGGGAAACGAAGAATGCCAAAAAAGTTTACGTTGACGTTCGCGTAAGCCTTGATCTAGATTTGCGGAATGATGAACAACAAGCTCTCCAAGATTTCCGCTGCGGATTCCCGCACCTACACAATTTCCGAGCTTGCTCGCGAGTTTGGCGTTACGCCGCGGGCGCTGCGTTTCTACGAGGACAAGGACATGCTCCATCCCGCTCGGGATGGCATGACCCGGGTCTATTCCAATCGGGATCGCGCGCGGCTCACCATCATCGTGAGGCTAAAGCGTCTCGGCCTGCCGCTTGCCGATATCCGTGAAATCCTAGACCTTTACGTGCTCGATGACGGACAGCGCGCTCAGATGCGAATGTCGCTTGACAAGTTCCGCAAGCAAGTGAAGGAGCTGGAAATTCAGAGAGGCGACATCGACACCGCCCTGACGGAGTTGCGCAAGGGCATCTCATGGCTGGAAACGCAAATAGCGAATACCGGCCCGTCTGATGAGAACAAGCGACAGCTTGCGGCATATGACGAAATTGCCCGCAGGCAGCTCGACGAAGTCTGATCTGCATCGACCAAATTGTGCCCCACCCAGCAGATGCTACGGTGGGGCAAATTAATTTGTACAAGCGCGCCGCAGATATCTGCGATTTTCGTGCTTTATTGACAGGAAATACAAAATGCCACGTTACGACGCGCCGATCCGCGACATGCAATTCATCCTGCAGGACCTGTTGCAGATCCAGAACTATTCAAACCTGCCGGGTTTCGAAGAGGCCACGCCGGACCTGGTGAATGCCATCCTCGAGGAGGGAGGCAAATTCGCCAAGGAAGTCCTGTTTCCGCTCAACGCTGTGGGCGACCAGCAAGGGTGTGTGCGCGGCGATGACGCCAGTGTAAAAACCCCGGATGGCTTTCCAGAAGCTTATAAACAACTCGTTGAAAACGGCTGGCCTTTGTTGTCGGCCGATCCGTCCATGGGCGGTCAGGGGCTTCCGCACGTTGTAAACATTGCTTGGACTGAAATGGTATCATCGTCGAACATGGCGTTCGGGATGTATCCGGGGCTGACGCACGGTGCCTATCAAGCGCTGATGGCGGGTGGCTCCGATGAACTCAAGGCCAAGTACGGGCCGAAGATGGCGTCGGCCGAATGGGCCGGTACGATGAACCTCACCGAGCCGCATTGCGGCACCGATCTGGGCCTGATGAAAACAAAAGCCGTGCCGCAGGGCGATGGCTCCTACAAGATCACAGGCCAGAAGATCTGGATTTCCGGCGGCGAGCAGGATCTGACGGAGAACATCATCCACCTCGTGCTCGCCCGCATCGAAGGCGCGCCAGAAGGCATCAAAGGCGTTTCCCTGTTCGTTGTGCCGAAATACATGGTGGGTGAAGATGGCTCGCTGGGCGAGCGCAATGCCTGTTCCTGCGGTGGCCTCGAAGAAAAAATGGGCATTCACGGGAATGCGACCTGCGTCATGAATTATGACGGCGCGACAGGCTTTCTTGTTGGGGAAGAGCATAAAGGCATGCGCACCATGTTCGTCATGATGAATGAGGCGCGCCTCGGCGTGGGCCTGCAGGGTCTGTCCCAAGCCGTCGTCGCCTATCAGAATGCAGTCGATTTTGCGAAGGACCGTCTTCAGGGGCGTTCCCTGACCGGGCCGAAAGCACCTGAAAAGCCTGCCGATCCGATCATCGTTCATCCGGACGTGCGCCGCATGTTGATGGACCAGAAGGCATTCCTCGAAGGTGCGCGCGCGCTGACTTACTGGACGGCCTTCCAGGGTGACCTTCAGCACAAATCTCCAGATGAAAAAGTGCGGGAAAAGGCGGGCGACTATATGGCCCTTCTGACGCCGGTCATCAAAGCATACCTGACCCATATGGGCTTTGAGAAAGCCAATCAGGCGCTGCAACTTCACGGCGGCTCTGGCTTTACGCGTGAATGGGGTCTGGAGCAGATCGTCCGCGATTGCCGTATCACTCTTATTTACGAAGGCACCAATGGCGTGCAGGCGCTCGACCTCGTTGGCCGCAAGCTGGCGTCCAATGGTGGCCGGGCTGTCTTCAGCTTCTTTGGTGAAGTTGACGAATTCATCAATTCAGCCGATGGCGATGCCGATATGGCCCCGTTTATCGAGGGCCTGACGACACTGAAGGCCCAGTTGCAGGAGGCCACAACCTGGCTGATGCAAAATGGCATGACCGATTTCAACAATGCGGGCGCTTCCAGCCACGATTACCTGCACCTGTTTGGCCTCACAGGCTTGGCATTCATGTGGGCGAAAATGGCCAAGATTGCGCTGGAGAAGAAGGCGGCGGGCGATCCCTTCTATGAAGAGAAGCTCACAACCGGCTATTATTTTGTGGACCGGATGGTGCCGGATGGTGCTGCACACCTGGCCAAGGTGAAGACCGGCGCGAAGTCGATGATGGCGTTGCCAGCGGAGGCGTTTTAGCGCGCCAGTCCGATTTTGATGGCGCGTGGCCCAAATAAGTGGGTTTCACGCGCTATCACACAAAAAAATTATGCGATTCCGCTCGTTCTGACGTTGGGAGAGGGCTGGGAATTCCTCGGAGCGACGCTTACATGTTTACGTGAACGTAAGCGGCAAGCAAAAGCCGCCCATAGCGGAGGAAGACGAATGCAGGCCAGCCCACTAGATGTCCCGAAGGCCAATTGGCGCCAGGACGAAGAGCTCGAGATTTTCTCTGACGCTGTTGGCCAGTTCTTCGAAAAGGAATGCGTGCCGCATGTGCCCCAGTGGCGCAAGGACGGTATTGTTCCGATGGAAATCTGGAAAAAGGCTGGCGAAATGGGCCTGCTCGGCGCATCCGTGCCCGAAGAATATGGCGGCGCGGGTGGTGATTTCCGTCATGAAGCCATCATCATCGAACAACAGCAGTGGAAGGGTGTCGACGGATTCGGCATAACCCTGCACAATGCGATTATTGCACCCTATATCGTCGCCTATGGTACCGAAGAACAAAAGCGGCGTTGGCTGCCCGGCATTTGTTCGGGCGAACTCGTAACCGCCATTGCGATGACGGAGCCCGGTGCAGGCTCTGACCTGCAGGGCATGAAAACGACCGCCAAGCGCGATGGCGACGAATATGTCATCAATGGCTCGAAGACCTTCATCTCGAATGGCCAGACCGCAAACCTGATCCTCGTTTGCGTGAAGACGGACCCGACCCAGGGCGCCAAGGGCATTTCGATTGCCGTTGTCGAGACAGACAAGGTGGAAGGCTTCCGCCGCGGCCGGAACCTTGAAAAGGTTGGCCAGCATGCTGCGGATACATCGGAGCTGTTCTTCGATGAAGTGCGTGTGCCAGCTTCCAACCTTCTTGGCGAAGTCGAGGGCAAGGGCTTCATCCAACTGATGCAGAAACTGCCGCAGGAGCGCCACATAATCGGCCTTCAGGGCGTCGGCATGATTGAGCGTGCAATTCACGAGACCGTCGAATATGTGAAAGGCCGCAAGGCGTTCGGCGGTACGATTTTCGATTTCCAGAACACCCAGTTCAAACTGGCCGAATGCAAGACCGAAGCGACCGTCGCCAAAGTGTTTGCCGATCATTGTACGGAGCGCCTGCTCAAGGAAGAGCTCGACGCCGCCACCGCGTCCATGTCGAAATACTGGATCTCTGATCTCCAGTGCAAGATCGTCGACGAGTGTCTCCAGCTGCATGGTGGGTTCGGCTACATGGACGAATATCCGATCGCCCAGATGTATGCAGATGCGCGCGTTCAGCGTATCTATGGCGGCGCCAATGAAGTCATGAAAATGCTGATCGCGAGGACGCTCTAGTTTCCCATGCCTGACAGTCATCTCATTCGTGATGTCTTTCCGAAGCCGAGCCCGTCCTCGACATCGCTTGGCTTTGAACTCCTGGCGCTCGACATGAAAGCGCTGACAACCCGGGTGCGCTTTGAAGGCCGCCCGGAGTTCTGCAATCCGGCAGGCGTTATCCAGGGCGGCTATCTTGTCGCCATGATGGATGATACGATTGGCATGCTCGCCGGAATGAAGGCGGGCAAGACGAAGCTCCCTTCGACGGTTGATTTGCATACCCATTTTCTACGACCTGTCCGCAAGGGCGTCATCGAAGTTACAGCGCGTCTAAGGAATGTCGGCCGCGCCATGTTGTTCGCGGAAGCCGAACTGTTTGATTCCCGCGGCAAGGAAGCTGCCCGTTCCACCGCGAGCCTGACCCTCAATCCGGTACTGAAACCGGCAACCTGATCTTATGTTTAGAAGGAGCCTCTCCAATGACTGAAGCCTATATCTACGACGCGGTGCGTACGCCCCGCGGTAAAGGCAAGAAAAGCGGATCACTGCACGAGATCACCGCGCTCAGCCTTGCGACCCAAGTCCTGCAGGCCATCCGTGACCGGAATGAACTCGACACGTCCAAGGTGGACGATGTTGTTCTTGGCTGCGTCAGCCCGGTGGGCGAGCAGGGCGCAGACATCGCGCGCGTCGCCGTTCTGAATGCTGATTATGCTGAAACGACCGCGGGCGTTCAGGTTGACCGCTTCTGCGCCTCCGGCCTCGAGGCCTGTAACATGGCCGCGTCGAAAGTCATGACCGGCGAGGCAGATATGGCCATCGGCGGTGGTGTTGAAAGCATGAGCCGCGTGCCAATGGGCGCGTCCGGTGGCGCGTGGTCTTCCGACCCGCAAGTCGCCCTCAAGACCTATTTTGCCCCACAGGGCATTGGCGCTGACACGATCGCCACCAAGTATGGCTTCTCCCGCGATGACGTCGATGCGTTTGCGGTCGAGAGCCAGAAGCGCGCCGCAACGGCTTGGAAAGAAGGCCGCTTTGCCAAATCCATCGTTCCGGTGAAAGACCAGATGGGCGGCATCCAACTGGCCCATGATGAACACATGCGCCCGGACGCTGACATGCAGTCGCTCGCCGCACTGAACCCGTCTTTCGCTGGCATGGGCGCGATGGGCTTCGATGAAGTCATCAAGCAGCGCTATCCTGAATTGGAAGCGATCAATCATGTGCACCATGCCGGTAACTCGTCCGGTATCGTGGATGGCGCTTCAGCGGTCCTGTTCGGCTCGAAGGAAATGGGCGAGAAGTTCGGCCTCAAGCCGCGCGCACGCATCCGCGCCATGGCGTCCATCGGTTCCGAGCCGGGCATCATGCTGACCGGCCCGACCTATGTGTCCCAGAAGGTCCTTAAGAAGGCCGGCATGGAAGCCAGTGACATCGACCTGTACGAACTGAATGAAGCCTTCGCATCGGTCGTCCTGCTGATGATGCAGAACCTCAACATCCCGCATGAAAAGATGAACGTGAATGGCGGCGCCATCGCTATGGGCCACCCGCTCGGCGCGACCGGCGGCATGATCCTTGGCACGATGGTCGACGAATTGGAGCGCTCCGGCAAGGAAACCGCCCTTGTCACCCTCTGCGTCGGCGCCGGCATGGGCACCGCCACGATCATCGAACGCGTTTAATCAAGATACAGACGAACGGAATACACGATATGGAACTCGAAACATTCGGTTGGGACGTCGATGGTGACGGCATTGCGCACGCAGTCTTTGATGTGCCAGGCCGCAGCATGAACACGCTGACGGCAAAAGCTGTCGCTGATATCATCGCAATCTCCAAGGAAGTCGCGTCCAATGACGCCATCAAGGGCCTGGTGATCTCGTCGGGCAAGCCGAGCGGCTTTTGCGCCGGGGCGGATCTTGGTGAAATGAACCAGAGCGCTGGCGCCGGAAAGTCGCCTGCGGACATGTCCGAAGCAGAGCTGAAAAAGGCGCAATTCGATCGCGGCTTTTCGCTCAACAAGACGCTGCGCGAACTGGAAACCTGCGGCAAGCCGGTGGCCGTTGCGCTGAATGGCCTCGCCCTCGGCGGCGGTCTCGAAGTGGCGCTGGCCTGTCATTATCGCGTTGCGGCGAATGACAATCCGAAGCTGCAATTCGGCCTGCCGGAAGCCAAGATCGGCCTCCTGCCAGGCGCTGGCGGCACCCAGCGCCTGCCACGCCTGATCGGCGTTCAGGCCGCTCTGCCACTGATCCTGCAAGGTGAAAGCTTCAATGCCGAGAAGGCGCTCGCCATGGGTGTCGTTCAGGAACTCGCCCCATCGTCCGAAACGGTCGACAAGGCGAAGGCCTGGGTCAAGGCCAATCCGAAGGCGCAGGCGCCGTGGGATGAAAAGGGCTTCAAGGTTCCGGGCGGCGTCGTGCATCGTAGCCCCGGTGCGGGCCAGGTCGCGACCATGTCCAATGCCATGCTGATGGCCAAGACCTATGGCAACTATCCGGCCCAGAAGAACATCCTGTCCTGCATCTATGAAGGCATTCAGGTGCCGATCGATGCAGGTCTCCGGATCGAGACCCGCTACTTCATCAACACCCAGCAGCGCCCGGAAGCGAAAGCCATGATCCGGTCCCTGTTCCTGTCGATGCAGGAACTGTCCAAGGGCGGCAACCGCCCGGCCGGTCATCCGAAGACCGAATTCAAGAAGATCGCTGTCGTCGGTGCGGGCCTGATGGGCGCGGGCATTGCCTATGTGCAGGCCAAGGCTGGTATCCCGACTGTTCTCGTCGATGTCTCGAAAGAGAATGCCGAGAAGGGTAAGGACTATTCCCGCCGTCTCGTCGAAAAGGCCGTCTCGCGTGGCAAGTCCACACAGGAGAAGGGCGACGCACTGCTCGACCTGATCACGACGACCGACAATTATGATGATGTCAAAGGCGCTGACCTGGTCATCGAGGCCGTGTTCGAGAATGTCGAACTGAAAGCCAAGATCACCAAGATGGCTGAAGCTGTTCTCGACAAGGATGCTGTCTTCGGATCAAACACATCCACATTGCCGATTACAGGCTTGGCTGAAGCATCGGAGCGCCCTGAGAACTTTATCGGCATCCACTTCTTCTCGCCGGTCGAGCGTATGGGGCTTGTCGAAATCATCAGCGGTGAAAAGACCAGCGAAGCGACCCTCGCCAAGGCGGTCGATTATGTGCTCGCCATCCGCAAGACGCCGATTGCCGTCAATGATAGCCGCGGCTTCTACACGTCCCGCTGCTTCGGCACTTATACGCGCGAGGGCATGGAAATGCTGGCAGAAGGCATCAAGCC
>Ga0098074_1000946_pt1 | contig 16517 bp, 19 predicted proteins | sample 32_taG_FD_75064 | JGI IMG/M metagenome (GOLD analysis project Ga0098074, IMG submission 75064) | Marine viral communities from the Gulf of Mexico - 32_GoM_OMZ_CsCl metaG | ecosystem: Environmental > Aquatic > Marine > Oceanic | place: Atlantic Ocean: Gulf of Mexico | collected 2015-07-12
GATTTCAAGATGTCGGTCACCGTACCGCCACCCGTAGTGTCGATACCTACGGCGAAATAGAAGCGGTTGGCATTGGCGATGGTAGCCGTCGCCGGCAAGGCGATGTTCGTGTCGGCGTTGAACACGCCGATCTGGCCCAACGCGAGGTTGTAGGCGCCCGTGGCGTCGTTGTACAGACGGGTAGTGCCGTCCGCCACAACCGCCTGGTCGCCAGCAGCCACAATCACGCTGAGCACCTTGTGCAGGGAAGAGCTCATTTCAGTGGTTATTCGTTATCAGTTAGCTTGTCTTTGGCAACTGCGTACTGAGGGCTCATCACATTGCCGGCAGCAATCTTCACCGCAATGTCTACGATCTCGGTATGCGTGTGGTCTGGAAGCTCGCAAGACTGCTGAACCGCACTATCGCCGTTCGGCAGCACATAGCCTTCACCATCTCTAAACCCGTCAGGATTGCCAATTCGTTTCGGGTGTCGCAAATAATCTAAGACGATATCCGTAGGCGTAAACGTGGCGTCGGCATACACGTAGATGGCACTCGTGCTGCTCACATCATCGAGGCCGCCGATGACCACCGGCACCTCACGCCACAGATAGCTGGGGCCGTAGAACGGGTCGCCCAGCACCTCCGTCAAATCGTCATGCTCTACCTGAACGCCCTTGAGCAATACCGCGTCGCAGCTGTCAAGCTGTGTGCGTACGCGCACGCGCAAGGCGAACAGGTAGGCAGGAGTGATGTCTTCAATAGGTGTGTAGTACTCGTAGTCGCCAGCAAAGCCAGGCGTCAGAGCCAGCACCTTGTTCTTGACAACCAACACGCGCAAGTCGTCGATGCGCTTCTGCACCACCTCGAACCCTACGCGCTTGCTGTTGGCGCGCCCATAGCGCTGCTTGACAAAGACCAGCTGCGCCTCGTTGAGCAGCCAGTCGATCTCTGGAACCAGGAAATCGCGCTGCGAGAGCGAGTCCACCTTATTGAACTTGCTCTTGAAATCGTAGTGCATGTCCTGGACCGTCATTAGTCGTCGGCAGCGTTGTTGTCGTCAGTGTCTTCGTCGGCCTTGGCGCGGCGCTTGCGGCGCAGCGTCTCCGTGCGCTTCTCCACCGCCGCATCCATCTTGGCCTCTTCGCGGTCGACAGCCAGCTTCTCGGCAGCAGCCGACGACTTGTACGTCGCTGCTTGATACTCGAGGCCGCGGCTCTCCACCAGCTCTTTGAACTTGAGCATCAGCTCTTGCGACTTCGGGTGCATCAAGTTGCGCACCGCATCTTCGTAGTCAAAGCCGATACGCTGGTCGTTGTATAGCACGGCAGGGCCCTCACGGCGCAAGATGCCAGCACGCTCCAAGTCGAACATGAGCGCACGGATCATCAGCTCCTCGTCATCCATGGTGGCCGTCTTCGTGAACTTGGCAGGGTCGTCCTCGACAAGCTCATAGCACTTCTTGTAGGCCAGCTCAGGAGTGATGAGGGCCGGCGACTTGCCATAGACCTTCAACACGCGAATGCGCTTGGCAGGCGTCATCTCTTGGAAGAGCTGCAGCGCTCGCACCTTTTTGTCGATTTCGGCATTCTCCTGCTCGATCTCGTGGCGCTCGTCATAGATGACATAGCGCGCTTGCGGCCACTTGCCCTTGTTGAACTCCGTCAAGCTGTTAGCCACCAGCTCGCTAGCCTCCAGCAGCTTCACCGCCAAGTAATCGCGCGGCTTGCTCATGTTGAAGATCATCGAGCGGTCTTCCATCTTGATGCGGAACTCGTGCCAGAACTCATTCGTCGACGTAGCCGCCAAGCTCTCTACGCCCAGCTCGCGAGCGAAAAAAGCCTCTTCATCTTGCGACAATCCCGTGGCCAGGCGCCCCAAGCTCTTAGAGTATAGCGCCATGATCACGTCGTGGGTACCGTCGAACTTGTTGCGGTTTTGCTCCGCAAGCATAGGAGGCCACCCATCGATGATGATAGGCTTGACCACCACCTTGCGGCCCTGGTTCTCTTTGATGTAATCGTTCACTGTAGGTTGGTTGTGTGTAGGTACTAGCCCGCATCGCCCACCGCCCCCCGGCCACTGCGGTGAGTAGACGCAGCTCCGGGGGGCTTACGGGCGAGGGGAGGGGTCCAGGCTCTTAAGGCTTCCTTACGCTTGGCTGCTCAGGATGAGCTCGCCACATCGCGTCACATCGTCGATGTGCACACCACACTGGTCCATAACGACCATCGTGTAAGCGTCGATGCTGTTGCTCATCATGCCGCCTTTGTTGGGACCGGTGGGCGTATGCAGGCCCGACACGTAGCCGAGCTTCATGCCGCCCTCCTTCGAGACATGCTTGATGTTGCTCTCAATGCCGCGGCCGCCGAAGTCGAGGAACGTAAAACGCATCGACTCTTCCGGCACCAGCAGCTCCGGATGGATCTTGTAGTTGATCGCCCGGTCGTCATAGATCGGGTTGTGGATGAGCTCCACCTCGATGCCGTTGGGGCCGCGGTACTTGACGAACTGAGCGCCAAACGCCAGGCTTTGGCTGTTGGCAGTCGTCGAGCCCACACTCGAGATGTAGTGCGTGTCCAGCGTCAGGAACGGCGCACTCGAGTTCATCATCGCCTGGTGGAAGGCCAGCATGCCGTACTCGCCAGTGAACACCTTGATGCTCCGGTTCGCCATGTCGACGCGGCCGAAGAAGATGTCGAGCAAGTACTCACGCAGCAGCTTCTCCGTCAGTCGCGTGTAGTAGTGCACGTGGCTGCGCTCCAGCTGCTCTTGGATACCAGGGCCCGTACGCACGGGGCGGCCATTGGCGCCCAGCACATAGTTGGCGCGCCGCTGATACCACTTGGCGCGCTCGAGCTCGCGGTACCACTGAATCCAGTATTCCGCCTCGGCGTACTTGATCCAGCGGTAGTCGTTGTGGATCTTGCCGTCAGCGTCCATCAGGCCCACCACCAGCGCTTGGTTGGCAGCGTCACCCGTCACCGAGTATTCCTTCTTGTACGTCGACAGCTGGTTGCGCAGCTTCCAAGGCATCGCGTAGGTGGTCGAACCAGCCTGGTCGCTAGCCTCCTCGTAGTTCGAGAAGAACTTGGTGAACATCTGCCCCGGCGCCAGATAGGCGGGCGGCAGGAACTTCTGCGGGTCGTCAGTCTGCAGGACGACGTAGTAGATGAAGCCGTTGCCGTCCGAGATAGGCGCCCGCTGCACACGCATCGGGTAGGTCTTGTCCTCAGGGACAATGACGTCGCCTGGCTTGAACCAGTCTTCATCCAGTTTAATACGGAACTCCGTCCGGGCGAAGCCGGGGCGAGCAAGGGAGCTCTCAATGTTTTCGATGACTACGAGAGGGCGCTCGCTGGCACCCATCAGTTCCCATTCCCACTCGCTAGAGGCAATGGACATCTCGCGGCCTGCGCCCTTGGTCATCGCGGTCAGCGGATTGTAGCTGATGCGAGACGCCGTGAACACACGCGTCAACACCGAATCAAACTTGTGAGGCTCGGCAATGTACGCGCGACCCAGGTGGTTCGTGTCGGTGAAGTTTGCGTGCCACGGGCGCTTGAGTACGATAAGATCGCTTTGAGGCATGACAAAACTTATTGGTTATTGACAAACTCACCCCACGGATCGCGGTCACCGCCCTGGGATGAAGATTTACTAGTCTTGGACTTGCTGTCCGTGTTACGAGTGACGCGCCCCAGACGATCACGAAGCTCCTTCGTCGCCTCCGTTTTCGTCTTGCTCTTTAAGGTCGACAGGTCGAAGCCTGTCATCCGTAGATATGCGCGCGCCACCAAGTCTTCGATGTTGTTGCCGTTCTGGTACTCGTCGTACTGGAAGCCAGTGACGTTCTGTACCCGACCGTCCGGATAAGTGATTTTCTTGTCCGCTTTGGTCATGTAATCGAACAACGCCTTCTTTTTGTTCCGCGGAATAGGGATACCGCGAACTTCTTCAGTTTTCTCCAGCGTAGCCTCTACGTCAGAAATCACTTTGACGCGGGCTTCTTCACGGGCTTGGGCTTCTTGCTCCCGCCGCACCCGCAGCTCTTCACGCTGCTGCTCTTGATGCTGGATAAGGCCGGCGCGGGCTTGCGTAGCTCGCTTTTCCAACACGTCAGACTCTTCATAAAGCGCTAGCTCTTCGTCGATTTGGTCTTCGTCGAAGCCTTTGACACGCAGCCAGTCGCGCACAGCGCGGCGCTGGCTGGGCTTGTTATCGTCGCCTTCGACGTTCAGGTTTTTATAGTCAGGCGTAGAATACGCCTCCATAAAGTCGCGCACATTGCCGCCCTGCTCCAAGTGCTCCAGCAGCTCCTTGGCTTCGCCAGACTTGAAGCTCGCCTTGTACGCCTCTACTTGTTCGTCGACGTCGGCTTTTACCCGGCTGGCAAAAAGCTCAACAAACGAGTCGTCGTTGAGCTCGAAATCTTCCTCTTCAGGAAGCTCAATCAGCCCTCGCTTGGCGAACTCTTCGGCGAAGATTCGGAGGGGGTCGTCGGTGGCGTCGTCTCCGTCGTCTCCGTCGTCTCCGTCGGTTTCTCGCTTCTTCGGCGCCGGCGCTTTCTTATCGCCTGAATCAGCGCTTCCACGGCCGTCGGGATCAGCGTTATCAGCGCCGTCACCAGATCTTTCTTCGGGCTCTTGCTCGCCATCTTCAATCAGTTTGCTGAGCGCTGCTTCCGCCTGGCGCTTGGCAGCTGCCTCCTTGGCAGCTTGCGCCTTCTCCGCAGCTAGCTCTTCGTCAGTGGGGTTGTTGCCGATACCGCGCTTGGCAGGCTCCGCAGTCGTGACGTTGCCGTCATCGTCGAAGTCAAAAAGCGCCGCCGCCTCGCGCTCACTATCGATAGCGCGCACACGGCCTAGCGGGTTGTCGTCCCACCCGCTCGACAACAAGTCGTTCGTGTCTGGGGTCATGATGTGTCAGTGGGTTAAACAGGAGTGTGTTGTGAATCTGTTCCCGAGTTGCGCAAAGGCCTACTTTTTCGGCGTCTGCTTAGCTGTTTGCTTTGCAGCCGCCTGCGCCTCTGCCTTCTGCTTGTCGAGCTTAAGCTTCTCGTCGGTCACGCGCTTCTGCTCGGCAAGCTTAGCCTTGTCCATCTCTTTCTGGTGGCGCAGCTTCTCGATTTCCAGCTGGTCAGGAACTTGGTTGTTGTTGACATCTTGGTCCTTCTGCAACTTGAAGCTGTCGATCTCAGCCTTGCGCAAGTCGTAGTCGCCCCTGATGTGCTCGAGGCGCTCCTTGCGGTCGTACTCGCGCTCCATCTTGTCGACTTCGCCAGCCTGCATGAGTTGGTTTTGCTGCGCTTCGATCTGCGCACTCTGGGCAGCCGCCTCCTGCCGCTGCTTGCGGCCCTCGCGGGAGGCGCTGACAAGCTCGCTCAGGCTGGTGGCGCTCAAGATCTTGGCGATCTCGTCGAGCTCGGCCCCCTCGCGCGTGCCCATCTGGCTGGCCAGCACACGCATGTCTTCCAGCGTCTGCAGGTCGCGCACCGCATTGGTGACGAACACGTTGTACTCTTCTTCGCTCAGCTGCTCAGGGTCGATGGTCAGCATCTGCACCGACATGTCGTCAAGCACATACTTGACCTTCAGAGGCTTGTCAGAATAGGCCACCTTCGCCGTCTCTAGCAGCCCCTGCAGCACCTCGCGCTTTACCGCATTGTGCAAGGCCGACGCCACACCCGTCACATAGCTCGACTGCACCACCGCTTGGCGGGCGGCACTGGCCGTCTCGTACTGGCCAATGTTGCCCTGGCGCTGCGCACTCACGCCCGACACCTCCGCGCACCGACGTTCGCAGTACTCCAGCAAGCCCACCATCTCTTGGATAGACTTGGCCATCGACATGTCTAGCGTCGTGAACGTATTGAACGTATGCTGGTTGCCCGACATGCGCCGGTTGCCCTCTTCGTAAGGGTTGACGAACACGATGTCCATAGCGTCCATGTAGTACAGCCACTTGTCGACATCAACGCCCAAAGACTTGGGAATCTGGTTGATGTCCATCAGCAGCTTCTTGCCCTTGTCGCTCTTTAACGCCAGCTCTAACCGGTACATCACAATGTCGTACAAGTACTGGTACGGCTTCATGCGGTCCATCATCGACGTCACCTGCGCGTTGTCGTTGTTGTGCACCACGCCGAAATAGCCCAAGCTGTAGTCGTACAGGTTGTCGAGGTTTTTGTGCTGGTTGGGCTTGGGACGTATGCCCACGTAGATGTCGCTCTCGATCTTATAGCCCTCCCACACTTCCGGAATCCACTCCCACCGGATGTCGACATCGCCAGCCTCGCGGTCCAGCTTGTACGTCTCCGGCACCACCAGCTCCTGCTCGTCGCCGTTCTCGTCGTAGAACGTCAGAAAGCCAATCTTCAGCAAGCTCACCCACTCGCAGTGCAGCACGCGCACATAGCTGTCTGTGCGCTCCGTATAGTTACCGTCAAGCCAGTCCTCCACCCAGTCGATATCTTCGAGCTGCGCCAGCTGGAAGCCCTTGCCTTTGCCCACGCCGTCGCGGCTGTACAAGCGTTCAATGTCTTTGGGCTTGAGCATGTCGCCAAAAGAGTCGACAACACTCGCCGGCGTCATGCGCATCTCGTACTTGCACCACTGGCCCTTGTGGATGAAGTCGTTGTCCGGATCTTTGTCGTAGTCGAAGAACACCGGGTTTACCACCTCTATATACGGCTCGCCACGGCGGATGCCTACATAGTAAGCCTCTATGCCGCTGAGCAGGGCGTGCTTGTAGCCCTTGTTCAGCACCTGCTTGAGCCTGTTGCGGCGGATAGAGTAGTCCAGCAGCTGTGTGCCCATACGCTGGCGGGCGTCGCTGAACGTGCGTTGCAAGTATTCTTCGATCTCAGGAGGGGCCATAGCCTCGGGAGGCTCCTGCTGCAGCTGCAGCCCCTGGCCCTGCATCTCCTTCATCACCGCCCGCTGTACGAACTGGCGCAGCAAGTCGCGCCGCTCCCGCTCCTGCTGGGTGGTGGCGAACTCGCTAGTAGCCATCACCCGGTACTCTAACGGCATGCGTTCCTCTTCGCCTAGCAACGAGTTGATGCGATAGCTAGAGATGTCGTAATGCCGCAAGTCGGCAGGCAGCTCACCTACATCGTCGCCATAAGGACGCAGCAAGTAAGTGAAGTCTCGCTTGTCGAGGTGGCCATTGTACAGCCTATAGTTGGCGCGCAACCGGTCGCGATGCGTAGCGTCCGACACGGCATTGTTGCCGTAGTTGTCGATGTAGTCCAGCATCATGCGCCCGTAGGCGTTGTCGTTAGCCCGCTTCTTCGCGGTCGACATCTTTTGCTTAGGGAAGCGCATCAAAAGGGATATTTAGTAGACGCCCGCGACGAGCTGTGAGCAAAAAAGTTCTTTGCCTTAGACAGCAGCGACTCGGCAATAGGGTGGCCGTCGTACGTCTCTTGCGTGCGCTGCTCGTACTCTTCTTCAATGACGAACATAAGCTGCATCAACGCCATCACCCTGTCGAAGTTGCCCTCTTCACGGCGATAGTTCTGCAGCTCCTGCAGCAGCGGCAGGCTAGGGATCAGATCGACGTTGAAGATAACATCTCCCGTCTTCGGGTCCGTTCCACGCTTGGTGAGTAGCCAGCGGATGATGTACTTCTCACCCGTATCCTTAAGCTTGTCGTTCATGTGGCAGCCGTAGACCCTGTTGACCGTAGGCTTGAGGATAGCCTTGTTGATCACGTTGTCAGGCTGCATGGCTAACAGGCTCAGCTTGCCGCGGCGCTTGAAGTAGCTCACCACTTCAGGCACCTCGTTCTCGTGCATGATGCGGGCATTGTAGTACTCTGCCAGCATCTCCAAATTGTTGTGGAACACCTCTATAGACTCCGGCCTGCCCGTATACTCGGCGACGATCTGGTCGTAGCTTTCATCCATGGACCCGTAGCCCTTATACACGATGGCGCTGCCCAGCGACTTGGAGCCGCTCTTGTCAAATCGGTAAGGGTCGTAGCCGATCTTGTACAAGCCGAAAGGCTTGTGCTCCGGCGGGTGCTCGAAGATCACAATAGCCCCCTCCGTAGACGCGTTAGGTGGCGGCGGAAACTGGTCAAGCACCGGCAAGGTCTTGCTGAGGTCAGGCTTAAACCCTACAGGCTTGTTCTCGTCAGACGTCCAGAACAGCTCGCCTACACTCATACGCGTAAGCTTGGTAGCCGCATTGTTGGCCTTTAGCCTGTTGATGGCCCTATAGATCTCTGTTTGCGGGAACACCGCTCCGCCAGGCTTCAAGAAAGCCTCCTTGGGTGTGCGCGGGTGCTGCGTGACAAACATGGCATAGTCGAGCGACGAGCCGTTTTTCTTCAAGTCGCGCTCCTTCTCCAAGTCTATGCTCGCCTCCTCCCGCAAGGCGTTGCCCGCCTTGTCGACAAAAGGCTTGCGGAACCACATTTCGTCGACAAACCACCCGCACTCACCTACCGCGTGCTCATCGTAGATGTTCTCGTACGCCCGCAAGCCGAACTGGCTGGGGTTGTAGAACATGTACTCGAAGTCTTGGTTAGTGCCGTTGCGGTTGTTACCCCCCGTACCGTACAGGATAGGTATGCCCACCATCACGTTGCCATCGCGAAACAGCGGGTAAGAGCGCTGGTACGCCTGTCGCAAGCCAGGCCAGTCGCCCGCCTCCTCGAACAACATGTACTCCGCCGTACGACCTACCGACTTCTGCGGCGAGTCTTTGAACGACAAAGCCAAGATCTCCGACAGGTAGCCCTTCTCGATCTCGATGCCGTCCTTCACCTCTTTGTAGCCCTGCTTGATGTGGTCCTGCTTGTCGACAAGGCGGCGGCGGTTCCAGTCCGTGTGCTCGTCGAGGAAGTCGATCATTGACAGGCACATCTGCATCGTGTTCTCCCAGAACGTCTTCTCGAAAGCGGCAAGAATACAGATGGCCTCAGGAAACCACTTGTACTTCCACACCATGTTAAAGGCGTTCTTGTAGCTGAAGCCTTTACGGCGCGCCTTCACCACGATCATGCCCTGGCCGTTCTTCTCCGCCTCTTCGAGCTCGTGGTAGTAGTAGTAGTCCATGTCGAGGAACTGGGGAAACCCAATCCTCTTGCGCTGCTTCTTGCCTTCGCCCGTCACCAGCAAAATGCGCCCGTAGTTGAGGTAGGCATAGTGCTGACCCGTAATGCGTACACCGCCTACCGAGAAGCCCTCGCGGCAACGGCGCTCCTCCTCATCCCAAAAAGCGTTGTAGTCGAGCGTGTCGGGCGGTGCTAGCGTATAGCAGCCGTGGCGCAGAAAGTGCTGCGCTGCCCGGCTGAACTCAGAAGTGTTGATAAACCTCAAGTACTGCTGGCCCGTGTTGCGGACGGGACTGACAATGTCTGGGTTTATCTCAGACCACGGCTGCGCTATGAGCTGCTCGTCACTCACTTCTTAGGATCTTCACGCCGGCCTTTGCTGCCACCGCCACGAATCTTGATGTCGGCAGCTTGCTGCTTCTCGACCTGTACGCGCAGCTTTTGCAGCTGTATGACGATATCGCCAACACCTTTGATGGCGCTGAGGACTTCCGACATCTTAAACTTCTGGTTGCCCTTGGCGTCTACCGCCGTGAAGTCTACCTGGTCTAGGTAGCCGCGCAGCGCATTCGTCGCCCTCTCAGCAGCGTTGAGCAACTTCAGCGCCTGGTTTTCTTGTAGCTCTTCATACGCCTTCATGGCCGCGACGATATCCTTGTCGGGCTTAAAGTTGTCATCTTTATACAGCGACTGGCCCAACGCCACCTTAAGCTCGTCACCCGTCAGTGAGCGGCGATAGGGGCTGCGGTAGTCCACCATGAAGTACACGTAGGCGAGATCGTTGGTGGCCTTTTCCTTGTCCTTGCTCTTGTCGCGCTCATAGAGCACCTTAAAAGCTGGGATAGCCAGCAAGTCAGGGTCCGGCACCACACGACCTCGCGCTATCGTGAACATTCGGCAGGTTGTGAAAGGTCCTTACTGCGTGCGCCGCGGGCGCGTCTTGGAGATGTGGTACGCGTTGACAAACGCGTAGATCTGCATCGCCAGCTCGATGAGCTCTTCGAGGTACTGCTCGAGGTTGTCATCTTCGATGTCGAACTCGTTCTCGATGAAGTTGCTCAGCTCAGCAGCGCTGTCTTTGTCGATGGCCAGCAGCTCACCCTTCAGCGCTTGAGGGTCCGAAAAGGCGGGGGCAGCGCTAGCCAGCACCGGCATGAACAGCAGGATCTCTTGGAGGCCGATCTCTTCGGAGCGAGCGACATCTTTGATGGTCTCGCCTAGCTGGAACGCAAACTTGATGGCCAGCTGCAGTTGGGGGGACGTAGGCATGGTGGGGGAGGGTTATCGGTTAGTAAGTCCACAGGCACTGTGGCGTCTTGCTCATGTCGTTGTCGACATGTACAAAGGTGCGCCCCAGGCCGATACGGTGAAAGCCTACCTGCTGTAACGCGCAAAGCATACCCCAGCGTTCACGAGGGTCAGCACAGTGTATGTCGGCAGCGTTGCCTGTCAGGTGCGCTGAGTTCTGTGCGACGATATAGCCTTTGCGCTTGAGGACTTTGTTCCAGTAGCTCGTGCGATAGCCCGAGTTGATGATCATTGGGTGCCCATAGATATGGCGCGCCTCGTCGAGCATCTGCAAAAACTCGGGGTCCATCAGCTCGCCACTACCAGGGTCGTCGGGGCTGTCGAACTCGCGGTAGGTGAAGTAGCGGTACATAGGCCTTAGATGTGGCGCCGCAAAATCTGCGACACCGTGCTGGTGACAGGTATGTGGATGAGCACGTACAACGCCAGCCACGGCGACAGCTCGTGCAGCCCTATGCCGTACGCCACAGCGTACATCCAGCCGCCATGGATAGAGGCCATGCACTTGTAGCACCCGATCAACGGCTTGAACAGGTTTTCCGGCAGGTGCGCGCGCAGCCAGTTGCTGGCGGGCTCTAACACCATATTAGGCTGAGCGGCTTGCCACAGTCCTATGATGAAAGCGCCATTGACTAGCGCCAGCAGCAGCAGTAAGACTATCGTCGAGATCATGGTAGGTTGGATTTTGGCTTTCGGCGCTTGCGCGCCGGCTTCTTTACGACTCCGCCGAATCCTTTAACAACCACAGGATTACGTGCGGCACGGATAACATCCCGCAGACCATAGTAGTCTTCGCAAACAACGCGTGGCGTATCAGCGAAGAGGCAGATCTGGGCTCTGTCAGCTCGTACGTTCCCTTCGTTATCGAATATTTGCTCCACGTGGAGCTCTCGAATGTCGGGGCAGTAGTACAAGTAGAACACCATTCTTGGTTCGGGTGCGGCAGAAGACTCATCAGGGGCGGGGGGTGCGTAAATGCCTTCGCAAAGAAACTCCCTGCTGTAGTCGCCAGTGTCGTGCATCAGAGCGTCGTGTCTTCATCGTGAAAGAAGAAAGTTTCTGCTTTGTAATGCTGGTAGTGTCGTGGCAGGGGGTCTTTATGTAGGTAGCTGCGCGTAGGGCTTTTGATGCGCGCCTGCTTCTGACGCCACAAGATGCGCAGGTGTTCGCGGCAGAACGCCAAGTAACGCTTGTAGTCTGAACGACGCTCATACGTCGGTTGGCGGTTCACTTTCCTGATCTTGCCAATCAGGTGCCAGATATGGCGACGTATAACCTTCAGAGGGACGTACAGGGTTCCTAGGCCTCGAAGCACTATCGAATCCATAGAGCTCTTCACTAGGCGCTGGCGCTGGAAACCGTAGTAGTGGCTCAGCGCTTGGCGTATCTGATCCTCCGTCAGGTGCGGCAGCTTCTTGCACAGCTCTTCCACCAGGTCCTTGCGGCGAAACTTCATCGTTGTCGGTCTGCACTACGAACGTAAAGATGAACTGATGTCCATCGTAGTAATCTTCGATGTTTAGCGCAGGGTGAAGCTTCGTCTGGTCACCCTTGCCGATCAGCACTTGCTTGCGCCGCAAGTACATGATGTGGTTGTTGATGTGCTGCAGGCTAGGAAAGCCCAGCTCTTCGCAAGCGAGCTCTCGATGCTGGCGACCCCACCACTCGTCAGGATCTACTTGCGACCGTAGGTGCAGCAAGACGACGAGCACCTCGAGCTCAGTCTTCGTCAGCGGCTTGGGCAGCAGCCCGTTTAGCAAGGCGATAATCTGTTCATACATCGCCCTCTTCGACGAGGCCACAATCGTCTTGCTTCTCTTGCTGTGGGAAGCTCGGTAATTCATCATGGCGGTTGTTATCACGCAAGCTACATAGCGCCTGCGAAAACAGCAACCCGATCACGAGAAAAGCTATTACCGGACCAAGCATAGGCGGGGCGAAGGACCCATCAACCTAAGCAGCCGTAATCAGCTGCTGTCGTGGGTACTAGCGTCTTAGAGATCAAACCCCTTACAGCGTACGTTTCGTTCGTATCGCACGTTGCTTGTAGTGCGTGCGTTGCTTGTGGTGCGCTTGATTGCCTTTAGGGTATAGCTTTAATAGTAGGCGCGATTTTAAGCCTGTAGGCTGATGCCCTTGAAATAGCAGCGATGGCAGTAGTGGTTGCAGTAGCTGCAGCCTTTCCAACTAGGCAGAGCAACTCCCCCTGGGCCAGATCGCGCAAAAAGCAATCTCCCAGCTTGAGCGTCCGCTTGTAGCTTGCTTGTAGCTTGCCTACTCGCAGATCGCCGATTTTAACAACGCCCTTCCTATGTGTCAGTGCTGATCGGTGTAGGTGCCTCAGAACAGCTCCTCCATCGTAATGCTCGCAAATCGCTGATCGCGCGCATTACGACGGAAGCACCCTAGACCGTCGACCTTGAACCGTCGGCTGCACCCAAAACTCTCGGACACCATAGAAGCATACGCGGGTTTGCGTACGCTCGATGCCATGAGCCGGCAGGGAGTCTCCACCCCATCACCAACAGTTCTACAACACATAGTTATAGCGTCGCCAGTTTCCATGCTATCGGGGACAACTCGGAGCCTATGTGCGGTGGCTCCTACAACCCGACGTCTGGTCCGCTTAGTCAACCCTGTCAAGGCCGACGCAAAACCCTTCACGGACGTACTACTCGTACCAAATGAGGCGCCTGGACGACGCGTTCCCGCGTCGATTCGTACTAACCCGTATCCCGCTGTCCACAGGCACCCGGTTGTACTGCTCGCCTCGAAGTGAGTAGGCATGATAGACAAGTATACGCTGTCGACGCGAAAAAGGTTGCGCGGACAGCAAAAAAAATCCCCCAGCCCTTCCCGAGGCTGGGGGTGCGTCACACGGTCTCTAGTGTCACCCCCAAGATACGACGCGCCTCTCAAGCACCGAAAAAATTTTTCAGAAAAAAATTCATCGGCCCCACAGACGATAGCTCCCCACATCGGCTCTGCGCACGATAAACGCAATCGCAAGCGTTTTCGTCTTAAGTAATTGCAAGCGTTGGCCAGTAATCGCAAGCGTTGGCCTCTATAACTAAAGACCCCCGGGGGCTAGCGGTTGTTTGGGGTACCCCCGGCATATTGCCGTTGGGGCCCCTGCGCCGCTCAATACTACCGCCATGCTTAAAATCGCTGCCTTATGGCTGGGGGCCATCGCCCTCGTGTTCATGATCTTGGCCCCGTTCATGGGGCTAGACCTCCAAACGCCTGCCCAGCAGGTGTTTTGGGGCATGACCGTGATGATGCTGGCTATGATCACCACGGTGATCGCCGCCTCGCTGGGCTCGAAGAAGCCCAGCCCCAAGCCCATCATCGACAAGTTCAGCAAACCCCGCATGGAAGCGGAAAGCCTGGCGGTCATCGACCGCCTCGACCGCGAGCTGGGACTTGGCAAATACCGTCGATAAGAAAAAGTGTTGCCCCTGCTACGGCAGGGGCTTCACTTCAAATCACCACCCATCATGAACAAAGTCTCTGCCTCCACGTACGTGGCCAGCTCTGGCTGGTTCGTACTCGTGGTGCTCCTCCTGATCGCCATGTTCACTTCGTCCTGCGCGACGGGCGGGTACTGCAAAAGCTGGAACAATCCGGCCGGAGCGGCTCCCGTCACCAGCCTGAGCGACCAAGGCTAGCGCGTTGCCCCTGCTACGGCAGGGGCTTCCGCTGGATAATATGTCGGTAAGACTAAAGACCCCTGCGAGGATGCGGTGCGACGAGGGAATGCCCCCGCGCTATTGCGGACCACCCGCGCACCACACAATTCTATCGCTATGAGCGACTTCATCAAGCTCCCCGTGATCGGGAGCAAAACCAGCCGTAACGGAAACTGGATGCTGCTCGTGCGGCATCCCCAGTACGACGGCGGCTTTACCCACGTCGTGGTCAAAAACCAGACCCTGGCCTTGGCGGCCAGCGAGGTGCTGGTCGGCACCGACGTGGAGATCTTGCCGCCCCAGACGCGGCAGGACGGCACCCAGTCCAAGCCCTTCGCCACCGCTATGTTCCTCGGGATCGCCGGCAACCGAGCCTCCAGGCTGGAGGAGGAGGCCAGGGTAAGAGCCAATGCCGCCGAAAAACTCGCGGAACTCGGGCTGTGAGCACAGGCTAGCCCCTCCGGTAGGAGGGGCTGGCTTTTGGATAATCTTGCGGATAATATACCGTAAGACTAATGACCCCCTCGGGGTAACGGTAAGCGTGTGGCTATACACACACACACCTTGCGGATAATATACCGTAAGACTAATGACCCACTAGTATACCGTAAGACTAATGACCCCCGCGAGGTGGCGGTGCGCGTGCGGCTATACACACACCCACCACACCATTTAATGTGGATAAAGCTGTTTATAACTAAATACATAGCGTGTGTATAAAGCTGTGGATAACTCATGCTCAGCAGATATAGTTTTGCTTAATTGCTTTATTGTGCTGGGCGTAAGTAGCTGAGCGGCACAGAGTTACCCCGCCCCATTTTCCCGCTTTCCACGAAAACAAGGATTACGCGGTGCTCATAATCTAGCTGTAGTAAGCTAGGTATGTACCAGCTACCGCAATTTCTTCACGTGCGATGCCCTCGCACAAACACCCTACCGCCATGTCGACCTCCTTCTTCCAGCAGCAGCTCGCCGAACAGCGCGAGCTCCTGCTCACCGCCTTCCGTCGCTTTCGTCTGCTCGAGCAGCAGCGAGACGAAGCCGACACCCAGGTGCAGCACTTCGCTGCAAACGCCTGGGATGGCAGCCACGAATCGTCCTTGCAAGCCCGCAATTTGTTGTGGGCGCAAACGGACGAAGAATTCCTCCGTCTCGCCAGCCTCCTGGGACTGCGCCACGAAGTGCAGTCCCTCGAGGAATTGCTCAACGACAACTAACTGCTCATGAAACCCCTCAGCAAAGCAGAACTCTCCGCAACCGCGGGGGTTCTGCTCCTCGCTGCATGGATAACCATCAGCACGAGTATTCTGTCGTTGGTGACGATACACCACATCATCACCGACGACACCAACTACTACACGGACCAGCACTTCATCAACGAAGCCCGCTGGTTCTGGGCATCGCTCGTCGTTGCCATCGTACTGTTCATCGTCAGCAACACGATAAAACGCAAAGCTTCACAGTAACTACTACTATTCCAGCGCACAACACACGACTGCCACTCGTAAGGCAGCGTGTGTGCGCTGCGCTGTCGACCATAGCGCCATTTGTGCGTGCGCGCTCGCCACAGCAAAACGCATAGACCTTCAAACCACATCGAGCCTACAAAGCTCAAAACCCTTTCAACACACTTCATCATGACTACCCAAGAACTGCAGGCCCTCCACCAGAAAGCTATGAACGGTGGACTGGCCGCCGCCGACCTGTCCGCCGAAATGCGCGGGTATCAGGCCCAGCCGCGGAACCAGCAACTGGACGAGAAGCGCAGCTTCATCTTCCAGACCAACAACGAGCTCAGCCTCCGCGAGATCGTCGTGTCGCCCAACACGGCGGCCGAACTGATCGAGCGTCCCTACGGCGTGCTCGTGCCGCCCCGTGTCACCGACACCGAAGAAGGCTACGACAACTCTGCCTTCGACCCCTTCCGTGGCAAGCGCTGCGTGAACGTGGGCGTCGACGGCCGCGAGTACGTCGTGGGCCGCTTCCGCGTCGGCCTCGACCGCGTGGGCACCTACAACTTCAGCCAGCGCCGCCCCGGCCAGTGGGACATCACGCCCAGCGAGCTCGAGCAGGAGCTGGCCGAACACAAGGCCGCCGGCAAAGCCCTCACCATGAAGGCCGAATACGTGACGGTCGAGACCCTGCCCTACACGGTCATCGACCGCAATGGCAAGGTGAGCCTCGACCGCAACGGCAACCCGCAGGTGACGAGCAAGTACTCGCTCATCCTGCGTGCCGGTGACGACGTCATGCGGCGCGTCGCGGGTGCGGGATACGTGGTCAACGACGAACGCTTCGGCAAGGCCGCGAGCGCCCCGGTGACCGTGCACGCCAGCGCCACCGAAAACGTCGCTGCCGAAATCGCCGCCGACCTCAACGAGGACATTCCCTTCGGCAAGCCGGCGACTGTTCAGGCCGCGAACTGACGACTACGCCGACCGAGCCCCAGCAGCCCTCATACGCAAGTACTGA
>Ga0098074_1000947_pt1 | contig 16515 bp, 17 predicted proteins | sample 32_taG_FD_75064 | JGI IMG/M metagenome (GOLD analysis project Ga0098074, IMG submission 75064) | Marine viral communities from the Gulf of Mexico - 32_GoM_OMZ_CsCl metaG | ecosystem: Environmental > Aquatic > Marine > Oceanic | place: Atlantic Ocean: Gulf of Mexico | collected 2015-07-12
ATAACACCAGCAACCAACGACCCTCAAATATTGTTTCGTGGTAGTGGTACGACAGATACCGCCGTGGAACTAAACGTAATGTCTAGTTACCAAAGTGCCACCGGGTCTGGAACCGCCCTCTTGTTTGAGGGTGAAGAAGGACTTTTGTTCGGAGTTACGGACAACCTTTCTAGTGGGACCATATTTTCTGTTTCAGATATTACAGGACTTCCATCAATAGAGGTTAACGCCAGCGGCGAAGTAAAATTAGCAGAATATGGAACCAATGTTACTATCTTCACTGGTCTTAAAACCCCCATAGAAGATAATACAGATGGTGCTACTGTTACATTTGATTTAGATTCTTCTAGCACTCATACTGTAACTCTGGGTGGCAACAGAACACTGGCGCTTTCAAATTCCGATGCAGGTCAAAAGTTTATTATCAGGCTCGTTCAAGATGGTACTGGCAGTAGAACCGTGACTTGGTTTAGTACAATCAAGTGGCCGGGAGGCGTAACCCCAACCCTCACCACTACTGCTAATAAAACAGATGTATTTGGATTTATTTGTACATCTGCTGGAAATTATGATGGTTTTGTAATAGGATATAATCTATAATGTCACAGCCTTATCATGTTATTATAGCTTCTGCTACAGTTCAGTCTGTTAGTGGCTCTGGTCCTAGCTATACGGTCACCTATCTAACTGATACTACAAACGTGAAAATTGGCGATAAGGTGCTTGTAGAAAAACGCACCGCTGGCGCTGGAACTGGCAGTGCGATTCTATCTACTTACACGTATATAGTAACAGCAAATAATGGACCGCTTTTATATGAATTAGTTATTAAGTATGAATCTGATACAGCGGGGCTTGGGGATGATTCTCCTGCTGATTTGTATTCTGGTGGCGGATCTTCTGGTAGCCCAGAAATAGCCCCTCATAAAATAGTAAGACTTGATGGATCGCCATTTATCGCTTTTTTGGATTAATTATGGAAAAATGTATTTGTGATAAACACGGATATTGTGAGTATTTTAGGCAAGAGATGACTTACAGTCCACCCAACTGGCAGTGGTGCCAAGGCGCAACGGAAGAGGAAAGAAAAAAATATAAGATAGACTGCGACAAGAAACATGAAAGAAGACAATCATATCTTGCTGGCGAATATGTGACCACAGCACGCATGATAGAAGATTGCAAAAATTTATTATTGCCCAAAGTCGCCAACTTAAACTTAAAGGGGGTTTTGGGGATTCCAAGGTCAGGAATGTTGCCAGCAAGCATGATAGCTATGTGGTTAAATATACCATTATACTATTTAGACGATAACGATGATTTAAAAATCCTAAAAGGTGCAACTGAGTTTGGCGGCATTAGAATGAAAAGCCACGCCGACAAAGGGGGTCAAATATTAGTTGTTGACGATACGGTGTACGCCGGAACTGCAATCAAGAACACGATGAGTAAAATGCGTGAAAACGCATACTACAGTTCCGTTTATGTAAAACCGGAGGCGCTAGATATTGTTGATTTTTATGGAAGAGAACTATCACCACCCCATTTACTAGAATGGAATTTTTTTAATTCCGGTTATTTAAAGGAGTGTATATTTGATTTTGATGGAATTTTTTCACCGAATGTTCCATACGAAATCTGTATAGACGAGGAAAGATATATTGAATACATAAAAAATGTAAAACCGTTTTCACACAGAATTCCCAAAAGACACTTTAAGGGTATTGCGACTGGAAGATTGGAAAAATATAGAGACATTACAGAAGAGTGGTTAGACAGATACGGAATAAGTTATGGTTTTCTCAAGATGTTCCCCACAGAAAGAGAAGCAGAAAGAAACCGCAATCACGCAGAAGAAGTCTCTACGTTCAAAGCAAAGATATTTTTAGAATCAAACGCCCACTTCTTTATCGAGAGCGAAGTTGTTGAGGCAGTAAAAATTAGACAGAAAAGTGGAAAATTAGTTATATGCCCGGATGAAAGATGATTTATTTACCCAAAAGAGCAGTTTTTATTCATATACCCAGAACCGCTGGAAACTCTATAACAAATGCGATAGCCAAGTCGTGTGCCGGTAGAAATGTAGATGTTATTATTGGCACCGCTCAGGGTGTTAAGGGTTTCGGTAAATCAAACAGACATGTCAGAGCGGTTAATTTAAAAAAATCTATAGAAGAGTGGGACGATATCTATAAGTTTGCTGTACATAGACCTTTGGAAGATAGAATAGAGTCTACTATCAGGTTGATAAACAGAGATTTTAAAAATGGTGTTCATCTAGATCCAACGTGTAGGGATCGCTGGAGAGAACTTATAACTTCAGAAGAAAAAATTATACAAAAAAGAGCAAAGTTAGAAAACCACACCACGGAATGGTTTACACTTGGTAAAAATGGAGAAGATTTAGGCATAGAAGTGTATAATTATAATGAGTTACCAGATAGATGGTATGAAATTTGCGATAAATGTCAAATACCACGATGTGAACTACCTCACTTAAACAAAGGATAAAAATGGCACAGTTTACGATAGAGATTGCGGACGAAGATGTTAATAGGGTGCTAGGGGCGTTGGCAGCCAACTACAAAAGACCAGAAACTATCACTGTCGATGGGGAACAAGTAGATAACCCAGAAACAATTGCTCAATTTGGAAACAGGATTGTTAGGCAGTTTTTAGCAGAAAATGTATCAGCATACGAAGTGAGACTTGCCCAGCAGCAAGCGGCAGATGCTCTTAACACAGATGTCTCAATTAGCGATCCGGCAGTATAATGTTTGTGGGTTCATGTTACAGCGAGTTTCCATTGTCTTCATCTGAAGAAATGGTTTTAACGTTTAATGGGGACGTTTTTAGGTATGATATTCATATTGATCAAGAAATTTCAAAAAATATCTCTATAAAACAGAAATCACCTCATGACGTGTATATTAATACAGAAGAACAACGTACTCTAAGTATAGAAAAGCAAGTAGAATACGATGTTCATATAGAACAGCAAGTTAATTTCGATTTGGAAAATTAAATGGCAAGTGAAATACATCAAAACGATATAGGAACTAGATTTCTCCTTACTGTTAAGGATGGAACGGATCTAGTAAATATATCTGGAGCAGCAGCGCTTCAGGTGGATTTTAGAAAACCAAGCGACACTGTGGTAAATAGATCTGCCCTCAGACTCGACGACGGAAGCTCTGTTTCAGGCGTAATGTACTATGACGCAGTAGCTGGAGACTTAGACGAGGCCGGTAAATACAAATTACAAGGGAAGGTTTTTCTTGGCGGTGGAAGCGGAACTTTTTACACAGATATTCATTCATTCCAAGTACACTGTAATTTATAGAGGTAATCATGAGTTGGCAAGGTCAAATGTCTACTATTGTTAGGCACTTAATAAATGATTTAGATTCCGCTTCATACAAATATAGCGATCATAGAATAGAAACCTCTATTTTAGTTGCCTCTCAATTAATGGTCATGAATGTTGATTTTAACAACACTTACACAATAAATGTTGAATCTTGCACGCTTTCTCCAGACCCTACTGATTCTGACACAAAGGACGATCCTTTTGTAACATTATCTTGTTTACGCGCAGCGTGTATAATAATAGGTAGTGAAATACGTAGTGAATCTGGAAATGCTATCTCTATCAAAGACGGTCCTTCCGCAATTGATCTCAGGGGCGTTACTGCCACCTTAACAGTTTTATATAAAGATTTATGTGAAAAATACGAAAACTTACTATTAGAATACAGGGCTGGGAACAGTGTTGCTGGTCATGCAATACTTGGTCCTTATTCCCCCGGTTCAGAATTTATTTCAAGAAATAATACAGGCCACAGATCTGGTGGATATTTTAACTATTAGGAGAGAATAAATGCCTACTATGAAGAGTTCTGGCGATTTGATTGCCAGCATAAGTACAGATTTAGCAGATAATAACGCAGGTTTGATTTCTGCTGAAGATGTCAGGCACAATATGGAAGATACGGCGTTTTCCATAAATAGGATTGTTGCCAGCGGCGATACAGAAACAGAGTTTCCATTCTATAATAATGTAACTATCTCCAATGCACATACAGGCAAAGGCAAGCTTTTTGTCGAGTCTGGAATTATGTTTCCAAATTCTCCAGAAGTATCTGAGAGAACGGAAATTCAGTTAAGACCTTGGCTTGGCCCTGATGGAATTCAACATAATGATCTTGCTGGACTTACCGATGGAGATGTTCACACGCAGTACATTCCAATTGACGGAAGTAGAGCTTTAACAGGTAATTTTGCTGCTGCTAACAAATGGATAAATTCCTCTGGAACCGTAAACGGCGACAGCAATGATAACGGTATAAAGTTTGTTTACAATAGCCCTACTGTTGGTGATGATGTTGTTGTTGGTACTTCTGGAAGCCTAAAATTCAATAAAGATCAATCCAGTGTAGATAGTTTCCACGGAGTTGCAAAAGCTTGGCTAAACTTTGATGGAAGTGGAACCGCAGCACCCCACGATCCCGTAATCAGATCGTATCACAATATTCATAGTCTTCAAAGAATAGCGAAGGGTACTTTTAAGATTACCTTCACTAGTGGTACATTTTTAGATAATAACTATGTTGCTATTGGTTCTAGTAACGGTGAAGGCACTTCTGGCACCTATGACACCATCGACGTAAATACTGTTGGTATTCTTCTGAGAGAAGGTGACGACGCAACCGCTCTTAGAAGCTTGCATTTTACGGTAAAAACGGACGATAATGATAATGTGAATGCAAAAATTAATGAGTTAGTTTGCTATGGCTTGGAGCCGGGATCTAATTCTGGAGTAACACCTCTTATTATTACTTAGGGTTTAAATGTCTAACATAAAACTTAGAGATAGAATAAAAGAAAAAAGCTATAGCACAGGAACTGGCTCTATATTGCTAGAGGGCAAGTTTTCTGGATTTAGCTCTTTCTCTGGAGTTTATAGCTCTGGAGAATCTTTGTTCTATGCTGTTTCAGATGGAACAAAATATGAGGTTGGCTCTGGGACTTATATAGAAACAGAAACATCTTCTATGATCTACAGGATTCCCTTCGATACTAGTAATAGCGACAACAGTATTGTTAACTTCCCAATTGGGCTAAAAGAAGTTTACGTAACTTATCCGGGTAGATATTCTGTATTTAGTTCTAGCGGAAACACCCCCGAAGCTAGCGGTTTAGCGTATTGGTCTTCTGAACATGCGCTTGCTTATACCGGCAATTTAGTTTGGGACAATGCAAATTCAAACTTTGGTATAAATGAGCCTAATCCACAATACGCCGTTGACGTTGGGGGAAACAACCAAACCTCAACAATCAAATCTTCTGGCATAATTGTTGGTGATTCCGGGGTAATGTTTAGCGGTGTTAGTCCGCTTTATTCTGGTGGCAGGCAGTTAGAGCCATTTTTTAGAACCAAGCTAGACGACACAACTGGCTCAGACGAAGTTCTTGAGTTAAGCGGTATCGTTAACGAGAGTATTTTACTTAAAAAACAACCTCCTAGCACAGTGTTTGCTGGTCCATCTGGCGACTGTGGCTGCACTAGCGACTATCCGGTTTTTAGACCTTTAAGGTTTGATGATGTTCAGGGTGTAGATCAAATAATAAATAGTAGCGGTAACTTGGTGGTTCCGGTGTATGATACAGTTCAACAGGTTATAACCAACATAACCTCAAATCAAACCGGAGCAATAGCTTTTGCAAAGAATGATAGTTATATAATGATAGCCAATGGGACAAGTTGGGTTAGTGGTCAATTAATTTAATTCGGAGATAAAAATGTCAGATGTAATAAGACCAGTCATTACAACGAACGTTATAAAAAACGGCAGTGTTATAACGTATCAAAATAATACTGGAGCATTTTCAAAAAGAGATCCAGACGTAAACTCACATCAAGCATCGGGAACGATACAGACAAATCTTACAGACAGATTTGATGATGTTAGATATTACAGTGGCGACACAGCTAATTAGGGTATAACATGCCAATTGAAATACCTGATTCAGTTTTTACAAAATACTATGACGTAGTTGATTCCACATTTAATATATTTGGTGTCACATGTCAATTAGTGTTTATAGAAAAAGTAGAAGTTATAGACAATAGCTATAATAATATTCCAGATAATAGATCTGTAAATCCACACAGGAGACCCGGAGGTGGAAACTACAGGAGGAATAATAAGGTTATAAAAGAAGTAGAAAAAACTGAGGATATTAAAATCAAGGTATATTGGGACAGCAAAAACTGGACCAATGTGGGTGGAAATATTGTGTTACCTGAAAATGGAATACAGACGATATTTTATGCTACAGATTTAGATAAGATTACTAGAGCAAAAGAATTAATTGTTCATAAAGGTATCAAAGACTTAAAGGAAATGAGATTCCAAAGGGCGGGCGAACCTTTTCCTATGGGGCTAAAGCAAGACAGATATTTTGGTTGTTTCTGGGAGAGAGCATGATAACTGTAAAAATCAAAGAATCAGATGCTCAATTACAGAGATCTATAAATAAAGCTATGGCCGAGTACTTTAATAAAAGGATAAGATCGAAGAATAGGACGGTTGTTGGTAAAATTAAAAGGGCTGTAGAAAATTGGGTTTTAGGTCAACCTGAAATTAGAAGCTTGTTGAATGATGGTGTCCCAAACAGCCTGAGTTCTCAGTTTGGATTACCTACAGGTTCTAGTCAAAGTGTTGTAAATAGCATTGTAGCCGCTGTTGCAGACTCGACTCAAATACAAATAACAAAATTAAACGACAAGCTACAAGGATCAATAGAATTTAGATTTCAACCTTCTAACTTTGCAAATTTACTTTCTCTTTCTTCTGGCGTTGTCACAACGGAAAGAGGCATTAATTTGAAGTGGCTTGAGTGGCTTCTTTTGGAGGGTGATAGGATTATTGTGGTAGGTTACAGATATCAACCCTCAGAAGACGGCAGGGGTGGTGGAGGCACCATGCTTTCTGGGTCTGGATTTAGAGTTCCACCTCAGTTTTCTGGTACATCAGATAATAATTTTATAACTAGAGCTTTTTCCGGCAGAAGTAGTGAATTAACACAGCTAATCTCAGGATTGTTTAGATAATGGGTACTTTCCAAAAATTAAAAGGCATTACAGATGTTTTTGAGTACACTCTGAATAATGATATTCAGGATGGACTTTTAGAATATTTTGACTGGGCCTTACTTGATATTGGAAACTATTTTAATTCTACACTTGGGGAAACAGGACCGAACGGTGAAGATTACAGCAAATTGAGGTCATCGTCAAATGACCAGTATACTAACGGTCAAGTTTGGGAGGGTTTTAGGAAAAATTGGGTTTGGCAAAGCGGTGTGAATTATTCACCAGCCCCGCTCGTTGGAACAAATAATACAAAGCCGGGAGTTTCTGGTGTTTATGTAGATGATAATTTTTATCCAAATACGACGACTGGGGATTATGCCCACACCATAGATCATTTTAACGGAAGGGTTATTTTTGACACGGCTATTCCCACCGGCTCAAAAGTTCAGGTGGAACACAGCTATAAATGGATAAATGTCGTTTACGCAAATGCTGTTCCTTGGTTGAGAGAAATTCAAACGAATACAATTGAGCCAACTAGTAGTTTTTTTGACAGAGACAAAGGTAGTTGGGATATACCCCCAGAATCTAGGCTACAACTACCTGCAATAGCCATAGAGGTAGTTGCTAGTAGAAGATTTAAACCGTATGCGCTTGGAGGAGGACAGTGGGTTTACACAGATGTTATTTTTCACTGTTTAGCAGAGGATGAGATAACAAGAAACAAGCTTGTGGATATTGTTTCTATGCAGAGTGATAAAAATATACCACTTTTTAATAGTAACAAGATTAATGCGAGCGGAGATTATCCTCTGGATTATCAAGGGGTTCCTGTGTCTGGAGCTTTGAGATATCCAGAATTAGTGGAAAAACATCCAGAAGGAAGAATAAGATTGACAAATGCTATTGTGCAGGACATGGTTAGCGTAGATTCTGACATCTTTGGCGGTATAGTCAGGTTTACAACAGAGGGAATTAAAAAAAATATTTGATTTTGTGTATAATAATATAGAAATTTTTTCTTTAAAAGGAGAGACTTAAAATGTCCAGTAATAATAGAATTCTTTATTCGTGCCAAGTGCCAGCGATTGTTAATCACGGCGTTGGTGGTAGCGGTCTTGGTGGCAACGTAGATGCCAAAATAGCTCCCGGTATGGTTCATGGTGTTCAAAGTATTGGTATTACCACTAACTTTAACCTAGAACAAGCCTTTGAATTAGGTCAAATTGAGATCTATGAAAATATCGAGGGTACTCCAGACGTTGAGGTTACGATGGAGAAGTTCGTTGACGGTTATCCGTTGATGTATCTTTTGGCTTCAACTGGTGTTACTGGATCTAATGCTAGTGGTCTTGTTGCACGATCTAAAGAGCGGTGTGACGTGGTTTTAGGCATTTTTGGCGAAGAATACAACAACGTAGCTTCAGCCTCTGATAATAGTGGCAGTGCTGAAGCTGAAGTTTACATGTCTGGTATGTACATTTCTAGTATCTCCTACAATATTCCGGTTGATGGAACCTGTACTGAATCTATTACACTGGTTGGAAATAGTAAAGAATGGCTAACTGGTACTAGTGTTTCCATGAGCGGTGAAGCTGTTAATGATTTTGACGGCTTGGATTCACCAAAAGCTCTTGGTGTAGCGGGCGCTCCTAGTGGTGGTCTTCAAAGACGTGAAGACGTGCTTCTTGAGCATAGTATCTTACCTGTTGGTATTCAGGGTGTTAATGGAACAGGTCTTGGTAATGCTTATAGAGCAACTGAAGCGAGCTTCGCAGCAGGCGCTACAATATCGGCTCAAAATACAGCGAGACAAAACGACAGATTTACAGCTAGTGGACTGGGCGTTCACGTTCAAAGTGTTAGTATTAGTACTGACTTTAGTCGTGAAGACGTTTTTGAACTTGGAAGAAAGACTCCTTACTATAGACCCGCTAACTTCCCGATTGAGGTTAGTTGTGAGATTGAAGCTATTACCACTTCTGGTGACTTCATTACCGCTCTTGAGGCAGGAGATCCAAAACTCTTCCAAACAACAGCTTCTGGTAACAATACCGGAGAAGAGAATATCTTCTTCACGCTGCGTGGCGGTATGACATTTGACCTTGGAACTAAGAACAGACTGGCAAGTGTAAGTTATGGCGGGGCGGACGCAACTGGTGGTAACGCATCGTGTACCTACAGTTACACCAACTTCAATGACTTGGATGTTAAGCAAATCGGTCATAACAACAAAACAGTTATGGGCTTTAAAGATTCAGACGCAACGTCATACTTCGGTGCTACCGATAGTGAAAACAATCCATAATGATTAACCACTGAGCGATAGCTTTTAGGACGGCAAGTAAAGTGGAACAGGAAAGGATAATATGAATATACAAACTCCCGCCGTGAGGTTTCTATGAAGCAACATGAGCGGGAGTATTTTATATCTAGGATAAGGTCTGGATCTTATATTGCTAAATACAACGAGGCTAGACTAAAGATATTAACTCCAACTATAGAAGACGAGTTTGAAATTAATCAGGCTTTCATGGACTCTTACGAGTCTTCTTTAGACAGGGGATTAAAAACAGAAGACGAGATGGTAGAATGGATGATTGAACGTGGCTTATGGGAGACTAAAGACGAAGAAAGAATAAAAGGACTAGAGAAAGACATAGAAAGATTGAAGCTAGAGATATACCAAGCCGCTAACGATGATAAACTTAAAAGTCAAATAAGACTTTATCTGAGAGCCGGTGAGAAACAGTTATCTCAAATGCATGGTAAAAAGTCAAAGTATTTTTTAAATACATGCGAAGGCATAGCTAATATCTGTAAAATACACAAAATGCTCAAACTCTGTACCTATAATGGTTCAGATTTATGTGATTTTGATTTATTTCCAATTGACTTAATTTCCAATTATTACTTCTCGATGGTTCTGGGTGAGCGAAAAATAAGAGAGCTTGCTAGAACAGATCCTTGGAGGGGTATCTGGTCCATGAACGATTCTAACGCCTATAAATTATTTTCTAATTCAGATAGACAACTATCAATTGATCAAAGAAATATATTAATATGGTCTAGAATGTATGATAACGTTCAGGAGTCTTTAGATTGCCCTTCTGACGATATTATTGAAGATGACGACATGTTAGACGGCTGGTTTATAAGCCAGAGAAAAAAACGAGAACAAGAAAAAGCAGAAGCGGAGATAGAGGGTACTATGAATGACAAAGTAGCGAATTCTAGCGAGGTTTACGTAGTGGCTAAATCTCAAAAAGATCATGAAAGAATTGAAAGCTTAAATAATCCACATGCTAAAATGGTTAAAAAACAAAGAATGTCGGTGATCAAGCAAAAAGGAAAGGCCAGTCAGCTAGACTTCCAAGACGAAAAATTAAAAATGAGAGCCAGACAAACTGAGCAATACAAGGAAAAATTTAGGAGATAAAAATGGAGGACTATAATAACCTTATTAGACAGCACTCTGAATATAAAAAGGTGAAGGAGGATAAATATAAATGTGACTCAAAGGACAGACTTTCTAAAATATTAAGAAAAAAAGTTGAAACAACCATGATTGGCGCGCTAAGTTCTATGGAGAAGCACCTTGGCTTTCTCTGGACTAGCGAGGGAGAATTGACTCCAGAACAAAAAACCATGTACGAAATTTATCAAAAGGTAAGAGAAGAAGTTCTAGATAAAGGAAATTCTCAAGCCAGAAATGTTGACGCTGAATTAAATCAATACGAAGTGAAGTGGCTAAGATACACTTCTACTATTCCGGTAAAACCAAGAAAGGAAGGAAACAATGAATAAAAAAGACCTAACCGTAACTCTTCAAGACGGCAAAGAAGTTAAAATTTACGTGACTTCTCCTACTGCCAAAACTGTACAAAGAGCAGATAGATACAGGGCTAAAACTTGGACTGAATGCATTGAAGATGGCATCAAGACCAAGGAAGAACTAGCTACTATTATGAAGAATCGTGGAGTTTGGACCAAAGAACACGAAGAAAAAGAACGTAGCATTACTGAACAGCTAATCCAGTGTGAAAAAGATTTGTTTCTTGGTAGCGGAAAAAAGAAAGTACCCCTGTCTGATGGTAAGGAAATTGCCGTAAAAATGCGGGTTTTGAGAAACGAGCTTAGGCAACTCTATATGGACAGATCTGCCCTAGAGCAGAACTCAGCAGAGGCACTGGCAGACAATGCTAGATTTGACTATATTGTAGCTGGCTCTACTTTCTATGAAAACGGAGAAAAGGTGTATAATGGTATAGAAGATTATAACAATAAAAGCTCAGACGAAGTTGCTTTTGCTGCCGCAGCAGCAATTGCCGAAATGATGTATAATTATGATCCAGCAACAGAGCAAAATCTACCCGAAAATAAGTGGCTAAAGACATTTGACTTGGTAGATGATAATCTTAGTTTAGTGAATGAAGATAAAAAATTGGTGGATTTGGACGGTAGAACTATTAATGAGTTTGGTTATTTTGTAAATGAAGATGGTAATAGGATAGATAAAGACGGAAACCTTCTAGATGATGACGGTAATTATGTAATTAAGGTAGATTACGAAAAACCTACTGCTAGAAAAAGAGGAAGAAAACCCTCAAGAACTACAAAAACAAAAGTAACAACGGACAGTTAAAAGGGTAGCGTAGTCAATATTTCCTAGAGAGATTCAATGTCGAAATTTGTACTAACAGCCCAGTTACAACTAAAAGCCCCAGCAAATACCCAGCAGGTTGTCTCTCAGATGCGGAGACAGCTTAGTGGTATCAATGTGAATGTAGGTGTCAAAGGTGCGCCGCAGGCACAACGTCAAGTAGCAAAAGTAAATCAACAAGTTAATAAGTTAAACAAGTCTGGCGCAAGACTGGGCAAGACTTTTGGTTTGGCTATTAATAGATTCGCTGCCTTCACGGTTGCGTCTAGGGGTGTAAGTCTGTTTACAAACGGGCTTGCTAACGCCACTAGGGAAGCTATTGCTTTTGAAAGAGAATTAGTTAAAATCTCTCAGGTTACTGGTAAGACAATAAAAGAATTGTCTGGTCTTAATAATACTATAACTCAATTATCTGTAAATCTTGGTACATCTAGCAAAGACCTTCTTGCTACAACCAGAATCTTGGCTCAAGCTGGTATTCAAGCTAGAGACTTGGATGTTGCTCTTGCTGCTCTTGCTAAAACAACCTTAGCTCCTACGTTTGAAGATATAACGAAGACGGCAGAGGGTGCGGTTGCTATTCTTGCTCAGTTTGGTCAAGGTGTTGGCGCTTTAGAAAGTCAACTTGGTGCTATCAACGCTGTAGCAGGTCAGTTTGCTGTTGAATCTGGTGACTTGATCTCTGTCGTTCGTCGTACTGGTGGTGTGTTTAAGGCCGCTGGTGGTGATCTCAATGAACTTCTTGGTTTGTTTACAAGTGTTCGTGCAACAACGCGAGAGAGTGCGGAAAGTATTGCAACGGGTTTGCGTACTATTTTCACACGTATTCAACGTCCTAAAACAATTGAGTTTCTTAAACAGTTTGGTGTTGAATTAGTAGATCTTAATGGCAAGTTTGTTGGACCATTTGAAGCTGTAAAACAACTTAGTAATGCTCTTGCTGGCTTAGGCGAGGGAGACATTAGATTTGTTCAAATTGCAGAAGAACTTGGTGGATTCCGTCAAATTGGTAAAGTTATTCCGCTTCTTCAGCAGTTTGAGACTGCGGAGAGGGCAAGACAAGCAGCGCTGGAGGGTGGCGATTCCTTAACTAGAGATGCCGCCACAGCGCAACAGGCTCTTGCTATTCAAATAACAAAAGTCAAAGAAGAGTTTCTTGCTCTTGTTCGTAGTATTAGTCAAACCGGTAGTTTCCAAACTCTAGTCAAGACCACGCTGGACTTGGCAAGTGCGCTCATCAGTGTTGCTGATGCACTCAAGCCAATCATACCATTGCTTACCGCCTTCGCTGGTATAAAATTAGCTCAAGGTGTTATGGGATTTGGTAGAGGTCTTGGAGCTTCACTTAAAGGCGGTCCTAGAGGATTTAATTCTGGAGGTTTGGTTCCCGGAACTGGCAACAGGGACACTGTTCCGGCTATGCTTACGCCCGGAGAGTTCGTTATACGCAAGAGTAGCGTAGAAAAATTGGGTGCTAGCACTCTTGCTGAAATGAACGGCAACAAATTCAATAAAGGTGGTAAACAAAAGAAAAAGAAAAGAACACCCCTAGAATATAGACTACCTACCGAAGTTGGTCAAGTTTCACCGGTTGGAACAGCTAAAGATGCAAGAGAAACCACCTACTCTACAACCCTTGCTTCTTTAAGACAAAGAAGTAAAAGAAACTTCTTGCCCGGAGAAGACGGCAAAAGAAGAGTAAACATAAGAGGTAGAGTTAAAGACCTTGTTCTGAAAAAAGAAGAAAACGAATCTGTATTTTCAGAAAAGTCGATAGTTGAACCTATGTTCAAGTATGGCGACAGTATTATTAAACGGCAACTTAAAGCTGTAGACGGTAGGTTCAATGCAAAAAGCCCACTAATTTCAGATGCTAACGCGAAAAGAACCATTGGTGGTTTCGCTTTTGAATCCTTTACTTCTGGGTTAGCTGGAATTTCTGCTGGAGGAGAAGGGACTCCTTTTGATTTTACGGGAACCGCCGGTAGCAGACTTACAAAATTTGTAGAACAAGAAAGAATACCAGACTTTGTTGACGCAAAAAGAAGCCAGCAAGCACCTAAAAAGATTCTTCAAAAGGCTGTCTCAGATACTACGTTAGTTAAAAGGCTTCAACAAGTAAAAGCTCTTGGTGGGTTTATTAAAAAGTTTGCTCTTGGCGGTCTTGCTCAGAAAAATAGAGTTGGTTTTGCTATTCTTGATCCAGACAGAAAAGCTCAAGACATGGACGCGAAGGTTACTCGCGCTCAAATTAGAACCGCCGTCAAAGGAACTGACTCTCAAAGAAAAGCTTTAGATAAAGAACTTAGCTGGCCCAACAAAAACTTTAAAGTTGCCAGACAAGGGCTTAACGCAAAAACATCTCAAAAATTCTATGACACATTAACAAGAGAAGCTGCCCAAGGAGTTTCTGTCGCTGCCGCTGGATTATCAAGCGACTTGGGGTTGGGGAATATAACTGTTCCAGAAACCTCTAAGCAATTGATGGCGGATACTATAAGAAAATCTGGCGCTCAAATGGGTAGACTATTTGAGGATGTTGTAAATGTGATGGACGGCAGGGGGAAATTTGCTCCAGTGCCTCCCGGTGCGCCTTTCGACTTTAAAGGTGGATTACAAGGCGCTCTTAAAGATAATTATGATAGACTTCCTTCTAGTTTTGTAGACGCTAAAACTAGTTATGGAGAAGCTACTGTCGGTGAAGCTCAAAAGAAAATTATCAACGAGCTTGCTCAAACTTATCAGCAAACACCTACTTATGCTAACAGTAAAAAGGGCGACAAGAAAAGTGAAACTCAGAAACAAGCTGCCGCTAGAATAGCAAGAGAGAGAAAAGGTCAAGAAAGACTTGCTAAATTAAGAGCAAAAGCCGGTTACAATATGGGCGGTGCTGCTCCTTCTGATACAGTTCCAGCGTTATTGACTCCCGGTGAGTTTGTTATAAATAAAAAGGCCGCCTCTAAAATAGGAAAAGCAAACCTAGACCGAATGAACAAGCAGGGCGTACAAGGCTTTGCTGCTGGCGGTGTTGTTCAAAAATTTGCAAATGGTGGAGGAGCTACTAACCTTGGCAATTTCTTTAATACCGGCATAAACTTACAAGCGGCAGCGGAAAGACGTGCCGCCTCTCAGTCCTCTGGGGGAGGTGAAGTAAAGAAAGAAGCAGGTATATTAGCTAGAGCCTTAAAAAGTGTTACTGGTGCAACTAAAAATATTCCCAGTAATTTTAAAACTGCTGTACAGAGTGTTAAAGCTTGGGATAATGCCACAAAGACCAGCGCTGCTTCCGTACAATCAGCAGGAGCTACAACGTCAAGCGCTTTAAAAAACACCGGAGAGGAAGTAAAGAAAGCAGACAGCAGGCTTGTACAAGGTATCAAGGGAATTGGAGAAAGGGTAAGAAACAGCGGAGATCGCTTATATCAAGGTTTCACAAAAGTAAACACTTTTGTTGGTAATCAGGCTGGTAATCTTGCTACAGCTTTTAATAGTGTAACTACCACTCTAAATACTAAAGGCGAGTCCACATTTAGAAATTTCTTTTCTGGTATAGATAGACAAACCCCTACCTTACAAGCTACATTTCAAAGAGTTTCTGAGGGTGTATCTGGGTCTATAAAAAAAATCACTGCCCCCTTAGATAGAAGCTCTGGAGAAGTACAAAAAGTTGCCACTAAACTAAGTTCCACTGCGGCTACTGTTCGCACTCCTTTGGGTGCAACGGGTCCAGCAAACCTTAACTTTAAAGGCGTAACTGACATGGATGGAGCTTTAAAAAGATTCAAAGCTGCTCTAAGTCAAGCAAACGTGGAAGTGAGTAAACGAGGCCCGTTAGCTGCTAAGTTTACTCGAAGCTTACAGTCAAGTACCACTGTGTCAGAAGCTTTAAAGAAAACATTTGCGGGTACAGACATGGCTGTAAAAAGACTTGAAAAGACCACCTCGAAAGTTTCGATTGCTAAAGAAAAAGAGGCCGCCGCTACTAACAAATCTGCTGCTGCCGATAATAGAAAAGCCGCAACGGGTGGTGGTGGGATGGGTAGTGGCGCTGCGCTGGGAGCTTTCTTTGCTATACAGGGTATTGCTTCTATGATCCCGCAGGTTGAAGGGGCCACAGAAGGATTTGGTGCAATGCAAAATGCAATTGGTCCCGTAGTTATGCAGCTTGGTGTATTGGGTATGCTTGCTACGAGCTTTACGGGTAATCTTGGAAAATTTGTTGGCGCATTAGGTGTATCTATTGGAGCAGTACATGGGCTGAGTTCAATGATTGACGCTTATACCGGTGTTCATGAAAAAGCTAAAAAGGCAGTGGAGGAAGGCAATGTCGGGCAAGCCGGTGAGCTTGCGGTTAGCAGTCAGGCGCAAAAAGATGTGAATAAATTTGCAATGGGTCTAGCTGCCACTGGAACTGCAATAGGCGCTCTCTTTGGTCCCGGAGGAGCAGTGGTTGGCGCTATAGTTGGTGGACTAGCTGGACTGGGAGCAAAAGTATTAGCACAGATGCTTCCAGAAAGTGTAATCACTGGTTTTAGAAATAATTTTTTAACCGCTTTTGGTGCTGATAGCACTACTTTGATTGCACAAAGAGCTACCGCTGCCGCTGCACTAAAACGTGCTGAGTTAGCTGCTGCAAAAAATGCTGAAAGGGCTGCTGCCGCAATGAAAGACGTTGAATCAGGCGCTATAACTTTAGCCGAGGCGTTTGAATCTGAAGAGTTAACAAGAGATGTTAAGGCTTATAACGACGCCC
>Ga0098074_1000952_pt1 | contig 16455 bp, 20 predicted proteins | sample 32_taG_FD_75064 | JGI IMG/M metagenome (GOLD analysis project Ga0098074, IMG submission 75064) | Marine viral communities from the Gulf of Mexico - 32_GoM_OMZ_CsCl metaG | ecosystem: Environmental > Aquatic > Marine > Oceanic | place: Atlantic Ocean: Gulf of Mexico | collected 2015-07-12
GATCGACCTTGCCACGCTTGATGCGGGTGTCGAACCAACCGATCGAATACGATTCGGTCTTTCTGTTTTCGACGGTATATGGCTCAATGTTGCTGTCGGATGATCCCGTCATCACTTGTCGCTCTTGGCTATCACCCTTATGAGCGTTGATGTTGATTTTGGCCCGGCTACTCGGAATCGAACCGAGATCAAGAGGTTCGAAGCCTCCTATGCTATCCATTACACCATAGCCGGTTAGGGGTGCCTGTTTGCTTCGGTTCATAAGCCAATCGGTCAATCGGCGTGGAACGGAACCACACGGGTCTCACGGTTCTGGATGTTGTAGACCGTCACCAATCCCTTCTTGGCTCGATAACCAAGCATGTTCATGAAATCGGTCTCGTCCTGGAATGTGCTCGACACGAGCAGCGGCATACCACGATGCCATTCGACCTGGTGAGCGTGAGTGTGTCCCGTGACGAAAACATCTGGTGCCTGAGTGATGACCATCTGATCCTCCTCCTCGGGACTCAACGCGTTCCTCTCGCCCCACATGGGAGCCAGGTGGCGCTTCTGCAACATGAGCTTCATGGCCTCGGCAGGGTTCTCGTAGGTGACGTGTTCCATACGTGGCACGATGTCATCGATCCCCTTGCCGTGATACGAGAGAACATCGATGCCCGACAGATTCACCCTGGCGGGGTTGCCGACGTGAATCGTCGAATTGAACCGTTGTTGGATCAACGGCTCGAGAACCGGCTGCGGCTCCGCTGGCCGGACTGCATCGTGATTGCCAGGTAGGACGATGGGTGTGATGGCATCGGGCAATTCGTCGAGCTTGCGAGCAAAGAACTCGTATTGATCGTAGACGTCCGTCATGTCGGTGGCATAGGTGTGATGCTTGGACATGGATGCACCGAGATTGCGCTCGTGCCCTGGGTAGACGCCGACACCGTCAACGACATCGCCCGAGCAGACGAGGTATTTGACGTTCGTCGCGGTCTCATCATCGCTATTCAACCAGCCCATCATCTTGTCCCACTCCTTCTCCATGAACTCCTTGGAACCCATGTGTAGATCGGAGACGAAAGCGATGGAGACGGGATCGAACTCCGCACCACCCTTGTTGATATTGGTGTGTAGAATCTCCGGCATCTGGACGCGATCGCACCAGAAGAGTGTCGGACCGTCAGCCCCACCGAACTGGCGGTAGGATCCGGTGACGCCGATGACATCATCGAGAACGATGGTGGCCGAGAGTGGATTGGATGCCGAGATGTAGACCCTCATGCTACCGGTCTTGTCCTCGAGGTCGACACGGAGATTGCCCGTGCCAGTGCGGCCGAGTCCTGCGACCATCCCGATGAGATTGACCGACTTCGGATTGCCACGATGGGAGGTGTATTCCCATTGTCGCGTTCGGATACGACGGATCGTGCCCGTCTCAACGAAACCACACTGACGTCGCATGATCTTATGGAGCTTGTCGTAGCGATCCTGGAACATGTTGACGATGTTGTCGAACTTGCCGGAAGCCTCCGACTGACCGACGGGGAATCCGCGGTCGATCTCGGTGGCGTAATCCGCGGCATTGTGTTTCCAGGAATCAAGGTGCTGATCGACACGTTCAGGAGTCCAACCCCTGACCGATCTCACAGGGCATCACCGAGGGTGTCGGCGAGCATGGAAGCAGCCTCCTCGGCATCCTCGAAGGAAGCGCAACCGGTGATGACACACTTGCCCGATGAGAAGATCAAGCAGACAGCCTCCTGGTCGTTGACGTCCTGGCGGTAGATGAGTCCAGGGAACTGCTCGGGTTCGTATTCCGTTCGCATGAATGGTAGCGTGACCGAGAGTTGCTTGAGATCGAGATCCTGGCCGATCTGGTGGACGACCACCAGATTGCGAAGACTGATCTCGTGAGGAGTATCCCAGATCTGAAAATCACCGCTGACCAACTGGTCACGCATGATGTCGAAAGCCTCCTCGATGTCCTTGAGATCGCGGGCACCCACGACAACGGATTTACCGCTCGCGAATGTGAGGATGGTCGCCTTGGGCATAGGATCCTCGCGTCCATCGACGCTGTGTTCTTTCATCTTCCAGATCATACCTGGGAATTGCTCGGGTTCAAAGACGATACCGATATGATCGGCGAGTTCCATGAGGTCGAGACTGCTGGCATATTGGGTGCTGGCCACGATGTTGACGACTTCCACCATGATGGTTGGTCGAGCTGGCACCTATTTAAGCCAGGTGGCGACCGACACGCTTCCAGAAGTCGCCAACGATCCGATCATAATCCTGCTCACAGTAGGCATGATTCTCACGGATCACCCTGACCCCTTCCCGACGTTCACGTAGGTAGGAATCGGGAGATAGGTGGCTGAGGTAGGCTGCGGGACGACCACAGACGGTGCATTTTGTTCCTGGACGACAACGTTTCATAGATGACTATTGTCGTGATACCACTTGAACTAGTAGGTGTGACTGATCACACTCAACCATAAGCGGGGTCGAACTCGTTGGAAGGTGCCGCTGCGGACTGGATGAAAAAGAACTGATCGAATGCTGCCGGAACGAAGTCAGCGGAGAACACGCGAGCGATGAGTGGATGAACCGCATTGACGTTCTCCAGGATCAACTCACTGACAGCTTCGATGACACGTCCAACCATCTGACCAACAACCTCCTCATCGATGACCTGATCGAAAACGATGTGATCCTTGAAACACTTCATGATCTCGGGCTTGACCTTCCCACCGTAGGCACCCTCCTCATCGTAATTGGCATCGATGAAGACGTAATCGTAGATCCTGCGACTCTGACGATCTACCTGTTCCTTGGTGAATTGGGTTCCGTCGATCTCGATCGAGTCATCGGTCATGACCCAACATCGGGCGGTTCCTACCTAAGGGTGCCTAATCCCGAAGTCAACGTTCGAGACCTCGACTTTTCGCCGACGCTTCTGCCCCGGCTTGTGGCCGACGACCTGGAACGATTCCATCGAATCCGCGACCTGCCAAACACGGGCTGTCAGCCGACAATCCTGAATACAGTAGTCCATGACCTCACGGTAGCGTCCTTCCGACCAGGCGATCGGGGCTTCCGCGGCGGGCATGGACTTTCCATCGGACGGATCAGAACCCAGGAGCGTCCGACACAGGTCAGACAGGTGGATACGCAGGCCAGTGTGCGAGAGTAAGCGGGCACAGGTGTCGATGTGCAGGCCACGTTCTGCATACCTGCTCACCGCCTTCGCACATCCGGCTCCACCATCCACCATCGGTTTGGCAAGGATCGGAAGGTCGAAACCCTCCCCGTTGTGCGTAATGAGCGGGACGCCCCGCATAAGCCAGCCATCCATGTGCATAGGCAACATGGCCAACGGGTGCACATCGTATGCGTCCGTGTGCCCAACCGTGCCCATGACGGCGCCATAGTCATGCACATACAGGCGATCCTTGGATGTGCCAACGAAGTGCACACCCACGCAGGAAACACGCCAACCCTGGGGATCTCCGAAGGCGAGACCTTCGGCATCCATATCCAGATTAGCGGTCTCGATGTCGAGTGCAACGGCGGTGATGTCGCCAGTCATGGAATCGCCTCAGTGGTATCCACCGACGAGATCGTCCTCATCAACAGGCTCCTCCTCGGGAGCGGAGAAGACAACCTCGACGGATTCGGTCGAGACGGTGAACTCACCCTCGATCTCTCCGGCCTTGACCTTGCATCGCTTCTTGGTGGCCTCGATGACGGTTCCACGTGCGAGGACGCCCTTGCGGATCTCGGTCTCGACGAGGTCGCCGACCTTGATCTCGGGGTATTCCTTGCGATCCTCGATGAGTGCCTTGATGGCCTCAGCGAGCTTGGTCAATTCGGTGGTCTCAAGGGCTGCGATGTCGTCAATGATGCTGTCAAATGCGTCAGTCATGGTCATCGGGTGTGTCCACACCTACATGAACCAATCGGAGTAGTCCCGACCGGATTCGAACCGGTGTCCATGGATCCAGAGTCCATGATGATGGACCACTACACTACGGGACTGTGTTCCGCCGTCGGTATCGACGTATTTGATCGCATCGGTCAGGAACGCATACGCCAGTTCTGGCGACGGGTGTGTTCCTCGAGTTCCTTGATGACGCCGAAGGTAGCCCAACGATCATCGTTCAGATCGTCCATGACGACCCATTCATCCAGCTTATCGGGACCTCCCCAGACGATCTCACCGACACGGAAGCGATCGGGACTGCCGTCCTTGCCAGGGTATGGCCATTGGTAGGTGTTGCCCACACGGGTCTCGAGTTCCATCCACGCGGGATCGTAGCCCTTATGCGGGTATCGCTGCTCAAGCCTGCTCAAACGCTGCTCAATCGACTCCAGCCGCTGCATAATCTTGCGCAGCATCTTGCATACATCGCAATCCTGTTCCTGCACATCAGCACCCCGTGTAATCGTCGATCCTGGACTGTCCTTCCGGGATCACATCCTTCTTGACGGCAGGGATCGGAATACCAGCCTCCTTGAGCGCCTGCTCAAGGGCGTGAATACGATTAGCAAGGGCGACAACCATAGCCTGGGTCGCGGGAATGTTCTTTTTGCTCATGATGATAGCACCTCGAGGACTCTATCGAGATCCTTGACGATCTCCTGGGAACGCTTGCAGTTGGGGTGTCTCAACGCATGTTCACGATGACGTTGGGATAGTGGCACATGGATGGCCTTCTCCTCGGTGGCTCCGTAATTCGCGTAGCGATCATGACGACGACTCATTGGGAATCACCTCCGACACGCCACCAAAGGGCTTCGGCATCTCGCATGAAAACATCACTCTTCTTGAGGATCGCAGTCATCCGTGCGGCATGGGGTATACGTTGGTATCGTCGACCCGCGTGATTGCGTAGTGTGGCCAGGTATCGACAGGCATCCATGGAAAGGAAACCATCCAGATCACTCTCCGCGAGGAAATCGAGCCATGTCTGCTCGAACTTGTTGGCGGGTCCCAAACGTGGTGCTCGCTTCATTCCTCCTCACCTCCAGCCAGGGTCTCAACGATCGTGGGAACTTCGACCTCATCGGCCACCTGGGCACGCTGCTTGTTGGTGAGCTTCTTCGGTTGACGGAATCCTCGACGGGGTCCGTGGATCTCGCGAGAGATCTTCTTGACGGGGTTGCCGAACTCATCGGAAGGAACACGCTTGACGGCTTCGACCACATTACCATCAGCATCGTAGGTAGTGCACGATTTGCACAGACCGCGGTAGCGGAAAATGTCGCGATTCTTGGGTTCACAGTCCTGGCAAGCGTAGTAGGCAATCTTCTTCGTCATGATCAATCATCCTCCAAAAGGCTCTCGAGCAGATCCTTGAGATCCATCGAGATTCCCTCGTCATATTCGTCATCCTGCAACAGGACACGAACCTTGGTATCGGTGGGAGGTAGATTCATGAGGATCACGAATACGGCTTCGCACACCTCACCATCGGAATCGAACCGAATGCAACCGGCTCGGGGGTAGAGGGAGATCTGGAAGGCATCACCATTGGGTGCCGATGCAGAACCATCGTCCTCGTCATATTCGATCTTCAATTTGTCCAGGAGTGGTATGATCCGTGGCCAATCAGCGTCCCCTTTTGGGTCGTAATCGAGTGTGATCGTGGTCATGTGTCCTACCAGCCTGCGGCACCTATTTGAATCAATTCTGTGCAGACACCGTCTGCGTGCAAGCCAAATCGCGAAGGATGTCAGCATCGAGCTTCTCCCAAGGGAATTGCACCGTAGCCCGATCGCCACGATCGAACGATGCGCGTCCGAAGTGTCCACCAAATGCGGTGCTTGAGAAGTCGGTGTCCCTCAATCGAAGGCGTTCGATGATGGCTTTGGGAGTGAAATCGAACAATTCATTGACACGGTTGCTCAACTCCTCGTTGGAGATGACGCCGGTGCCGAAGGTGTCGACGTGAACCGAGACAGGATTAGCCCAACCGATGACATAAGCCAATTGGATCTCGCAACGAGATGCCAATCCGGCGGCGACCACATGCTTCGCTGCCCAGCGGGCGGCGTAGGCGGCGGATCGGTCAACCTTGGTGGGATCCTTGCCGGAGAATGCCCCACCGCCATGGCGGGATAGTCCTCCGTAGGTATCGACGATGATCTTTCGACCGGTGACACCCGCATCTGCGGCCGGACCACCGACCACGAACTTGCCGGTGCCATTGACGATGACCTCGGGTCTCGATGAGACACCGAAGTGGTCATACATGACGTCACGAACCACGCCGTTGGCATAGCTCTTGATCGTGGAGGCGGAAACATCCTCATGATGCTGGATGGCCAGGATGATCCGCTTGACGCCGATGAATGTGTTGTTGGCATCGTATTCGGCAGTGACCTGGGATTTGAGATCCGGCCCAATCTTGTCCGCCAATGGGTGATCAGGATCTGGATTCTCGAAAGCCATCAGCAGACGGTGTGCGAGAATGTGCGGAATCGGTGCAAGGGATGTGCGGATTTCATCATCAGCACCCTGCATACGGAGAGTCTCATTGGTTGCATAACCGAACATGATCCCCTGATCCCCGGCGCCTCCTGTGTCGACGCCCTGAGCGATGTCGGGGGATTGGGTGGTGAGGAGATTCACGACCTCGACACCACGATAATCGCAACCCTTAGACCAGTCATCATAACCGATAGCCTGGAGTGTATCACGGACGATCTTCTCGACAACCTCGACCCCGAAAGGTGTGGCACGGGTTCTGACCTCTCCGGCAACGACAACCTTGCACCAATCATCGCCACCCTTGATCAGGGTCTCAACGGCGACACGGGACGAATCGTCACGTCGCATGCAATAATCGAGAACCGCATCGCTGATCTGATCGCACACCTTATCGGGGTGTCCGCGACCTACGGCTTCGGCACTCATCAAGTTCTCATTGTTGTCCTGGTGAATCATCTTCATTGTTGTCATCTCCCTTGCGGCTCACGAGTGCGTCGATGTCGGATCGGCGAATCCTGACCGCTGCAGACCTCCCTTTGCCCAACTTGAGGCAGGGTAGCTGTCCATTACGGATGTAGGATCTGACCGTGGATTCGCTAACCCTCAGCAGGTCAGCCACCTCGTTGATCGTGAGGAACTCGTGCTCCATGTTATCGGTGGTGAGCAATCACCTATATCAATCAACGGGAGTGTTCAGCAGATAACGACGATGTTCATCAATTACCGAGAAGGTTCATGTCATTACGAACCATACGTCGAACCATCTCCTCGAAATCAACGACAGGCGACCAACCGAGAACCTCACGAGCCTTGCTCGCGTCACCGCAGAGGACATCAACCTCCGCGGGGCGGTAGAAGCGTGGATCCTGGACGACCAGACCGCGCTCCTCCCAATCCTTGATCCCGACCTCATCGAAAGCGATGTCGAGGAGATCCCGGATGGAATGTGCGACTCCCGTAGCCAGGACATAGTCATCGGGCTCATCCTGCTGGAGGATGCGCCACATGCCCTCGACGTAGTCGGGTGCGTAGCCCCAATCGCGGAGGGATTCGAGATTACCGAGTGCGATGTTGTCGGCGAGTCCCAGGGCGATCCGAGCGACACCATCCGTGACCTTGCGGGTGACGAACTCGTGCCCCCGTCTCTCGGATTCGTGGTTGAACAGGATGCCGTTGGAAGCGTGCATACCGTGGGACTCACGATAATTGCGAACCAACCAGTATGCACACACCTTGGCGACACCGTAGGGCGATCGGGGATAGAACGGGGTCGTCTCGCGCGCGGGATTCTCGATCATCTTGCCGAACATCTCGCTGGTAGAAGCCTGGTAGAATCTGATGGTGGGATCGACCTTACGGATCGCTTCCAGGCAATTGAGAACGCCCGTGGCGTTTGCAGAGAGTGTGGCCTCGGGAATAGACCACGATACGCCCACGAAGGATTGGGCTGCGAGGTTGTAGAACTCGTCCGGCTTGTGATCCATCAGGATCTGGATGATGGAGCTCTGGTCTGTGAGGTCTCCCGTGACCCACTCGAAGTCCATGGAGTCCTCCAGGTGCCTCGTATTGGTGCGATTCGGGGTGGATGAACGCCTCTCCATACCGATGACCCGATAACCCTTGGCGATCAGCAGATCGACCAGGTGGGAGCCGTCCATGCCGTTGACGCCGGTGACGAGTGCCACCGCTTGAGGATCAGCAGTCATGTTCCAGGTCAGACCGACCACCTGCCGGAAGAGAGCCAATCGATGACACCATCGATGGAGCGTGCATCATCCGTGATCTGCGTGTGATTGGGATCGGCGGCATCGATCAGGTGAAGATCGTGGCCAGAGATGATCAGGTTCCAGGGACGGATGTCTCCGTGGGGTAGACTGGGTGGATCCATGAGGATCAGAGTCTCCTCAAGACGATCATTGGTGGGGTAGATGCCCCCATAGTGCTTGAAAGTGACGAGATTGATTCCAGGAATCCAGTCACGTTCCTCGGGCTTATGGTCGAAACGAATGGTCTTGGATGTCTCATTGGAAACGACCGAGTGGCCAGGAACGAGACCCTCCGGGCAACCGAGGTATCGACGACCGAATCTGGTGCGAGTCTGTCTCATGGCATAGATGTCCCTCACGGACGATGCCAGATGCGATTTACCGGTGCCCAGGTGCTCCCAATCATCACCAATACCGGTGGTCTGAACCTGCTTCTGTCCGCAGGCGTTCTTCTCGTTGGCTACCTCGATGAGGACATGATCTCCGAGGTCTCTGATCAAACGGATAGTCTCGTTGACATCACCATCGATGTGGTGGACGATGGACATGGCCAGGACGAGATCAAAATGCTCAACCTGTGCGAGATCCTTGAGTGATTGCTGGGAGAACCTGTGCTTGAACACGATGCCCTTGTCGCAACCATTGGCCTCCACCAGACGTGTGAGCTCCTCGAAATACTGGGGAACGCATTCACCCATGACCGCAACACAATCGAAATCCTCCATCAAGCGGATGCTGAAATAGCCATAATTGGCTCCGATGTCGAGAACCGTGAAGGGACGATCGAACCGTTCGGCATATTGACGAATGATCTCGTATCTGTCCGCACACTCACGAACGCCAGCAATCTCCTCACCGTTAATCCAACGGGACTGGTAGTCTTCCATAGACGATCCAGCGATCGGGACCCACTTAAAGGAACCCCTGGAGGAAGTCGATGAGGGAATCGACCTCGTGTTCCTGCCGATCCCGAAGGAATCTGATGCGATCCGCCGCTGCCTGCACCCAAGCATCACGATCATCGAGAACCTCATCGATAGCCCATTCCCAATCATCGTATCCTGCGAATGGGCTCACGAGGTATGCGGAATCACCCACTCCCTCAACGGTGGCTGGATGATCCGTGGATACGACCGGGATGCCCGAAGCCATCGCTTCGATGGCAACCATGCCGTAGCCCTCGAAATGGCTCGGGAAAAGGAGCAATCCCGAGGGGTCAAGGGATGCGAAAAGGGAACGGATGTCTGGCACGTAATCCAGGATCTCGAGATGGCACGAGATGTCGCCGGATCGGATGCTGGAATCGACCAGATCCATGAATCGCTTCTTGTTGGCGTCGCCGTAGGAGCCACGCAACCAAACCTGGGATCTGGAATCGCCCAATGCCAGGTTGAGGGCGGTGGTGCATCCCTTATGGAGCGAGGGATTGACGAAACCGATCTGGAACTCACCCTGCTCAAGTGGTGGGTGGGGTTCCGAATACGAATCGTAGTCCATGAGTGGGTGCAGGGTGAATCCGGGGATGGAGCCCAATGGGTCGAGAAGATGCAGAGACCAATCCGAACAGGAGATCATGAAATCCGGATCGTGTGCGGATGGGGGTTCGTAGGTTTCGACGAAAGCCAACCAGTCGTCAAAATCCTGGCTCGCCTCGCGTGCGCGACGGAGGTAATCCTCCTTGGCCGCCTCCCACGAAACACCGGCTTTCACCATCTCACCGATCTCAAAATTGAGCAAATGGCAGAGGTCGTAGTGAACGAAACCAAACGGTATCTGACGAGATCTGACGTTAGCGAACACCTCACGAACCCGAACCATGTCCCCCTTGGTCTTGTAGTAGGTGGCGGGAGCGGCGAAGATCAGGAGATCCGGAACGAATCCCGAGATCCAACCGGAAAAATGGTCGATCCAATTCTCAGCATAGTGGTGTTGCTGATCACTCACAACCCTGGTTATGTGAGATTCGGGAATCTCGGAGATGCCTCGATAGGCGTCGGAAGAATCCGAAGCCGGCGTGGTGGTGAGGATCCTGACATCGCAACCCAGACGGGGTCGGATGGCGGCGATCATACGATCCATGAACTGCTCCCCTCCACCGTAGGCGGGTGGCCAATGTGGAATGACGAATCCGATGGTCACCAAGGCCAATCACCCTTGATGATCTTGGAACATCGTTCCTCCCAACCGCTACCGACGAATCCTTCCGGTTCATCAGCCACGATCTGCTGACACCAATCGTGCCATCGCATGGAATAGAAAGCTCGATCCTGGAGCAAACGGGGCTTCTGAGTGGTGTGCATCTCCGTGGAAACCTTATGACCATCACGGAGCCAGTCGAGCCACGCGCCGACAAAGGGCACCTGCTTAAAGCTACTCCCTCCCTCCCCTGGTGATACCCCTCCCTCCCGGAGGAGCAGACTGAACAGCGCGACATCCTCCTCATAGCGGACGCGCGGAAAACCGCCCACCGCCTCGAAGAGGTCGCGACGGAAGGAGACGATGCTCGGAACCAGAACGAGAGCCGGGTAGTGGGTGGCGATCAGCCAATCGCAGCCAACTGGGGGTGACTCCTCCATAACGTGGAGTGGAAACCGTCGTCGGAACACCCTGTCGGTATTCTGCCAACGATAATCCTGGTCATACTCACCAACCGTGGAAACGATGGCACTATCCGGGCTCTCCACCCAAGCCTGTGCGAGCTCCTCCAGGTGTTCGGGATACCAGATGTCATCAGAATCCAGGAGGGCTATGTGTGTTGCCGATCCGAGAGCGATGGCCTGGTTGCGAGCACCCGAAAGGTGAGGGTATTTGGAATGATCCTGCACCGCATAATGGAAACGATCATCGGTATCGACGAAGTGGGCTACGATTCGAGACTCCTCGTCATCCTCGCCAGGATCCCCATCGAGAATCCAACATGTGAATGTGGTGTGGGTCTGGCTCTGGATCGAATCGAGACAACGCTCAAGGTAGGCGGCTGATTGGTAGATCGGAACGATGACATCAAAATGAATCTCATTGGATGGCATACGTCAGATACCCCCGGATGTTGGTCTCGGCTTTGATGAAGCGATCGGCAAGCAAACCGTCCAGGATCTCCTGGACACGACTCCTGCCACTGGTGCTGTCGTTGCCGATGATGGACATCAGAGCGGTGCGGGACAACGGTCCACTCTCGTGGATGGTCTCGTAGACGATGCGAACGCGATCATCCTCACGAACCAGATCCGCAGGTTCCTTGCCAGCGAGGTAATACCGACCACGTTTGTCGGTTCCCTGGCGGATGATCTCATTGGATTGAAGGAGATGGCTGATGACGCGGTCACGGAGGGGTCTCCAACGACCGTAATTGGTGCCCGTGCTGTCGGCGAGACCAACGCGGGTGAGTCCATTGGGAGCATCTCCGAGGGCACGCAGGTATCGAGAACGGAGTTCGACCAGGTCAGAATCCTCCTTCTGGTTACGTCCTCGGAGGAACTCCGGTTCGGGCACACCGATCGAATCAACCAATTCCTCGGCTGATCGAAGGATGTTCATGCGACGATCCTTGGTGGTGAGGTTGCTCTGGCCGGCCATGTGAGCCATGGCGATCTTGTAATCGACGATGTTATCGATCAGCCGCTGCCGTGCCTCCTGGTGAGCAGTCTGGTAGTCAACGGATCGCAGAGCCTCGTCGACATCATCGGTCTGTGCGGGAATCTCCCGCGGCCGGATCTCGACGAATTGGCTTCCGGCGCCGTTGGCAGCCAGGAAGGCAGAAAGCTCCGCTCGAGCGTCAACCTCCGTGATGTCGAATTGGTGGGTCAGAAGGCTGACGGTGTCTCCGATAGCCCCCTCGTCGTCGACGATCTGTTGAAGGCGTCTGCCTGCGATCGTCCTCTCCAGATAGGAACGAACCTCCGTAGTCATGTGCATACCAACCTGCCAGGACCTATTTGAAGCATCCTGAGCCGACACCCTTATGAATGGGGTGTGGGTGGCTCTACATGAGTCACATGAGTATGAGACAAGCAAGAGGAAAAGACTTGGCTCGGAAGGGGAAGGTGAGCCGAACCGGCCGCCATACCTGGAAGGTAGAGTCATCAGATGGAAGCAAGAACTACACGATCACCGACTGGCAGGATCGAAACAACCGTTTCGAATGCACCTGCTACGATTTCCGACGGAACAAGAGCGGGGCATGCAAGCACATCGCTGCAGTCAAGTTCATCCTCGTTCGCGATGAGTTCGGTCTCGATCTAATCGGAGGTGACATCTGATGTTGGGTGTTGAAATAGCCAACGATACCACCCCTACCACAGGTGAAGGTGGTTTCTAATGGCAAAACAACGACCCTGGATCAAAGACGCCGTCCGAATGATGGAGTCGAGAGCCTACACATCAGCAGAACTATCCGAGATCCTCATGAGGTCTCACCGCAACGGACCGGATTCCCGTCAAGTCACCCTCATCCTAAAGCGTGACAAGCGATTCCGCCTGGTGGCTGAAACAACGGCCTCCTCGTTGCTACGCAACAGTTCACACACACTCCCTGTCTTCGGTCTCGCCGGCGCTTCCTATCGATTGGAGCACCCATTCATGGCGATCGGAGGCAACGCGAATGACTGATGGTCAACCCGTAGCCGACATCGTGACGGTAGCCCCTGGGCGTGCCGTGAGTGGTCTCGAAGAATACGAGCCCCAGCCATTGAACCTGTCATACGACCAGGAACGCTTCGGAAAAACGATCGAACTGCCGATAGCGGCATACTGCCCATTCTGCAGGAACGAGTTCAACCGAGATCGGCATAACCGATGGGTGGCTCGAACCGATACCTCCGATTCAACCGACTACTGCTTCGACCTGGTGCTGATGCACGACAAGGATGGGGAACCATTCATGAAATGTCAGAAGTGCGGTGGCACGACGAAGAACATCAATCCCGATCCGGGAGCCGATGCAGATCGACTCCACCAACTCACGAAGAAAGTCGAACCAACGGTGCAACACCTCGACATCAAGGACGCCATCGAATCATTCGGCTCGATCCTGATGCCAATGACCGAGTTCAAGCGCGTGGGGACGGCGTTAGCCAAGGATCCTACGTTGCACGCGGTAGCCCGCCTGGGTGACCAGCGATTGAAGATCGACTGGCAGACGCTGCGAACACAGGTGAAAAGCTTCCGTCGAGGTCGTGATGAGTGGCCTGGAGTGGCCACCAGGTTCTGGACCCCCTACTGAGGATCTGGAAGTGGGGCGGTATCGCCCAACAAAGGACTCCTTGTGGGCGAGTCATTCCCAACAACGGTCACCGTTGTTGCATACCTCAACCCAACAACGGAGTCCTTCATTGGGAGTGTGGATCGTGAAGTGGTGACCACAGATAACGTCGAATACCGCCCAATAACGTGCGATAACGAAAGGGAGGATCCGTAACTGGGCCGCTTTAAGTAACCAAGGATCTCGAATGGGTCGATTCTGAGAACTCCTAAGGGGGTGTCGGATCGGATCTCGTGGATCTTGAGGCCAAACCAGGAGCCGAACCCCCAACAATTCCGGCTCCTCCTCCTGCCTTATCCTCATCATCTCACGTCCTCAGATCGATCCTCCGACTTTGGAAAACTCCTTAACCACGCAAAGACTCCTAAACGCGCACCTGCGGTCTTGCGCCCTTGTCGCATGCGTTTAGTCGCTTTACTCGTTTCGTCGTTTTCCACGCTCCGGATCGGCCTTCCGGGCGCGATCTGATTCGAAACGTCAGGCGTCCGTCGCCCAACTGCCGCCGCTCACCGGGAACCAGCGCCTCGGGATCGTCGATCCCTCGTCGGGCTGCTCACCGACCGGAAGTTTAACAGGGTAGGTGCCCTACCCTTAGATAGAAAACACCGCCGATCCGGCAAGCGGATCGGGCTACCTGACGACGGGCTATCGCCCTTAACGCATCTTAACGCGCGGGTTAAGATGCTCGTCAGCTTGTTTTAGATCTTAAACTTCCTTCGCTACCGCTACGTCATCTTCTTCGTCGCAGGCTCCTTAAAGATGACCGCGGTAGCGATCGGTAGGCGTCGGGCTCAGAAAAGTGCTCACTTTTCTGACCCGGTAGTCACGACTACCCACACCAGGGCGGAGAATCCGCCCGGGTGTGCTCCGCACGCATCGTCAGCATAGTCCTCCCAGGGATACCATTAGGGCGAGCGCCTACATGGTATCCCGGTCTGAACATTCGCTGACGGTTCCCTATACGTTCGCGGCGGGATTAACGCAACCTCGGGACGCCCTTCCCTCTCGGGATCTATGATCCCTCGATGGTGTCCTGCCTCGCATACCAAGAAGACCTGCCGGACGTAAACACCGCCTCGCCGAGACGTTCCGATCTCGGCGAGACTCCTACCGACCCTTTCAGTCCCGGTAGGTCTTTACGTCCTATGGTCTTCTTCGTATCCGGCGCTTCGCGTCCTGCGGATCAGAACGGTCGCATCGTAGCTGGCTACGATACTCCGGGCTTGTCCCGTCCTATCGTGACAAGTCACGACACGGAACGGTTGCGTCGCTAACGCTCCCGACTCCGTAATCTTCGGGGTCGAACTCCGGGAAAGTCACAGTCCAACTTGTCTGAATCTTCGAGAACGGTCGGATCGTAACTGCAGCAACTCCTCATTCGCTTGCCTTACCGGATCTTAGATCCGGACGGCTCGCTCGGGACCACGTTCCGGGTCCGCTCGCTCTTGGCACTCATGTGCTCCTGGGCAGGTGCCCTGACCATCGCAACGGAGATTGACTGACAGATTACGATCCTCCGAGCTCGAAGATTCAGACTGCGTGGACAGTCACATTCCCGTCGAGCAACCCTCAGATACGGAATCGGTCGCTCTGCTCGCTCCTCCGTGCCTTGGCTCCGTCCTCGATACCAGTCCGGGGCACTGGTATCGACCGCGTTACGTCGGTCGGACGGACAGCGTGGACCGCTGTCCTATTCCTTCACTACGTTCAGGGCTTGCTCAGATCGCAGAACCGAAGATCGATACTTCTACAAGTGCCTTGTAGAAGCACTAATGCCCTACGGGTCGATATTCTTCGTTCGCCCTGCTGGCTCTCTGTTCTGCGTTCTGAGCACTGATGTCGAGGAGCTTTGTCCTCGACGTCAGACGCTACCCTCCCTCCTTGCTTGACGGATCTACGTCACGGAGTCGCTTCGCGCTTTCCGTCGGCCGTCGGCATTCCCTATGCGCCTCAGGATCTGTGATCCATCGGCGCTGTTGACTTAGTTGTAGCTCGCAAGCAGGCTTGCTACCTACAACTATAGCGGAAGATTTTGCGCGGTCGCATCAATCTTCCCCCACCGTCAACGACTCCCCTTACTCTTGCCAAAGTGACTCGACCCGTCGCTTCACATTCGCAAGACTTCTACAACAAGTTGTAGACCTGGGGAGCCCTCGGGTGCCGACGGCCTCCGTCAGGACTCCTTCGTTCATGCCTCACTCAGTCGCCGATCGGCTGCTTCGCAACCTCAGTAATGGGTTCTTTGATGGCGCACGCCCTCGTTCCGACCCCTCCGGGGGCGTCGCATATCCTGGTCCTCCCGTTCCGGCCGTCCACTCGCACTCCTACGTCGCGCTCGCGTCCTCTCGGCCAGGATCTGCTTTGGCCATCGGCCTCGGGCTCCGTGTGCTCCGCTATTCCTCCGCACTCGGCAACTTGTTCGAAATGTCTCGCATGGGATGCTCGCCCCTTGCTCTAGCTGACGCCCGCTGCGGGCAAGCATTTCGACGGCGTTGCTCGTGCCGTCGCTCGGCTCGGTCTGTTGTCGTTCTCGCAGCTTCAACCTCGCCTCGCAGGCTCGTGTCGGTCTCTAGCTGCTCCGAGCGCCACCATCGGAGCCTCGTCTCCGCCCTACGGGGTCGTGCTCCGCACCCGCTGGCGCTCGGATGGCGTTGGCGAGCTGCTCACCTACTTCGTTTCATTCGTCTCGATCCCTCCCCGTCCCTCCAGGTCGCTATCATGCTCGCGACTCTCGAGTAAACTCTCGGATCTACGATCACATCACTCGCACATGCACCTGCTTCGGGACGGGTTCGAGATCTCGTCCCTGCGGGAACCGTCCGTAACTCAGTTTGTTCGCGGATTGCCAACTTAAACCTCGCGCCGCTACGGGCGCTCATATCCAGGATCTCGTCGACTCCGTCTCCTCAACCCAGGATACCTCCTCCGGGGGGGTCTCCCCCCCC
>Ga0098074_1000953_pt1 | contig 16451 bp, 18 predicted proteins | sample 32_taG_FD_75064 | JGI IMG/M metagenome (GOLD analysis project Ga0098074, IMG submission 75064) | Marine viral communities from the Gulf of Mexico - 32_GoM_OMZ_CsCl metaG | ecosystem: Environmental > Aquatic > Marine > Oceanic | place: Atlantic Ocean: Gulf of Mexico | collected 2015-07-12
AGGATGCCATCTTCAGTGGTGTCGGATGGATCGCTGATCTGAGCAAGAATCTGGCCGTAAACGTGAGCGTTGCCTGCGTCAGATTCACCGCGAAACTCGATGTTGCCGAGGTTGTCATCAGCAGCAGGTGATGCTGAGTTGCGATACAGCACCAGATCAGGCGCAGTATCTAAGCCTGCATCACTGTTCTCAATGATGACCTGATCAGTGGTGTCAGTGCTGAACAGATGCAACTGTGCAGCAGCCGTTCCATCACCAAGCTGGAAGCCAGACGTGGTGAACTTGCCAGTGAACGTTGAGCTGTTGCTGATCGCCACCTCATTGGCAGCAGTGCGATAAAAACCGGATGTGCCGGAATCGCTCAGAAAGCCAACAGCAGGCGCACCAACACTGCCATCGTCCAAAGTGCGGAACAGCGTGGCAAACGTAATCGACTTGTTTTTGTCGGCGTTTGCGGCTTCCGAAACGTCAACGATCGGCAGCAGATCACCCGTTGCAGGTGATGACAGCGCCGTCAGGTCAGAAATTTTGCGGTCAGCCATTAGTCAGCAGGTTCAGCTGTGTTGCCTTCAGCAACCCATTCAAGGTATTCCCTGTAGTCCTTGTTTGCACTGTCAACAGGGACAAACGCTGTATCACCGGAAGCGTCAGTGCGCTTGATGCACTCAACTTGCCCGCTGATGATGTCTGTCATCAGTTTGTAATTAACAGTGCTGCTCATAGTTCTGCCTCCAGGGTGTAGTGGAAGAATGCCCCAAAATGACTTGGAATACTGGCATCATCGCTAAATATCATCATATTTGCATCGCCAACGCCTGAAGCTGCTGCGCTTTCGTCGCTTGAGTCAAGCCTCATTACACCACTTGAGCCGGTGGCAGTGCTGTAAATAACAACAGTTGGATTTGCCCTTTTAGTAACTTTGTAGCCAACTGGATAATATCTAACGACCGTGCTAGCGGTGCCGTCTCTGGATTGATAGCCACCTAAGGAAGTAGCAGTGCCAGGTGTAGTGCCTTGGTTGTAGCTTTTTTCAAAATACCTCTGGCACCTAACAAGCTCGCTAGTAATATCTCTCCGCTCGAATGTACTAGCAACACTGCCTCGCTCTAGCTGAACTTCAGCAATTTCAAAATAGTCATTTGTGCTCGCAGTGCCTGTTGGTGTCCAGTTGAAGCCGACAGATATTTGTGTCGTCGATGCAGGAACAGTTACCGTTTGCGTGAATGCAGTAAAGGCAGAACCACTAGGAATAGTGTGTGCCGCAGCATCTGATGTTTGGCTCGTCATACCAACTGGATTTTCATCAGTTCCTTGACCGTAAAAAATTTGGCTAGTTATCTGGTTTGATGCCTGCGAAAAATCGCCCCCCCTTCTTGCACGAAAAGAAAGAGTTAGCTGAGTGCCAGCAAGCCCTTCGCAGTTAATACTTTCAATCCCTTGCACTACGCCCAAGAAATTTGTACTTGTTTCGCCAGAAGTACGCTGCAGCCGCAAGCAATATCTGGAACTATCTAGATCCGTAAGCGCGTCTAGGCGTGAAACAGTGAAGGTCGTTGGTCCACCGAAACTACGCCAACGATCCATGGCGTAACTATTGATAGTTGAGTTTACAATGTTTCTTTGGTTAAGCTGAAAATCTCCGTTAATAAGTAAATTTCTAGTGCTAATTGATCCAGCGTTTGGATACTGACTGCCGTTGACTGTTAAGTTGTCTGCGACGGCAACAGTCTGATCCGCGCTAATCGTTAGAGCTGCAGTAGGCGATGCACCGTCAGATCCATCATTGGTGCTAATAACAAGCTTGCCCTGCTCGTCATCAGCCGTTCCATCATGCGAAACCTCAATCTGCGCAAGCGTTGAGATCTCACCGCCAGATTGCTCGCCTTCAAAAATCAGACGGCTTTCACGGCCACCATCAGTGTCTTCCTCTGTGCTGTTCTTGAGCGTGACGTAAGGCGCTGTGCTGCCAATTTCGACAAGCGTTCCAGGTGCAGATTCGGCAATGCCGATGCGGTCGTTGCCTGCATCAACTACAAACAGGCTTGCTTCAGCGTCACCTTCAACGCGGAAATCAACGTCAGCACCGCTGTCGTTAAAGACAACCTCAGTCGTTCCAAACTCAACGCGCTCAACACCACTGGTGGCAATACCCAGCTGATTCGCTGCAGGGCGGAACAAGCCAGTGTCTACGTCATCAGAAAATGCCAGGCCAGGAGCGGCAGCAGTGCCGTCCTCCATCAGCATCGTGCCATCAAGCTCTTGAATGACGATCCAGTCATCATTCGCTGAGTTTCTAAGTTTCAGCTGATTTGCTGTTGTATCTGCCCACCACTGATACGCATACGTCGTGGCAGGTGCCGTTGCGTTGCTGTTGTTGCTTACGATCGCAGCCAACGCATTGTTCAGGTCAGACCTGACAGCCGCACCAGAAGCGTTAGCAATGACGTAATCGTGGGTGGCCATGCTTAGGTCTGTTCAGTGCCGTAGCCGACCGCTTGGTACTGGAAATTACGTGAGATAGCAGCGTTGCTGCTGTTATAGAACGTAATTGTGAATCCAGTCCTAGAGGCGGATGTCACCTCATAGTAATCCCCCGACGCAAGATTGGAAGCCGTGATGCCAATGCTTGGCTCTTGGTAGAAAGCATTGGTAAACGTGACCGGTTTAGCTGCTGCGCCCGATGTGATGGTTGCGCTGCTTTCAGTGCGAACCTCAAGCTGCATTGTGAAGCCCAGCTCATCAACCACTGGCGTCTGGTCAACGTGGTCAGAACTCAGCTCACACTTGAACTGGAACTGCCTGCCTGTAAATCGGCCTGACTCCATAGGCACCCAAACACCAAAGTTGATGTCAGATTCCATCTCAATCTTATTGTCATCTTCAAGCAGGAAGAAATCGTCATCCTCTAGCAGCAGCTGCTCGTCAACAGTCGCTTGATCACTGGTGCGGAAATAGACCTGAGCACTCGTGTCGTCAGGGATCAGACCATCAAAATCTGACCAGCGGTCAATCAACTCTGCGCGATCATCAACGCTGTTTGCTGGGTACAGGCCACGAGTCGTCAGCTTGCGCGTGAAGACGACGCTAAACACACCGCCAAGATCCAGGATGTTGTTAAAGAAATACTCGCCAGCAGCAAGCCGCGTCCCAAAGAAATCAAAGTCTGCGAGGTCGTCTAGATCAACAACGTCATCAAACTCTTCGTCACCATCCAACACCAATCCGTCATATTCAGTACTGAACAAGACATCAACCTTATCGCCTTGATACGGAGGCGTGTCTTGATCCTCACGGCGCACTTGGATGTCAAGCCGTGGAAGCTTGTCTGGCAGGTCAATAACTGCACTGGCAGCATTCAAGCTGCGCTGTCCATTCTCGTCCTCGAACTTAATTAGATATTCGCCTTCGATCAAAGGCAATGTAGCTGAGTTTGTCTGCGCCTTTACGTTACGAAGCAAAATGCTATTCGGCCATTCACCAGTTCCATCAACTTCTGATGCGTGGCGAATAATCGCCAAGAAATTATTTGTATTTTGTCCAGTTGGGGGGATCTTCCAGCGCAGAATTGCTTGCTCGCCTTCAATCGCTTGGATCGTGACATCTCTAGGAATCGGCGGCCTAATAACGCCGTCGTTATTATCGGGATCACGATCAGCGACTGGGACAACGCCATCAATATCGACCCAAGCGGATTTTCTATTGACAGGTGGAGTCCCTACTGAACGAATTTGAAAAACAATGTTTCTACCTTCGTCTAGGCCATCAACTTCAAAAATTGTGTTTGTAGTTTCATGCTCAATGTAATTTCCACCACCAATCTTATATCGAATTTCAAACCCAAACGTCACACCATCCGTTCCACGGGTCCAAGAAGCCGTCATTCGGTTAGTAGTTGTTTGCCCAACCGTGATTTCTTGGAAAGAAAGAGACAAATTTGTTGGCTTGGCTGGTTGATCGTTAAATAAACTGACATCTTGAAACTCAAGGGCATCTCCCTCGTCAGCCGTTTTGTAAATACTGTCGTTGAACTCAACACCAGTAATTCCAAACTGACCATTCCCGGCATCAGTGACAGTCAGGCAGCGAAATTTTTGGTGCTCGACGCTTGTTGATGCGATTGACCAGACTGATTGCGCTAATGGTGCGTCGCTAAACGATGACGTGTTAATGACGTTGCCAGATACACTGCTGATCGACCTTGTTTCAATGCTTCCATTAGGAAGCGTGAGAGTCAGGGTGTGGCCACTACCGGCAGGCAACGTGATGTCCTGATCGACAGTAATTTCTGTTGTGGTTGCACTGCTAACGCGACCAGCAAGACGCACGCCTTGACGCATCTCGTCCGACACCGCAAAAACTTGACCAGGCACCACGACAGCACCTTGCAAGCCCGTCACGAACGTAACAGTTTCACCGTCAAGCTCTTCTGATGCCAGCATCCATCGGCCAAGTCGCTGTGCTTGGAACTTGGAAGTAGCCCCGAAAGCAATGATCTCTTTCTCTTGATACCCATACTTTGTGATCAAACTTGCATCTTCAACGCAGACATAATTTGACTTGTAGAAGTTATCTGGATCGTTGTAACGGACGCGAATCTTAGTGCTGCGTGTCTTCAATGACGTACCGGAATAGTTAAACGCCCCATCGATCACATTGCTGTTGCTATACAGATGGACCGGCGAGACATCTGTTCCATCTAGGTTGCCGTGATCAGCAGTTGCTTGAATTGTATTTGCTTGCCAATAGAGCATCCCACGGAAGACGCTGGCAAGATCCTGCAGAACGTTGAACGCTTCAGCTTGCGATGAAATGACGACGTTGCACGCAAAGCGTGGTTCAGTAGTGCCGTCAGGATTAGTAACAAGCTGGTTTGCGTATCGGGCGAGGGGATAAAGATCAACCCAGCTAAGGTTTGACGCCTGAACAAAATCCCCCGCTCCATACCTCTTATTGGTAACCATGTCGTACCAACAGCAAACAGGGCAGGTCGTCCATCCTTCTTTGAGGCTGCCAGTAAAGGCACCGGAAAAGGTCAGGCTGCCGTCGTCTCTAACCGCAGCGTTTGAAGGCATCTGGACGATACGACCGCGAATCTTGTAGGCCCTAGTTGGCAAACTTGCAAACTGTCTTGTTGATAAAGAGACTCCCGCAACAGCACAATATGGATAGGCCGTTCGCAGTGACTGAATCTCAATAATGCTTGACCATACGAGTTGGTTGGCCCTGCCGTTGGCTAACGGTATATTTTTCTCTACTTCTCTAAAGTCTTGAAATTTGACTTCAAAATGGTCTTCTCCTAAGTCCACCTTGGTTACTCGAACGTTCCATGGGCCTTCGCCCGGAGTGTCTAATTTAGGAGTCTTGAATTGATAATTGCTTACAGAAATGCCGGTTATCGTTTTTTCGTAAACTGTTCTGTAGCCCGTGCCTTGACTCTGCACATCAACTTTAATCTTAATCTTGCCGTTGAATAATTGACCTTTTGCAAGACCTTCCTGCGCTGTCGAAAACAGGCGCGGGATAGTGAATAACAGTTGAAAGTCCTCGACCTCTACGTCAGAAATCGCTCTAACGATTGACCCGCTGCCATAATCGCGATCGGTGACTTCATTATTGTCGTTGATTGTTTCGCTGTATCTTTGACCGACCTCTTGGTTGATGTCAATAATAGTTGACTGTCTATCCTTGCCCTGAGGCAACTGTGTCTGCGTGCGGCCACCTGGCTTGAAGTCATAGGAAACGTCTTCGTTAGAAAAATTGCGTGTGTTGCCCCCCTTAATTGGTGTCTCTTCAAGAAATACACCCTGTTCCGCACCAACCAACCCAGAAATCGGACCTTCGCAAAGCAGGTCTACAAACTTAATGACAGAGGTGGAATTTAACGCCATGATTTAAGCAATGTTGTAGCCAAAGGCTTGCCAGAACAATGTGTTTTTGCTGTTTGACCTGTGGTCAATAATCTCAACATTTGCTCTTATATCATCATCGTTATCAACGTCAGGGTGTTCTATCCGGTGTATCCATTTATAGTTATCATTGTTCTTGAGCAGCCCTTGGACTGTTGCTTGAGAAGTGGCAATGATTGGATCGGGCCCGCCTTTCTTTGCAAAGACTGTAATCCTATAGGTGAAGAAACCATCGACAAGCGTTGAACCCTCACCACTAACAAAGTCAAATAAGCCATCGCGCAGCTCAAAGACAAAATCAAGCTTGTCCCGCCTCCTTGTGCTTTCATCAATATCATCGGCCTTCTCTGTCTCACCGTTGCGCAAATCTATAAATTCATTTACTACCCGTCGAAACTGACTGCTACTGCCCAAAGTTTTTCTGGAGCGAATCACTTTCACGCCAGCTGCGCTCGTGAAGCGGCCAAAACGAAGTTCTTCACCTCCGATGCGGATTGTGCCCTGGCCAGGGTCTCTTATCGCTGTTTTTAACGGATCAGATTCATCCGATACATCAACAGTTGCGCTGAGCAAGTGACTGCCTACCAAGACTTCGCCATAAGCGACAGGGATTGTTGCTCCAAGGCCCACTGTATTAGCGGCACCTGTGTAGGCGTATGACTGCCTGCCATCAGTGCCGCGCACAACACCTTGCGGGCCATCAGTGCTTGATCGTTCACCACTTCCCAGCCTGTTTGAACCGCTAAGGTTTGGAATTGTTGGCTGTGGTGCAAGCAGCTCCGAAACACCATTAAGAATCAGGCTTGCGCCTACCAAACCGATAGAAACCGCTGTTTGAAGACCAAAACCTAAACCAAGACCTGGAATCAAACCTGCGCCAGCCGTGACAACAGCAAAGGCAATAATCGCAACACCAGCAAGTACCTTTCCAACACCGCCACTACCTGCAATTACAGGCACCAAAACTAAATCCTTGCTGCCAAAAGGCAGATGCAAATCCTCAAGATCTAAATCCGTACCAGCTTGAATTAACCGATAACCCACGCCATGCTCATGCGCGTACATCAACTCCTTTTGAAACTCAGGCGAGTTGATGCACAGCAACTTGATTGCATCTGCAGGCGTTCGCAGGTTGTAGTACGTGTGCTCGGCACCGTACCGCTCACCCAGATCACCCAGCAGTCGGACGACCTGCTGCATAGCGGAACACTGCTGCAATCCTTTCGACATAGTACCGCCGCAGCGGCTCAATCGCACTCAATGAATCCTGCCGTTGGTGCAAAATCAACTCGTCAGGCAGCAAAATTGCAGCGTGCATCGGCGTTCGCGTGTCCAGTCGCATAATCAACACGTCGCCAGGCTTTCGCCGCTCCAAGAGCACCTGCTCAAATCCAATCGCTTCCGCCTGCTGCAGGAAGATGCTGTCGCAGACCTCTAGATCTTCAGGGCGTGAAAAGTCAGGCAACTCAACGCCCTGCAACCCAAACCAATCACGGATCAACGTGAAGCAATCATTGACGCCGTACTCCCACTGACGGCCTATAAGGGATTGATAGTTGACCATTGCTTGTCTGGCACGCTCCAAATATGCCACGGAAGCTTGGTGCCGGTGCAAGAGGATTTATCGGCAAGGCTTGCCGATCCTCCCATTGGATGTGAATGAACAATTGCTTCAACCTTGCCGTACATAGCAGCCACTGCATAATCACGCGGCTCAAGCACAAAATCTTGCTCTGGGTCTTCTGCAACGTTCCGACAGCGCCAATACCGGCCATTTACAACAACACCACATGCTTCGCGGGGCGCTTGCTCCAAAGCATGAGCCTCGGCCTCAAGTCTGAAGTCTTGCACCAGGGAAGCCTCCGAATGGCAGCAGCCCTGTTGCCGCTGGAAATCTTTTGACACAGCTGCTAAAGCGTTTTCCGCATTGGTCGTTTGCCTCAGTAGTTGATTTGTCATTTAGATCAAAATAATTAGTGCCTGTATAGCCGCATTCCTCGCCGCGATACTTCCAAGGGCAATGCTCCAAGACCTGACGACGAGGGAGCGCAAGATTGGTTAAATCAAGCTTGCTGGTCAATTCAAACTCAACTATCTGTGGATTCTCGTTGGCTACTCGGTCGATATACCAGATTTCATCCTCAAACTTTGCAGTCGGGTCCGCTGTTGCGTTGCCATCAGAAAAGTTGCTTGCATCAAGGAACTTCTTACACGTCCTAATGCGCGTAACCTTTGCCTGCAACGCGTTGTAGAGCACAAGCAGCGCTGAAATTGCATTGTTTGCGTTAGCAATCTTCATTGACGGTCTAGGTAGTGTGCCCTTTGTTGTCATCTCAAACCCGTCAACTTCGATCGGATAAGCCGCATAGGTAATGCCGTTGAAAACAACGTCGGCAGTCAGCTCGTTCGTTCCAGCGTGGTAATAAAAAGTTTGGTTGATGCCATTGACTGCTTCAGTCAGCTCTAACTCAAACAGCTCGATAATTGCTGACGGCTCAAGAAGCTGTATCTGCTCTTGGATTGAATTTGGAACGGTCATGCTTCAAACACCTGCTCGAACGTCGCCTGGATCGTCGCACGGTTCAAGTACGGAATTGACTTGCTCCAGTTACGACAAATGTACTTGCCACTGCTGTCGCCAGGTGGCGTGAAGTCAAAATTTTCCGTTCCACCACGCGCATCTAAGAAATCTTCGATGGTGTCAGCGTCCGTTTCTGAAACCTCAAACGTCAGGTTGTAAACCTTTGGGTTTTGGTTTAGACCAAACGTAGTGCGCTGGCTATAGCCCGAACCAAACTGCGCAATTCGCACGTTCGGCGCACTTGTTTTTTGGATGCCGTAGGTCGGCGTGATTGAAGGGAAAGAAGCCATTAGCTCAGAAGACCTCCAGGACGTTTTTGCTTGATTAGCTCGGCTTGGACGGCTGCACCAATCGCCGTACCAAGTGCTTTTTGCTGTTCAGCATCGCCTTCAACGTTAGAGCCTGAAGCGTCAACATTCACGGTCACATTAGCGCCAACTCCCATTTGATGATTAGGAACAATAGTCCCATTGTTTCTTGGAACAAATAGCTCAGGACCGCGTTCTCCAACCAAATACGGTTGGTTCATTAGCGCTCCTTTGCCGCTAGCAGCAGTTCTCATGCCACCAACCATAATTTGACTGCCTAGGCCGAACCCAGCACCTGACTGAATGTCTGGAGCGGGCGCAGATTTTGCGGAAATACCCGCAAACATGCGGGCAATGCCAATCGCGATATACGTCGCAATCATCTGCTTAGCTGCATCCATCAACATTGACGCAATGCTGCGAAGGAAATCTGCAAACGCTTGCTCTGCAGTCTTCGTTCCATCAACAACCGCCAGCAGACTATCGAATAGCGAATCCGTCACTGGCACGGTGATTGCCATCGCTTCCGTAAAACGCGCCTGAGCTAGCGCTGCTTCGTCAATAGCTGGTTGATATTCCTTGAAATTAGCGATCTGATTTTTAATCTGTCGCTGCTGATCTTCTAAGCCTTGACGAACATTAGGATCAAGAGCAAAAACAGTTAGCTGCTCACTAACGTCAGACAGCCGTTTCTCCATAACTGACAGTTGGTTGTTGTATTCAACAGCTTGATCAATCTCCAGCTGACGGCTCGCTCCGAAAAACGGGTCCATCAACTCTGTTTCACGGGCAAACGGACTTGTTTGCCTAATTTGCTGATCAGCAGAAATTTTTGCTTGCAAATTTTGCAGTTCAATCTCTTGTTCTACTCGCAGCCGTGAAAGCCTGTAGGCAGCATTAGCTTGTTCTAAAGACAACAGCTCTATGGAATACTGCTCCCTAGCTAAACGCCTTCTGATTTCATAATCTCGATTTATAGAAGCAACTCTTTCTGCTTCATTTACGCCAATTAAGTCTCTTTTTTGCTCTAAATCGAGCGTCATTTCAGTGATATTTAGTTTATTTTCTAAACTCAGAGCCTCTTTCTCAAAAAACTTAAATCTACCTTGCTCCATTTGCTTAAACTTAAGCTCCATTTCCTGCTCTTGTCTCAGCATTCCTATTTGCTTTACCGCTCCAGATATTTGTTCTCTTTGAATCTGGCGCTGCGCTTCTATACGAGCGTTTTCCTTGGCTGCTTCAGCTTGACGTTTAGCCTCTTTGGTTAAGTCTTGCTCTAGCTCAAGCTCTCGTCTTTTTGCAGCTGTCAGTTCTCCAGCAAGTTGAATGGCTAAGACATCTAACTTGTTCTGCTGTGCCTGAATAGCCAGATTTCCCTGATCTACCGCAAAAACATCTCTGCGGCTGGTTAGCCTAGACTTTTCTAAAGCTGTTGCCTGCTCGGCAAGCCCAATTCTGTCACTAACAACTTTGTTAATTTTTTCCTCTAATTTAAGCTGAGCTTTTACCTCTGGGTCTTCAGACAGTCTGCGGATGTTTTCAGCTCTAGCGCGTGCAAATTCTTGCCGTGCGGGAAACCCAGGGCCGCCAGGATCAATAGGAGGTTGATTAGCTGGATCCGTAGCTCGCCTGAACTGTTCAACCTTAGAAATACCTCCAAACAAACCTGCTACAGCTTGATTCAGGCTTGTCAAGATTGGAGCAAAAGTTGCAGTTGTTGCTGCGCCAAAACGGCTCAGTGCGTTGCCAGCATCTTCTGCAGAAGTGGCTAAGTCTTCAAGACTTTTTACTCCGCTTTCTCCGACGATTCCAAGCAACCCCCCTTGCGCGGCTGCTCGCGCCGCCCCACCGATCCCTAAGGTCTCGGCAAACCTAAGGGATGCTGCTGTGCTGGTTCCCGCTAAGCCAAATCCTTGAATAAGCGCATCTAAAGAGGTAGATGCCTTTGTTGCAGCCAATGCAAACTCATTTGCAGCCTTAGCTGCTTGATCTAAACCCTGACCAAGAGCACTTCCAAGAATCTGTCCGCCAAAACCAATTCCAAGCGCACTGCCAATAAGAGATCCAGCCGCTCCACCAGCAACAGATCCAACGCCACCTCCAAACAACAGAGGAAAGCCAACGCTTGCAGCTAGATCGCCAATAGCCCTTCCTCTGTTTCGCTTTGCTAGCTCTGCCTCTCTTTTTTTCTCGCGGTTCAGTCTTTCTAGCCTTCTGTTCTCCTTTTCAATAGCTCTTTCGTTTTTTAATCTAGCTTTCGCTTCGTCTTCTTTGGCTTTTTTTTGTGCTGCTTTTTGAGCAAGCTGAGCTGCTTCTTCTTCTACGCTAAGAAGGCCTAAAGCCTTTCTTCTTGCGTTTTCCGTCGCATGGGCAATATCCTCTAGTTCTTTTTCTGCTTTTGCAATAACACCAACAAAGTTTTCAAAGGCCGGTGTTCCCGCTTTCGTGTTAGCAGCTAATTGACCAAAAGCAGCGGTAAACTCTCGCAAACCTGCTTCTGTATTTGCAAGCGGTTTTTCACTTTTTTTTAGCTCTGCAGCAAATGCAATTAGGTCTTTTCTTGCCTTGCCAAGCCTTCCTTCGTCGAGCCTTGCTGCTCCACCAATATTTGAGAGGTCTAAAGGCTTGTCTTTTAGTCGTTTAACAATATTCTCAAGCGATTTTGCGCCACGAATTGCCCTATCAAGAGCAGTTTGGCCGTTGAGCCGCAGGTCCAGGTTAATCCCAAAGCTAGACACAGCACAACGGCAACCTCACTCAATCCTACCGTCTAGACATTGTTTGCGCCCTATTGGCAGTTTTAGCATTCTGGATCGCTTTCTCTTCTTGCTCGTTCTTCAGCTCGAAGAACGCAGCCCAGCCGATCAGCTCTTCTTGTGTCAACGTCTGCGAAAGCTGAGCCACCGTCATGCCCAGCTCCTTTGCTAACGCATAAAGAAAAAACCAGTCACCATTAGCTTTTGAGGTCTGCTTTCGCTTCCTCCACCTTGTTCTCCGTTCCAGAAGCCAGCATTGCTAACTGGATTTCCTGAAGCACCGCAGCTTCAACAGAGTTTTTCAATACAGCCTTTTCGCCATCCTGGAAAAGACGCTTGCCATCAGCGTCCAACGCCTTGCGAATCATCATGCCAAGCGCAAAATCACCTGCTTCTTCAGAGTCAGCATTTTTTTGGATCGACTCACGCTCGGCAATCGTCAATGGATGCCAGTAAATCTCCAAAACCACCTCGTCGTCTTGCTTGACCTCGTACCTATACAGCTGGCTAACGCCGAATTTGTTGCGAAGCAGCTCTGAAGCTCGCATTGAAGACCTTCGTTTATTCAATACTATACTATGCGGTTGCAGTAAACCCGCAAGAAATCACACCAACAAAGTGTGAGCGATCCTCAATATCAAGCGGTGTCGGACCAACAATGTCTAACACGCGAGGAGAGCTGCTAAACGTATCGGTGTAGCCAGGTGCGTTGACTGAGGTCAAACCATCAATCACAGACTCACTAATCGCTGAAAGCACTGCTGTGCCAGCTGATTTGGGCACATACACGTTGCACTGGATCGTGCCGGAGTAATAGTCCTGCGCTGCGCCTTGATTCTGGATCGTGGACTGCCCAAAGCTGACAGTCATCAGAATGTACTTTTTGGTCTTGCCTGGCGTTGTAAAAGCAACGTTGTCGTACTTCATCAGCACGGTGTCATCTGCGTCTGCCACGGCATCGGTTACCGCTTTTTCAAAAGCTGCTCTGGCGTTGACTAAGGTCATGACTACAGCTCGCTATAGCCAGTGTAAATCTTGCCAGCTTGCGTGCCAAACGTTCCAATGCCTTGTCTGCCGCCAACAGAAATCTTAGGTGTGCGCTCTTTAAACGCTTCCTCAACCAGCTTTTTCATCTCCGGTCCCTGCACAAACTGTTGAACCTTGCCGCTTTCTAACGCATAAATCGAATACTCAGCAGTATTGCCGATGTAAACGCGACGTTTGTAGCTGTACGACTTGTCCGGCGGATAAAACCTTGGATCAATCTTGTACTCCTTGTTAGCGGGATCTTGACGCTTTCGCTTTCTAATCCCTGACCACGGAGCAAAGTTTTCAACCTTGTCGTCAGCAACGATTGGAGACGTGTGCGCTTTCCAGCTCGAAGCAAAAAATCCGGTATAGACCGGACTCCGCTTCTTCGTTGCCAAACGACGCATGATCGTGGCGATCAGTCTGTTGTAGCTCTGCTGAAGATGTGCCTCAACCTCATCTTCAATTTGCTTCGCAACACTCTTGGCCATCAGAACCTCACCAGCAGCTGATACAGATACTCCTGATCACCCTTAAACGTTCGGATGTCCGTGATCTGAGCAACGCGGTTAGACCCTGCATACTTCAGTGTCACCGTGTCTTCAAACGTAGGCTGGTTGTCTCCAATCTGGTCGGGTGTGATATACAAACGAGCCTTACGCTCTTCGCGTCCTTCCTCTTCTTCGGCATCAACAAACTCGACTGGAACGTCAAACGAGTAGTCCGTGTCAGTCGTAGTCAACGCTCCAGTGCTCGTGTCGTAAGTCGGAGATGCCTTGCGGGTGTACGTGATCGTGTGATCAAACGACTTGCCCAGATCCGCAACGACCTGCTTAGCAACATTCTTGAAAAGCGTGTCGAGTGCGCCTGCCATCTCAACCCCTCACCATACGGACTTGATAGCTGCCGCTACCGCCAAGACAGTAGGCACCCAGATACGACTGCAACCAAGGATAAACATCGAAAACGTTGTTAACTGTTCCCGTCGCTTGGCTCGACGTGTTGTACTTGACCTCCATCTCGCCAAGCTTTACAGACTCGTAAAGCCCCGTGTCGCCTGTTGTTCCAGTGATTGCATCCGTATCGTTCGCCAACGCATTGGCTAGCTCATACGTTGCATACTTGATGTCGTTCGGGATCGCGGAGCAAGCAAGCTCAACACGATCCACATGGTAATTATTGCGAGGCCAGCTCAGAGCTTGGTCTGCATTGCAACGATCACCGTAAAAATTCAACGTATCGATCCAGCGCGTTGCAGAGATCAGCGCTCGATTCTTTGCGTCATCAGTCTTATTGTCCCACTGCGTGCTGCTTGGGACGGTTTCAAAGTAGGCGTCAGCTTCTGCCAGCGTCACATAGCTGTTGGCGCTTTCGCTTTCAAGTGTGGCTGTGATGGTTGCGGCCACGGCTTACCTACCTACTTTTTTCATTGCCATTTTATGCGCTTCGGTAAAGGTCTTACCAGCCTTCATCAGCCGACGCATCTCGGCCATGTGCTTTTTGGTGTGATGCTCTGCATGACGTTCCATCGCGGCTTTTTGCCGTGTGGTCAGTTTTTTGGGACTGCTGTACGCCATGCGAAAAAGAAGAAGGCCCCACCTAATGGTAGGGCCGTTTGTCTCGTCAGGATCAGGTGGTGGCGTTATCCAGAGGAGAGTTGACGAAGATCTCAACCGCAGGGATGAGGTCGATGTCATAGGTAGCTTCCCAGTTGCTACCGGTACGCAGGTTTGCGTTGGTGGGGTTGTCGTCAGAGGAGGTCCACTTGGTTCCCATGATGTGATAAGCACCGTGGTAGTCAACGGACAGCACATCCTGCTTGGAGAGGATGTTGCGATCAGCCTCAATGCGGAGGTCCTGCTGCACACCCTCAAGGATGGTGCCGGACTTCAGCAGGTAGCAACGGAACTCTTGGCGGTTGCCAGAAGAGGTCGGGTCGTTGATGTTGCACAGGGAGTCAACAATGACTCGGCAACCAGCAAACTCACCAACTTCACGAGCGCCGATGCCAACACCACCGCCACCCCAGGTCACTGCGCCAGAAGCGGCCAGTGCAGAGGTGGAGAAGGTCAGCATTCCTACCTGATACAGGTAGTAAGCGACGGAGGGGTGGACGATCAGAGTGTCCAGCTCTTCGCCACGCTCACCCAGCTTGGAGCGAGCTTCAGCGATGACTGAGGCCGTCAGATAGTTGTCCTCAGAAGTAGCGCCGGAACCACCCAGGTTCTTCTCAAGACGGTGGTCGTTGAGAGCAGTGTGGAACAGACCAGTCAGTTGCTCGAACAGACGGGTTGCATTCAGCTTGTTGATGGCGTCAGCCAGCTGATTGCGGATGTGAAGCATCGGATCTTCACCAGCTGCCAGAAGGGCAACGTCATCCACGGCGTAGGCAAAACCACGGTGAACGATAGATGCAATCTGGGTTCCGGTGCCGACCTTTTGAGGGGTCAGATAACCGGCAGAGCTGGTGCCCCAAGTTGCAGTGCCGTCGAAGATCTCTTCGGTCGGTGCAACGGGGTTGAACTCAGGAACTTGAATCCGGGTGCCGCCTTCGCGTGCATCCAGGAGAGGGTTACGCACCACAGCGCCGCTCTTCAGCAGCATGGAGCGTTCTTTGATTGCCTCAGACACATAGGTGCTGAGATTATTCCTTTTTACGATGTCCGCCAGAAGGACACCGCCGGAATAATTCTGAAATGGAGCAGCCATTTCTTATTCGGGATTGAGGTTTGCGGGGTTTCAAGTCACGGACTTGAGGTGGTGTCCCACGGGGACTTATTTACCAGCCTCTCGCTTGAGCACAGCTGCAAGGTCAGGGTCGGTAGATTCCAAGGCCATTTGCCTCGTTAAGTTAATACTACCTTCCAACCAAGGATTAGCGACACCTGAAGCACCCGCAGTTGCGGTTGTTGGCTTAGCGCCCATACCAGCTTGAGCACTTGGCTTGAAGTGATGCTCGTAGCCAGAACCAGGGTTTTTAAGCTTGGCAAGGTAAACATTGAGGTCTTCCTCAACGCCACCGTTCAACACCTTGACGCTGCCGTCCTCAGCTTTTTTCAGCTTGCTTTGCACCAACTGCAACATTTGATCAGAGCTGATTGCACCAGCCTGATTGATTGCAGACAGCGCAGAAGTTTTCATTGCTGCTGTTTCGTTTGAAGTCCGAAGCTCAGCAAGCTGCCGCTCCAAATCAGCAATCTGTTGGTCTTTAGTTTGGGCCGTTTTGTTGGCCTCTTCCCAAAGATCCTTCCACTGGCCTTGATCTTCCAGTGTTTTGCGACGTTGATCGTCTTGTTTCTTGTAAACGTCGTCGAGCTTGCCCTTGATGCCTTGGAATTTTTCCTCAGCTTCAACAGCACGCTGTTGCAACGCTTGGATTTGTTGCTCGTAAGCAGCCGTATCAACAATGTTGACGGTGCCTGCAGTCTCAGCCACGGGCTGCTCAGAAGGCGCCACAGGCGTCTCCTGAATGACTTGTTCTTCCATTATTAGGAATCAGTTGACTCTTGTACTTTACTAGCCTTTGCTTTTTTGGCGGCAGGCTTTTTAACTGCAGGTTTTGCAACGGGCTTGGCCGATTTCTCCGATGACGGATCCCAAGAGTCAACAAGTTCCCATTTGTAGGAACCATCGGCCTGCAATACCTTGTCGAGAGACTTGGCCATGAGTAAGCAGCAGCAATAGCTCTACTGTAACTCTGGTGCGGAATCTGGCGACTCAGCTGCTGTGGGCAAGATTTCTCCCTGCACCAGCATGTCGCGGAACTCCTCACGACTGATCACCTGATCCTCAAACAGCTGACCCATCGCTGCAATATCTTGACCAATCAAGCGTTGCAGATCGAAATCACGACTGATCTTTACCTTGGGCG
>Ga0098074_1000954_pt1 | contig 16443 bp, 8 predicted proteins | sample 32_taG_FD_75064 | JGI IMG/M metagenome (GOLD analysis project Ga0098074, IMG submission 75064) | Marine viral communities from the Gulf of Mexico - 32_GoM_OMZ_CsCl metaG | ecosystem: Environmental > Aquatic > Marine > Oceanic | place: Atlantic Ocean: Gulf of Mexico | collected 2015-07-12
AAAGCGAGCACCTCCAACAAAACCAGCATTAAAGTCGTTGCCGTTATTCCAGTCACTGTCCTTCAATCCAAACGATACAAGACTGTTTACAGGCATCGCAGCAACGAGGTCTACCAAGAACGCATTGTCGAGGATAAGACGCTCACCTGCACTCAATGTTTCAGTAACAGAAGCCCAACCGTGAGCAGCAGCATTAAAGAGGTTGCTTCCAGTCTGACCGACTGAAGATCCCTCAAGCGTAATACCAGTAACAGGAGCAACATAAGTAGAACCTGAGATATCAATTCCATTAGTCGAACCAATACCATTATGATCGGTGTACCATTGCAAAGGAGGTACATCAGAAGGTACAGTAAACTCTACGTAGGCTGTATGCGCCCCAAACGTATTAGTATCGTTAGGGTTCCCTACCCTAGTGATTCCCGTAGTGTATTCCGTAGAACCATCTGCTGTGAATCGGAGGTCATCGTCTGCGTGTAGTCCCGTAGAAGTGCTTAGGTCTGCATACTCAGTATCCCCCATCAGGAATCGGTAGGTATATCCTGCCTGGAGGGTAGGCATGGAGGATGCACTATCAAACTGTAAGGTATGTGAGGGGGATGCTGTTACCTGAATCCATCCGTCTGGCGCAGGTGTTACGATCTCACTAAGTCCAGTTGTTGCAAATTTTGCACTAGCTGAACCTACATACGCCAGAGAAATAGTAAGTGGAGGTGTTTCACCTAAAACCACCTCAGTAGCGTTAGAGAATGTCCCCCCGTATTCAGGGGAAGGCTCTGTGTTGATTGCGTTCGCATTACAGGCAATCATATGAGTATTCCCGTTATTAATCTCTATCGCATAATCAAATAAGGCTACGGTCTTGCTACCTATCCCGGTGTGGTGTTGCTGTACCCCGTCCTTTAGGACCCTATATTGGTGGCTAGTTGATGATTGATATTCCCATACGAAAGCTACATCCCAATCAGAGTCTTCAACAGAGGAAACATCGGCCCCGCTATTCAAAACCCCCATGTAGTATTTATCGCCTGCTTGTTGCAGAGAGGGAAGTACATTTGTCTCAACAAACGATTTTAGGACCACGAGACGTTCAAGGTCTTTTAGATCCTCGTCCATTGTCACGACAGACCCGCTATCCATAATATCGTCTTCTACAAGTGCCGTAGAAGATGCGTTGTGGGTGAACCCCGTTATCGCTGTAATTACAGGGGCGGTCAGGTTTGTTACCGTAATATTTAAGGTTCCTTGCGAAGACCCGTGTGTGTTTGTGCGTACCACTGTGATAACATATTCATCTGAAGGGTTGGCTACGTTATCGAGTAATACCTCTGGGGCTGTACCTCCTATTATCCCACCTCCATTGTCCACTAGCCCCGCAGGGAGGTTTAGGAAAGATGTGGTGTACGCAGTATCTTGCGGCTGAGTTTGATAGTTCACCGAAGAAAGTTCGTTCACCGTCAATGCGGCAGACGAGAATACTGGAGGTAGAAGATCCGCGTTTGTTAGTGTGGTTATCTCAGTGTAGGCTACAAAATTACCCAAGAAAGATTCGCCGATAGGTGCTAACGGCTCGTTGTTGTTATAGTAGGGGTAAGGAAGGTACCACGTAGTATTTGTGGGGTCATCCGGGAATAGTTGAGTAGTCCCGGAACCCGCAGTACCTCCGTTTTGCTCTATGTAGTAGTCAGCCTCTTCGAGTGTAGCAAATATTGGAAATTGGAAAACACCGTCAGGGGATTCTACATACCTAAAATTCATAACAGGAGATGTGTCAATCACCCCCTGCTGTAAGGTATCCAAAACGGCCCCAGCCTCCTGTGCAATCCAGATAAACTTATAATCACCGCTGGCAGCCGCTGCCTGGGCATGGTGGAATACATTCCAGTTAGTTCCGTCTAGTGAGTACCATACCGTAGCCCTACCTTGCCCGTCAAACCCAACCCTCCCATAATACTGAGATACAGAGGTGTCGTTCGTGCTACCGATTACTGTGTATGGTTCCCCGCCCTCTACATATACAGAGGTCATAGAGCCATTATCTTCCGCTCTTGCTCCATAAAATATGTAATCATCGTTACCCCAATCAGAGGTATCGGAGGTAAGGTCACTGACATCATGTACATTCTCTGAGAACAGCCCAAAATTAAAATCACCCCCGGCAGACCACGTAAATTCAAAATACTCCCCAACCTCATTTATGGTCTGTGTGGACACAAAACCATCGTTATCCAAACCGTCTGAAGCAGAGGATACGATCCCACCTGCTAACGTGCCTGTTATGCCCTCCCCAAACACCGTGATAGCGTCTGTACCTAATGACGTAGGAGGCTGGGGTGTATCTAGTAAATGCACCTTTGGGGCCATGTACACCTTAGAGCTTGCATTGGCTGTTTTTATCCCTAAGTGAAATTCAGATCCCTCTAGTGCTGGGTATGTAGTTCGAGCATGGTATTTCCAGGTTACATTGTCATCCGCTAAGGACGCTATGGATATGTACCCGTTCTCGTCTAGTCCTACCTTAATTTTGATAGGGTCCCCTGCCAGCCACTCGTCCCTAGCCTCAAAGTGGGTTGCTGCCGAGTACCAAGCCTCCCTCTGGGAGTAGGAAGTATTTGCCCCGTAGTTAGTCCATGACCCGTCTGGGGTAGGATGAAACCAGTGTGAGAATTGAAACCCTGAGTGTGCGCTATTGGTAACAGCGAAGGTAGAGGGATCGGCGTATGTACTATTGCCTGAAAAATTACCAGCATCGTAGGACTCTTGTGTATGTACCAAACCAAAGCCGATTTGTCCTTCCCCCCTAATATCGAAGGTAAAGTATTCCCCCGCTTGGGATATAGTCGCTACCGACTTTAAGCCTGCAAGATTACCGCTAGACGAGTTAGTAAAGATGTCATCCCCCACGGGGTCTGCCGCGGTATTCCCCTCCAATGTATATCCAGCGGGCTCCCCGTTCACATTCGCGACCATTGTAGAGAAGGGGTCAGAGATTACCACAGACTCAAACGGCCCAACGGAGAAGAGTTCGTCTAGTACATTAATTACATCATTTAGCCCTCCGGGGATCACTGACCCTCCTGTACAGGCCCTCCCTACTTCTAGGTTGTAGTAATGCGTTATACTTTCACTAGCATCTGTAGATATGATAGATATATGGCCCCCTTCAGGTACAGCTTTGATTGTGTTTACCCCAAAATGCTCCCCGTTACTGAGTAGTATAGAGGTATTTGTAGGGTCTAGGTCAAAACAAATATCCTTACCGATAAGGTCTATTCCATCCCCGGAAAGACCCACAACGTTTGCGTTGGCGGTGATGTAAGCCGCAGCAGCTTCTGCGGAGTCGAACCCATTGCCGTCTCTGTCCGTGAACTCTTGATATGGTATGCGGAAAAATTCGTACTGCTTAGTACCTGTCTGGGCGGTGATAATGTCGTTTACGACATTCACTGTGTCGGCTACGTCCGGGTCTACTTCCCCCGATAGGCAAGCATTCCAGTAGGTCGGGTTGGAGGAACCGTGAAAATTTATACAGTTTCCTGCCTCGTTTCGTTCAATGCGTATAGACATGGGCTTATCTAATTATGGTTACTTTAAGTCCTAACGGTTGGATAATTACGGGGTTATCTGCTTTTATAGCAGGGAGGGTAAGTGCGTTTACATCCTCATTAGAGATAATCCAAGCACTTATCTCTGGTCTATTGAGGTAGGTGTTTCCTACTGATCCCGTTCCGTAAAAGATGGGGGAAGTAGTCAGAGGGAATGTGAAGGTGATATTGTCATCATTATCTCTGTTAGCGTACCATAGAGCTACCTCCACAGTAGTATTTGCTATCTGAGGGATTACATTGAAGTCAAACCTTACTCTTAGTTCATCCCCATATACTAGGTCATTTAGGCGTATCCTTCCTATACTTCCCTCAAATCCTGTATCAGTAGAGCCGGGATATTCTGCATCAAAGTCATGGGTGAAATCAAACAAGCTAGTAACTGCCCCGGGGAGCGCGTACCCATTAAACAATCCGACATTATCCAGGCTGGATACATCTGGGATAGACCAGTAAGGGTTATCTACCGCCTCGTGTACAGCATTATCTAGGCTAAATACTTTGTAACGTTGAGCCGTTACATCTGCGGAGGTATAACTAATACCCGCCCCCGGTTGCCATACGTAACTATTTTCGAGTGGCTTACCTGCGAAACCGCCACTGTGCGAGTACCCAGACGAGGCCAACGGATCAGAACCCACCGCATCCGCAGCACAAGCGTTAGTTTTATGACCATCAAACCACGTAGCTAATTCTAAGGATGACGAGATGACCTGCTCCACCCCATCGTTAAACACGCGGGTAGTAGGTTGGTGGAACGAACGCGACACTCCATTATCTGCTACGATATGCACAGTATCGTCTTGCCCTAGATGTGTTATAGATGTGTCGCATCCTAAGTCCAGAGTGTCTAATACCCGCGCATAGTTCTCAGATTCTTTGATCGCGGAAACTATTACTTGCCCGGATGTGTGATTAATTTTGGTGTAGTATGACATACTTAGTAAACGAGGGTAGGTTAGTATTACTACGGGTAAGCCGTATCATTAACCTATTACGTTATTTCTCGTTTACAGAGCCAAAATGTGTGCGCAGTTTTTCACAGGTGTAACATCTCTCCCTCAAGGCATCACAATAATTAACGTTAGCTCGTGTACGGTTATTAAGTTCCCCCCTACATTCTTTTGAATACTAACTATATAGGAACCGGGGTCTAGTCGGTTAGCTTGATCGCAATCTAGGTCTAGCACAAACGACACCCTTTGTTCACAAACGTTTGCGTCTACTTGCCACCCGTTCACCTTACATGAAGAGTTAAGAAAATTCAATGTAAGGTCTTGGCTTGCGGAGTCGGGCAAGGGTACTCCGGTAATCTCTATAGGGGTACTCTTGCCATAGAATGCCTTATAAGCAGGGCCTATATAATTACGTAAGGGTGTGGTGTGCTGGGGCATAAATCAGATCTTGATAATTTACTGTCGCTGCTTTGCCTCTAAGTTATCAATGTTACGACATTCAGAGCTTTGAAGAGTCATCAAGTAGTCCTTATAGTCTTCCTCGTACTCGAAAAAGTCCCACATTCCAAACCTACGTGCGTAATACCTGGGATGTTTTCGCAGGGCCGCAACTGACTCGGATGTAAACTCTTTTGGCGTATCCATTTTTACCCTTTTGTCAATAATTACCTCCACCCCGGCTTGTACCGCTCTCCTATGTTTGAACTCGTACATTTTCATCATCTTACCCGGAGGCGTAGGCAAGCCCCTAAGTTTTTCTTCGCGGGGGCTAAAAGGTTCTATTCTCGTTAAGTCTCTTAATGCCATTTGATTCTAATAGTTTAAAATAGTAGATTGCACTATATACGGTACAAACTATTATACGGCTATAAAAATACTTAGTTAAATGCGAGAAGTAATAGAATTGTCTGCACAAGTCCGGGATATGTTTACAGCCTTTTACGTAGGCTTTATATGCTCTTTAGTACTTACCTACCTATTTGCCCCAAAGTATGGTCGAATAATATTTATTCTTACATCATTACCCGTACTTGCAAATTCTATACACGACATGGGGGAGCATGCCCTGCTATATGGCCTGATATGGGTGCCTTGTGCCGGGGCGCTGGTACACGACATAAAACACGCATATAACCCTACCTATCGGTTCGTGGGGGCTCTTTTGATATTATTTGAGTTTTTAATAATTATCTCCCACATCTTCTTGACACATCCCGGTTAATTTACTATATTTACACTCGTTGAACCTCCTAATCTTTTATACTATGAGTATGTTCGGAAAAAAGGTCAAACTGACCAGCGGCCAAGTAGGAACCGTAGTGGATGTAGATACGGCATCCGAAATCCCTTACACAATTGTGGTGAAGGACCCGGAGTCGGGTACGGTTGTTATCGAGTATGCAGATGACAGCGACTTAGAGGAGGAAGACCAAGGCTGGAACAGCCAATTTGAGGACTCGGTTAAGGTTCTATCCGCCGATGTAGAGATTGGCATATAAAAAAAAACCCCCGCCTGAATAGGCGGGGGTTGTTAAAATTTTTGCACTTTAAAATTAGGCGGTAAGCCCGTCTACCAGTGTCTGCACGTTGGTGTCATCATCAATTCTACGGAAAGTGTCATTACTCTCCCCGGAGATAGTGAAAGATGTCTGAACTGCCGCGTCAGTACCAGTACCCCCCTGGATCTGGTTGATACGCAGTCCACCAAGACCACCCGCTAGGTAGTAGTTCTGATCTCCTGTCTCCCCGCGAAGTTTGAAGATTACCGCAACTTCCTGCCCAATCATCTCACGAATTGATACGAAAGTGGTGTCATCAAAGGCAGTGATCTCAAAATCTACGGATTCATTGAAAACAACAGAACCCGTATCTTCATCAAAGGTGTAGTCAAAAGAAAACCCTGCAAATTTGTTACGTACAGCAACGCTGTAGAACGGTGCGGTTACAGCTCCTCCGGCAGGGTCTACAATAGTAATGGCTGAGATAGCTCCCGGGTCGGTTGCGGCATTCTCCGCTTCGACAGTAAGGCTATCAATGTACTTAACACAAGCAATTCTTACATCGGTAATTCCCCCGATACGCTTGTCACAGTTTACGCTGGCTGAGATACCTTGGCTCAGTTCGCAGCACAAATCCTCGGCTGGATGTGGCATTAGTTGTTACTTTTTTTTATTGGAAGAATAGAGGGGGCTACCCCCCTCTGTTAAAATTTCTAAATTAAACAAGAACGTTTGTTCGCTTGATTCCCATAGGCATTTCGTCATGGAATCCGAAGTCCGCGTCAAGCCCAGAAAGGGTTCCAGAAATGTTGTTGACTTGAGCGACTTGGAATCCAATCGTCATAGCACCACGGTACTTAATCGTTTGGCAGTCTCTGTCGTACCAAGTCTCGAAGTTACCCGCGTCAGACGCTAGGTCAACCCCTACCTTCAGGTCCTCAGGTCTAGCAGCGATCCAGCAATCGTTCGGCATATAGTTTACAGGTACCAAACGGATACCCATAAAGTCCAGACAGCGGGTAAATGTATCACAACCCAAGAAGGTGTCTTTAGCACGATCACGGTCTGTTACCGCGCGGTTATACGCGTTAAATACGTTACGGGCCACCAATAGATTCAGCCCGCCTCCTGTTTCCAACAGTTCAGGCTTTGTGGAGTTTACGAGGTCGTACCATTCATCCAGGTACTGAACAACATTGGTAGAATTTACAGCTCTTTTAGCGAGGGATAGAGGCGTTTGCCCGTCTTGTGCTTCTTGGAGCTGCTGTCCTGTTACGGAAGCGCCGGACGCAGGATCAACAGCGGTAATAGAACCGTCTGGGCAAGGTTTAACACCTTTGCCTGAAGATGCGGCAACAGCAAAGTTTAGGTAAACAATCTCACCGTTTTGTGCCAGAACTCTAAGAGACGGTGTGCCTGTAACGCTAACAGAAGAGAACAACGGGTTTCCAGTTCCCTCGTAGCCGATAGCGGCGTCCAGTACGGTTTTAATGTCAGCGAGCGTGGTAGGTACATCGGTATTAAAGGCAACCTCTTGCAGTTCTCCCCCGATAAGTACTTGCACAAACATACCAGCAGAAAGCCCCGAGAAAATGTACTCCATTTCCTGACCTACGGCTGTTTGTTGGGCTTTACTAAGAATCTTCAAGAAACCATCTACGTGCTTGACTTTATTATCCTGCGCCCCATAATCACCTCTCCAAGCGTGGTAGTCGATATTTTTATGGTTGGCTTCTAGGAACGCGTCAATTACGAGTGCATTCAAGAATCCTGGATCTTGGAAGTTGTTAGCTGTTCCTGCCAATAGTTGAGACTGCTTGTACGTCTCAAGAATCTGAGGGACACAAAGCTCGTCTTCGATAAACATTACCTTAGTGGACATGTAACGTTCTGCCTCAACGATTCTGCGGGTTGACCCAGGCCAAAATCCACAGGAGTTAGCTAGTCTTCCGTCCAACTCGGATCTCCAAGAAGGTGCTTCGTAGCGTTCCGCTACCATAGGTACAACCATACCTGCCTTTACTCCAGGCATGATGGATACAATTTGAGTTCCGGTTTGTTCGGAACCAAGATCTCTGTTACCGTCTAGCGCGGTAGAGTCAAAAATTTGAGTTCTGGCGAAACCAGCTCTCTCTAGCTCAATCGCGTCTTCTCGCGTGTAGAGCTTTTCTTCAAAGTCTAGTCCATCTGCTACGGTTCGGGTACTGTTACAGTGACCGAGCGAACACAAATAGGACAAATCAGTTGAACTTGCCATGTTTGGGCTTTAATTATTAGGTTAAACTCTTTGTGAAAAATCGTACTATTAGGAAGACCATTCTTTAGATCCAAAATTCCCTCCCGTACCGCGTTTGATACTGCTAGAGAATCCTGCCTTAAAAATGGGCTCTCTTTTCTTGTCGGACTCGACAGCCTCTACCTTCTCGATTCTCGCCCCTCCGCTGCCGCTCTTCTTAATCTTGCGAACGTTCTTTGTTGCGTTTTCTGCGCGTTTGTTTGCAGACGCTGCATCTTCTCTAGCAACGTGTAATTCTTCGGCAAGATCACTGTTTTCCTTACGAAGCTCTTCATTTTCAGCTAGAACCACGCTCAATTTAACATTGATCTCCTCCATGCTAGACTTGAGTTCTGCAAACATTTTTACATAATCAATTTTTGCATAATCAGTTGACACGTTAGACTCCGCAAGGACAGATTCCTCAGTTGCTTCGACCTCTTCCTCGGAGTAGGTACCTTCTTCCTCGTCTGCCTGCTCTTCTTCCTCCCCTTCTTCCTCTCCTTCCGCTTCTGCTTCAATAGACGCTGGTGGGGTGTCTTCGGCATCATCAACAATATCTTCGTCCGATTCTACTACATCCTCTTGGGAGTCCGCCTCATACAGAGGTTCGTCCTCTACCTCGTCCTCGATAGGTTCCTGCTCGACTTCTACCGATTGACTTGCTTCCAAGGCACTCAGCCTCTGGTCTACTCTTTCTAGTAGGGCAAGAATACGGGAGTCGTTGTTGTCATCACTCCCGGCAGCATTCGCCTCTGTTACGGGAGCAGGGGTAGATGGGTCTTCGTCTTTTGGGTGAAATCCGGCCCCAGCCAGGAACGCCCCCAATTTAACAGACCCGTCAGCAAGTGCTGCACTCAGCTTTGACATAAAATTTTCTGCGTTAATTTCAGATTGAGCTTTTGTTTTCTTTTTTTTGCCGTCTTTATCGTAATCGGCACGAGAAAGTCTGTAAGCTCTAAGGACAGTTTTCTCGATGTCTTCTATGCCGTCTATCAGGCCAAGAGATTTAGCTTCAGATGCGATAAAAACTGCACCAGAAAATAACCGTTCATCCTCTACTAAATTTTCTCGGCATCTTCGGATATGATTCTTAAACTCCTTTTGAAGTTTATTTAGGTCTTTTTTGATAAGGGCTAAATCACGTTCACTTAACGGCTCCGTCTCTGGACCTACCACTTTTTCATCATTACCATCTGCGGTAATGTATGTGGTTTTTATGCCTATGCGGTCCATCATTTGAGACAGGTCCTGGTGTACCCTTAGTGTCCCAATCGACCCGAAGAACGATGTCTTATTACATGAGTATATGCCCGCACCTGACGCGCCGATCCAATAAGCAGCACTAGCCATGATACCGTCCACAGAAAAGAGGACAGGTTTCTTCTTGTTGACCCTGCTAATCATTTCTGAGAAGGTGGCCGTGCCATTTACAAACCCTCCCCCTGAGTCAGTTTTAATAACCACAGCAGCTACAGATGGGTCGTTTTCAGCTATACGCAGCATCTGCTCTAACTCAGAAACGCCTGCATAGTAAGGCGGTACATTAGGGGTCCATTTGTTAATCATCCCCTCCATGTTTAGGAGCATTACCTGCTCCCTACGGGCGTCCGCCTTTGTGTTAGCCGCAAGATATGCAGCCTCCGCTACGGTAGCTTGGTGTGCCGCTACTATCTTATCGTCCTCCCCAAATTTAAGGTACGTAGCCTTATAATCTTGAACCTCATACCCCGCGTCATCTGCGGATTTTACAGCCTTGCCCATGGCATCCATGAAGACTTGGCTTGCCCCTAAAATTTCGTGCTTTGAAAATCCAATCATATAATCGTGGTTATCAGATCGGAATACGCTAATGCACTAAGGGGTGGTCGATACTTTATGTAGCAAAAATTACAGGTGTAATTATTTAACCGTATTAATATAAAACCCTAATTTGAACTCACTCTAAAGGATAGGTTAGAGAAGGGTGTTGCGACTTTATTATGAAAAGAATCAAAGGCCCTAAGTCGGTTATTATAGACCATTGCGTCCCATAGGTTCTCGGGCGAGTTACGTTGCTTGTGTTTCACCTCGCTAAACCATACGCAACAAGCTACATAGGTCAGCAGGGCAGTTTTAGGTGCGCTATCCTCTAGCTTTTTATATATGTCTTCTAACAAGGTCCAGTTCTTGAATACCTGAGATTTCTTTGTGGCGGGCTTCATGTATGTTTTAAACACATGAAAAAAAGTCTCCCTTTTTATGGCGCTGTACTCGTGAGGGGTGTTTAGTTGTCGTAGATACGTCACGTAGTCTACTATATGATCCGTTAAGTCATCCATACCCCCTGGCACTTTGAGCCACAAAGTATGGGTGTGTTTGAGTTCCTTCGCATCTATTACCAACTCTATTAGTGAGATATTAGATAGGTTATCATAGCGTATTACCTGATTCCCGTAAAAACTTATGCTAAGTTTATCAGATATAGGCAGTGATTCAATTGGTTGAAGGCCCTGCTGCCCGAATTTTATACATATATTAGGCCTCTGAGGTAGGAAACTATCTAGGGATTGCACCTCATAAAGCTGTGAGTTAATACTCTCTGTTATTTTATCCAAGGAGCATACTGTGCATTTTGGCGTATCCTTGCTAAGTATATGATACCCCCCAGATTTTTTATCCAAACACACAACCGCGTACCTCCCCGTTTGCACAATACTATCTCCTATACTAAAACTTAGGGGGGAGCAACTAACTTGCATGTCGTAGTCCTTATCCCCCCTTACATTTTGTCTATCTCTCATTACTCAAATTCTCTTCTTTGTTGTTCTACGCTAATTGATTGTGCTCTGTTAAGATCCTCCACAACTAATACCGATTTTTGTTGAGGCAGGGTAAAACGCAACACTTGGATGTTTTCAGATATATCTAGTAGCACATCTTTTAGTTCTTGAAGGTCCGATACCGTAGCAGGACGTATGCTGTTAAATCCTTCCGATAGGTTTTGCACCAAGCCCCCATCCCTAGCCCAACCATCTTTAATTACCCTAGTGGGGATTTTAGGCGCGGATTGAATAGTAGTTTTCGGGCGAGCGATACCTACTTGGGACCCCTCAGACGGAAACAGATTCGCGGGGAAAGTCCTTGAGAAGGGCTTGCCGTCCCGGGCTGCATTGCCCTGCTCATTCATCCAATTTAATTGCGGGAGGAACATCTCCACGGTAGGTACGGATGACACAAATTCCTTGCCTTCTAATTCCGTTAAGATCCCACCATTGGCGTGTGAGCGCCCTCTAAGCACCTTACCCCGCGGCACCCTAACTGGTCTACGATTATCTGATATTTTCCTGAAACGTCTCTTCCTTTGAGTTGACGATCTCAGCCCCCCACCAGCAAATAGCTCGACAGGCTGTCCGCCTTTTTCCGCGATACCAAACGTTTGTACCTGCCCTCCTAATTCAGCGGAGAACAAGTTCTTTGCAGTAGATACCGCTGCTGCCAAGGTGGCCACAAAGGCAGGGATTAAGGCAAGGGCCAACGGACCTGTAATGGAAGCAGTTTCAGTGAACTTTGCCACCGCAGCTACAGCGGATGTTGCTGCCGTAGCAAGTGATGCCGCAGTTTGTACTAACGCCAGGGTTTGCGCTAGTTCAGCAGCTTTTCTATTACGCTCTTCTTCCTCTCGAAGTCTCCGGTCTAATAATGCCTTCTCCGTACTATACCTTACCTGGATCGCTGAAAGTTCTTGCTCTAGGCTTTCCTGCAAGCCAGTAGCTGCGAGCCGTTGCTGTAGGTTACGTGAATCAGTTACCGCAAGGCCCTCTTTCTCAATCCCAATAAGCCGCTCTAGGGTACGAATTTGTTGGCCGTACTCTGTATCTAACTCGGACTGTTTCTTAATTATACTGTCTATCGCTGCTTGGGATTCTTTTAACCTCTCGTCTACCTTAAATGCGTCCCCAATAACGTCAGCAAGCTGCGATACGGCTTGGGCTACAACTGCGGTTTGTTCCGCTATATTCTCCGTGGTTTTAACAAAGTTAGAGGAGTTCCCTTCCAACGCTTCTTCTAATTTTTTTCTCAGTTCTGGGTCATCTATATCCTCGATAACCCCCTTTAACTGCTCGCGTAACAGACGTAGTTCGCTATTGGTTAGCTGGTTTGCTATTTTAGATATATCCTCAAAAAGATCGGTACTGCCCGTACCTAATTGAGACTCTATTCTAAGTAGTTCCTGGTTGATCTTGCTGGTAGCCTCCGCAGATTGATTTGTAAACAATAAAGATGAAGCGAGGGCTACTCGTTTAATTTGTAACTTTTCTGCCTCGAATTGTTGCTCCCTTATAAGCTCCCGGGCTCTACGTTCATCCTCTATCTGCGCGGCATCTGATGCGTTCTGGCTTAGTGCGAGTAGTGCTTGATTCCTTATGTCAGATATGTCGGCATCAAACGCTATCTCTAGCTCGAGTTCAGCAGTCTCGCGCTCAAAGTCTATGGCTTTCTGCCTAAGCTCTACAAAGGTATCTATTAGCTTAGACCCTTCCTTAGTGACATCTTGTAACCCCTTCTCAGCGGCAGTGTTAGCTGCTATCGAGGACTCGCGGTAAGTATCTAAAGCGGCACTCAGTGCATTTATCTGATCCTTAGTGAGATTAAACTCCCCTAAGTCTATGTCATCAAGAACTTTACCCCCCTCAACCCCGGCATTCTCTAACAAGCTGGTAAAAACATCTTCCGCCAGTAGGTCTGAGCTGATCCTCTCCAATGTCCCTTTGAATGTAGATTCGGCATCTTCGAGGGCTGTGTCCCTGAGTTCGTTTACCGCTTGAATTGATTTTAAATTTAACTCGGTGACAAGATCAATAATGTCCTCATAATCCTGTAGGGTTTCATTCAATATTTGTGCGTTTATTTCTCCCGCAGACTGATTTAATTGTGTCCGTAATGAAATAATCTGAGACTCTAGGTCTTCTACCGCCTCTTTATTGTTACTAATACGGGCTTCGTTCTGCTGCCTTTCAAGCTCCAGCAATTCATTCTGTGCAACAATAAGCGCATCTACCTCGCCCTGTATCTGAGCAACACGTTCGGGAAGTACGCCTTCAGACACTAAGTTATCGAAAACAGCCTGCCTATTGCTTAGTATTTGCGATAGGTCGGTCTGAAAGGTGCTGTACTGTGATAGCAATTGATCCTGTATGGATTTAATCTCGGCTAAGTTTTGGTTAGACCGTTGATTTATCTCTTGCTCTCTATCTTCGTTTCGAGAACGTATGTCTTGTTCTGCCGCGATAAGTTCCCCTTGTTTTAGTGCGAGTTCGATAGATTGCTCTATGAAATTACTCGGGGTTATTCTGGGGATCTCCTTAATTGATTGCTCCGCTACCGCCTGGGCTATTTTAAGTTGGTTCTCTAGGTTTACTTGACGATCCCGGGCGGCTTGTTGTGCTTCTTGGTCTATCCTCCTCTGAATGTCTAGGCGCTCGTCTAAACGGGTTTGGAGGTCTTCGTTAGCCGCGTCATACTTAGCGTTCAGCGCAACCACTTGAGCATCTAATGAACTAGATAGGGCGGAGAATAGTTCGCTACCCTCTAGGTTTTGTGCTATGGTGCTGATTGTTTTCTGCTGAAAAGCCTCTAGGTCTGAATTGAAAGCGGCTAATAGCGCGGTCTGTTCTGAAGCCAAGCTATTCCTTCTTGCTTCTAATTCTAGGATAAGTTTATCTAGCTCTGCTACGGACCTATCCCCAAATCTTACGTCCTGGCGTATCCTTTCTAACTGTGCTTGGGCTATTTCATTATTAATTGCAGTAAGTTGTCCGCGTATCTGCCCGATTGCGTCCCCAAAGGTAAGATCTAAAGTTATGTCCACCTCTGTCTCACCCCCGGTAGCTATAGACTGTGAGAGAAGTTGCAAACCCCTTTGAAAGTTTATGGCTGAGTCGGAAAAAAACGCATTCTCCGAGGCGGCCCGTCTCTCAGATAAATTACGTAACAGATTCTGATAGTCTTTCTCTTGACCGACCAACAGACTATTGCGCTGCGAGTAAACTTCCCGTATTGCGGCCACCTCCTCTTTGTTATCAGCTATTAGGCTAGACAACTGATCTTGAGTTGCGCCCTGAGAAATGGCTTCGGCAAAGTTACGCTGAAACTCCGCGTCCACTTCTAAAAGATCCGCCCGTAGTTGCCTGTTTAGGTCTAACTGCGCCTCAGTGAGCTCGGCTAGTTGCCCCCGTACTACCAAGATGCGTTCCGCGATTACACTTTGTTCCTGGGTAAAAGAAGATAATATAGTTTGCTCTCTCTGCTCAAAGAAATCCTCTATGGCGGAGGTGTCTATACTAAAATCAATATTAGAGATAGCCGATTGCTGTGCTGCATTTATCTGCGCAATAAAATTAGTTACGCGCCCCTGAGCTGCCGCTAGTTCAGCCTCTAGTGCAAGGCCGGAGTCCAATAACTCTTGCTCCCTCCGGGCTAAAATATCCGATTCTGTGACGGTAGCTTCCTCGAGTATTGCCTTACGCCTCTGCGCAAGCGACTCTAATTGTGATAGTATAGCGGGATCTAACGGAGTAGGTATATCCGTTACCCCGGGGCCGTCTATTTGTATATCTGCGCCTGACGCTAAGGCCTTTATCTCCTCTTGGAAAGATTCCAACGACTCGACCTGCGCCTTTAAGTCACTATCTGAGCGGGACCTAAGCTCCGATGCTATACGTAGTTCTTTATTTACCAGGCTAGATTGCTCGGCAATAAGGGACCTCTCCGCGTCAAATAGAGATCGGATACTATCCGCACGAGAATTGAAAAAAGTATTTAACGTATCAACACCTTCTGTGTTTATAGAGAAATCTAGTTCTGCTTTTGCTTGCAGTCCGTTTAGTTGTTCAACAAACTTTTGCTGGGCGGCAACAACATCCGTTAAAAAGTTACGATCTATATCTAGGCGTTTGTTGTAGGCATTCTGTAGGGCCTCACTCGCCTCTTGACTAGCTGCGTCTATCCTGGATACATCGGCAGCAAATGCGGCACGTAGAAGGGCTTCCCTTGCTTGGAATGCCGATACAATTTGGTCAAACTCAGAGGTGGATACATCTACATCTGATAACGCGGCTTCTCGCTCTAATTTTAGCGCGTCTAGCCGTTCGTTGAAACTCTGCTCTGCCGCCACCCTAGATTGAGCAAGTCTACCTAACTGAACAATAGTTGCGGTTGCTTGAGTCTCTAGCTGCTCAGATTCATTTATAAAAGAATCCTCTATTACCGTCTGCCTTTGTACAAACGTTTCGACTAGCGCAGATGTGTCTATAGTACCTCCTGAGACTAGTGTAGTTAAGGATTTATTTAGGTTTTGTTGTAGTGCAAGGCGTCTTTCATTGAACCTAGATAAGACCCCGATCTGTTGCTGCTCTGCCCGCTCTAATGCGGCGGTGAGCCTATCAGATTGTGTACTCACTACGTCTAGCTGTCTGGCAAAACCCTCATTTAATATATCCTGGCGTTTATCGAATTGGGCGCCCAACTGGTTTATCTGCTCAAAGTCGGCCCCCTGCTCTCTAAGTAGGCGGAACTGTTCTGTCCTTTGCTGCAAAAGTTCTTGCAGGCTCCGCTCTTGCTCCGCCTCAATCTCTAATCGTTGGGCGTTTAATTTAGATATATCCTGATTTATTGTAGCTATACGGTCTGTTACAATACTAGACTCCCGGGTATAACCTGCCTCCAGTGCCTCTATCCTGGAATCGAAGGAGCCTATTATAGCTTGCGCCTGATCGCCTACTTCTACTTCCCTTGCGAACTCATTTAACGCGTCAGTACGTTGCTGCTCCAAGGCTAGAATAGTAGTTGTGAAATTCTGCTCTAGTCGCTCCCTCTCTGCTAGGCTAGTCGCTAACTGGTCCCTAAATGCCTCTCTCTGCCGACTAAAATCCGCTAGTTGCGCCTGAGCTTGCTGCGCACGTAACGCCCGCTCCTGTTCCAAACGTGATCTGAGTTCAGGGAGTCTGTCTAGTATTTCTGAATTGTCACCTACCAGTATTTGAAGGCGGTCCACAAAACTATCATTTCGGATAGAAGATAGGTCCTGATTGAATCTGAACTCCTCTTGCGCAAACCTATCATTAAAC
>Ga0098074_1000956_pt1 | contig 16434 bp, 15 predicted proteins | sample 32_taG_FD_75064 | JGI IMG/M metagenome (GOLD analysis project Ga0098074, IMG submission 75064) | Marine viral communities from the Gulf of Mexico - 32_GoM_OMZ_CsCl metaG | ecosystem: Environmental > Aquatic > Marine > Oceanic | place: Atlantic Ocean: Gulf of Mexico | collected 2015-07-12
CGATCCGCCTCCCGGTGCCCACGCTCGAGGAGATGGACGTCAGGGACAGCCCGAACATGCCCGAGGCGCTCGGGCGGGTGAACCACAGCACGCGGCCGATCAACTACCTCGGCTTCCCCGGCCTCTCGGTGCCCTGCGGCTTCACCGCCTCGGGCCTGCCGATCGGCTTCCAGCTCATCGGCCCGGCCTTCTCGGAACGGATGCTGTTCCGTTTCGCCGGTGCCTACGAGGCCGCCGTCGGCCTGCCGGACCGGCTGCCTGATCTTCCCTGACAACAAGAGACCAAGACCAAATGACAAAACCCAAGGTGGCGATCATAGGAACCGGCGGAACCATCCATTCGCTGGGCACCGGGCCGTTCGACATTCTCGACTACGGCGCCAGCAAGAACATGATGCCGGTCGGCGACCTCGTGGAGATGTTCCCGCAGGTGAAGGAACTGGCCGAGCTGATCCTCGTGCCCTACAAGGCCGTCCCCAGCCCGGACATCTACTTCGACGACTGGAAGGCGATCACCGCCACGATGGACGAGCTGACCGCAACCGAGCCCGACCTCGCCGGGTTCGTCGTGACCCACGGCACCGCCTCGATGGAGGAAACCGCCTGGTTCCTCTCTCTCACCGCCCGCACGCCGCTGCCCATCGTCTGCGTCGGCTCGCAGCGCCCGGCCTCGGGGCTCTCGACCGACGCCGCGATGAACCTCGCCAACGCGATCCGCACCGTCTGCGCGCCTGAGGCGAAGGGCATGGGCGCGATGCTGCTGCTCAACGACGAGATCCACTCGGCCCGCGAGGTGACCAAGACCTCGACCTTCCGGCTCCAGACCTTCCGGAGCCCGGATTTCGGCGTCCTCGGCCATGCCGACGGCGACAAGGTCGTGTTCTACCGCAAGCCGCTCCGCCGGCATTATCCCGACACCGAGTTCGACATCCGCAAGCTCGACACCCTCCCCCGGGTCGACATCACCTATGCCTATACCGGCAGTGACGACACCGCGGCAAAGGCCTTCGTGGCGGCGGGCGCGAAGGGGATCGTCTGCGCGGGCTTCGCGCCGGGTTCGGCGGGCACCCCGACCGAGACCTACCTCGAAGAGGCGGTGAAGGCGGGCGGGCTCACCGTCATGATCTCGACCCGCGCCGGCAGCGGCCGGGTGTTCCGCGGCAAGCGGCACCGCGAGCGGGGGTTCCTGACCGCGGACAACCTCAACCCCCAGAAGGCGCGGCTGCTGCTTGCGCTGGCACTCTCGGTCACCGAGGATCCGGACGAGATCGAACGGATCTTCCTGACCTACTGAAGGAACGGTGACATGGTCGCCACGGAACCCGCCGCCGCCCTGCGTTCCCCGCGCAGGGGGCTGGCGCTGATGATCTGCGGGGTCGCGCTCTTCTCCATCCTGAACGGGGTGGTGAAGGCGCAGATGGAATACTTCCCGGTCAACCAGGTGGTCTTCTTCCGCAACTTCTTCTCGCTGCTGCCGCTGCTTCTGATGCTGCACCTGCAGCCCGGCGGGGCGCGGTTCCGGACCTCGAAGCTGTGGCTGCACATCCTGCTGGCGGGGATCTTCACCGCGACCCTGCTGGCGATCTTCCGGTCCTACACGCTGCTGCCGCTGGCGGATGCGACGGCGATCAACTTCACCCAGCCGCTCTTCGTGATCCTGCTGTCGCTCGTTCTCGGCAGCGACCGGGTCCGGCGGCACGAGGTGATCGCGGTCGGCATGGGGCTCTGCGGCGTTCTGGTGATGGTCCGCCCCGGCGGCACGGTGGCGGAGGGGGCGCTCCTCGGCGCGGCCTTCGGGCTCTGCGGGGCGGCGCTTTCGGCCGGGGCGATGATCGCGCAAAGGCAGCTCAGCATGAACGACAGCGCACAGCTGATCGCCTTCTACACGCTGGGCTTCTCGGCGCTTTTCGTCTCGCCCAGCCTCCTCTGGTCCTGGATCACGCCGACCTGGCCGCAGCTTGCGGGCCTGATCGCCATGGGCCTCGCCTCGGGTCTCTGCCAGTACCTGACGGTCCGCGCCTTCTACCACGCCTCGGCGGCGACACTCTCGCCCGTGGGCTACACCAAGATGTTCTGGGCGGTGCTGATCGGCCTCGTCTGGTTCGGCGAGGTCCCCTCGCCCACCATCCTGCTTGGCGCCTGCATCGTGGTCGGCTCGACCGTGGTCGTCCTGCGCGGCGCGAAGCCCCCGGCGGGGCAGGCGTGAGGCCTGCCTCAGCCCTGGCGGCGCGCCCGCAGCTTCTCCCGGTGCATGGCGTAGAGCGAGGTGCCCGCGATCAGCGCCGCCCCGACCAGCGTGTTGGCCGAGGGCCATTCGGCGAAGAAGATCGCCCCCAGCACCACCGCGTAGGGCAGCCGCAGGTAATCGATCGGCGCCAGCGCCGTCGCCTCGCCGACCCGGAAGCCCATGAAGTTGAGGCTCTGCCCCGCGGTCGACAGCACCCCGATCAGGATCAGCGCCGCCCATTCCGCGGGCGTCGGCGGCACCCAGACCATGGCCGCGGGGATCACCAGCACCAGCCCGACGCCGAGCGCCTGGTAGGTGATGACCGTCGCCAGCTTCTCCTGCTGGGCGAGCTTGCGGATGATCACCATGACCATCGCCACCGTCAGGGCCGAGAGCAGGCCGAGCAGCGCGTAGCCATTGATCCCCTCGCCGCTCGGCTGCACGCAGATCAGCACCCCGACGAAGCCGAGGATCAGCGCGGTCCAGCGGTGGATGCCCACGACCTCGTGCAGGATGACAATGGCGAGCAGCGCCACGAAGAGGCTGCGCGAGAAGCTGATCGTCACCGCGTCGGTCAGCGGCAGGTGCACCATCGCCGTGAAGCCAGCCACCATCGAGACCGCCGAGAGCCCGATCCGAAGGCCGTGGAGTTTCAGGTTGTTCGTCCGGAACGCCTCGCGCGGGCTTCGGACGATACGAGGCGACATCATCAGCATCATCACCAGCTGCCGGATGAAGAGGATCTGCAGCACCGGGATGCGCGCGCCGGTGCCCTTGATCAGCGCCGTCATGACCGAGAAGGTCACCCCCGCGATCGCCACCCAGATCATGCCGCGGACGTTGCCCGGCAGTGCGCTCCAGCGCGCCCGGAAACGGTCCGCGAAACCGGCGGGGCGCGGGTCCCGGGAAGGCAGGGGCATGTGCAAGCGGGGGGCTCCTCGGCAGGGGCGGACGGCGGAACCTGCGCCCCGATCGGGCGCGGAGGCGGGTCCGGTTCCTGCCTAGCCGGTTCCGTCTGGGGATCCAATAGGCGGAACAGCGTTTTCATGCAGATCACATGTATTGTCGATTTCCCGGGTATTCGCGGCATGACCTCCGCCCGCAATTCTGGCGTCATGATGGTTTGTATACAACAGAGGTATTCTCTCGCCTCCGGGATGGTACGCGGCTATAAGCCCTCCACCGGGACCACGGCGTATCTTGAGGGAGGGGCGCTCGATGCGGGATGACAAGGACACGGTCGCCAAGATCGTGCCGGAAAAGGCCGGCCGCACCCGCGGCGAAGAGGTCACGCAGGCGATCCGCGACGGCATCGCCGAGGGCCGCTTCATCGGCGGCAGCCGGCTGAACGAGGCGGAACTGGCCAGCATGCTCGGCGTGTCGCGCACGCCGGTGCGCAGCGCGTTGGCGGCGCTCGCGGCGGACGGGCTGCTCGATTACACGCCGAACAGCGGCTACACGGTGCGCCGCTTCACTTCCCGCGACATCGAGGACATCTTCAAGGTCCGGGTGAAGCTCGAGGGGCTCGCCGCCGGTCTCGCCGCCCGCAACGGGCTGAGCGACGCGGCGCTCGGCGCGATGCACCGGATCCTGGGCGAGACCGAGAAGCTGATCGACACGCACAGCTGGAACGCGGAGATCAGCGAGAGCTGGACCGAGCTCAACATCCGCTTCCATGCGCACATCTACGAGGCCGCGGACAATCCGTACCTGATCCAGACGATCAAGCGGGCCAACGTCTCGCTCTTCGCGCTGATCCGGTTCCACTGGTTCGACACGATGCTGCTGCGCCAGTCGCACGAGGAGCACCTCGAACTGATGGATGCCCTTGAAACCCGCGACGTCCAGCGCGCCGAGTTCCTGCAGGGCGAGCACACGTTGCGCGCCGGCCGCCGCATGGTCGCCCGATGGCGCCGGATCGAGGCGGTGGAGGCCGAGAAGCAGCCCGCCGCGGCGGGCGGGCGCGGGGCGAAGTAGGGCGCGACATCCCCGGCCAACCCCGCGCCGCGCCTCGTTTTCTCCCGACTGCCGCAGGCTGGCGGAGGAAGAATTCCTTTCCCGGAATGGTTGACGGGTGCTACCCTCGGACCATTCCGAAACGCGCGCCAAGATTCCCTCGGCGCATGCCCGCCCAATACTCTGCCTCATGGTTTCCAATTGCTGCTTCCCTGGCTCTTCCCCCTGCTATTCGGTCTGACCGCGGCCGCGATCGTCTGGGCCGCTGCGGATCATGCCGACGATGACGAAACCGACCAGCCCGATGCACCCGACGAGGGCGAAACGCCGGATCCCGATCTCTCGATCCTCAACGGCACCGCCGACAACGACACGCTGGAGGGTACCGATGGCCCGGACGTGATCAGCGGGCTTGCTGGCAACGACCTGATGGCTGGCGGGGCCGGCGAGGACACGCTCGACGGCGGCGAGGGCACCGACATCATGACCGGCGGCGAGGGCGACGACAGTCTCGACGGCGGGCCGGGGATCGACCTGATCACCGACCTCGTCGGCTCCGACACCGCCACGGGCGGGGCGGGGAACGACTTCATCATCACCCTCGACAACCTCGCCTCCGAGGCGAACCGGGCGCTCGGCACGCCCGACGTGGCCTCGGGCGAGGCGGGCGATGACCGGCTCTGGGGCGATGACGGCGACACGCTGACCGGCGGCGAGGGTGCGGACAATTTCAGCGTGGTGATCGGGATCGAGGGGGCCGAGCCCGTCGTGATCACCGATCTCGACTTCAACACCGGCTCGGTCGACACCCAGCCCGACCGGGTGAACTTCATCACCGCCGACGGCAAGCTGATCCCGAAGGAGTCGTTCTTCGACGGTACCTATTTCGTGGGCATCGGGGACCTGCCGGACGGCCAGGGCGCCGGGGTCTATTTCGGCGACGGCTTCACCAGCACCGTAGTCGCGATCATCGAAGGCCACACCGCGGACGAGCTTTTCTACAACACGATCTGGGTCGGAAACTTCCAACCCGGGGAATCCGGCTTCTACGACGAGGACGACCTGCTCACCGGAGACGCGGGCAACAACGACCTCTTCGCCGGCCCCGGCAACGACACGTTGATCGGCGCGGGCGGGCGCGACTACCTCGACGGCCAGACCGACGACGACCTGATCATCGGCACCGACGCGGCCTCGGACGAGGTCACCGCCGACAGCCTCGTCGGCGGCGAAGGCATGGACACGCTGCGCGGCGACGAGGGCGACCACATGGCGGGCGGCGACGGCGTCGACAGCTACGAGATCGTCGTCCCGCTCGACGGCACCGACCCCGAGCCGGTGACGATCCACGGCTACGAGGTGATCTCGGACAACGGCTATGCCGAGCAGATCACGCTGGTAGATGCCGAGGGCAATCCGCTCGACGCCGACACCGCCTCGGCTGGCATCGCGATCGACATCGCCGACGACAACCGCAGCGCGGCGGTGGTCTTCGAGGGCCAGGTCATCGCGGTGATCAAGGATGTCGCTCCGGTGACCTTCGGCGACCCGGCGCGCTGGCTCGGCAACCTGCCCGCGCCGGCCCCGCCGCCGCCGGTCCCCCCGGCTCCGGTCAGTGGCGACCTCGCGCTCGACATCACCGTCACCGGCGCGACCGGCACCGGCGCCTTCGTCGGCAGCGCGATGTTCGGCGGCAACGCCGTCTTCAGCGTGAACACCGTGCAGGGGGTGCTGAACGCCTCCTACGTGCAGGCGGTCGAGGGGCTCGACATCACCCACCTGCGCTTCCCCGCCGGGCAGGGCGACAGCGGCTACGAGGCCGAGGACGGCGACGGCTTCCTCGACATCACCCGGATGGAGACCGGCCCCGGTGGCACGCCGATGCTGCGCGAGGAGTTGACGGTCATGCTCGAGTGGGCCCGCGACAACGACATCATGCTGACGCTGGTGGTCCCCACCCTGCATGTCCCGCTCGCCGATTACCCGGACTATGCCGACGAGATGGAGGAATTCGCCGAAACCGTGATGACCGAATACGGCGACGTCGTCGAAGCCTTCGAGATCGGCAACGAATACTGGAGCACCATCGGAGAGACCGAGTACGGCCAGAAGGCGAACATGGCCGCCATCGCGCTCGACCAGGGGATGCAGGCGGCGGGCTACGAGGGCGACGAACAGCCGGCGATCATCGTGCAGATGGCTTCACTCAACGCCGGATCGGAATTCCACACCTCTGTCGACGACCGCGGCTTCCGGCCGCGCAACGAGGACGCCAACCAGACCATCATCGACCAGCTCTCGCCCGAGGCGCGCGAGGCGATCGACGGGGTGGTCGAGCATTACTACTACAATCAGCACGACCTCGCCTTCGAGGACGACAGCTCCGAGGTCCGGTCGATCGACCTCGACTATCCGGTCTGGGCCGAGAACTTCGACGAGGACCCGGATCTTTACCTCACCGAGTGGAACGTGCGCACCTCGGCGGATGACGAGACCGGGCTGCGCGCCGCCAGCGTCATGGCCGAGCAGATGGAGAACATGCTGGAGCTCGGCGCCGATGCGGCGGACGTCTGGCCGGTGCAGCATAACACCGCCACCGACCTTGCCGGCCGCACCGGGGACACGATCCTGACGGACGCCGCTGGACGGGTGCTGAACACGATCAACGGAGCCGTGTTCGACATCATGTCGGACAGCCTGATCGGGATGGAGCTGATCCACCTCGACCTTTCCGCGGACGACGGCAGCGTCGAGATCAACGCCTACCAATCCGCCGAGAAGACGGTGATCCAGGTCGCCTCCCGCTCGCTCGACCCGATCGACCTCGCGTTGGACCTGCGCTCGATCCTTCCCGAGTTCGACAGCGCCACTGGTGCGCGCATCACCATCGACCGGGATCCGAACAGCTCGGACGGCGTGCATTTCAACCGCACCGATGGCTACCACGAGGCGGAGTATGCCCTCGTCGATGGCGAACGCTACTATTACAACGAGAACGACGTGAGGGCCGAGATCCTCGACGAGGATTTCGATGATGCCGAACTGGCGCTGAACCTGAACCCGTTCGAGTTGATCACCGTCACCTTCCACCACGCCGGCACCGCGCCGCCAACGGTGCCGGACCCGGTGACCCCGGGCGAGGTCTTCGAAGGGACCGCGCAGGCCGACGACATCGACGGCACCGGGGGCGACGACACGATCGACGCCGCGGGAGGCGACGATGCCGTCAACGGCGGCAAGGGCGACGACAGCATCTACGGCGGCGCCGGGGCGGACGACCTGAAGGGCGGCGCCGGGGACGATTTCGTGACCGGGAACGAAGGGGACGACCGGCTCTACGGCTGGGCCGGGGACGATTACCTGAAGGGGATGGAAGGCGATGACGTCATCGCCGGCAACGAGGGCAACGACACGCTGCTCGGCAGCAAGGGTGACGACACGCTGCGCGGGAACGAGGACGACGACGAACTGAACGGCATGACCGGCAACGACGTGATCGTCGGCGGACCGGGGTCGGACACCGTCACGGGATATTCCGGCGCGGATATCTTCGTACTGGCCGAGGGCGACCTCGGCGGCGCCGACATGGTGACCGATTTCACGCCCGGCGAGGATTTGCTCGAGATCTCCCTGCCCGGGGTCGCCTCGGTCAGTGACCTGACCTTCACCCAGCTCGGCAACGGCGTACGCATCGGGTTCGGCAGCCATGGCGCCCTCACGCTGGAGGGTGCGCTGCAGGTCGCCGACGTCAGCCAGCCGCGAAACTTCGTGTTCAGCGCGGCCTGACGCGGGGCGCGGACGGCGCCCCGGCCGCGTGAAGATCAGGTCAGTTTCGACGGTGCGGAGGGGATCTCCATCCTCTCGACCTCGCGCAGCATCGTGATGAAGCCCGCGACCTGGTGCGCGCAGGTGGCCGCCCCCTTCTCGGCGGTCGCGACAGCAGCATAGACAAAAGTGCCGTCCGGGTTCAGGTCGGATGCGATCCAGCCGCGGCTGATCGGCCCGGTCGGCGGGATCGGCATGGTCTCGGCGGCGGAGCGGAAGTCCTTGGCCTGCGTCATGTCCACCGTCTCGGGATTGAAGTGGAGCATCAGCGAGGTCTCCACATCGCCGCCATGGATGCCGTATTTCATCTCGTCCGGCGGATACATCCCTTCGGGATAACCGAAATTCCCCCACTGGCACTTGATCGCCAGCATCCCCGCCTCGACCCGCAGCTCGCGGCTGAGGATCGAGATCAGGTCGAGGTTGCCGCCGTGGCTGTTCGCGATGACGATCTTCCTCACGCCCGCCCGGGCTACTGACAGACCGATCTCGGTCCAGGCGGCAAGCGCGGTGGCGGCGCTGAGGGTCAGCGTTCCCTTCGCCCAGAGGTGTTCGTTGGACTTCCCGACCGCCATGATCGGCAGGATCCGGATATCGAGGTCATCCGGGCATTCGGCGCTGAGGCGGGCCAGCATGCCGCCGTTGATCAGCGTGTCGGTCCCGACCGGCAGGTGCGGCCCGTGCTGCTCGACCGCGGCGGTCGGCAGGATGGCGATGGTCCTCATCGGGTCGATGGCGGTGAATTCGGGCGCGCGGCGCGCGGTCCAGTCGTGTCTGGTCATGCCTTGGGGTCCGGTTTGTAGGTCGCGTCGAGCCGCGACCGGAGGTAGTCGGCCCCGGAGATCGGGGCATATTTCGCCGCCCCAGTGCCGGGCAGCGCGGCGATCACGCTGTCGGGGTTCGGGTCGAGGAAGAAGGCGATCGAGCGCCGCCGGCGCTTTGGCGGCAGTACGCGGTGCGGGGTCGAGACATAGGTGTCGTTCGACCAGCGCATCAGGCAGTCGCCAATGTTGACGACGAACGCACCGGGGACGTGGGGAACGTTCGTCCAGTCCCCGCCGCGGGGCTTCACCTGGAGGCCGGGCTCTCCGTCCGTCATCAGGAGGGTGAGCGAGCCGTAATCGGTATGGGCGCCCGCGCCGATCTCGCCCGCGGTGCCGGTGGCCTCCGGGTAGGCGAGGATGCGCAGGGTCGCCATCGGTTCAGTGAAGTGCTTCACGAAATGGTCGGTCGGCAGCTCGAGGTCCATCGCGATGGCGTCGTGCAACCGGACGCCGAGGCCGTGAACGGAATTGTAATAGGCGAGCATCGTCTCACGGAAGCCCGGCAGGTCCGGCCAGACATTCACGCCCCGGAACGGCTCGCCCGCCAGCACCCGCGGATCGTCGGCAGCGAGGTCGAAACCGACGTTGAAGGCCTCCTTCCGGTCGGCCTGGCCGGAAGTGTCGTCGAGGCTTTCACTCCCGATCTGCGCCCAGCCCCGGTTGTGCGGGTTGAGCGAGATCGACAGCTTCTGCTTCTCGGCCTGCGGCAGGGCGAAGAAGGTATCGGCCTGGGCGAATACGCCGGAGATCAGCGTTTCCGGCACCGGGTGATCGGTGAGCAGGAAGAACCCGGTCTCGCGGCAGGCGGTACCGAGGTCCTCGGCGAAGGTCTTCGGGTCCAAGGTGAGCGTCTCGTAGGAGAGGACGGGGATCATGCGGTGACCTCTTGGTGGACCGTCCGGCCCTTCACGAATTTCGCCATCTCGCTGTCGACTCGCGCCAGGTGTTTGGCCCGGCTCGCGTCGCTGGAGCTGTCCATCAGGTAATGCGCGGCGAAGGCCGTCCGGCACCGCCGGGCGCAGAGCAGCCGTACCCCCCGCAGCAGCGTCCGGCGGCCCGGCGCGCCGACGATGCGGGTCAGCCACCAGCTTGCCCCGCAGGTGGTGAAGACGCCGAGCCGGGTGATGTGGGTCAGGCCGCGCCCGATGGTCTCACCCTCGGCCTGAGGCATGTGGAAGGCGACGCCCGGCAGAAGGACCCTGTCGAGCCAGCCCTTCATGATTGCGGGGAGGCCGTACCACCAGGTCGGGTAAACGAAGATCAGCGTGTCGCACCACAATAGGGCATCGACATGCGGCGTGAGCTGCAGCCCCTCGATATCGGGCGAAAGGTAGCCCTCGTGCTCCTGCGCCGACAGCACCGGGTCGAAGCCCTCGGCATAGAGGTCGAACAGACGCACCTCGGCCCCTGCCGCGTCGAGCCGGGACAGGATCCGGTCCCGGATGGCGGCGGTGAAGCTCCCCTCGCGGGGATGGGAATAGACGACCAACGCCCTCATAGCGTCTCCATCTCGCGCTTCACCCGCGCGAGATGGGCCGTCAGCTTCGGCTCTTTGTTGTTGTTCATGTCGTAGAGCGCGATGTAGCGCGTCTTGTCCGGGCGGCAGACGTGCCAGACCGCGCGGGTCACGCATTTCCGCGGCGGGTCGCCAACCAGGAACGCCCGCGACCGGCGCCCGCCGTAGGTGGTGCAGGCCGCGAGCTTGCGGATGTTGCGCAGGTTCGGCACGACATGGCCCGCCTCGTCCATCGCGAAGCTGACGCCGGGCAGGAACACCCGGTCGAGGAAGCCCTTCAGGATCGCCGGGTAACCGAAGTTCCAGACCGGGAAGACCATGATCAGCGCCTCGGCGGCGCGCAGGCGTTCGACGTAGTCCTTCACCGGTTCGATATTGGCCGGCTGGTCATGGTAGCCGCGCCGCTCCAGCTCGGTCAGGACCGGCATGAAGCCCTCGGCGTTGAGGTCGCAGTCGTCGACCTCCCAACCCCGGCCCTCGAGCGTATCCACCACCACCCGGTGCACGGCAGCGTTGAAGCTCTCGGGCACCGGGTGGGCGTAAAGGACCATCGCCCGTGTCATTCGGCCGCCTTCAGGCCGGGATAGGCGTACATCCGGTCATAGGCGAACTCCGGATCGTCCCACGAGATCATCTTCCCGGGGTTCAGCAGGCCCTTCGGATCGGCCTCCTTCTTGAAGTTGAGCTGGATGGAGTCGACTGTCTGCCGGCCGCCTTCCTCGAGCGTGTAGCGGTGCGGATTGAAGATCAGCGCGCCCGCCTCCTCGTGCATCCGGACGATCTCGTCCAGCCGCTCCTCGGTGGTGAACTTGACCATCGAGAGCCCGGCGAAGGCGATCTTGCCGCCCATGCGCAACGCCTCGAGGTGCTGCATCACCTCGCCGCCCGGGAACATCGCGCGGATCTTCTCGATCAGGGCGCGGTGGTCGGGGAAGGCGTAACGGACCTGGAGGTAGGTGATCGAGGGATCGACCTTGAGCGCGCGCAGCGTGGTGTGGTTCCAGCCGTATTCGAAGACCTTGCCGGGCGCCTTGGCCCAGTCGTGATCGTCCGAGCGGTAGATCATCCGCGCCTCGGGACGGCGGGCCAGGAAGGTCAGGAATGCGTCCATCGAATGCGGCGCGACCATCAGGCCGAGCAGGTTGGTCCCCTCCTCGACATAGGGTTTCACCCGCTGGAAATAGGCATGCGCGATCGGCGCCTCGTAGACCGAGGCGAGCTTGATCAGGATGCCGTCCTGGTTGGCGAGGTCGTCGGCGAAGGCCACGGCCTCGGGGAAATCATCGGTCGCGACGAAGATGTGGGTCCAGTCGTAGGCCGGGGCGAGCGGCAGCTCGAGCTCGGTGATGATGCCGTTGGTTCCGTAGGCGTGCGAGACCCGGGCCAGTTCCTCGCCGCGGAATTCGAGGATGCGCGGCTCCTCCTCCATCGTCACGACGCGCAGGCGGATGATGTTGCCGAGGTCGCGCAGGGACCCCCAGTGAACCGAGCCGATGCCGCCCGAGCCGCCGGCGATGAAGCCGCCCACGGTCGCGGTGTCCCACGTCGAGGAGAACATCCGCAGCTCCTGCCCCTTCTCGTTGCAGGCGGCGTCGACCTCGCGCAGGAGCGCGCCGGGTTCGGTGATAACGCGGCCCGGGTGGATCTCCTTCACTGTGTTCATGTTCCGCAGGTGCATGACGCAGCCACCGGCGAGCGGCATGGCCTGGCCGTAGTTGCCCGTCCCTGCCCCGCGCGTCGTCACCGGCACGTCGTGGGCATAGCAGACCTTGAGGACCTCGATCACCTCGGCCTCGGTCCTCGGGCGCACCACGAAATCGGCCATCACGTGGTCGAGCCGGTCCTTCAGCACCGGCGAGTACCAGAAGAAGTCGCGCGAGGCGGTGCGGATCGCGGCCTCCCGCTCCTCGATGTCGAGGTGGGAGAGCGCCTCTTTGGCGGCAGCGACGTTCGGTTTCATGCGGTCCTCATCAGGTCGTCAAGTTCAGCGTAGTCGGGAAGCGTCCGGTCGATGGAGGCACCGTCGCGCAGGACGATGCGGTCCATCTGGGGACGCGAGAAGAGCTCGGTCCATTCCCGCGCCCGGAAGAGCACGAGGTCGGCGGGTGCGCCCTCTGCGAGCGAGGCGGCCTCGAAGCCGCAGACGGCGGCAGGGGTCGTGGTGACCGAGGTCACCCAGTCGTCGCCCGAATGGTCGAGATGTGCGATCCGGGTGGCCTGCCGCAGCACCTCGAGCATGTCGAGATCGCCGTAGGCGTAGAACGGGTCGCGGGTGTTGTCGCTGGCGAAGCTCACCTTGATGCCGCGCGCCTTCATCTCGTGCACCAGCGTGACGCCGCGGTTGCGCGGGGTGCGGTCGGTGCGGCGGTCCTGCAGGTAGAGGTTGCACATTGGCAGCGAGACGACGTTGATCCCCGCCTTCGCCACGAGGTCGAGCGTGTCGAGCGCGCGGGCCTCGTCCTGGACGGAGAGCGAGCAGCAATGGCCGACGACGACGGGCTTGTCGTAGCCGGTCTCGAGCACCGCGGTCGCGATGTCGCGGAGGGTCTCGACACTGGCATCCATCGTCTCGTCGACGTGGAAGTCGGCATCGGTGCCGGATCTCGTGGCGAGGTCGAAGAACATCCGGAGCCGCGCAGGCAGGTCGTCCATCGGGTAGGTCACGATGCCCAGCGTGCCACCATGCTCGACAACCAGCTCGGCGGTGCGCAGGAAGCGCCCGTCAAGCTCCACCCGGTCGACGCCTGCAAGGCAGGAGCCTTGCAGCGTCACCTTCCCGGCCCATTTCTCGCGCAACTCGGCAAAGACCGGCCAGGAGATCTCGTCCTGCGGTGGCAGGCTGTCGAGATGGGTGCGCAGGTTCTTCGTCCCGTGGGCATAGGCGCATTGCAGCGCGAACTCGGCGCGACGGCGGACGTCCTCGGCGCTCCAGTTCGCCATGCGGTCGGCGCCGACGGTGGAGAGCGCGCCCTCGAAGCTGCCGTCAGGGTTCGAGGCCCGCGGCCAGATGTGACCCTTGTCGATATGCGTATGCATGTCGGTGAAGCAGGGCAGCGCCATTGCGCCCGCCATCTCGACATCCGCGCCACCCGGCGCGGCGATCCTGCCGCCGTCGATACCGATGTCGGTCCGGATCAGCCCGCCCTCCTGCCCGAGCAGGCAGGCGGGCACGGTGGCGCCCCGCAGGGTGAAGCGCCCATAAGGTAGTGTCCTGAAGTCCATCACTTTTCTCGTTTCAGGGCGCTTTCATGCCAGCGGAACAGCGCCAGGTAGCTGATGAGGCTCATCAACGCGAAGATGACGACCCCCATCACCGAGATGAGGATCAGCGCCGCGTAGAGGCGGCCGAAGTTGAAGCGGTAGGAGGCCTCGAGCAGGGTCGAGGCGAGGCCAAGCCCGGTCCCTGCCCGTCCGATCACGAACTCCGCCACCACCGCGCCGATCAGCGCGAGGCCGCCCGCGATCTTCAGGCCGCCGAGGAAGAACGGCAGCGCCGAGGGGGCGGCGAGGTAGCGCAGCCGCTGCCAGCGGGTGGCGCCGTAGATGGTGAAGAGGTCCGACAGGTTGTGGTCGGCCGACTTGAGACCGATCGTGGTGTTCGACAGGATCGGGAAGAAGGCCACGATCCAGGCGCAGAGCAGCGCCGCCACGAAGGCATTGTCGACGTAGATCTGGATCAGCGGCGCGATGGCGACGACTGGGGTCACCTGCAGGATCACCGCGTAGGGGAAGAACGACATCTCCGCCCATTTCGACTGGGTGAAGGCCACGGCAAGTCCCACGCCGCCCAGCACCGCGAGGATCAGCGCAAGGATCGTCAGCCGCCCGGTCAGGATCATCGCGGGCCAGAGCACGGCCCAGTCCTCGACCATCTTCTGCGCGACGAGCGTCGGCCCGGGCAGGACGTAATGCGGCACTTCCCAGATCGTGACGTAGAGGTGCCAGGCGAGCAGCGTCAGGATCATCACCAGCGAGGGCAGCGTCCAGCGCGCGATCTTCATCATCCGCTCGCGGCGGTAGCGGGCCAGTTCCTCCTGGTCGACAGTTTCGGTCTCGGAGATCTGCGAGGTCTCTGCAATGCTCATGCGGCCACTCCGATCGCGTCATGCAGGGCCTCGGAGGCCTCGCGGCAATGGGCGGCATAGGCCGCCGAGGTGCGGAATGCCTCGTCCCGCGGATAGGGGGCGGTCACCTGCACCTCGCGGATGACTCGGCCCGGACGGGCGGCCATGACGACGATGCGGTCCGACAGGAACACGGATTCGAAAACCGAGTGGGTCACGAAGATCACCGTGCAACCAATCGCCTCGCGCAACGCCAGCAGGTCGTTGTTCAGCTTGTGGCGGGTGATCTCGTCGAGCGCCGCGAAGGGTTCGTCCATCAGGATCAGCCTCGGCCTTGTCACCAGCGCCCGGGCGATGGAGACACGCATCTTCATCCCGCCCGAAAGCTCGCGCGGGAAGGCGCGCTGGAACTTCTCGAGGCCCACGAGCTTCAGCGCCTCGAGCACCTGGTCCTTGACCTCGTTGTAGGAGACGCCGCGCAGGCGGAACGGCAGCCAGACGTTGTCCACCACCCGCGCCCAGGGCATCAGGGTCGGTTCCTGGAACACCACGCCGAGGTCGTCCTTGGACTGCCCGCCGGTCCAGTCGATCTTGCCGCTCGTGGGCGTCATCAGCCCCGAGATCAGTCGCAGCGCCGTCGACTTGCCGCAGCCAGAGGGCCCGAGCAGCGAGATGAAATCGCCCTCGTTCACCGTCAGGTTCATATCGCGCAGGGCGACGATGTCACCGCGGAAGGTCTTTTCCACGTGGCTCATCTTCAAGAGCGGCGCTCTCTCGCCGAGCGGCGGGCGGGGTGTCATGGTCAGTGCCTTTGTCTTGTCTTTCCGGGGCCCGCCAGGCGGCGGGCAATCGCGGCCCGGACTTGCCGGGCCGCGGTGCGCGTCACTTCTTCAGGTCCATTCCGACCTTCTGGTTCACGAAGTCGGTGGTGAAGGCGGCCTTCCAGTCGATATCGCCCTCGATCACGCCGGCATCGACCATCTTGGTGTAGAAGTCGCTGACCTTCTCGTCGGTCATCGCACCGATACCAAGGGTCTCGGCGTCGCCGGAAGCCACGATACCCTCTTCCAGCATCTTCGAGATCGCGAAGTCGATCTTGTCCTGCGTCATCTCGGGGTTGTCGGCCATGATCATCGTGTCAGCCGCGGAATGGTCGCCGTAGAGGTAGTTGTACCAGCCGGTGATCGAGCCCTCGACGAAGCATTTCACCTCTTCGGGCTTCTCGGCGATGGTGTCGGCCATCGTCTCGATCGTGGTCGCGTAGGTCGAATAGCCGGCATCCGCGATCAGGAAGACGTCGGGTTTGAACCCGCCTTCCTTCTCGACGAGGTAGGGCTCGGAGGAGAGATAGCCCTGCATCCCCTTGTTCTCGTCCGCCAGGAACGGGCCGGGGTTGAAGGTGTAGGGCTCGCGCTGCTCGGCGGTGAAGCCGTAGGCCTTGATCATCCACTGGTAATAGGACTGGTAGCCGTTGTCGCCGATCAGCAGGGTGAGGTTCTTCAGATCCTCGAAGCTCTGCGCCTTGCCCGGGTGGGCCACGATGACCTGCGGGTGCTTCTGGAAGATCGCGGCGACGGACACGACCGGCACGCCCTCCTTCACGGCGTTGAAGGCCTGCAGCAGGTCGCCGCCCATGTGATAATCGATCTTGCCCGCCAGCATCAGTGCGCGGTTGTTCACCTGCGGGCCACCCTGGACGATCGAGACCTTCAGGCCGCAGGCCTCGTAGGTGCCGTCCGCCACGGCCTGGTAGAAGCCGCCATGCTCGGCCTGGGCCAGCCAGTTGGTGCCGAAGGCGACCTCGGTCAGGTCGGCGGCCTGGGCCGAAAGGGCCGACGCGGCGACGGCCGCGGAGGCGAGAAGAGTGAGTCTGGACATGCGAGTCTCCCGGTTGGTTTTTTGCCAGGATCACAGTGGTTTCGTCCCGCTCACAGGCTGCCGTCGCGGCGCCGTCGCGCGCCCGGCGCAAACGCCCATCTTTTGAGCGAGGCGAACTTACGCGCCCGCATTTTGGGCATCGCG
>Ga0098074_1000957_pt1 | contig 16423 bp, 21 predicted proteins | sample 32_taG_FD_75064 | JGI IMG/M metagenome (GOLD analysis project Ga0098074, IMG submission 75064) | Marine viral communities from the Gulf of Mexico - 32_GoM_OMZ_CsCl metaG | ecosystem: Environmental > Aquatic > Marine > Oceanic | place: Atlantic Ocean: Gulf of Mexico | collected 2015-07-12
CTTCTCGGTGGGCCGCGTATCGTTCAACTATCAGTGCGGGCGCGTTCCTCGGACAATGTTTTCATCGCCGCTAGCGACGAAAGACTGAGGGGCCGTTTGGGCATGTCGTCTCCCAAGCCGGGTCAGTCCAAGACAACGAGATTCGACGGCTTTGAGCGGTACATGGTTGATAGTGGTCCGGGCACCTTGTCTTTCACGGGCTCGATGAAGGACGACTACATCCGGATAGTCGGTTGCGATTCCAGCGTGAACGCACGTGCAGGGGATGACGTCATCGTCAATGCACCTCGCCCATCTGGCGCTGCCGCTTGTTCGGGCGAGGACAACGTGCTCTTCCATGGCAATGCCGGGAGTGACCTGCTGATTGGACGTAGCGGTGCCACGGAAACCCTCGTTGGCGGCCTAGGTACGGACACCGCCCGTGGTCAAGACGAAGACACTTGCGAGGCAGAAACCTCACTTTGCTAATGATAGAACCAACGGCGTCCGCACCCATCAAACGTCCTCGGGCCGTCTGGTTCGTCCCTGCAAGAGGTGACGACTGCGACCAGCGCGCGCGGTAGAGACTTCACGCCACGAGTAGATGCGGGTGTCGTTGACACCTACGACGGAGTGTTCCTCTGGACCACGGACGACCGGTTGGGCGGCATCGAGTACGTGAGCAACTCCGAGAGGATGGCTACCGAACTCCCAGACCCAGTTCGCTTTGTCTTTCCACTTTGGGTGATGCGGGGCGACCGCGTCTCCGTTCGAGCGGTGAGCGTCAAGGACGGGACCGTTCCGTGGGAAGGCGCTGCTCAAGATGAATCGAGCGTCGTCGAAGGAAGGTTTCCCGAGGTTGCTCCGGGAGGAACGGGGATTGAGTCATACCTGGCTGTGATTGCCCGTGACCTGATGGCTGGTGGAATACCGGTTCCCCGCATCGGTCCAACGTCGTGGCAGACCTACGAGCCGTCGGAATCGGTCATGTTGTTCGTCGACGATGGCAGCGGTACCGGAGTGTGGGTCGACCTCGACATGTCAGAAGCCCATAGGCTCGCCCATCTCGCCGAACAGGTGCAGGACTGGGCGGTTGAAGAACTGGCACGACTGAGAAGACCCACCAACTGGCCGGTTTGCCCTGCGCATCCCGACAACCACCCACTGGAAGCCGCGGTGGAAGATGGTCGTGCGGTCTGGGTATGCCCAGCCGGCGATGGCGTCTCGGTTCCGATTGGTGGACTTGGGCTACCCGCAGGATTCTGAACTGACCACACAGAAGGTTTCCTCAGGCATCCGGGTCATCTCGACCACCCGCACCAATGTGTCGTTGCTGTATATGAAGCCGGTGAGGCCAACCACCTCGGCAATCTCGTCTTCGTGAGCGGAGGACGCGGCAGCCTGGAGCGGAGACCGGTACTTCGTCGGCGCGTACGCCTGGGAGATGTACTGCTCCACCACGTCAGGGCATGAGAGCACTCGACTCTTGGTCGGCGGTGAAGGTGGCAAGGCTCCTGGTTCCACATCCGCCTTAGCGTCTCCGCAGCCCGCAGAAACAATGCCCACGAGCATCACTGCGAGAACCACAGCCATCGGTCGATTCATCGGTTCCTCACCTCCACGCCAGTGGTGCTCCGACGTGGGCCAGGAGATGCTGGTTCCCTGGCGATCCCCGACCGGGAGTGTCAACGTTTCGGGTGACCTCTCCGTTGGACCGGTGTGAGCACACCAGCACCGACGTCCAAGCCATCAACGACCTACACTTCTACCGACGAGCACGCGTCGACCCCGATGCTGCCTGGAGGGCCGCCCGCGGGGCCGCGGTACCCTGGCCCAATGAGGCTCTTCTCGGATTCTATGCGGCGAGTGGCCGCCGCCAACTCAAACAAGGGTCGCGCCCCAATGTCCGCCTCGCCGAAGATCGTTCGGCCAGGTGGGTGGTCCTGGCGTCTATCTTTCGGTCTCGTTCTAGGTCTTGCTGTTCCGATGCTTCTCGTTTCACCCTCTGGAGCCCAAGAAGCAGCGCCGATGTGCGAAGGCAGCGTCGCGACGATCGTTGGCGGTCCGAAGCCTGATGCGCATTCGCTGATCGGTACCAACGGCCCAGATGTCATCGTCACCAACGGATCTGGTTTCGTCGACGCTAAAGCAGGCGACGACCTCGTCTGCATCACCGGCGCGCTCGGACCCAACAACAAGGTGCGCATAGACGATGGACCGGGTGACGACCGGATCATCAACCAGTCGAAGTCGACTGGAGGGCGCCAGAGCCTGGGCCTGGTCTCATACTTCGTGGGCGCGGGCGACGACACGATCATCGGCGGCCCAGCCGATGAGTCGTTCGCGCTCTACTCCGGAGCGGACACGGTGCAAGCCGGTGCGGGCCTCGACAGCGTCACAGTCAGCGCCGTCACGACCCCCGAGGCTTTTGCGGGCAACATCGACCTTGGCCGTGAAGGAGGGACTGCCACCTTCGAGCGACCCATGACCGCCGATGCGACCCTGGATGGTGGTGACGATGGCACTTCTCGTCTCAGCGTCCGCGGCATCGACAGTGCAGCCGGTTCAGAGAGCGAATGGCTCGTGAACAACACAAGCAAGACAGCGACGCTCGGAGGACAAGAACTCTTCCACTGGTCGGGCATTGACAGCTTTTCCTGGGACTCGAAGGCCCCGGTCAACTTCGTTGGAAGCGAGGACAGCGAGACCTTCGGCGGCACGAACGTGAAGTCTGTGAACCTCGCCGGCGGTGATGACTCCGCCGGTGTGGGGTATCCAGAAGGCGCTGCTGGAGGCGCTTTCGACGGAGGCCCCGGCAACGACCAACTGACGGTGTTCGGGTCAGACAGCGGTGGCGAGGACTACGACGTCCTGGTCGACCTGACAGCAGGAACCGCCCGCTACGAGGGCGGGCCCACTCAGTCGTTCACGACCTTCGAATCAGTAAAGGTCAGCGGGGGCGACGACGCGATGACGAAGGTGTTGGGCACCGACGGCGACGACAAACTCGACGTCAGAGGCTGCATCGCCGAAGTCCGCGGAGGCGGGGGCGACGACACGATCGATGCATTCGTCTCGGACGACGAGTGTCGGCCATCAATCCGGGCATATGGCGGTCCGGGCGACGACAACCTCCGAGGCGGGTCCCTAACGACCCGCCTCTACGGCGGCCCGGGCGACGACATCCTCCGCGGAATCAGCGCGCTGAGGGGGTTCGGCGGCGAAGGAGACGACCATCTGTTCGGAGGCACCAACCCATACGGGCCCTCAAGGGGAGACTTGATCCGCGGAGGCCCCGGAAACGACGTGATGTTCGGTTACAGCGGCAACGACTTGCTCCTGGGCCAGGAGGGCCAGGACACGGCCAATGGCGGCCCCGGTCGGGACAAGTGCAGTGCCGAGTCTCGGCGAGGTTGCGAGCGCGACTAGTAATCCTCCACATCCTGGCAGGGTGCGTCCCCGACCATCTGCACTTCAGCGCTTGTCGCGGCAGAGTCGGGCGTCAGCGGAACTCAGATACAACTTCGATGAGTCCAACGATGTGGGCGTTGAAGTCGTCCAGGTCTTCAGCGGGTATCCAGTATTCGAGGATTGTCTGGCCGCCTAGTGCTGGACGAGTCGCACCGCGTCCCGTGTAGTGAGTCCAGCGAACGTCTGATTGATTCTGAAGTCCTCCCGGCTCCAAGCGTTCTTGGTGTGTGCTGCCCCCTTCGACGTCGTCAACCACCCGGCTCCGTCGTTGAGCCAAACCCCCATGAACTTGAAGTACGGACCATTGAGAGCCCGCATAGCCTTCACTCCCGACCACTGCACCCGACGCGGTGCCCCCAATCCCGTTCGGTCTTCGAAGCCGTTCGCGTCGAAGACCAGCGCCACCCGAGAGCGCCGGGCGAGTGCACGAACCGGGAACCAGGAGTACCCGGACGCAAGCGGAAGGGCCAACAGCACCGTCCAGGTGACCACCGAGAGAGAGTCCCCGCCAGAAGCGACGAGGGCGGCGAGTAGAGAGACAGCCGTCAGGCCAAACGCAAGAAGGAGCAGGACCCAGATGGGCGTCTTGCGCTCGTAGCGCTCCGGCAACTGGTGAGGCAAAGCCATACATCACGCTATCGCCCGTGATGCAGGCACCTCGATGGGAGGCGTCACTCAATGCACCTTGTGATGCCCGTGACGACCCAGCCGCCGTTCTTACGTTGAAAGGTAGTGATGGTGGCAACCGGCTCCCCGATTACAGATACGACCTTCACCGATGCCATGCGGGGTCCAAGGTCGGAAGTGCTCCCGACAACCTGACCGGGTTCCATCTCGGTCAGAGCAGCATCCGAGGGAGTGGGAGAGCCGGGGACGCTTCTATCGGGCCACGAAGTCTGGTCCACGTTCGACACACACGGTCCAACGTCTCGTACAGGGGCACCGTCGCTCGTACACCCCGACGCCAAGACGAGCAGACTGAGGACGAGCGCTTGACGCATAAGTCCACTATGAGAGGCATCATCTCTCTTATGCCAGACGTGCCTGGGGATGACATGCAGGGTGAGCGCCTCAGGTACGCCCTGGATGAGCAGATGCTCGTGCGGCTTGGCTACGAATTGATGAGCCAGGGGCCGTCACACGTGGTCGTGGTGAGTGAGGAAGTCGCAGAGGCGGCCATGGCTGCCTGGGAACGCGAGGAAGATGGCCCGTCGGCGCCTGACCTAACGCTGGCCGAGAAGCGAACTCGAGACGCCGCCGCCACACTGGCACTTATTGGGCTGGGCCTAAGCGAGCGCGGCACTCGGCTACCTGACGGCTCTTTCAGTATCCGCCTCGACTCGGCACAGGTTGATGAAGTGATTCACACTTGTGCGCGGGGTATCGAACTGAATCCACAGTCATGGACCACCACGCCAGCCTGGTTCTTCACGTCAAGAAGTCTCACGCGACGCGTCAGGTCTACGGACGCACTGGCTCTACCAGCACGATGCGCCTGCTTCCAAGTGGTGCTTCGAGAGGCACGGTCAACATCGCCGGGAGAGCCACGTCCTCGCATGTGCCACTCTCCCCAACCACCAGGGTTATCTCGACTGTTGAGCGAGATTCGTCCAAGGCGTAGCCGACAGGGCCGTACTCCCTGCACCGGGCCGTGTGGCCGATGACCTCAATGGATGTGCTGTCCGGAGTCGGCTGACCCGTAACAACTGCCTTGGACACTGACCAATAGTCAAAGTCGCCATCGATGACCACCAGGTTGGGCACGGCACCGCCCTCCGCTCCTGTGACGGACTCGTCACTACCGCCACCATCGGAGCACCCTGAAGCCAAGACGAGCAGACTGAGAACGAGCGCTAGTCGACGCATGGCACCACTCCCTCTGAAGGCTGTGATGGTCTGACGCTACGCCTGCTGGATTGGTTGCCTAGGTACTCAACGGCCACACATCGGAACGATGACTTTGCCGATGTACTCATCTGCCGATTACTGGACGGTTACGCCTCGGTGTCCTCGTAGCCGTACTCCCGCCGGATGCGTGCGATGCCATCGACTAGCAACGACACCTTCTCGGCCTCTATGTCCCCCATGACTTCGGTCACCTGCTCGGCGGTCACAGGTCGCCTCCACCTAAGCAGTGCGTTGATGTACCGGTCGTACTCGTCGTCCGGTGCCGCGTAGTCCGTGATGTAGCCCCACGGGTCGACCTCAGCGAACAGTCTCATCATGGCGTGCCGATAGTCGCCGTAATCGCGTCTCAACACCATGATTCGAGTCTCGCATTGTGCGATGGCTCATGCCGCGCATCGGGCATGGGTGGATGCCGCTCATGCTGAAACCAGCGCGGTAGTGCCGATGAGCATGCGTGCGGACTAGCGTCATGCCATGACCACAGAGGACCGGACGCTGACCGTTGCTGAGGCGTACGAGGCTGCGTATCGAGTTATCTGGCACTACACGGAGCGCGAGCCTTTGTCCGAGTCACTGCAACTGATGCTCGTGGCGATGGAGCCCGCTGATGACTATGCACAGACGGCCGACCCGGCCTCCTGGGAAGACTGGCTGCAATCTGTCTCTGAGGTCGGCCAGTCGCCAGTGCCACGATTCCATCGAGCGTTGGTCATGCCAGGCACTACGGACCGCCTTGCACTCGTGCCGTCAGGCGACGGGCATTACCTGACGATGGTCGCTCAACGGGTTGACGGTTCCGAAGTGTGGAGCGCCAGTCCACCTGGCGGAGACAAGGATGCGTGGGTCTCGATACGCATCGAAGGTAACGCGGTGTTAGCGAACTCCTTCTCTGGCTGGCTAGTCCGATTCGACGCCGCGTCCGGACGGGAGTTGCAGCGCCATTTCACCAAGTGGTAGAGCGTCCGACCATGCCGCTTTGAGCGCGTTCCTGAAAGTGGCGCTCTGTCGTTCACGACTCTTCATGATGCTCAATTGAAGTACACCCCAACTAGACAATCCGAGATTCTTCAAATACTGTCTAACTGGAGTCCACATTCGGACTTATTGGACACATGTGTCGAAGGGTCTTAGAGGTGACTGGACAGATAGTCGGCTACATCCGAGTCAGCAGCCTGGAGCAGAACGAAGCACGGCAGGTCGAAGCGCTGGCTGGTGCTGGTCGAGTGTTCATGGACAAGTTGAGCGGTAAGTCGAGTGACCGTCCCGCCTTAACCGAGATGTTGGCCTATGTCCGCGAGGGCGACACAGTACGAGTGGCCAGCCTTGACCGACTCGCTCGCAATCTTGACGACCTTCGACGCCTGGTCGAGGCACTCACGGCCAAGGGGGTAAGGGTTGAGTTCCTCAAGGAGGGACTCAACTTCACTGGCGAGGACTCAGCCATGTCTAGGTTGCTTCTCTCTGTAATGGGTGCGTTCGCTGAGTTTGAACGTTGTCTTATCCGCGAACGTCAGTCCGAAGGCATCGCCATCGCCAAGGCCAAGGGCGTGTACAAGGGTCGCAAGCCAGCACTCAGCGCTGACCAGATTGAGCAGGCACGGCAGAGCATCGACTCGGGTGTTCCAAAGTCAAAGGTCGCTCGCGACCTCGGCGTTAGCCGTCAGACCTTGTACTCCGCACTCGGGGCCAGCGTTCCCGCCTAACGCATTCACTCGTTGCGGCATGGTCGGGCGCTTCGTCACGTCAGGTGGGGGGTCGCCACATGCTCTGACCGTTCCGAGTCAGAGCCGTCGGCACAACTGTGTCTCCACCGAGGTCACACCAGGTCACATCCGCGCCAGCATGTAGGTATACCTCCAGGACCACGGTTAGCGTGCACTCGTAGTGCACCTCCAACACGTCGCCGGGTGAGAGAGCCACCTCGTCCCCGTAGGGCTCCGACTGCCAGACGCGTTCACTCTGGCTGGTGTTGGTGACTCGGAAGATGAGCATGTCCACCATGTTCGACCATGTACCCGACTCGCGGCATGACGCTATGCCCTTGTAGCGGCAGACCAGGCTTGTTCAGGACACGTCCTCGCCAAGCCCCATCTGCTGGGACCACTCAACGGTGTCAGCCACGTCGCCGTGAGTCCTAAACGGAAAGAGCATCCCTATGAGGCATCTGAGCACCCTGTCCTCGGCGTCTTCGATGGTCGTGGAATTGCCGTTCTTGGCGTTGAGGTATTGCCACACCTGGATGCGCAGCCGCTCTAGGTCGGCCTCTTGTGGATTGTCCGGAGCCCACAGACGTTGGGCTTCCAGGACGAACCTGTCTGCCTGCGCAGTGGATGAGCGCGTCCGCAGCGCCACGACCGTCGTCCGAGCAAGGCTCGCCCAAGCGACCACAGGTCCGTGGCTTGCGGCTTGGCTGTCAAACGTCGCCATCGTTGTCCGGAAGAAATCCACGTGTTCAGTGTCGGGCATCAGGCGTGCCGCCCGACTCTCGGCAGGTGAGGGCATGTGGGCCACGACCCATTCGAGCAGGACCGGCGTATCCGACGTGACAGCATGACTTGATGCGTGAGCGTCCACCAACGAGGTTGAAGGCATGAGCGACGGATTAACCGCTGGGAACCCCGAGATGGTTGCACCCGACCTGTTCCACACGCTCTGGCGTTGGGAGTGCACACAGGTAAAGCGGAACTTTGTGCAGAGGGTGGCGCTTGTTGGACGCGGCCTTAAGAACTACCCGGATGACGAAGCCCCTGCGTCAGTGGCGCGAAGGGCGCTGGCTCTCGGTGTTGCTACTACCTACATCAGACTGCTGGCGTTGCTCACGTTGAGCCTCCCCGTGCTGGTATTCGTGCAGTTCTGGGTGTTCGGACGTGACTCGTCTCTGACACCAATCACGCTGGTAGGAATCGGGGTGGCTTTGTCGGTGGTTGCCACCGCAGCCTTACGTATCTACCGAGTTCATCGGTACTTCACTGGCCCGGACTGGGGACTGGAGGGGTCGACGTTTCGTGCGACGCGGCTCAAGCCATACGGGTCACCACCGGAAGAGTTTGGTCCCCTCGGTGGCACCGGGGGCTACTGGACTGCGCACGTCTCTGGACACGCGGCTTCCGGTGACGACAGCGACCCACGGCAAGACACGCCACTCGGCCCTAACGACAAGGTCATTCGCTTCTTCGCAGACGACTACTCCGGCATCGCTCTCTGGTACGGGGGAGCCACCGACACCGACTCCTGGCGACTGCCCAAAGACCTCGTGAGCGACATCGAGCAGTGGCTACGCGACTGGGAATCAACACTCGGGGCAGGCGACGATGACCCGACTCTTGATGTGCGTGGACCGGTCTTGGCATCACGGGTGCAGGAGGCCTTGGGTGGTGACTGGAAGGTCATCTACGAACCCTGCGACTAGCGGTCCTAGAAGTTGGTTCCACTGAGCGACCGTTCCCACCGGTTCCGCTGCTAGTGAGCGCGGAATGACGTAGAAGTGACATGAGGTAGTTCCGTGAGCCACAACCGAACAGGTCTCCTATGAACCGACTACCGGCTGCGACCGTCCTTCTAGCGCTTGTTGGCGTACTTGTGGCGTGTTCGGACGAGGACTCGTCGCCACCACCACCGAGTGCGCTGACCGTGGGCCGCAATCACGCTGTGGTGAATCTGGATGAGACTTGGGCACTCGATGGGCCGGACGATCCGACGGTAGGTAACAAGGTGCGTGTGTCTGCTGGGGTCAGTCGTCTCGATGCACCCGGGCCACCAGGAACATCCATTGTCAACATTAGTGCGGCCCCACGTCGTCTCGGGTCTGAGTACACGGCGCTGGAACGCGAAGATGTAGAGGCCTTCGTCCGCGTTATCGAAGTGAACGAGGCTGGGTTCACGACTACGGAACTCGTGGTTCCGAGCGAAGACGCTTCCTTCGTGATTGTCGCAACGCAGGAGGGTATGACTGAGCAGATTGTGGACTCGCTCGAAGTCCTGCCCGGCAATCTCGTTGCCGTTCCTAACGTGACCTCGGGTGCGTCGGACGGCATCCCTGGCTACTCGGCACTGCCTTCCCAATCTGAGGTTCGGCTGCGACTCAAGGTCGCTGGTCTCACGGCGTCCTTCGAATCAAGCCCATCGAGCAAGACGCAGCCAAGCGGCTTCTTGACGTCCGTGCCTGCGGGAACCGTCGTCCCGGTCGGAAGCGTGGTCAAAGTCTTCGGACGCCTTCCCGGATAGGCGAAGGAGTACGGGTTCCTGTGCGCACTATCGAGATTGCGCGAGGGCCTAGCCAGACTGCTTTCAAGCGTGAGCGGAAAATCTATGCATTCTGAGTCTGAGACCCTCGCCGAGTCGCCAGGACCAACGCCAGGGCGACAGACACGACAGCGACCGCAGGTGACCAGTTCAGAAGGTGCACGAGTGCCTGCTTGTCGGTGGTGAGTTCGAAGACGCTTGACGAGTCGTTGAGCCAGAACGTTCCCCACGCAAGGCCGTTGTAGCCATTGACGACCGTTCCTACGACTCCGCCAATGAGTGCAAACCATGCCCAACTCAGGACTGGAAGCGAGCGCAGCGACCACACCAGAACTAGCGCGAAGGCCAGAGCCTGGATGAGGTAGACGATGGTGAAGGTCTTCTCTGGGTAGAAGAACTGGGTGGTGGTCATTCGTGCATCCTCCACCGACGGTTGAGCGGAGTGTCGAGAATGTGCTGATGCAGGGTGCTCAAGCCCGAGCACCGTCATTGCGCCATTGAAGGAGCGAAGTTCCCGACTCTCTGGCAGTGAGACCCTGACCGCGTTTGTGTGCAACTTCAGCAGTTCCTGTGCCGCTCGGTTCGGCAGATGTCTCTGCCTTTACCTCCGACGGCGAGGTCGTTGCCGGGTCCTCCGGTGAGGATGTCGTCGCCTAGGTATCCGATGAGGCGGTCGTCTCCGGGTCCGCCGTCGGCGACTAGGTGGGGCCATGTGCCGCAGTAGCCAGTGTGGACGATGCGGAGCACGTCGTTGCCGGAGTTGCCTCGCATGACCGCTGAGCATTGGAGGCTGGTCAGGACGTTGTCGTTGTTGTCGCCTTCAAGGACTACGCGCCGTGCATAGGCGGTGACGTTGACGAATGATTCGAGGTTGAGTGAGGGCGCCCCGGACACCTTCACGTGGCCTCTGGTCATGGTGATGTCCAGGCGCTTCGAAGGTCGTCCGCCGAAGATGATGAGTTCGTCTTCACCTGGTCCTGCGTCGACGTTCGCTACGAGGTCACGTTCAAGGTCGACCTGATCGTTACCTGCTGCCATGAAGGCACGGACTGGTGCTTCGTCGTAGCGACCGTGCTTGGAGAGGATGAGGTTGTTGTCACCATTGGTTCCAAGGAAGTCGAGCGACCGGTAGACGGCGTTCCTCAGGTTGACGGTCTCGACACGCGTGAGCCTTGAGATGGTGCTGCCTGCTAGGACTCTTCCTCTGCCGAGGTTGATCCGCCACGGATCGGTTGGGGTGTTGGCGAAGATTTCGACTTGGTCTTCGCCGGCTTCGCCATCGATGTGGCCGCTCGGGATTCCGGTGATGCGTACGTGCGTGTTTCCGGAGCCGAGCCGGAACTCGTCTGAGTTGCTGAGGCTGCCTCCACTTTCGCCGACGCCGCCAACGGCGTACTCAACTCCGCTGAGGATGCTGTCGTCGCCTCCGGTGCCGATCACGGTGTCGATGGACGGGTCTCCCGCGAGCGCAACGTCGGCTGAGTCTCCGACGTCCAATCTCGTGTCGCCTCCAGTCATGCAGATGAGGTCGGGTCCGGCTCCGGCGTTCACGCGACGTGCGCCGTTGGTCACGATGACGTCTGGCCCGTCGGTTCCTTCCAGAACGTCCTGACCTGGGGTACCGATCACGGTTGCTTCCTGTTGATCGCACGTGGTGTTGCTGACGCCGGCGGCTGTGGCGTCAGTCAGGGGGACCAGGGTCGCTGCGGTCGCGATCAGGAGCGGGAGCGTGTGAGTAAGCATGGTGGTCCTCCGCGAAGATGGAATGGTTCGCAAGGGTTGGTCCGCAGGTTTCATGAACTGTTGAGCGTGTGCAGGACGGCACGCAGTCGCCGTTGATCTTGGTAGCCAACGAACGCGGAGCGGTGGCTGCGGGCGGCGTTGATGGTCGTTTGCGTCGGCAGAGGAGTGGTTGATGATCGGGCATCGCCGATCTCGATGATGGCGGATCCTGATCGGGCGAACGCAGCGAGATGTAGTGCGGATCCTGCGGACCCGGCGATGACATCGGCACCGCGCACGAAGGCAACTTGTTCTTCTATTGGCAACGTCTCTGGGTGGACCACGGTGAAGCCTGCGGTAGCGAACTCGGCCTCGAGGTGGTTGTCCCATTGCGCAGTGGATCGAGCAGAGGCGACGGAGTAACCGTGATTGATATGGAAACGACGACGGGATAGAAACACGCGTCCGCCGACGGCTCCGGTGTCTACGGCCTGGCCGACTCTGTCCCAGACTGTTGCGGCCTCAGGTCGGGCCCAGGCCTTGAGGAGGACCGGTCGTTCGGGGATTGCGACAGCATCTACGTCGACCGGTAATGATCGGATGATGCGGATCTTCGGATTGCGGTAGCCGGCGAGGCGGAGCAGGGCTTTCTGCCACGACGTCAGGGTGGGGGCTGAGGTACCCCCGCCTGCGCCTGCCGGAGGAACTTGGCCAGCCGGGCTGCGGTGGAAGAGAAGACCGGCGAAGGTGCGGGCCGTGGGATCGGGCCACAGGTTCGGGAGTGTCTCGAGGAGAAAATGTCCGAAGTGGTGTGCCCAGTGGCCGCCGTAAAGCCAGGTACCGGAGAGGCGACGTGCTCCGCTCTGTCGGAGGACATGTGCGGGGTCGACAGGCAGGCGCCCGGACAGGTTGAAGGTGGACCAGGGGCGCTGTGAGGACCGGACGAGGTGACCGTTGTCGCGGTGAACGGCTCCGGTCACCCACGTGACCCGGGACCGGGCGACTGATCCCGCGCGGCCCCGGTTGAAGGGCGTGACGAACGCGTTCTCAACTAGGGACAGCGAGCATGGCGCGGCTGGTGGAGGCGCCGGATGTGCGTCCATGGCGAAGACGGGCGCACTCATCGTGGTCGCTCGATGGGCAGGTCAAATTCAGGCGTCACATTGAGTAGACGGTAGGGACTGCCCCCGCGTGGACAAGCGACCCGAAATATCTTCTCCCTCGCGGGTGGTCGCGCTGCCTGGCTCGGGAGGAGTGCCACTGAATCGCGGGTGGGGTGGGGTCAGTTGAAGCGGCCTTCGATCCAGAGGTCATCCACTGCGATCTGTTCCAGTTCTGCTTCGGTCAGCGGTGGGTGCGGGCTGAGGGTGTTGTTGCGTGGGGAGCAGTCGCAGACGAACGCGGTGACGGCGAGACCGTCTGCGTGAAAGTAGGTAACTCCCCGAATGGTGGAGCCCTCGGCTGTGTCGGTGATCGGCGCTGCCCGGTGGATCGGGTCGCGGAACGCTGCGGCGCCCGAGATCTCGAACCTGGCGACCTGATCGCCCCCAGAGCGCCCTTCGCACGATGAGGTCCCGGGCACTAGGTCCGCGCAGTCTGTGGTTGTTTTGAAGTTCTCGATCGAAACTCCCGCGAGATACGGGCCGGGTCCGCTGGTGACCTGTGGCCACCACTCGAACTGAGCGTTCATGCGTTCCCCGGGAACGAGGTGGTAGCGGATCTCGCCTCCCCGTGAGCGTCCTCCGACGATGGAGTGAAAGAGGTAGGCAGGCTGTGAGGCCTCGGGTGTCCCAGTGGGGGAATCAGTCCGGGGGGCACCGCTTACGGGTATCGATCCGCCAGAGTCGCGGGTGGCCCACACCGAACCTGAGACCGCGACGACGATGACCGCTGCCGCAGCCGTCATGACTGCCCATGAGGAACGACGACGGTGCTCGGCGATGGCTTTAGCGAGGACGGTGGGGGCATCGGGTCGAGCCCGAACGGCGGCGGCGCTGGTGGTGAGCCTGCGTGTCAGGTCGTCGTAGTCGAGTTCCTCAGGCATCTCCGCGCACCTCCAGTTCTGAGAGTTCCTCGCGCAACCGTGCCAGACCGCGCATGAGATGGGTTCGCGCGGTCGCTGTCGAACAGCCCAATCGTGCGCCGATCTCGGCATGATCGAGGTCCCCGATCGTGCGCAGTACAACCGCGGCTCGCTGCTGTGGGGAGAGTCGTCCGAGGGCAGTCACGAGTACTGGGTCAAAGCCAGGGTCGAGAACCACAGGGACGTCAACGATGGGGACGTCGTCATGCGGTAGTTCGCGGCGCTGGCGGCGGAAGCGGTCGATGTTGAGGCGAATCATGATCGTGTGCGCATAGCCGGCAGGGTTGCCATCAGCGACCTTCTGCCACCGGGTTCCGATCCGCACCAAGGCCTCTTGCACCAAGTCCCACGCATCGTGCTGATTGCCAGTCAGATGCATCGCGATCCGCAGCAGCCTCGTAGTTTCCGCTGACACGAAGTCATCAAAAGTTTCAACGGTCCCGCTACTCATCGCAGCCGACGCGGGCGTCATGCCCCACGACGTAGGCGAATTGTGAGCGCGTGACATGTCCGAGTCCTTGCAGCGATCAAAGTGTGTGCGGAACCTCTAGTGCTCAAGACGCTACCCGAGCGGGCAGCGGCCATCCGCTGTCGTCACCACGCCAGCGAACAAGTCCGCGAAAGTTTCCCGGGCGCTGTAAACGTTCTCTGCGCTGCCACCGTCAAATTTGTGTGAGCACACACGAACGACGCACCGACCCAACGTTCCGTTCGGGGTCGACCTGGGCAACAGGGACGAGCGTTTCCTCGGTCGCGCGACAGCGCTGCGGTGCGCCGTATGGCGGAATGATGCGGCTCCTCTCGGTCGCGGCCCTGGTCTTTACTGCCTTCAGCCTGCCCGCAGGACAGTCCGTGGCGGCTGACTATGCGTGCGAAGGGCGGACCGCGACCATCGTCGGGAGCCCCAATAGGTACAGCCTTCGTGGCACTGCCTCGGCAGACGTCATCGTGACTAACGGGTCTGCATCCGTATCTGCAGGGGCAGGTGATGACCTCGTCTGTGTCACCAGTCCCCAAGGCAAGTCGTTTCCCGCCGTGAACCTGGACGCTGGCCCTGGCAATGACGAAGTCCGCGTTCTCGGCAGTTACTCATCCAACCCACCTGGGGATGCCTCAACGCTGTATGGCGGGACCTACGCCCTGGGCGCGGGGAGTGACCGGTTCTTCGGCGGTCCCGGGCAAGAGCGCGTCCAGGGTGGGGGAGCGTTCATCGGTGACGACGCAGCAGACTCTGAGCGCGACGTGTTCGAGATGGGCGGCGGATACGACACAGTCGTGGCCGGAGACGGTGGACCATTTGTGGACGAAGTTCATCTTGGCTCCGGAGGTGGAAGAGTCGAAATCGCAGCCACCACGCTGGCACCTGGTGGTGTGCTCGATGGCGACGCAGGTAGCGCTCTGGCTATCCGGACCCAGAGCGGCGGTCAGTGGGTCGTCGACAACGGCGAGCAGACCGCGCTCCGCGACAACGGAGACGTCTTTGCCTGGACGGGCTTCACGGACTTTGAGTGGGACGTGTTCGGCCAGGCTGTCGTTGACTTCCAGGGCTCCTCGGCTAACGAATCGTTCCGTGGTCGAGCTTCTGCGCTCGCGATGGGTGCTGGATCCGACTTCGCTGAAGTCTCGCTCGCTAGTAGCGCGGTGCCGGGATCGGACGTGGTCCTGGACGGCGGGACCGGCACGGATCGCGTGGACGTTACCGACGGATTCCGCAAGAGGGAAGTGCTCGTCGACATAGCCGCAGCACGGGCAATGGTGAGCGACGTCGGCAGCGCCGCGTTGACAGGTATTGAGGCCTACGGCGTGGTCAGTTCCCGAGGCGGCACCGTCCGAGGCACCCCAGGCTCGGACCTCATCTTTGGCGACGCCTGCAACCTCCTGCTGGATGGCAGTGCCGGTGATGACCAGATCGTGGGCGAAACCTACGGCGACGAACTGGGATGTCACTCGCCAGATATCAAGACCCGATTGCGTGGCGGCCCCGGTGACGACCAAATCACGGGAACCATGTACTCCGAGGAAATCAGCGGCGGCGCAGGCAACGACACTATCCGCAGCGATCGCGGCGCAGACCGGGTTGCTGGCGGTCCCGGCGACGACGCGCTCTTCGGCGGACGCGGCTCTGATCGGCTGGCCGGGCAAGAAGGCGCAGACCGCCTCTTTGGCCAAGACGCTGACGACCTCGTGATCGGCGGACCAGGACGTGACCAAGGCCTTGGCGGAGAGGGACGAGACACCTGCCTGGTCGAAGTCCGACGTCAGTGCGAGCGAGCCTGACCCCGTTCAAGGAAACCAGGCAGGCCCACTACCGGTCGCGCCAGCGGACCTCGGTCCCCCATGAGACGACTCACCGTCCTAATGCCCGCAATGACGACCATGCTCGAGCACGTTTGCGCCTACGCGTATGGCGAACAACGGTTCTTGCGGGGGCAGAAGTCGAGGTCGTGGCTTGCGTATCCCGTGGCGTTGTCGGGGGTGGCCGCTGTCTCGGCGACGATGATCATCGACTTGTAGTAGTAGTTGCGGCGCGATGTGATGCGTCCGCGTGCGACACCGTTCCGTACTGGGACGCAGCCGGTTTGTGCGCCGGGGATCTTGTCTCCGGTGTGGAAGTCATGAATCTTGAACGTCACGCAGGTGGGGCCGCCGGCGAGGACACGCGCGCGTAGGAGCGCTGGCTTGCCGGAAAGCACCTGGGTCGATCCGCCGCGGGTCGAGCCGTTGTCGATGAACAGGTTCACACGGGCACGCACGGCGAAGCGCATCGTGGTGCGTGCGGGATCGGTTGTCTCATCGCCCGGGTAGACGAAGGTGTACGTCGTATTCGCGATGGGCGACACGTCGAACTGTGCGGACGTGCCGGGGATGGCCAGGGTGGTGACTTTGCGTGTACCAGCGGTGGGGGAGGTGGCGTACACCTCTACCTGTCGAAGGGGGCCGTCGGTGTCCAGTCGCACCGTCATCGGCACGGCGTGGCCCGCTGTGATCTCCGGGCTGCGCGCCGCGCGGATGATGATC